>Ga0247730_1000034_pt1 | contig 164133 bp, 162 predicted proteins | sample UWRJL073202C2_FD_180959 | JGI IMG/M metagenome (GOLD analysis project Ga0247730, IMG submission 180959) | Plant litter microbial communities from Arlington Agricultural Research Station in Wisconsin, United States - UWRJ-L073-202C-2 | ecosystem: Environmental > Terrestrial > Plant litter >... | reverse complement strand
GATCTTTTCCCTATGTTGCATACCCCATTTGGTCATTGCTTCAACAAGTTCCTCAAGGGTTTGGCTATAGGGTAAAAGTTCATATTCAATCGTCACCGGATAACCCGATGTTACCTTCTTAACAATAGAGCCATTGGCTTCCAATTCTTTTAATTCACTGGAAAGTACCCTCGCGGAAATCCCAGTGACTTGCCTTTGTAGTTCAGTGAACCTGCTGTTGCCCCTTGCCATAGCAATAATAATCATCAATTTCCATTTACCGCCAATTACATACAGCGCATCACTAACCGCTAGCAAAACCTTTGTGCATTCCTCGGTAAACCCCTTGCCATCTCCAGCTATTATTTTCTTTGTTTCCATATTTGCAACTTGTGTAACCTGATAACCTTTAGGTAATCACTAATAAATTGTAAGCTAGTATAGTTTAATTTTGTCAAACAATAATCAATAATTATGGCAACGAAAAATTTAAAAAAAATAACTATAATCGGACTTACTGCCTTGGGAACGCTGATGGTTGGTCTTAGTGGATTGATGAAAGCGATTCATCTGCCATGGTCAATGGAAGGACTGGTAAAATTCAATCTGCCCAATTCCGCAGCCATCTTGGGATTAATGGAGATGGCATTCATACTCTTATTTGCTTTTCCAAAAACCATGCGAATCGGCTTCATCTTAATCAGTTGTTATTTTGCGGGTGCAATGGCAACAGAATTATCGCACGATGGTTCGATGCTAAATCCAGGAATACCTTTGGTATTGATATGGACAACAGCATTTCTGCTTAATAAATCCGTTTTCCTAGGTAAACAATTAAATTCCGATGAAATATACGGATTAGTGTTTTTACACCAGATGCCAGCTACAAAGTTTATATGAACGGAGCATTGGTCGCAAATACAGACGGAAAAGATAATCTTGAAAAAGAGTTCACTGAACATGCTTCAGTAGTAAAGACCTATTTTACCCAGAATGGGCAGGATACCGTGAAAATTGACAATAATACGGCTACTGGAATTTCATTTACACAGATCAAAATGATTAGAGAATCTGAAAAAAAGGACGTCCTTTCAGATTACAGCGTAAGATATGACGACAATTATGTTTTTGAGGACGGAAAATGGTTTATCAAAGAACGTGTTGCGCACTTCTTAATTATAGAGGCTAGAACACTCGGCAATTAGACAATATTATACGAAAGGCTTCCATAGACAACTTTATTAGTATCCCACTTTCTGTATAGTGATTCCCGTCAGGACAGCATCGATTTGTAGCTAAATAAAATTGCATCACTGATACACATCAAAAATATCTGGAATGGTAAGTTAGAAAATCACGCAGAACGAGTTTGATTTTATATGGAATACCTCATTAGCCAGAGTAATTAAACAATATGATTTTTGGGATTATTCACTACATGAAGGTTTATGGCTTTCTGAAAAGAAGGAAGAAGTCATAACAGCAATTATCAAAAACATTGATCAGGAATATCATTCGAATATCGATCAGTTTGGTAAAAGTATCATCATCTCACATATCGAAGCATTACTGAATTACGCTGACCGCTTTTATCACCGACAGTTCATTACCCTGGAGAAAAGCAATCACCACATACTGGAATCTCTGGAGAAATTACTGACAGATTATTTTAATAGTGACGAACTGATTTCAAAAGGTCTGCCAACCGTTGCTGAGCTTGCACAATCACTTAATATATCTTCTAAATATTTAAGTAGCCTGCTCAAAGTGCTAACCGGACAAAATACCCAGCAACACATTCAAGAAAAGCTAATCGAAAAAGCCAAAGAGAAGTTAGCTACCACCAATCTGTCTGTAAGTGAGGTTGCGTATGAATTGGGATTTGAATACTTGCAATCGTTTAGTAAACTGTTCAAAGCCAAAACAAAACAGTCGCCCTTAGCATTCAAAGCATCCTTTAATTGATCGAAATAGGAATTGGATAACACGGTGATCGCAAGGTGCTCACATCTCTGTAATTGATGAAGGATCCAATTGAATAGGTTATCTTAAATTAAATCTGCTAATACATAAACGATCTTTCCAGCTTCGAATTTAAAATCAAAAGTTCCCCCAATTTTTCCTTCAGGAAAGTCGCCTGTAAATTCTACCTCCAAGTGCGCCTGATTTTCATCTTTTATAATTAGTTCTACCTTCCTGGTCTGGGTTTTGTATCCGATAAAGTAACTATTAAAATAGTTTTTGATGCCCGTTTTTCCATTGAATTTCTTTCCAACAGACGGATCGTCAAATAATGCATTCTCCGAATAGAAAGCCAGGTATTTTTCCGTGTCGTAGTTATTACTTACTGCAATCCACTCATCTATAAATTTTACAATATCCATTTTTTATAAGTTTTTTTATCACTGCCATTACAAGCTGTGTGGTTAGATTTAAATTCTTTATGCAAATTTGATTGTTATAGATTAATTGGTCTAAGCCAAAATGGATAGTTGTGTAGCCATTTTGAAGCTGTGGAAGTTAAAATTTAATCACGATAACATTTGAAACAACCCTGAGGTAATGGTTAGCCAGGGACAGATTTTCGTTTTTGATACAGCTTTAGGCCTATTTGGTTTACAAGCCGTCTTGTAATATATCAACTCTGTTTAGCATTTTAGATAAAGCATTAAACAGGTATTTTCTACAGGTACCTGATTTCCCACTCCTTGGTGCTGCCTCGAATAGCTGATCTACTGCTGAAAATATCAAACCGCCTTCTGTAAAACAATATTGGTTTTGTCCATATTTGAATTGACCTTAGCTGGTTCATAATTTGATAAAGAGCGGTAGCAAATGGGCTGCCGCAAATTGGTTAGCCTATTAATCGCCGGTTGCAGTTTGATCGTTATTATCTTTGAAAAATACCTTAAAGGTAGTCGACTCACCTACAATGCTTTTAACTTCAATTTTACCACCCAATGCTTCTATTTGTGTTTTGATAATAAAAAGACCCATTCCCTTGGCATCAGCATTACCATGAAATGTTTTATACATTCCGAAAACCTTATCGCCATTTGCTTCCAGATCGATCCCAATACCATTGTCCCTGAAGATGAAGACTTTAAAATCGCCTTTCTGTTCACATGATAAATCAATTTCTAAAGGCCTCTGTGGCGATTTATACTTTAATGCATTCGTCAATAGATTGAGTACAATGCTTTCTAAGTAGGCAGCGTTTGTATCCAGATATACAGAATCATCGAAATGATAAGTAATATTCGTTTCTGCTTTATCAAACAAGATTTTTATACTATCACTGATCCGGATAATTTCTTCTTTAATATGTATTCTGCGAATCGTTAAGTTGGTATTTGTCTGAATATTGATAATATCATTCAAATTATGTATTGTGGAATCCAGCCCCGCGATACTTTTTTTAATAATGTTCCAGCTGGTTGCTTTATCATCTGCATCACCATCATCATTAAGGTTGATAATACCTATGATATTAGCTACGTGCGACCGGATGTTATGTGAAATGATATAAGTGAAGTTTAGTAATTTTTTATTTTGTTCTGCAGTAACATCTACAAGGTTCTGCAATTCTTGTTGTCTAAGTATCAATGAAGTAATGTCATGACCAATACATAACACTTCAAATGGATTGCCCGATTGATCCTGAACAACTTTAAATTCCCATTGGGTAGAGACGATCCCGGTATGATGCGGTTTACGCAAAATCACCCAGTGAGATTCCCCAGGTGTAGCAAAGCATTGATGAACGGTATCTATACATGCCTGATGATCTGCGGGGATGATAAGGTTAATTGACGGTTCGCCTAACCAGTGCTCCGGATCAATACGGAAATTCTGGCAAAAAAAAGGGTTCATATAAGTATATCTGCCTTCCAGATCCGTTTTTATCATGTAAAAAGAATTGTTCTCAATGATAGACCTGTAATAGTGGTCATCAGAACGAATCTGTCCAAGAAAAGGGTTTTCGTTATCTGCGTTTAAATCTAAATTATTCATGGTCTGGAAATGATCTTGTCATTAGGTTCCTAATTGATCTGGTTATTTTATTAGCGGTATCTCTACATATGAGACGCTAATAAGTTTTAGGATATGCGTTATTTCTCACAATTCTATTGTGTTAAAAAATTTAGTTCTTTTTAAATGCAAGGTGTTTTTTTTACTGCCTTTGTGAGTATTGTTAGATGTTCCTGCAGGTCTAAAGATATTCTATATATATTGTTTATAGTGCAAGAAAAATTATATTTCTGAAGAGAATATTAATTCTGGAAGATGATCGGGAAATACTGGATATTTTTAAAATAATCTTTAGCGAGAAGGGTTATGAGGTTGCAGGTATGATAGATAAAAATCTTTTGACAGGAAATTGTGAGGGTTTTATTGCTAAACCTTTTGATCTGCAAGAAGTATTAAAATTAGTGGAGAAACTGATTGGTGATAGCGCTACAAAGCAATTTTTTTAAGAAAAGGTATTTACTATTCTGGTCACTTCACTGATATCAAAAGGTTTTGGGATAAAACCGTTTGGTTGCAATTGCTTTCCGTCAATAGCATTGGGTGAGTGGCTTGCAGAAATCATTACCACTGGTATATTTTTGGTCTTTTCATTGGACTTTAGATCTGTACACAATTGACGGCCGTCGTATATACCCAGCATAATATCAAGCAAAATCAAATCCGGCTGAAAGGTATCAACAGTCTTAAAAAACTCTGCTGCATCGTCAATTGCCCTGGCAATATGTCCATCATCTTCTATAAGAATCGTTAATATTTCTAAAATCGCTAAATTATCATCAACTATAAGCACCTTCATAACTATACATCAAATTCATTTAGTATATAACTCAATTGTAATTTGAATGTTTAGATTAAAATAAGATTAGGAAAAATAAATTTCAACTATTTAAAAGCTATCCGCCATCCGGTAGCGGGTGGGTGCAGTTGGATATCTTCAGGAAATCCGGAGATTGCTATTCGGCGCATCGTATTTGGGGGCATGTTGTACGAAGTGTGCAGGATCATCGCCTCACTGGCATCTTTGGTGGGAGAAAGCCTGCCGGACTGGTCTTATCTTATGGTACAACCGCAGGTTTAAAAAGAGTACAAAAAGGAGATCATAAAGATTACTCCTTTTTGTACATTATGATTAAATGTCTGTTTGCAGGCAAAGATCTCTAGAGAGATCTATTGCTCATGGAATTATTACTGCGTAAGTACTTCAAACCCTCCATAGGTGGTCATCTCTGCAGTATGCCTGATTGATAGTTTTAATTTCATCTTTTCTATCAGTTGTTTAGCGATGGTAATATTCCTATGGATGTCACTGATTCCTCTCACCTCAATACCTGTCCGCAAAATCTTGTATTTGTTCGGATCAAAAACTTTTATGAATTTTTCGAGGTCTGTATTTATCTTATCTTTTTCAATCATCATCATATTATTTGTATATACAAGCGTAAACACAGGGTAATTGTTTAGCATTGCCATTTAATATGTTTTTTGCTTCGGAATATATCAGTCAATTATTTATACTTTACATGAACGCAAACGTGCGTACAATACGGTAGGATTAATATTTCTAAAGGATAAATCTTTCGCTATGCCTGTGCTGAGGTAAGTTAAATTCCCTATTTATGAAGAACGTATGGGCGAAGCGCATATGAGTTCAATTGATTATACTGTTTAGGCACCGGAGCAAAGGAAAACATTTTAAACCATGTTACATAACTGGGCCAATCGAGGCCCCGGTTATGAAATGGTTAAATCAGCATTAAACCAAGCCCCTTGCGAAAAAAACGGATTAAAGGATAGCCAGCTTTAAATGAAGCTTGAATTGATGATACTATGTTTTTATTGATTAATTCCTGATCACTAATAGGCATCGAAAATTCGTAACTCTTTAATTTTATATATTTTTCTGCTGGTGCTCCTGGATGGTAACCTTTTGGAAGCGTTTGCATTGATTTTGAATTCTCCAGCAGAAACAATTTCTTAAATACTGCATTCTCAATGATGTTCTCAAATTCATTCAGGTTTTTGGTAATATAATTTCTCATCACCTGCAGACCAAAAATGTCGGGTTCCCAATAGGCGATACTGATAAAACTTGCTCCTGGTTCGATGTGGATGTGATATATCGGCTCATTACCATCGTTTCCCAGTGGAGAGATCCGTAGCGTAAAATAGGTGAGGTACGGATCCTTATTTTTGCTTTTTCGCGTATCTCTTAGTATTTGGTTTAAGAAAAGTGCAGGGTTCTTGTCAGGATCTAGAGATTCGTCGAATGTTGATAATGACAATATAACTTCTCTTGCTAATTCTAACACTTCGGCTCGGGCATCTTCGTATTGGTTGCTATTATCCTGCACCCAATTCACTGTGTTATTACTTTTTAAGCCGTTTAAAAATTCAAGTGTTTGTTTCATTTTGATATACGTATTTATGGGTAGCCAGCGCATAAATGCACGGAATAAGCAATATAGCGCTTCTTTCCGTAGATCATTGATTTAGAAAATTAGACGGTGCACATGTTACGCTATTTTATAGGATTAAAAGTAAAAATCAGGTACTTATTGCATTTACCAAAGCTTATTATTATATAGATGGAAAAAAACAGGAGTTAGTTACCTGTACATACAATTTAAAGGAACTGCATAGCGGTATGTTATGACAATTTGTATAATAATTTGAAACTTGTATTTACTCCTCTTGTGTTTACTCAATCTAAAAGTACCCTTAAATATAATTTCATAAATTTGCCTGGAATGATAGTTTTTTCTAAGCCTGCTGCAGAAAAATCCTGTTATATTAGTGCCAGTGATAATTGAAAAAGTAAATATTAAAGATAGATGAAAAGGATAACTGTGTTTTGCGGTTCTAGTTTTGGAACTGAAAAAGAGTACGAACTGCAAGCTTATTTGTTAGGTAAAACCTTAGCTGAAAGGAGTATAGGGTTGGTTTATGGTGGTGCTAATGTTGGCCTAATGGGGGCTGTTGCAGACGGGGCAATCGAAAATGAAGGAGAAGTAATTGGTGTGCTACCTCATTTTTTACAAAATAAAGAAATTGCACATCAAGGGTTAACGGAATTAATTTTGGTAGAAACTATGCATGAGCGTAAAACCAAAATGAATGATCTTACTGATGGTGTGATTACTTTGCCCGGAGGTTTTGGTACGTTAGAGGAGTTTTTTGAGATGCTGACCTGGGCGCAACTTGGCCTGCATAAAAAGCCAATTGGAATTTTAAATATCAACGGGTTTTATGATGAATTGTTAGCGCTGGTAGAAACTATGGTAAAAAAGGGGTTTCTGAAAGTAGTTAATCAGCAAATGCTATTATCTAGTGATAATATTGGAGATCTACTTAATAAAATGGAAAATTACGAGGCTCCGGCTGCCAGTAAATGGATATCAAAAGAAGAAGTATAGATGTTTACCATGACTAAGCTACCTACTGTAGGATTGATCGCACTAAAGGACAACAAAATACTTTTAGCTTTTAGTAAGAATAAAAAAGCGTGGTACCTGCCAGGTGGGAAGATTGATGCAAATGAAACAGCTGTTCAGGCACTTCGACGAGAAGTTAAAGAGGAGCTGAATATGGATGTCGATCCTGATAAATTAAAATTCTATTGCCATATTAGTGTAGAAGCATATGGCGAGAAGGAACAACTGATGATGGAACAGGATTGTTTTTTATATGAAATAGATCAAAATATTGTGCCCGGTAATGAAATAGAGGCGGTCGCTTACTTTAATCGGCAAACCTATATGAAGGAAGCTGTGCAGGTTACAGGCGTTCTTGAAGTTTTCGATCTCCTGGAGCGGGATAACTTATGTGCTGCTTTGTGATAGGTTCCTATCTTGCGTTAGACAATTCTGTATGGCATTGGTGAAAAACTTAAAATTGCAGTCTGTATGAAAAATCTTAAAAGCCTCGCAGCTTTCTTTATCCTGTTTTTTTGTTATCAACTCTCAACGGCGCAGCAGACGGTTGTTATAGAGTTGAAATTAGAATCTGCTTCCAAAATATCGGTAAAACCTGCGCCTTTAAAGTATAATAAACAAATGGCATTCAGCTTTACACTAGATGATGGTTATCGATCTGCCTATACGTGTGCTTATCCATTGTTAAATGGTGGTGTGGTTAGTCCGTCTCTTCCAGACGAATACCATAGTGATTCTGGTGGCGATGGTAAAGTTTCCAGCGGTTTGTTCTACAGCGATGGTTGCGGAAATAAAATTCCCTTTAGATTAGCGGTTGCATTAAATGGAGGTATTGTTTACGACCATCCAGATAACCGTGCCCGCCTATCCTGGGAAGAGGTAAAGGAACTCTATCATTCCGGTTGGGACATGATAAATCACGGCTATCTGCATCGAACAAAACATGGCACAGCTATCGGTAATGAGGTTTCAGAAAATATCCGGGTTGTTAAAAAGGAACTCGGTTTTCAACTATCTCAATTTATAGTACCCGGAGGTGAGCACGATCCTGGATATGAAAAAGAGTATGAAAGTGAAGCATTTTCTGCGGGCGCGTTTTCTGTTGCTTCTTATGTGGGCAAAGGGCCTGTAATTCCGTTAGGGGAAACGGTCGACTTACAAAGAATGATTTATGCCCGGGATTTGTTCAGTAGTAATAAAGATAGTGTAGATTTTAGGCAAGTGGATAGAAATTTAAATAAAATGGATTCCCTTATAAACCTATCTCAGCCAATATGGTACAATGCGTTTACACATAATGTGGGTAATGGAAATCTCTGGTCAATCAGTTTACTATATCCCGAGTTTAAATACTTAATGACCAGCCTGGAGAACCGGTATGGTGTAAGTGGTAGTGATCAATTATGGATGGCACCATGGCAGCAGGTTTATGAATATGTTTGGCTTAAAGATCGGGTTAAAACAAAAGTTCTGCAGCATGGCCGGAAGGCAACCATCACAATTACAGTCCCTAAAATTCCCGCTACCTTTAGGTATGCAGCGGTTTCATTGCAAATAAATACAGATTCAAAATTTGCAGTTGCAGGGACAAAAGTTAAAACAACAAATAATGGGACCAGCGCGCATAACCTGATAAATGTAGATCTACACTAATGGCCTAAAAATAAGCAGGGATTTATTACTAATTTGATAATTAACGTACTTTGCTTTGGGATATTCCCAAAGCAAAGTACGTGCAAATGCCAGGATACTATATAAGGTCTCCCAATCCGAATGCTTTTAAGCCTTTCTCCAGTTCAATTTTTACAGCGTCGTTAGCCGCTTCAACAATTTCACCTGTGCCCGGGTCAACTACTGTTCTTAATGGCCTTTGTCCTTTTGGTAAACTGATTAAGTTTACAACTGCATCTGCAACATCTTGCGGATTTGGTTTTACAGTCTCAAACAGCTGACCGATAGCACCGAACATTTTATTTTGAACTTCAGCTATCGCTCCATAACCGTCAACAACTGATGTGTCTGAACCAAGTTGCACTTTTTGAGCCATTTCGGTAGGGAAAGCTCCAGGTTGCACGATTGCCACATCCACACCTAAAGGTCTTACTTCATAGTGCAGTGCTTCGCTTAATCCTTCCAAAGCGAACTTTGAAGAAGCATATACTGCTGAAAAAGGAAAAGAGAATCTTCCTTGCCCGCTCGAAATATTGATAATTAAACCTTCTGATTGTTGACGCATAACCGGTAATGCCAATTTTATCAATCTCCATGGTGCGATCACATTAACATCGAATATTCGCTGAACATCGGCAGGAGTAGCGCTTTCTGCAACACCGAACATAGTAACACCTGCATTGTTTACCAATACATCAATTCTTCCTTCTTTATCGATAATGGTGTCAAGAGCATTTTTTACACTGGTATCGTCAGTTACTGTGACATCCAGAACGGTTATATTTTCTACCTCTGCCAGGGCTTTTGCCTTATCTGCATTCTTGCCATCTGTATCTCTCATTGTAGCATAAACTTTATGCCCCAGTGCTGCAACGCTATTAGCTGTTAACCAGCCAAATCCACTATTTGTTCCTGTTATTAATACAATTTTTTTGCTCATCTTTTTATAGATTAAATTAATGGTACAAAGGTTGTTATTGAAAAGAGGAAAGCATTTACCATTTGGTAAAAAGTGATTTTAACGAATGTTTTTTCTAATTCTGCTTAAAGATTGTTGCGTAATCCCCAGATAAGAAGCGATATAAGAAAGCGGTGTCCGGGCAAGAACAGCCGGAAATTTTTCAATGAAAGATAAATAACGGGTGGTGGCATCTTCAGCTATTGTGTTTGAAATTTCGTCCCAATCTGTTTTCGAAAAGACGATGATTTTGCAGTCGGTAACTGCCTGTATATACTCGGAGGCTATAATCTGTGAGCCAAATTTTTGATAGTCTATAACGAAGCTATTCTGATCAATGAAGTAATTGGTGATATCTTCGCCTTTGTTATTGTAATAACAAAAGCGAAATATACCCTCCAGGACAAATCCTACCTGCCTGGGGATTTTTCCGGCTTCAGAAAAATAGTCGTCTTTATAAAGTTCAAGCAATGTTGCTTTGCTTGTAATGCTGTCTATTTCTTGTTTAATTAATTCGCCAAATTGTAAAATATAATCAATAAGCTCTTTCATACGTAACTCATAGAATTAGGCTTCGTGTAGTTGTTCTACAGCAGCATTCTCTAAATTAGATTTCATGATCACAGTTCTTAATCGATCCTGATGTTCGTCGCCCCATGCGCCAAGTTTCGCAATAATAGGGATCAGGCTTTTGCCAAAATCCGTTAAGCTGTATTCTACTTTAGGTGGCAGCTGGGCAAAGATCTTTTTGGTAACCAGCTCATGCATTTCCAGTGCATTTAGCTGTAGATTTAATACCCTTCGTGACGCTTCAGGAATTTTACGTTGCAATTCGCCCGGCCTGATATAGCCCTGGTCGATAAAATAGAGTAAACGTATTTTCCATTTACCATAAAGTACTTCAGCCAAAAGGTCGAGGCCGCAAGTGAGGGACGCTGGTATCTTTTTTTCATAAGCCATAAGCAAATATAAAGTATTATGGTGGATGATCCTGATCTGATAGGGAGAAATTTATCCCTATTAGAATCGTTTTTCCGTACTTGTTTCAAACACGCATATTGTTCAGTTTTGCTTTATAAAAAAAACGAAAATGAATCAGTATAACTTTGATAATGAACTAGCAGGGAAAATTACTTTAGTAACAGGCGGCACAAAAGGAACCGGAAAAGCGATTGCAGAAAGACTTGCCCAGGCAGGGGCAAAGATCATTGTTACAGCGCGCAACAAGCCTGATGATTTAAACCCGGCATTCACCTTTATTGCAGCAGATCTCAGTACTGGCACAGGTACGGCGCAGGTGATCAGTGAGATCAGGAAGGCGTTTGGTGGTGTAGACATCCTGATTAATAACATGGGAAGTTCAGAAACTCCCGGCGGCGGCTTCAGTGTATTAACAGATGATCATTGGGAAGAGACTATACAAACTAATTTATTGGCACCAGTAAGGCTGGATAGAGGTTTGCTGCCTTATATGCTCAAAAAGAAAGCTGGCTGTATTATCCACATTGCTTCTATTCAGGGGCGCCTGCCTTTGTACGATTCTACATTGCCCTATGCGGCTGCAAAGGCAGGTTTAATAAATTATAGTAAAAGCCTCTCGAACGAGGTTGCACCAAAGGGTATAAGGGTGCTCACGGTATCACCGGGATGGATAAAGACAACGGCTGCTATCCGGATGATGGAGCGATTGGCTGAAAGTTCGGGTATTAGCATTGAAGAAGCCACCAAAGGGGTAATGGATGCTTTGGGAGGGATCCCTATGGGTAGGCCGGCCGAGCCGAAAGATGTTGCAGAACTGGTCGGCTTCCTGGTCTCTCCCCGCGCAGCTTACTTAACCGGAACAACTTACGTAATTGACGGAGGTACGATACCTACGATATAATTTTTAACTCTTTAAGTTTAACATTGTACATGACAAATAATACTATAGAATTGCCGGCAGTAGTAAATGACCTAATTACAAATCAGAATAATCACGATGCCGGCTTGCTTGCCTTATGCTTTGATGAGGCTGCGGAAGTATTTGATGAAGGCGGACATTATATAGGCCGGCAAGCGATTAAAGCCTGGAATGAAGATGTGACAAGAAAGTATAAGATGCAATTAGCGCCACTTGGTTTTAAACAATTAGACTCGAAGATTATTTTGATGGTCAAAGTTTCTGGAAATTTTCCTGGAAGTCCGATCCAATTGTATTATCATTTAGTTGTTGAGAATGATTTGATCACTCATCTTTCGATCAAATCCAGTTAGGTTATTTTTGATTACCCATTGTTTTTATGGGTAATCATTTTTTTTTGCTTAGCTATTTTCTTGTGCTTAGCGCTGTTGCGGTTTAGTGTGCAATGCTTTAATCCATTGAATGGCAAGGTTGACTGGTTCGCGTGATTTAGTGAAAGCCATATTATGCCCTAACTCTGGAAACAATTGGTAAACATATGGCTTACCCTGTGCTTGCATTGCATCGAGGTGTTCCATTGATAAAACTACTGGTATTTGCACATCTTTGCCTCCAAAAAGCCAAAGTCCACGAACATGGAGCTTAGCGAGGGCGTCGCGCGGATCAGTGCCGGCAAATTGATAACGGTCAGCGTCGTTTCGGATGTGCTCCCGCGCCTCAGCTTCGGTATGCGTGTCCCAAAATTTGGAATTTCCTGCTGTATAAAATTGAAACCGCATTTGCTCGGGAGTGGTTACGACTGGTCCGCTAAACAATACTATAAAGCTGATCTTGCGATTTTTTTTTGCAGCCAGGGGGATGATCCAGCCTGCCTGACTAGAACCGATTAATCCCAAAGGGCCATGGTAGGCGGGCAGCTGTGCTAAAAGTACTTTAGCGGCAGCGCTTGCATCTAAGGCCAGTAAGTTGAGATTGGCAGCATCAATATTGTTAGTGCCCACTTCCGGGCCAGCGTAAACCCCTCCGGATTTTCCTACTCCGCGTTTGTCGTATGTTAATACGGCGATGCCTTCTGTTGCCAAAAGTGATGCCATCTCTATCATCCTTTTCTCCTGACCAGACCCATGTACAAGGACTACTGCTGCGGACGGGGCCCAGGGTTTAAAGATCGTACCTGCCAGGGTTGTCCCGCTATTGATAAACTGGATTTCTTTCGTGGTGAAATTTTGTCGCTTCGTAGTATCAGGTGCAGTTTGTGCAAACAAACTCATATGGAAGCAGCAGAATAGAAAAAGTAAATGATGTTTCATTGTTTTATTTATTGATATTGATTATGGGTTATTATTTGGTAGCTGAATATGAAGCAATATTACAACGGCCAAAACCCTGATGGGTATAAATGTGACGGAAGGGCTTATAAATGTGACGAATAGGGGTTTTGCGTTTTTCGCTTTGTAAGCCACAGTAGCACGCTTGGATATTACTGCCTATATTTACAGCTGAGTAAGCCATGCCTAATTTATAAATCTTACAATAAGTAATATATATATGAACGATTTAGCGAGTCAAGTTTCTTTTATTAAAGAAATTGACAAATTGAAATATATCCAGCGGAAAACGAGGCTATTTAACAGCGACCGGCACGAAAATGACGCTGAACATAGTTGGCATCTGGCGATGATGGCGATTGTTTTAGCCGGCCATGCAAATCAAGCTGTAGATTTACTTAAAGTCCTGAAGATGGTTTTGATTCATGATATTGTTGAAATCGATGCCGGTGATACTTTTATTTATGATTCATCCAAGAACCATAGCAACACAGTGGAAGAGCTGTTAGCGGCAAAACGGATTTTCGGACTATTGCCGGAAAAGCAAGCGGCGGAGTTCATCGCTATCTGGATAGAGTTTGAAGAAGGAATTACGCCAGAGGCTAAGTTTGCGCGGTCTATGGATCGTTTTGAACCCTTATTGCAAAATACGTCTAATAATGGTGGTACCTGGGCCGAGTATAATGTTGGCTACCAGCAGGTGTATGATAAAAAAATGGTGATCAAAGATGGCTCGGCAGTCGTTTGGGATTATGCAGAAAATTTAATAGAGGACAGTGTAAAAAAAGGAATACTGAAAAAGTAATTTAATCTTATAAAAGCTTGATCAGCCGGGAAAATGTAGTTTGCTTTTGTAAAGCAAGAAGTATTAAAGAAGAAGTTTAAGGCAGTAATAACAAAGTAGTGGTGTTAAAGGTGCTGGTGAAAGTGTTTGATCCAATAGGCTTTTTAATTACCGGTCATGCGTGGTTAAATGATTTTCTGAACACGTTTGGTGTTGAATCGGTGTGGCGTTTAAATAATTTATTAAAAGATTGCGGATGCTCAAAACCTAATTGATAAGCGATTTCGGCAATGGTTAGCCGCGTAGTGCTTAAGATCACTTTAGCTTCTTCAATTAACCGGTGATGTATATGCTGCTGTGCACTTTGTCCGGTTAGCGACTTCAACATATCTGTAAGGTATCTTGGTGATACATTCAGGTGAGTAGCCACTTCAAGAACTGTGGGCAAACCCCCTGTGTGGGCTACAAAACGACTTGCCAGATAAATATCCATTTCACTGATCAGGTCATGATGAACCGCTTTCCGGGTAAGGAACTGCCGGTTGTAAAAACGATTGCTATAATTAAGCAGCAATTCGATTTGGGAAACCAGTACATCCTGACTAAAGCTGTCTGTGTTATTTTCCAACTCGCTGGCGATGTTTTCAAACAATCCGGTGAGCACCTTTTTCTCTTTGTCTGACAGAAAAAGCGACTCATTAACTTCGTAGGCGAAGAAACCATATTCATGTATAGTTCTGCCAAGTTGGTAATTCCGGATCAGGTCGGCATGAAAATACAAATTGTATCCATCCTCATAACAGCTTTCGTCGGTCGACATGGTGATGATTTGATTTGGCGCGAAAAAAGCCAGGCCACCTTCCTCGAAATCATAATAACCCTGACCGTATTTCACATGACCGCTGAAATCATCCTTAAATGAAACTTTATAGAAATTCACCAGGAAACTTCGTCCGGCATTTTCACGGCTCACCTTGTCGCTGTCATATTTTACCAGCGCTATTAAAGGATGCAACGGCTTAGGCAAACCCAAGCCGCGCAGATACGCAGAAATGCTTTTAAAAACCTGTGGCTGTACTTTATCTTTCATCATTCAGGCTAATTTAAAGATTAATCCGTTAAAAGAACTTACAGTAATGTTAAAAGGGAGCTACGGTAAGCACAATCTTGCCCTGTATATGTCCGTGTGCCGCGCGTTCATGTGATTTGCGTGCATCGGCAAGTGGGAAAGTACTATCTATGGCCACACGAATTGTCCCCGCATCCAGTAAGGGGGCTATTTGTGCAAGCTGTGCGCCATTAGACCGCACCTGGACTGTCGAAACCAGCACACCTAACTTTGCGGCCTCCTCCAGATCTGTAAACCCCAAAGGGAATACCGGGAACAAAGCTCCGCCACGCTTTAGCGTACGCAAAAAACGACCCGTTGCGGCTCCGCCAACTGTGTCGATCACCAAATCTACATCACGCACAACGCCCTCTGGCGCAGTCTTCGTATAATCCAGAAACTCATCCGCACCAAGTCCGCGTAAAAATTCCTCTTGTTTGCCAGACGCTACTGCGATCACTTTTGCGCCCTTCCATTTCGCTATTTGCACAGCAAAGTGCCCCACGCCACCTGCAGCCCCGTTTACAAGGACCGTCTTACCAGCAAGCAGCACCGGCTCATGCTGATAAGCTTGCAGCGGATTCGGTTCATTGTGCCCCAGCTCAATCAGGAACTGCCAGGCGGTAAGAAGCGACATTGGTGCGCCGGCAGCATGCACATGATCTATACTTGCTGGCTTGTGCGCAAGTTCTGACGCGGGCACGCTAACGTACTGGGCATAACCCTTGCTTTCACCCATCATTCCTGTAGGAAAGCGCACCATTGAATACACCTCATCACCAACGGCAAATCCAGTCACATCATCCGCTACCGCATCTACCATGCCCGAAATGTCTGTTCCCAGAATTATAGGAAAACTCACCTTGGGCTGCCATTCGGGTGGAAGGGACTGATAGCCATCCCGCAAGTACCAGTCGGGCGGATTAAGGCTCACTGCATGTACCCGAACCCGTACCTCGCCAGAATTAAGGTCCGGAATCGGAGCATCTTCATAAACCAGCACTTCTGGACCGCCAAATTTGTGCTGCCTGATAGCTTTCATAAAATTCGGATTTTTATTATTATTTGCTTCGTTTTCAATAGTTTCCATTTAATCGCAATTTATCTTGTGAATATTTATTTGGGAATGGTTCTTTGGGAGAACGGATATAAACCATCAGCTTTACCATTGCAATGATCATTTGATCTTTACCAGAGAACCTCCTTCTTTCTGATAACAAAGTTCAGTACTTTGGTAAATCCAAAATTAGCCCGGACTGTAAAAAGTGTATCCAAAATCACCATGATCCTTATTACTTTGCCAGCTTTTACGGTCAGATACATTCTATAGTGTACTTAATTTGGAGTTAATCAGCAAAATCGATAAACTGCTACTGGAAATTAAAATGAATTGGTGTGCTGGATATAATAATAACCTACAAGTGTTTTTTATTACTTTACAGGGCTGTAATTAACATATTTTAGCGGTATCTTCGCCAGAATAATAACTTTTTTGCTATTTTATAATTAGAAACATACACAATTATATGTCATTATCAGATTTGTCACAGCGTGTTGCCTTAGGAATAGATGTTGGAGGAACCAATACTAAGTTTGGAGTAGTAAACCATCGGGGCCAGGTTCTCGAAAAAGGAAAGATAAAAACGGATGAATATGAAAAAGTTGAAGATTTCATTGATGCGTTATACGATGTAGCACAGCCGCTAATTGAAAAATACGGTACAAAGGAAAATTTTGACGGAATAGGAGTGGGCATGCCGAATGGAAACTACTACAAAGGTACTATTGAACACGCTGCTAATTTACCCTGGAAGGGTGTGATACCCTTTGGGTCGATGATAAAAGATAAATTCGATTTGCCCTGTATTGTGACTAACGATGCAAATGCTGCTGCCCTTGGCGAAATGCTGTTCGGCGCTGCCCGTGGAATGAAAAATTTTATCATGATTACTTTAGGTACAGGTGTTGGAAGCGGAATTGTAGCCAACGGGAGCTTAATTTACGGTCATGACGGATTTGCCGGAGAGCTGGGGCATACGATTGTAAAACCTGGCGGCAGAAAGCACTGGAGCACCGGGTCGGAAGGAAGTTTAGAATCCTATGCTTCTGCTACGGGTATAACTATTACGGCAAAGAAGATGAGGGCAGAATTTCCACAATCTTTACTTAACCTATTTCCTGAATCGGAAATCAATTCTAAAAAAGTTCATGAGTGCGCTTTACAAGGAGACCCGATTGCAATTGAGGTATTTAGATATACCGGACAAAAATTGGGTGAAGCTTTAGCTAACTACGTGATGTTCTCTTCTCCTGAAGCAATATTGCTGTTTGGAGGCGTAATCAAGGCTGGGGAATTCATTTTAAAACCGACTAAACTTCATATGGAAAGGAATTTGTTTCCGATCTTCAGAGATAAAGTTAAATTAGTTTTCAGTGAACTAGACGAGGCAGACGCTGCAATTCTTGGTGCAAGTGCCCTGGTTTGGGAAAAATAGATCAAAAAAAGGCTGATAACACATGAAGTTATTAGCCTTTTTTTATGCGGGGTAATCAGCTCGTACCCTATACCCAAAACTGATAATGTGCTTGTCGTTTGATTTTGATTGCTTTTTGTTTGAATGTGGCGTACCGGAGATCCCAGCGTTCATACTGATTTCTAAATGCATGTGCAGGCAATAAATGAAAATTACCTGCACATGCTATGTTATACTATACAGGCGAATTATAGGCCAGATAGCCTCCGATTAACATGGATACTACAAAAATCCAAAAAGCAAATTTGATTACGTTCTTTTTATTAGTTATTAAATCCATAGTAGTATATGTTAGTGTTTAATTTAAAAATCAATTAACGCTCGTTTATTAATCAAAGTATACGTTCGTTAACTCATATTACTGTTAAAGGTAATAATTAAAATATAATTACTCTTTTAAAGCTGTGGCATTGCCTGTATTTTTAACAATTAAATCGACTGAAAAGATATCTCTAAAAATCAACTAAATAATTAGGTGGTTCGTTTATTTTTTGTATTTTTATTTCAAAGATCAAGCTAATGAGAGCCTTATTATTTGTATTCGTATTTTTAACCTCGATAGGGGCATTTGCAGAAGTTAAACCATTTCGGTTAACCTTCAAGCTTGTTGGGTCGAAAGAATTTAAATTTGCCTACCTTTTTGATAATGAAACCAGGCTTATTCAAAGGGTTGATATTCTAAACAAAGAATTTGTTGCTGAGGGCACATATAACACAGCGCAACGTTTTTGGGAGCCTCCATACATTAACTTATTATTGTCTAATCAAGATGCACCAATTGAGGTAATATTATCGGACAGACCACTTTCCAGAAGACGTTATGATCGCTGCACAATTATTTGTGAAGCACAAATGGAGGCCGTATATAATTCAGAAAACAGGATGTTTAGCATTGAAGGCCAGGAGACAAACCAGCTTCAAAATAAATTTAACCAGTTAGATGTACAATTTCTTACTAAACGTGACAGTTCCAATAGCAGTATTGCACAAATGACACTTAGCGAAAGCGAAAAAGCAACATTACAGGAATCGAAAGCAAGATCAATTTACAATAACATTTTGGTAAAAATGGCCTCCCTTATCAAGCAGCATCCAGATGCCGAAGTATCACTTTTTAATTTTGGGCCAATACTATATGACCAGCACTATACGGCAGCAAATACTGCGGCATTATTTGAAACGCTTTCAGAACGTATAAAAGAATCACCTTATGCAGCGCAGACAAAAATAGAAGTTGACCATAAATTATCCATGGAAGATGCGATGGTAAATCCGCCGTATACAGTCGGAATGAGTTTTCCTGAATTTATACTGGAAAGTTCAAAAGGAGAACAATTTAACAGCACTAACATTTCCAGCAAACTTACGCTAATTGATTTCTGGGCAACATGGTGTGCCCCCTGTAGAAAAGAAACGCCAAATGTGGTCCAAGCTTACAAAAAATTCCATGATCAGGGATTTCAGGTTATAACGATCTCCATAGATGAGATTAAAGATAAAGATAAGTGGACTGATGCATTAAAGCAGGATGGCATGTTAGATTTCGTTAACTTGTTTAATGGCGGTGACCTATCTGGTTTGGCAACTACATTAAAGATTGTTACTATTCCCACAAATTACTTAATAGACGATCAGGGGAAAATTATTGCGATGAACCTAAGAGGGGAGGCCTTAACGAATTTTTTGTCTGATCGGCATTAGATAATAATAATCCAGACATTTTTTTCTGTATCATCTTCCGTTGTGTAAAATTTTCAACGAAAATGAAAATTTATCTGGCTTTATTTTAACTTAGTCATAAGTCAGCTTAAAAGAATTAAACATGCGCGTTACACTTTGTCTATTATTTCTATCTATTTTTTCAATCCAGCGGAGCACAGCGCAAGTAAAAATATCGGCTGGTCCTTTAAAACAGTCCGTTTCACTATATGGGTCTCCTCACATTGCCGGTAAGGTGACCATCAATAGAAAAGCCGGTACCATTCAGGCCGACTTAACGCTGTCTAATTTGCCGGCCCTTGATACCGCTTTTAGAATACGTTTAAATCATGGTATGAATATCAAATTTCTGGCGGATAGCACTGGATTTGTTAGGTTTAACAGTAAAACATTAGGGGATATCATGGACTACAGGCCTTATCGTGGTCAAAAGTATGTTGTTTCACCAACTAAACTTCGGGTTAGTTATGTAGGTGCTTTCCCAGTTTATACAGACACCATGAATTTGGTGGACTATAAATCTATTATTGCATTTAATGGAGAAACGATGAGGGCCACAGAGGAGAGTAAGTGGTATCCAGTAATATTTGATACCACGAATGACAGGGAAATAGAGAAAGTTACCTATGATATTAGTGTAGATTGTGAGGACTGCAAGACGATTTACATGAACGGATCTACAGCAAAACCGGGCCCGTCTGCAATATTTAAAAGTACAACGCCATATGCTTTGCTCCTTTTTGCAGGGAATTATAGTAAGCAGGAATTTCCGGGTAGTGATTTTCTGAACGCCAAAATGCAGGACAATGTTGCTGCTGCATTTGATCTTCAGATAACGGGCATAAAAACTTTTTATGAACAGAAGTTAAAAGTTCCCTACAAAGAAAAAATCGTTTTTCTAGAGCATAAAGCCATTCAGGATTATGGCCCTAATCAATCCTGGGGTTTCGTTACTTTTCCTACTATTGCAGTGGCAGGCTTACCTTTTAGCAAAACCATAGACACTAAAACGGGGAAGCTGAATCATTTTGTGAGATATTCGTTTTACGCTCACGAACTAGCACATTATTATTTTGGGAGTGTATTTGTTCCCAATTCTACTTTAAGAGACTTCTTTATTGAATCTACAGCAGAATATCTTTCTGTTAAAGCTGCAGCGCATGAATATGGTAAAGATTCTACCACAAGTACTATAAAATTTAAAAAGGGTTTGGTTGGAGAAAACAGGATCATTCCTTTGTCGAAGTTTACTGATAAAGATGAAATGAGTGATGTTTACCGGTATGCTTACGGTCCTTTATTGCTTTTAGCTTTAGAAAAAAGAGTAGGGGAAGATAAAGTATATCTGCTATTGCAGAATGCCTTGAAATATAAACAAGAAAACTCTGATTATGCGTTTTTAGTAAAGATCGTTAAAGCGGCAGGAATCCCGGCAGCTGTATGGAATGAATTTGAAGCAAACATTATCAACGAACCTAATCCTGCCATTGCCTTTCGAAATCTATAGCTATTTATGCGAAAATGTTGTTTACAGCGATACGTTTTGATCATGTATTGGTTTTTAGCAATTATTGTATATTCGCTACATTATTAATTTAGGAGAATTTAATTAGGAATCATATGAAATATCAGGTAGATATTAAATCAATTTTTACAACACGCATAAAGTAAGCAAAGACAACAAAAAGGAAGAGACCAAATAATTAATTCCTATCCGCACAGCAGCTCGTACTATCGTTATTGGTTTACAGCACATTAATTTTATCTTTCCGGATGATGTGGCCCTTATTGTCTACGATTTGGACGAAATATTGACCTGGTTCTAAAGCTACCGCGTATTTTATGGAGCTTTGTCTAATGATAAACTGGTCTAACGGAATGTCATTTGCAGGGTCTATTGATTTGATCTGTAACAGTTTTCCAATATCATGTTTGTTGACTTTGACCCGATGTAAATGCGTTCCATTTTTTGATAACATATAGTCTTTACGTCCGTATTTTTCTTGTGCAGATGGCCACGCCACTAACAGGTCGTAGTCACCTTCCTGATCACCATTAGACACTTTTGGTTTGTTATCTTTAGTTAAAACAACATATGAAAGAGGTGTCTGTTTGTACTGTAACACGCTATCCAGCTTCTCTTTAAATTCATCCATGCTGTTGATAGACTGGTTAATTGTCAGTGGATTGATGCCTGACAGTAGCTTAAAATATTCGGCCATAAAAATAATATTGCCGCCTTTTTCCCAAATATGGCCATGACCGGCATGGACAATAATTTTTGCCTTCGGATCTTTTTTTAGAATATCATTCAAGTTTCTTGCTTGATTTACCTCGCGGATATTATCCAGGTAAGATTCACTCTTACCGTTATACCTGGTTGTGTCCTTACTTTCATAAGAAACTAGTTTGAAACCCAATTTAATTGCCTTTTTAAGTAGATTTCCCATGTTTGGCTCCGCTGTATAAAAGCCTGATTTAATTTGAGGATATCCCAAACTAACAATAGACGAGTCATTTTCAAGGGCCTCAACTGCCAGATATCTATATCCCAAACTGTAAAAATCTTCGAGTAAATTATAAGTCAAGAGTCTATGTTTTGGCGTGTTATGATCTTCATTGATCATCACGACCTGTTTATCTTGAGCAGCATTGATAATATATGGTATAGCAGGCATAAAATGAACTTGGTCGTTTTTATTGGCTCGTACTTTACTCTTTTTCCAATTTAAGGTGTACGTTTCCCCCACCAAAGATTCGAAAAAGGCTAGTGCCTGATCTTCTAATGTCGGTGAACCAGTATCGTCTTTACGATGATGTGCCAGATCAGCAGCAGTTTTAATTTTAAAGACGGTATCGCGTGCGCCTAAATAATTCCCGTTATTAATTAATTTGGCACCTATTTTAAATGGATCGCTGACCTGTTGTGAGAACGTATAAAGAGGAAAAATTACAATGAAATAAAGAAGTATCCTGCGCATAACTATTTTTTTAGTTGAAGATACTGTTTTATAATCATTTTATCAGTACAGGTGTGTTTATAGTACATTTATTTTTTTTTACTAAGAACAAGATGGCAGCCTGTGCTTATCAATGAAACATTACCTTTAACCAATTACAACTCAAAAAAATATTACATTAAGTATTTAAACACGCAACCTGAAGATGAAGAAATTGGCTACCTTATTTTTATTATTGATCCTTTCAGTTCCTATGTTCGCTATTAATCCTGTACGAGCGTATCAAGTACTACCAGAACAGCTTGGCTTAAAGTATAAAAGCAAGAAAATTAAAGTGAACGATACTATTGAGCTGAACTCCTGGCTTTTCCTGCAAGACAACAAAAACAAACCATTTATAATTGTCTCTAATTCTGATTCCGGAAATATGTCTAACTGTTTAGGGCAGGCCAGTGAATTTTTCAAAGCAGGATACAACGTTATACTGTACGACTACAGGGGATTTGGAGAAAGTTCAGACTTTGAGATTAATAGCGAAATGATGTATTATGAAGAATTTGAGGAGGACCTCCGCGCTGTTTTGCATTACGTGAAAAAGGAATATACGCCTAAGAAGGTAATTCTATATGGGTTGTCTATGGGGACCATTATTTCGAAAACCGTTTTAAATACTGATAAGGCTGTTAGTGGAGCAATACTAGATTCATTCGTGATCGACCCAAATCTGGTTGTTGATAGGATCAAAGAAATAAAAAATAAGCGGGTATTACTTCCTGTAGGAGCACAGGGCTATACTGAATCAAATAAAAAAGAAACTTCAACCCCGATTTTGCTATTTTCTGGTTTACAGGATATAGTAACTAAGTCTACCGATTATTCGGCTTTTATGATGTTAAATACAAAATCTAAATTGATCACTTGGGATTGTAACCATCTGGAATGCTTTTATAAAATGACCAAAGATAGTGACAGCGACTTGTATATGGCTGCCGTGAATAGTTACATTAACAGTTTAAAGTAGCAAGCTTGGCCAAACTCAATAAAACAACACAGCCTCTTCCCGGATAGGGAAGAGGCTGTGTTTATAATTTTTCTGCAAGACTATTCTCCACGTTTCCGCTGATTGTCCTTATTAGAAGTCTGGTCAGAACGCTGTCCGCCACCATTAGTTATTCCCTGTTGTTTTTTGTCGTTTTTCACATCATGGTGTGCACGGTCTGATGTTGGATTACCTTGCCCGTTTCCTGATTGCTTTGAATCTTGTTGATTTTTCATAACTGTAATTTTTGTTAATGTAATGAACCAAGTGTCAATAGATGCTCTAACAACAGGTTGCCTGGATTTATGTTTTAAAAAATTAGCGATGTAAGCAGTTCATCGCTGTTTTAGTCATACTGATCGTTGTTTATGTATTACTTTTGTATGGCAGGGATTGGTTTTGATCAGTGTTCATCTTACAATTTTTTTGTGGTTTGGCGGATTAATCACTTGGTCTTGTGGATATTTGGTCATGTTAGTCGTACCTTCAAAGGCTGACCGACAGTATGAAAAATCGTATATCAATCTTATTACTTGTCTCGCTTATAGCAAATAGTTGCTCTTTCACTGCGCAATCAAAGATCGAGGATGCAGCATATCCGAAGGTCCTAAATACTGCATTGCAGTATATTTTCAAGAACTATAAAATGCCTGAAGAATACTATAACCAGCCTTTGCAGATTCTTGAAAATAAAAAATATCCTCTAAAAGAGCGAATGATGATCAATGGTAATTATTGTTTGATATTACCTGCGGGGACTGATATAAATAAAATCATCTCTGTGATGGATATTTATCAACCTGTTCCACTCGTAGAAACAGTAAAATTTACTAATAAAGGACAGAACGCGGAACTGGATCTTGTATTCAGAGCTACAGGTCATAACTTTTTAATTACCCTGGAGAAGACCAGGAGTGAATCTTATAAAATAATAAAAATAGTAGAGCGAACGATTTGATGATCAGCATCATTTACAAGGTGTTGTAAATTAGTAAATTGAAGATGAATTTTGTCGGTCTACTGGAATTAGTATAGCTGATATATCCATTTTGAAATAAGTTATACTGTACAACAAGGAGGTAAAGTATTTCCTGTTAAAAATCTCAATTTTAGTAGGTGCCAGATAAACCGCAATAACATAAAATAAGCTGAGAAACCCCCTTTCAGTCTGTACGGCTTCGTAGAATAAATTGATAATTTTTTTGTTCAAATTTAAAATTGATGCAACATTCTTAATGTTTTGCAGTCTTGTTGTCAAATGATGATAAATATTTTTATACGATACAGGTAAAGTGAAAATACTAAATCCTTTTAATTTACCTGCGATTATCGTATAAAAACTAATAAAATGCCGGGGGTTTCAACAAAGAATAATTTGCAACAGGCAATGGTAATAAATTAAAAATGATACAACCTATAAACCAATAAATACTACTGATAACAAACATATTCTGATGATAAAAAACTACCATTTCGTAAGCTGCCTATTGTGCCTGTTACTATTTTTTTCTTTGTCTTCTACAGCACAAGTTGCAACAAAGAGTATAAAAGGAGTTGTTGTAGATTCGACCACAAACACACCGCTCGAATTTATCACGGTTGCGCTTAAAAAAGACAATGTTGTATTAAAAACCGTTGTTACAGCAGGTTCAGGTGATTTCGTTTTTAAAGTTGCACCTGGTAAATATATGATCACCGTTATTGCTGTAGGCTACAATGCGAAGACCACAGCTGCGGAAACTGATCCAGAGAGTGAAACAACAGATTTGGGGAAGTTGTTGATTACTGCCCAAACTAATAAACTAAATGAAGTTTCCATTACTGCAGATCGTCCTTTGGTTAAACAAGAAATAGACAGGATAAGTTACGATACCCAGGCCGATCCGGAAAATACAGTACTCACGGCGCTGGATATGATGCGTAAAGTCCCCCTGTTATCACTTGATGCCGATGATAATATTAAACTGAAAGGAAGTGGAAACTTCAAGATATTAATTAATGGAAAACCATCGGGGATGATGGTTAGAAGTCCAAAAGATGTATTGCGAAGTATGCCCGCTTCATCTATTCAGAAGATTGAAGTAATTACAACGCCACCTGCAAAATACGATAGTGAAGGCCTGGCCGGGATCATCAACATTATTACCACAAAAAAAGTAGATAATGGCTACAACGGGAGTATTAACATCCGGGAGCGATTGCCATTTGGTCCTGGATTAGGGGCCAATTTCACGGCAAAGTTCAATAAGTTTGGGATCAATGCTTATGGAGGGTACGGGACATATAAACTTCCTGAAACCTCAATTATAAGCAGGCGGACAACAACCGGAGAACCACCTTCTTCTTTACTTAATGATGGAACGCGTAAAAACAAGAATGTAAATGGTTACGGTGGTGTAGAATTTAGTTATGAAATCGATACATTAAATTTGCTGACGCTTGAAGTTAATCCTTATGCGGGCTCTTTTAAGGGTTTAAATACGCAATTATTTAGCCTGTCTGACGGTATGAATAATACGAGCTATGATGTGCTGACTAATGTCAAGTACGATTGGAGCGGTTTTGAATCTACGCTAAATTATCAGCGCGGTTTTAAGAGTAATAAAGATCGTTTGCTTACACTATCGTACAAATTCAGTAATAATATCAATCCGCAGTTCAATGAACTGCTTTTCTCTAACAGGCAAAATTATACTGATCCAAATTACAGGCAGCAAAATGATACACGTTCCAAAGAACAGACCATACAGCTTGATTATGTGCACCCACTTAAAAAGCTGACTATAGAAGGTGGATTAAAAGGTATTTTGAGGGACAATAGTAGTAATTTCGAAACCCGGTATTTTAATGAAGCAACGGGGGATTATATACTGGACGCAACTAAAACAAATCAATTTAACAACAACCAGGATATTTTTGGTGCCTATAATTCTTACGCATACAATCTTAAAAGCTGGGGTTTTAAAGGAGGGGTGAGGCTGGAAGGAACTTTTGTAAATGCCGATTTTATCAGCACGGGGTCTAACGTAAAGACAGATTATTTCAATGTAATACCAACAATTTCAATTAACCATAAATTCAAAAATACAAGTAGCCTAAATCTGGGGTTTACGCAAAGAATTGAAAGGCCGGGAATATATAATTTGAACCCTTTTGTAGACCGTTCAAATCCTAATTTTGAATCTACAGGAAATCCAGACCTGGAAGCTGTTTTAAGTAATAATTTTAATTTATCATTCAATACGTTCAAAAAGGGTAATATCAACATTGGTTTAAGCTATAGTTTTGCAAATAATACCATTCAAAATGTTTCAGTTTATGATCCCGCAACGCAAATTACACGATCTACCTATCTGAATATAGGGAAGGATAAATCATTAAGTACCAACTTAAATGTTTCTTACCCGATCACGTCAAAATGGAATAGCTCTATAAATGGAAATATCGGCTATACCCGGATCCAGGGTTCAATTGATGGTTCGCTGGCTAAAAACGATGGTTTGTTGGGATACTTTTCTTTAAGCACGGGTTACAAGTTTGAGCACAACTGGAGAATCACCGGAAATTTTAATTATTCTGCTGCAGAAGTGATGCTGCAAGGCAGTTCAAGTCCTTATATATATGTCGGTATAAGTGGCAGCAAAGATATTATTAAAGATAAGTTAAGTATTTCTGCATCAGTAAGTAACCCGTTCAGCAAATACCGGTATTATACTGTAGAAACCGAAGGCGCAAATTTTGTACAAACCTATCGTGGACAAAATTATAACCGTGCCTTTTCCGCAAGTTTAAACTGGAAATTTGGGAGGTTAAAGGATGCAGTTGTTAAGAGCAAGCGTAGTATCAGCAATGACGACCAAAAAGGGGGCGGAAAATCGGGCGGGTAACCGCGGATGCTTATAACAAGTATATATTACACCTTTGGGTTGTGATATATACTACTTATACGATTTAAATGCGTAAAAACCGCATCCTTAGAGTTATTATATTTGCGTCTGTAATTTTGGAACGCAATGTATAATATAATTTATTTAGATCTTGATGGTGCTTATTTGAGTATAACTGGAAAACAGCGAAGTGAAATCACGACAACTTTTAATTATATCGAATCACTAGGATATACAATAATCACTATATACGATTATGAAGAGCAGGATCAATTATATCGATGTAGTAATTATCAACTTCACAGATTTAAAATCATAAAAATGCAAAATGGATTACTGTCCTGGACTGTCAAAGACAAATCCTTTATTGCATAATAAAATCTTTTGGTGATACCTTAAAATGATCCGCTATTAATCTAATGTGTCTAAGGTTATATTTTGCCGGGTTTTTAGGACTTTCTACATTACATACAAACGATGTACTTGCATTTATGATTTCGCCAATTTCTCGTTGGGATATGCCAGATTTTAATCTTAAAATTCTCACCTGATCAATTGCAAATTGTTCTATAATATCAATGTTCATTTAAAATTGAGTATGCTGATGAAATAATATTGGGTTTTAATGTCAATTAGTTATAGTTGGTAAACTGAAGCTAAAAGTTGAACCTTTTCCAAATTCACTTTCTGCCTTTATCTCGCCATAATGGCGGTGAATGATCTCTGAACACAAATACAAACCAATGCCGAATCCCGAAATAGAAAACATATGGTTATCCTCTACCCGGTAATACCTATCAAAAATTTTAGGGAGATCATTTGGTTTAATACCCATTCCATGATCTTTTACACTGATATGTGCTGAACTGTCAGCGCTGATGCAAGCTACATTAATGGTGCTGCCGGCTGGAGAATATTTAACAGCATTGCTGATCAAGTTATGGATTACCTGCCCGATTTTATCCCGGTCGGCCTTAATAAATAGTGTCTCTACAGGTTCAAATATCACAACATGTGTTGCAATTGTAGTTAGCGCTTCTTCCTCTGCCTCTTTAATCAGCATGGCGAGATCAAATACCTGAAGATTGATATGTATTTTACCAGATTCGAGTCTGGATATATTAAGAAATCCATTTACCATATCAGTCATCTTTTCTACCTGGGTATTGGCTTTTTCCAATGCACCTAATATAAAATCATCTTCATGAGCCTTAAGCTTACGGAGCAGCAGTTGGATATAGCCTTTCATGGAAGTGAGGGGTGTTTTCAATTCGTGGCTAACCATAGCTATGAAATCATTTTTTCTAATCTCATCCATTTTTTGTTCAGTAATATCTGCCATTACCCCAGTGATGTATTTGCCACTTTTTTCATCGGTAACCGGTTTGCCTACCGAGCGGATCCAACGTTGCTTACCATCATGGGTGGTAATTGGGTATTCTACATTAAAACGTGCGCCGGTATTAAATGAAATATTAACGGCATTGAGTATTATTTGCCTGTATTCTGGTAGTATCTGATTGACAGCAGCAGCATAGGATAGCTGTTCATTGGGGTTAACGCCAAATAATTCGTTAAATCTTGCAGAAGCAGTAATCTGGCCAAGTTCTTCGCTAAGATACCACGTGGCCAGTTCCCCGGATTCAATAGCCATACGAAGACTTTCTTCGGCAAGTTCAACTTTGTGTGCCGCCAGGTACTGGTCGGTGATATCCATTACAACGCCAGTAAAAGCAGAAAATACCCCCGAGGGATCTGCTTTTAAATTGCCTATGGCCCGCAGCCAGCGCAGCCGGTTATCATGTAGGCCGATCACGGGATAAGTAACATCATAATCGCCGTTATGATAAATAGCATTTTCTAGCTTGGTAGCCACAAAACTCCGGTATTCTTCAGTAATCTGTGCCAGTGCCTGCTCAATAGAAAGATCTTCGTCGGGGTAGTATCCAAATAATTCTTTCAAGCGGCTATCTGTAATAAATTCCCTTGTTGCCGAATGGATAAACCAGGTGCCAAAATTTGCGGCATTGATAGCTAAACGCAAAGCTACTTCCCCTTCTTCAATTCTTTGTTGTGCAGTCAGCAATTGCTGATTAAGGGAGGCCAGCTGCTCATTTGTTGCAATCAATTCTTCATTGGATGCCGCCTGTTCCTCATTGGTAGCCGCCATTTCTTCATTAATAGCTTGTAATTCTTCGGAAGTGTGCGCCAGTTTTTCTTCAAATTTTTTCCTGTCGGTCACATCACGGGTTGTGCCAGCAACCGCCTCTACTTCACCGTTCTCATCAAGAACAGGCGTAAAAATGTAATCGTATGTTCTTTTGCCTAAAATAGCATGTGGAAAAGAAACTTCCCCTCTGATGGGTTGTTTAGTATCCCTAACCTGATCAATCTCACGTTCGTGCATTTCTGCATGCCAGGGCTCATAGCCATTTGCCAGTAAACCCTTACCAATGGCATTTTGCCACGTTTTCCCCCACATAGCTAGCAAGGCACCATTGGCATACGTGAAATTGTAATCCATATCAAAAACGTACATCAAATCTGGAGTTGCAGAGGTTATTGTTTCATAAAATCTTCTTTGTCTTTCAGCTTCCTCTGTTGATACCCGCAGGGCCTCTTCGGCACGTTTACGATCTGTGATATCACTGGCGGTGCCAAACCATTCTATGATTTCTCCATTATCATCCAAAATAGGAACAGCACGTGAAAATGTCCACCCCTCTTTGCCATCCGCTCGCAGTACCCGGTGTTCCAATTGAAATATAGCTTTTGCATGTATGGCAGCATCAATAGCAGCTTTTACACGGTCAAGTTCATCCGAGGGAATATATTGTGTGAGCCAATCTGTAATTGGTTCTGGTTTATCCAATAAAAAGCCCCTGCCATCAAGCTCCCGCATTACACGCCAATCTGCGCTCATATTATAGATAATATCTGAAGAGGCAGTAATCAGGGCCACTAAACGGGCTTCGACTGTAGCAACTTTTTTTTTTTTTAATTCAGATTGGTTGAATCGGTTAGTCATAACATTTTTATCAAACAGGGAGATTCCCTAAAAAACCGCAAAATATAATAAATTGTTTTCGAAACTGGAACTTGTAGTGCTTGATGAAAGCAAATGATGGGAGTTTTTTAATAAAAGCATAGCTTATATTAACTGACACCGCCGCACCGGGCTAATGATTTTTTAATTGACAGCATAAAAGTTCTTATATCTTTTTTTTACAATTAATTACTGTAAAACGGTAATTAATTGTAAATTGCAGCATTAAATCACTTGATATGAAAACTGTTCGTACTATTTCCAGGGTGCTTGTCATGTTCACCCGGGTCGCCTCTCTTGGCTACCTCTTATCCTTTATTCTTTCTGGCGTGGCCCTGGGTACGGGCTGGTCGTTAAAACTAACCACGGGTGGTACCCGTTTCGAAATCATGTATCCCTTCACCTCTTCTGCGTACCTTCTGGGCGAATATAACCGGGGGTACATTATTGCCTTCTTATTTTTATTAGGGCTGTATAGCTTATTTTTCTTCCTGGTAAGCAATGTGTTTAAAGCATTTACCAAATCCAGGTTATTTACAGTTTATGGCATTAAGCAGCTACAGTGGTTTTATGGTGCAAATATCATTCTGCCTTTTCTAACTGCACTTATTATTTCCCGATTTTATGAAATAGACAATATCGCAGAAACACTAGTGATCCTGCATGTGCTTTTAGGTGTATTTACGTATTTCATGGCAGCTATTTTTGAACAGGGTGTAAGATTGCAAAACGAACAAGACTTAATTATCTGATATGCCAATCGTAATAAACGTTGATGTAATGCTGGCAAAGCGGAAAATGCAAAGTAAGGAACTCGCTGACCGGATTGGGATTACTAGCCCAAATCTTTCCGTATTAAAAACTGGTAAGGCAAAAGGTATCCGCTTTGACACACTCGAAGCGATATGTAAAGCATTGGATTGCCAACCCGGCGATATACTGGAATATGTAGCTAATAATTAATTAATCAACCTGCGGCAGCTGTAATTTGACCCTCTTAAAAAAGGCGGGACAGGATTCCTATTGCCTAAAATTTAAATAAATCATGAATACCTTAATTTTAAAAAATCTAACAAAAACGTATGCTAACGGGGTTAAAGCGTTGACTAATATCTCGCTGGAACTGACTAATGGGATGTTTGGTCTGCTTGGACCTAATGGTGCTGGTAAATCATCGTTGATGAAAACACTTGCCAGATTACAAGATCCTGATGAAGGGCAAATTATATTTAATGGTACGGATATCGTTAAGGATCCTAATTAAATTAAAAAGCATCTGGGATTTTTGCCGCAAGATTTTGGGGTGTATGCTAAAGTTTCTGCCTATGATCTGTTAACGCATATTGCCGTACTTAAAGGGTTAACAAATGAGCAGGAAAGGAAAGCGCAGGTTTTAGCGCTTTTAGCTCAAACTAACCTTTACCAGGTACGCAACAAAGAGGTACATACATTTTCTGGCGGGATGCGCCAGCGTTTTGGTGTTGCACAGGCACTGCTGGGTAACCCACAATTGATTATTGTGGATGAACCTACGGCCGGCCTGGATCCGGAAGAGCGCAATAGGTTTAATGATATCCTTAGCGAGATAGGGGAGGATAAGATTGTGATCCTTTCTACCCACCTGGTAGAAGACGTGAAAAACTTATGTAACGAAATGGCAGTAATGCACCAGGGTAGTATAATTGCCCAAGGTAAACCAGCAGATTTTATAAAAGGCTTAACAGCTAAAATATGGAAATGCACCATTGGTAAAACGCAGAAAGCAAAATTTGAACAACGCTACCAGGTAATCTCTTCACATTTAAGCAGTGGACAATTGACTGTCCATATTTATTCGGAAAGTGATCCTGGAGCTGGTTTCCAGATGATTGAACCAGTTCTGGAAGATGTATATTTTAACCTACTAAAATCCAGAGATTAGTCCATGAATGCCTTACTTAAATTTGAATTGGGATTTTATTTTAAAAGACCCGGTATTTACATCGCATTATTATTGTTATTTACGATAGGCTTTTTGATTGGTTTCCAGCAATTATCATTTAATGGCAGCAATTATATTCATAAAAATGCACCGTATTCCATAGCAAATATGGTCGGCTTTCTAAGTCTTGCCGGTGTATTGATCCCTACCTTAATTGCCGCCTTAACGCTTTTCAGAGAAGCTGAAGCCAGCTTCTCATTAATCTTATATGCAACGCCGCTTACTAAAATGCAGTATTTGTATAGTAGGTTTACCAATGTGTTTTGCATGAGCCTGGCCTGCTTAATTTTTATCATTGGCGGGTATGCGATAGGGCAACTGACAACTCCGGATCAAATAGGCTATGGCCCATTTCATTTGTGGTCTTATCTCCAGCCTGTATTGCTTTTGCTGGTGCCTAATGTGTTTTTTTGTTGCTCACTGATTTGTAGCATAGCGTGGCTTTCTAAAAATAAGTTAATGGTTTATCTCTCTGGCCTGTTCCTGTATATCGTCTATATGGTTTTGTTGGTGTACTCGGGATCGCCATTGATGGCAGGCGCCCTGCCACAGTCGCCCGAAGTTATAGGTTTTGCAGCCCGGATAGATCCTTTTGGCTTATCTGCATTTTATCAGCAAACAAATACGTGGAACTTGCAGCAGAAGAATTTACAGTTTATCTCTTTCACAGGTAATCTATTGGTGAACAGAGCAATATATATAACTCTCGGTTTTCTATTATTGTTATGGGCATGGAAAATATTCCGATTTATGTTGCCTGGTAAACGGTCAAAAACTAAAGGTGTTCCTCTTACAGTAGAAACAGTGGGGCAGGCTTATCAATCTGCTGATACAACGGTAACAGGTATTCGGTATCAATTTCAAGTCATTCAAAGCCTAATCAGGCTTGATATAAACTTTGCTATAAAAAGTATTCCGTTTGTGCTTGTTTCTGTTGCAATTATTTTTTTTATGGCTATGGAGTTTTATGGGACTATAGACCAGGGTATCCGTTTGCCAGAACACTATGCAACTACTGCTGTTATGGCTAATCGGATCATTTACAATCTTCCTGGTCTGCTTGTTATAGTCATTTTATTTTATGGTCATGAACTATACTGGCGCAGTGCTGATAGTGCTTTTATGTTGTTAGAGAGATGCACACCAGCAACGCTAGAACTACGTTTTGCTGCCAAATGGATTTCGCTTGTTTTATTGGTATTTATTCTATTAACAATTGTAATAGCCACCGGTATTGTATTTCAGTTTTGTTATGAATATATAAAAATTGACTGGCTGGTTTATGTGGACTTATACTGGCTGATTGGCGGGCCGCTGCTAATTTGCGCTGGTATTACTTTACTGTTGCAAGTGCTGATCAATCAAAAGTGGATAGGCTTACTAACCAGTTGTGTAGTGTTATTTTTATTAGCAACTGCTATTGGAAAGAGTATAGGCATCACCCATCCGTTAGTACGCTTTGCGGCAGCTTATACAGCAAAGTATAGTGAAATGAATGGTTGGGGACCTTACTTTTCAGCTTTTTCATGGAAGATGCTTTATGGAATATGTACCACACTTTTGGCCACTGCTTTGATTGTACATTTTAAAGAAGGTAAGCGGAAAAAACTCCCCTTAATTGTTGCTTTTCTGCTAATTTTATGTTGTCTGGCATCAGGAATCTACATCCAGCAACATCTGCCACGACTAGGTGAGGACGAGAAGTTGAAAATAAGTGAGGTTTATGAAAAGCAATACCGTCAGTATTATAACGATCCACAGCCTACAGTCAGCAAAATCAAAGCTGATGTGGAGCTCTTTCCTGATAAAAACGCTTATCATGTTAACGCCCTGTATAAATTAATTAATCAAACAGGCAAACCAATCAAACGGTTATTGGTTAATTTTGATGATGACCTGACCGTTGAAAAGGCATTTTTCTTTTCAAACAAGGGGAAGGTTAAATTTAAACAAAAAGTTGGCTTTTTAGACCTTAAAACACCATTGTTACCTGGTGATACAGCGATTTTCTCTTTTTCTTTCTCTTATCATTGGGATGGTTTTACTGGACACCGTTCGTTTAATGCTATTGTAAAAAACGGAACTTTTATCCGTATAAGTAACTATTTTCCACGATTTGGCTACCAGCCGGATCTGGAAATTATCGATTTGGCAGAACGTAGAAGTAGGAAATTAGGTAATCCAACGCCATTGGTAAAGCTAGCAGCTCAGCGGACTAAAGAGAATGATTTTATTGGGATAGACATGACTGTAGGAACTGATGCTGGCCAAACAGTTATCGGTGTAGGCGAATTAACTGGTAAGTGGAAATTAAAAGACCGGAGTTACTTTCGCTATCAGACGAAATCGCCCATCCCATTCCGTTTCGGTTTGTCTTCTGCCAACTATCAGCTAAAAAGAGTGAAGCATACAGGAGTCGATATAGAGGTTTATTTTACTAAAGATCACGAAGAAAATGTGCAGCACCTGATTCAAAACGCCGCCAGAACATTGGATTATTGTCAATCAAACTTTTCAGCTTATCCATATCGGACTATCCGGTTTGCTGAAGTATCACAATTTACGGAAGGCTTTGCAGGTACAGCCTATCCAGCTACTATATTTATGACAGAGCAGATGATTTTCCATGTAAATCAAAAAGGCGATAAAAAACAAGATGTGATCAATGAACTTGCTGGGCATGAGCTTTCTCATCAATGGTGGGGAGCAGGCCAATTTGTTCCTGATGAACGGGAAGGTGCTAAACTGCTCACTGAAACAATAGCAATGTATGTAGAAATGATGCTTGTAAAACATAGTATTGGAGATGACCGAGTTTTGGAAAATGTAGCCATGCATAAGGGTATCTATCTTAATGAAAAAGGGTTTTCAGTGGAAGTGCCGCTATATAAAGTTAAACCGGAAGATATTCATTTATATTACGATAAAGGCTATGTTGTGATGTATGAGTTAACTCAGCTTATTGGCGAAAAGAAAGTAAATCAGGCATTGAGGGCTTTGTTACGGAATCATACTTATCCTAAACCAGTTCCTGTATCCACAGACCTACTCGAAGAACTTTATAAAGTAAGTCCGCTGTCGGCACATCATAAAATAAACGAGTTATTTAAAGAGGTAAAACCATTATAAAACTAAATTCATTATTATCTGCAGACACAGTAATCGAACAAATCTGTTTGAACTCTGGAATGGGATCTGTTACAAAAGATTTCAAATATTAACAGTATCATTGAGACCATAACCCAGTTAACAGTAAAATTATATTTTCGAAGGCAATCAGGAATTAATATGGCTAGAAATCAACACATGAAATACATTTTAAGCGCGTTACTATCGATCAGTATGCAGGCTGGATTTGCCCAGACACCTGCCGCTGGCAGACCCGGTGCTACTTTAACACAAAATACTTATCAAGAATTACCTTTAGGCACTATCAAACCTAAAGGTTGGCTGCTTGAGATGCTGCAGCGACAGAAAACAGGTTCTACCGGAAAAATGGATGTTTTGTATCCATCGGTAATGGGCAAGCGTAACGGCTGGTTAGGCGGAGATGGTGATCAGTGGGAACGAGGGCCTTACTGGGTAGACGGAGTGTTGCCTTTAGCATATATCCTGGACGACAAAGATTTGATCGCTAAAGTGAAACCATGGATCGAATGGTCGCTGAAAAGCCAAACGCCCGACGGGCATTTTGGTCCGGTAAAAGACTATCCGGAAGAAGCAGGATTGCAACGTGATAATAGTCGCGACTGGTGGCCGAAAATGGTTATGCTAAAAGTGCTGCAGCAGTATTATTCGGCAACAAATGATAAACGAGTAATTAAGTTGATGACTAATTACTTCCATTATCAATTAAAAGAATTGCCCAGGCAGCCTTTAGATCACTGGACTTATTGGGCAAAATACAGAGCAGGAGACAATCTGCAGCTGGTATACTGGCTGTACCGGATTACAGGAGATAAATTACTTCTTGATCTTGGCGAGCTGATCCACAAACAATCTTTTGATTTTACTACAGCATTTTTGGAAACAGACCTATTGCAAAGGGAAGGTAGTATTCATACTGTTAATCTTGCACAAGGCTTAAAGGAGCCTATTGTCTATTATCAGCAACATCCGGAAAAGGAATATTTAGAAAGCGTAAAAAAAGGGCTGAAAGATATTACAGTTTACAACGGTATGGCCCACGGACTTTACGGAGGCGATGAAGCTTTACATGGAAACAATCCTACGCAAGGTTCTGAGTTGTGCACAGCGGTAGAAATGATGTACTCTTTAGAAGGTATATTAGCAATCACCGGTGATGTAAACTTTGCAGACCGGTTGGAAAAAATTGCATTTAATGCACTGCCTACGCAGATTTCTGACGATTTTGAAACACACCAATATTTTCAGCAAGCCAACCAGGTTATGCTGAGCAGGGGCATGCGTAACTTTGCTGACAATCACGGCGGTACAGATGTATGTTATGGTTTATTAACCGGATATCCATGCTGTGCATCAAACATGCACCAGGGCTGGCCAAAATTCACACAGAATTTATGGTATACAACAGCTGATGGAGGTATAGCGGCATTGGTTTATTCGCCAAGTGAAACAACCGTAAAACTTCCGGAAAATGTTAACGTAACCTTTCAAGAGGAGACCAATTATCCCTTTGAAGAATCCATCCGTTTCGTCCTAAAAAGTAATAAAAAGGCTAATTTTCCATTTCATCTCCGCATCCCTGAGTGGTGTAAAAAGGCTAGAATAAAAATCAATGGAAAGGTGTTTCTGGAAGCAGAGGGAAATCAGATCGTAAAGATTAGCAGAGAATGGAGCAGTGGTGATGTAATAGAATTGGAATTGCCCATGCACATCTTCAAAAATAAATGGTACGAAAACTCAGTATCCATTGAAAGAGGGCCAATTACCTATGCATTAAAGATCGGGGAGGAAGTTACTAAAGTAAATAACACTGTAGATCCGGCTATTTATGGTTCTGAATACTATGAAGTTAAGCCAACTACTCCATGGAATTATGCTCTATATGATGTCCCTAACGACCGTCTTGCAGAAATGTTCAAAGTTGAATATACAGGAGCAAAAGGCGATTATCCCTGGAATCAGAAAAATGCGCCTATTCAACTAAAAACGACAGGTAAGAAAATCCCATCATGGAAATTGTACCAAGACATGGCCGGGCCAACGCCGTATAGTAAAATCTACGCAATCGAAACTGCTGAAAAGAGTGAAGGGATAACCCTGATTCCTTACGGCTGTACAACATTGAGGATATCACAATTTCCACTAGTAAACCGATGATCACTAGAAAGAAAATATACTTATAATTAGCGTAGGAGGTCAGTATAAAAATATTATTTATACTGGCCCTTTTCTAAAAGTGTAATCATACCCGCCTGATTTTTAAGTAATCGATCTTTTAAATCTATAACTTTATTCTTCTCGCTGATTAACGCCTTTAATCGTTCGATTTCTGCTTTTTTATCTTGCTGGCCTTGTATCTCTATCTTTTTAAATACTTTGTTTTCTTCATAGTATTGGAAGAAATTAAAATTCATGACTTCTGAGATCTTTAGTAGCAATTCAGTATCAATGGACGTCTCTTTAAAAATCGTTTGCACACGTCCTTTGCTCATTACTAATAAGTCAGCTAAAGCCGTGTTCGACAAGTTCTGCCGCTTCATTTCTTTCCAAATCATTAAACCTATATGCACACTCATTATCGCTATCACATTTTAATATGAGCTGAAATTATAGAATTTATAAGTTTTTAACCCTATTTATTTGGTGATGATATTTAGTTTAATTATGTATAAGTAGAAATTCGGCGGATTCGCCGAAATATATTCAATTATCATTACCTGGCTCAGATTTACAAGCATATTACACTGGTGAAGATCAGAAAATGACTTTATGCTTTAAAATATGATGACCAAGCTTATGAAATTGAAGTTTAATTTATTACATGATAAAAGACCAATTAAAGTAAATCGACATAGCATTTTTATATATGACATCTAATGTTTAAATTGATAATCAATTAGTAATAATTAAAATACTTATGAACTTGAAAACACAAATTCTTAAAATCGCAGGCTCCACTTTGATCTGCTTTCTTTTGGGACTGCCAAGACCTGTACAAGCGCAAATGTCCAATGTAAAATTCAGGGCAGTAAACAGAATAGTAAGTGTGGAAAAAAATTCTAAGATAGTCCGTGTAAACGAAGTTGATAGTGTTGGCATTGTTTGGATCTTAGATGAGAATTTCACAGTGGGCGATATTGAGTTTGACGTAAAAGGGATTGATAAGTACCAGGGCAGTTTTTTGGGCATGGCGTTCCATGGTGCTGACGATAAGACATATGATGCTGTTTATTTCAGGCCCTTTAATTTTAGAGCAGCAGATACGTTGAGAGCATTACATGCTGTGCAGTATATGTCCAATCCGAACTATGACTGGCCGGTTCTCCGTGAGGGCTTTCCAGGAAAGTATGAAAAAGCGATGCCGTCGGATATCGACCCAAACGGGTGGTTTCATGTTAAGCTTGCTGTAGTAGCAGAATCAGTAAGTGTTTATATTAATAGGAGTGAAGTTCCTGTTCTTGAGACCAAATTATTGGGTCAGACGCAGGGAAAGATGATCGGGTATTGGGTAGGGAATGGTTCTGGCGGGGAATGGAAAAATCTTACTATTAAGACACGGGAATGATGCAACCCGTGCAACCTTTTGTTATACGATTTCGTCTCTTTACAAAACCTTTTATACAATGAAAAATACCCTTATTATATTTTTGCTATTTCTTACTTACACCACCAGTTTTGCTTTATCTACTACTGTCAGAAACGATAAAACAAGGGGCGATACCACTGCTCAGGATAGTATAAATATTTTTTACAAGGAACTTTTTAAGGCTTTAAAGATCGGATATTTGTACCGTAAAACGGTGGATTGGAAAGCTGTAGAAGCTGAAACTTACAGTAAACTAAAGCCTTACAAGAACTTTAAAGCCTCCTTAAATGAAATCACTAATTTATTTGATAAGATAAACGCTACCCATTGCCTGGTTTACCGTGGGGATGATAAATACACTGTAACCAAAAAGGTAATTTCAAAAGACCTATACTCCACACAATGGAGAAGCAAATATGATAGCGAACCACCTTTTGAAGCTAAAGTGCTTGATGAAAAGTACGGCTATATTTTAATTCCAGGAATGGTTTTCTTTGATAATTCTGCAGCGAATATGCACAGGGTTGCACAGCCTTTATATGATAAAATAGTTGATATTAAAACCAATCATAAGATTGAGGGATGGATAATCGACTTAAGATTTAACACGGGTGGAAATTCAACTCCTATGCTGCTAGCTTTGTACGATTTTCTTGGCGATCATGATATCTGGGGGGAACTTAATTTAAATAAAAGATTAGTCAGCAAATCTAAACTGAAACAAGGAAGCTACACCCAGAAATCGGAAACGATAGCTTCGATCAATCCGCGCGGTGTTTTACTTGATCAAGTCAAAGTGGCATTGATTACCGGTATATTTACCGGAAGTTCAGGAGAAATTACAGCTTTGGCTTTCAAGGGTAGGCACAATACTATCTTTGTTGGTGAAAATACGGCTGGATTTACTACCGGGAATGTTTCATGGCCATTGCCATATGGTACAATTATGGCATTAACAACTGGTTATGATAGCGATCGAAATGGAAATTATTACCCATTTATAACTCCAGATGTTGAGATTTCTAAACAAGACAACTTCGATGATTTAATGGCAGATGCTAATATTCAGGAAGCAATAAAGTTTATAAGACAGGAGTGATTTAAGCTTTTTTCATTCAATCTGCTTTACATTATATTCCTTTACTAATTTTTAAAATCAATAAAGTTCATTATTTTTTGTGCCAGCCAGTCTGGGTTTTCTTCCGGTACATAATGACCACAGTCTGGTGCAATATCACCAGTTAATTGTTCGGCAGCTTCTTGCAACTGATTATAGACAGCATTCCTTATCCGGGAATGTTCACCACTAATTGCTAATACCGGCATTTTCAATTTTGGTAATAAGCATTTATTATCTTTCGCATCCTGATTAAATGCTCTATAAAGCTCAAAACCTGCATGTAAAATTAATTCATTGGAATATGCCTTAATATATGGTTCTACTTCTGCATCGCTTAATGCTTGCTTGTTGTAAGATAGTCCTTTGAAAAAGTAGTTCAGATACTCGGCAACATGGTTGCTAACCAATATTTCTGGCAGGTCCTTTTGCTGGTGAAATGCGAAATGCCATCTTGGCCATTTACCCCGTTCCTGCTCCCAGCCAGGCAAGCCAGGAATGGGGACGTCAATAATAGCAACTGCGTCTACTTCTTCAGAAAATTGCCTACAGTAAGCATAAGCGACTTGCCCTCCAAGATCATGACCAATTATGGTTATTTTCTTGTATCCTAAAGAATCAATTAGTCCGTGGAGATACTGAGCAATATTCTTTTTAGAATAGCCCATTTTTGATGGATCAGATCCGCCTATTCCGGGCAGGTCTACCGTTATTACAGTATGATAATCTGTAAGCAGCGGAACCAAATACCGCCATGCATCCTGTGTCTGCGGCCAACCATGAATGAGTAAAACCGGCGAGCCTTTTCCCTGTATAGAATAGGAAAGTTTTACATTGCCCACCGTTTGGTATTGTTTCTGTAATTGAACAGACATTGTCTTAAATTTCAAATAGTTCAGCTATACTACGCCTTGGTGCCACATCAGTAAAATTTGTAATATCTTCCATCACCTTAAACGTATGGTCTGACTTAAATGCAGCATCTAAAGCAGACCTGTCCTTAAATATACCTGCCCAGATCAAAATAGTCCCATGTTCTTTTTCTGAGGGAAAATAGAGGCTGGCACTTTCTAAACCATAGGCGTCCCAGGCCTCCCTTACTAAAGGACAATGAACGTTTATATAGTAATCGCGGTCAAAACGTGTGGTGCTATTACCTTCATAACTGATATATAAAGTTATTTTAGTTGCTTCTGGAACAGCATTTTCTACTATTAGGTCTGTTTTTTTTTCTGGCATAGTGAAAGGCGCGATTTTAGCTAGCCAATTTAAAACAGGTTTTATAGCTTCATCTGAATTTTTTTCATAAATCAGCCCATGCCCGTTCCCAAATATGCCGTAATCCGGAAGATGCAATTGTTCTGCTGCGGCCCCCGCTATATTTAAGAACTGGACGATAGCAGGCCCGTGCTTTCCAAAAACTGATGCCTCTCCTGTAACTATAGCAATTGGGAGTCCTTTAATTGCAGGAATCTGCAGTGACAATGGATCTGCCGCCCGTACCTCTTCAGCGCTGGCACGGGGAGGGTCATATTTAACAGGAGCAGCGGTAAGTCCCCAATTCAGCGTGCCGATACCTGGCGCAGTAGCAAAAGCGGGCCCTGTAGGTTCTACGCTAACAATAGCTACAACCTGATCCGGACGCTGGTCTGCAACAAGCCAACCCAAAGGGCCGGAAGCTGAATGGGTTATTAAAATAGCCGGACCAACCTGATCAAGCAAGCGAGACAGTCGCTCTGCATCCATTTCCTGAGATACCTGAAAATCAGCAGGCAAGGCCCCAAATGCAGCGATGAAAGAATCAAGTGCCTCTGTATCGTCGAGATCAAAAGGCCATTGTGTTTGTGTTTCTGCATCTTCGGGAGGGAAAAAGACACGTTTACCTTCTTCATATGAAAAAGCATGTCCGATCGGACCTATAACATCTGGATGCGTGTGAGACCTGCCGTGTCCCGGGCGATCCACCACTAACACCGCATAACCTGCTTCTGCCAGTCGCTGCGCCCAACCTGGTCTGCCATCAGGAGTATCCAGCCATTCTGTCCCCTGTAAAAGTCCGCCGTGGACAAGAATGATAGGATACGGTTGTGTAACCTGCTCTGGTGCCTGCCATTCTACAAACATAGGGCCTCGCTGCAAGGTTTTACCGTTAACCTTTACACGCTCTCCGGGAATCCAGAAATGCCCGCGCCGGTTTGTTCTTAAGGCTGTATTTAGCCAAAATGGCTGTGATTGGGAATTTGATTTATTAGTGAAACCGTTAATGCTGTTATGATTATTATTTAAGTTCATATAATGCGATTGAGGTTATACCTAAAATGCGGTAGAAATGGTTACTTTTTTCATGCCATCAAATTCTGCTTTTAAACTTTGTATTTTTTCCATCGCTCGTTGATAAGCATCAGGTCCCAGCAATAGGCGAAATGGGGGGGCAGGCATTTGAACGACATCATAAATCGCATTTACAACCTTTTGAGGGTCATTGGGTTGATTGCCATTATTGCCTGCTAAGGTTTTTCTGCGCTGCCCAGCAGTTGCAGCGTAATCATCTATAATTACTTTAGAAGACTTAAGAGAGCCTGCCAGGAAATTAGTACGAACAGCGCCGGGCTCTACAATTGTTATTTTTATCCCCAGATCTTTCACCTCTTGGTACAATGCTTCAGAAAATCCTTCTACAGCGAATTTGGATGCATTGTACAGGCCCCATCCAGACGAACCGATTAAGCCGGCAATTGAAGAAAGGTTGATGATGTGGCCGCTCCGTTTTTTACGCATGTGTGGCAATACTAGTCTGATCATCCGTAACGTTGCGTGTACATTGATCGCCATTACTAGTTCAGCTTCTTTGGCAGATGTTTCTTCAATAGCACCCACAAAACCGTGACCTGCATTGTTAACGAGTACATCAACATAACCGTATTTCGAAATAACGAGGTCGATCGCCCTTTTAACGGCTTCTTCATCTGTTAGATCAAGGTTAATTGCTTCCAGGTTCGGATGATCAAGAAAAGCTCTGTCAATTTTATATACGTCACGAGTTGTTATAATTACCCGTTGATCGTTTAAAAGCAGCTGTTTTGCTAAAGTGAGCCCTAAGCCTTGGGAAGCACCTGTAATTAACCATATTTTCCTAAGTTCCATCGTTTGAGTATTTGATAGTCAAAGGTATAGTACATTTTGATCAGGCTTTATATTAAAAGCAAAGTACTTTTTATGAATATCAAAGTCCCTGGCTCTTTCTGAATTCCATTGGTGTAAGACCTATATTTTTTTTGAAAAAATGACTAAAATTAGCTTGCTCAGTAAATCCGATGGCGTGGCCAATGTGCTGCAATGGCCAGTCGGTTTGCAGTAAAAGTATCTTACCTTCCTCCAGTAAACGGTTTTTAATGTGCGTACTTAAGTTTTGGCCAGTTTGTCTTTTTAATAAAGCATTAAGATGATTAGGGTGTATAGCAAGAAGACCCGCGAACTCTTTTGCAGTTTTAATTCTGACTGGATTTTCATAATCTATAGCAGCAGTTTCCTTTTCCAGTAATTGAAAAAAATCATGTACTTGTCGGAATTCATTTGTTAGCATACCCGCCTTGGCATGTAATCCAGCTTTACTGGCTTCTACCATCACCAGCTGAAGATAAGCTTGCAATGCGTCCTCTGAGAATGGACCTGATTCCTTTTCCTCCTGATCCATTTGTTTGAAAACCTGAGTGATTGTATTAACAGATTCTTCGGGCAATTGAATTACACTTTTGCCAACATCGCTAAAAAGATTGTATTTATCCACGGAAGCCTTCAACATTAGGTTTTCTTCGATAAATTGTTTTTTAAAAACGCAGAAATAACCGGTTGATGCTGATTTAAAGCCAAGGTTTTTCCACGAAACAATAGCATTTGGATGAACGAATAAGATGGTCGGCTCATTTATATGGTAGGTATTAAGGCCTAATGTGAAAACGCCTTTACCATCATTTATAAATACAATTTTATAAAAGCCACGCCTGTTCGCTGATAGATAATTTCTGCATAAGATTTCTTCCCTGTTGAAAATCTTAATATTCCAATGCTGGTAATTATCCCTTCTTACAGGAAACAGATCGGGAATATCCCGTAAAAGGTCGATCGTTTGATTATCTAAATGAGAAATTGACATATGATAAAATTATTAATAGTTAGCGTTTACTCTCTTAACTTGTCGCCACACATCAGCGTATTCCGGCAGCAATTACCGCACGCCTAAAATTAAAATCCTGAATCAAAATAATTTATGCTAGCAAATACCACTATTTTTTTTATCTCAATTGTCACTCTATCGCAAGTTTTTTTATTAAGAAACGATGGTTCCAATATTGTTTGTATGTTTGGAACGTTCATTCCGTCTAAGGATTGAACACTTGTAATTATGAGAAAATTAGAAAATAAAGTAGCAGTGGTAACAGGCGCATCAAAAGGAATTGGAGCAGGCATAGCTAAAAGTTTAGCAGCAGCTGGTGCAGCTGTAATTGTTAATTTTGCTTCATCTAAAGAAGGAGCAGAAAAAGTGGTTTCTGACATCATTGCAACAGGTGGTAAAGCTATAGCGATACAGGGAGACGTTACTAAGAAAGCTGATGTTGACCGATTGTTTGAAGAAACGAAAGCTGCCTTTGGTGCAATAAATATTTTAGTGAACAATGCCGGGATCTATGAGTTTAGCCCAATTGAGGAAATTACGGAAGAGCACTATCATAGTCAGTTTAATATCAATGTTTTAGGATTGTTGTTAGTAACACAGGGTGCGGTCAAAAACTTTGCGGAAAATGGTGGAAGCATCATCAATATCAGCTCATTTGTGTCACGTACCGCTCCACCAAACAGTACTGTTTATACAGCTACCAAAAGCGCGGTCGACGGGATCACACAAGTATTATCAAAAGAGTTAGCGGCAAAGAAGATCCGTGTAAATTCTATTAATCCTGGTATGATAGAAACAGAAGGTACACACGCTGGAGGCGTGATCGGCGGTGATTATTACAAGGAACTCGAAGCTCAAACCCCCTTAGGCCGTATAGGTGTGCCTGACGACATTTCGCCTATCGCAGTGTTCCTTGCTTCTGAAGATTCGGGCTGGTTAACAGGAGAGACTATTATTGCCAGTGGTGGATTGCGTTAATTATTAATTTAAAGTTTAAATTTGCCCGCCTAAAGCGGGCTCTTAAAAGTTTATGGTTAGAACGAAAAATTTTAATGAAAAAGAAGTACTTCAAAAAGCAGTTGGTATTTTTTGGGACAAGGGCTTCAATGGCACGTCTATGCAAGACCTGGTAGATGGTCTGGGCATCAGCCGCTCAAGTCTGTATGATACTTTTGGTGGCAAGCACCAACTTTATTTAAAAGCACTGGAAAGCTATAAGGATACCTATGGAATATATCAGTTTGCAGTTACAAACGAATCTATAACAGCCAGGGCTGCAGTTGCTCAGCTATTGGCATTGGTAGCAGATAATCTGTTAAACGACGAACGCCGGCGCGGTTGCTTTATGGTGAACGCCGGCATTGAGTTGGCAAGCCATGATACTAAAGTAAACGACCTGGTCTGCCAAACAGAAAAGCAATTAGAGCAAGCTTTTTTTACAGTAGTGAAAAAAGGCCAGGCAAATGGTGAGATCAGCAAAGATAAAGATGTCCTTGCCCTTGCCCGGTTTTTGAACAATACGGTAAGGGGCCTGAATGTTTTGGCTAAAATAAGCAGTGAACGACAGCTTTTTGATGATATTATACGTGTTGCGGTAATAGTATTAGATTAAAAGGATTTCCCACAAATTAACTAAGGTTAAAAAAAGGTTTTTTTTACCTCCCGAGGTTTGTATCAAATAATACTATTTGATATGAAAACAAAAATGAACAAGGTAAGGATATTACTTACCCCGTGTGTACTGGCAATCGTTTGCCTGCTTACTTTTACCGGATGCGATAAAAACGACAACAGCAACAATCAGCCGTCTCTATCAAAAACCTTTGTATTGGTGCATGGAGCATTTCAAGCTCCCTATACTTGGCAGTTCGTGAAAACAAAATTAGAAGCTGCCGGGCAAAAGGTTGTCGTAATAGAATTACAGGGACATGGCCAGGATCAAACGCCGGCCTCAGCCATCAGTATTAAAAGCTATCGTGACAAAGTGGTATCCGCTATTACGGCTATCGAAGGGCCGGTGGTGCTGGTAGGGCATAGTCTTGGGGGCGCGATTATTACTGCCGTAACAGATGCCATCCCAGACCGTATAGAAAAGTTGGTTTACCTGGCTGGCTTCGTTCCTGCAAATAACCAATCCATTTTCGATCTGACTTCATTGGATCCCAATTCCCAATTCGGCCCAAATTTGACTTTTTCACCTGATGGAGCTACTGCGATGATCGCAAATGATAAGATCTTACAAGTGTTTGCCCAGGATGGTAATGATCAGGTAAAACAGTTGCTTATTCAAAACAACCGCCCTGAACCCATAGCCCCGCAGGCAGAAAAAATATTGTTATCGAATCCCGCTTTTGCAACCGTACCTAAGTATTACATACACACCACTCTCGATCACGCGATCACTATTGATCTGCAAAACAAAATGGTCGCCTCTGCAGGTATCAAAAATGTATATGCTGTAGCATCTGGTCACTGCCCGATGCTTACCAAGCCGGATGAAGTAACTAGTATCCTGTTGAAAATTATCCAATAATACATAATTCCGGCAGGTTAGATTCTGCCGGAAATGTTATAAGCCTTAAGGCACCTCAATTCTATGCGATTCCCCCTTATCCTTAGCCCGAGAGCTATTTTTTACGTCATTAAAATGTTAAATTCCTTTTTCTAGCTCCTCTTTCTGGGAAATAAAACATAAGATCAGCTCATTTTAACTTAAGTGAAAATCCAGGCCAGTCTTTACGCTGACTTTTGACTCAATAATCATATATATAAATTATTGAATAGTCATGAAAAAAGAATTGAAAACAAAATTATGTATTGGCTTAATTGCCATCGGCGCTTGCTTAGGTATCCAAACTAACCGTGCTGTAGCACAAGACGCCCCTGCACAGGAAACTGCATTAAAGCAGGGTCAGAAAGCACCTAACTTTATCCTGGTTGATCAAAACGGTAAATCCTTCAATCTTGCCAAATATGTTGGAAAGAAGAAGGTGGTGATTTTTTTCTATCCGAAGGATGAGAGCCCCGTTTGCACTAAGGAAGCATGTGCGTTTCGTGATGCTTATGCTAAATACAATGATGCTAACGCCTTAGTGATTGGTATTAACAACGGTACAGTTGCCAGTCACAAAGCCTTTGCGACAAAAGAGCACTTGCCATTCACTTTGCTGAGCGACCCGGATAATAAAGTGTTAAGCTCTTACGGTGTGAAAGAACAGGCTTTTGGTGAAGTGAAAATAAGCGGCCGCGAAACATTCGTGATCGGTCTTGACGGAAATGTAGCTTATAGTTTCAGGGATTTTATGAAGGGGGATGAGCATTCTAATCAGGTGTTAAGCTACTTGAATAGCAAGTAGTATTTGATGTTTGATTTGAAAAGCCGCTTACGTAAATGTGGCGGCTTTTCTTGACTGTTCGATTACATCCCTATTAACTAAGGTGAAAATTTTGCAGATCAAACCGCGGCAAATTTGTAGCGGCGGTAACACCGTCTTGAAAAGATCAAACAATGAAAAAATTAATTCTATTATGGCTTTGCTTGTTCACCATGCAGGCTTATGCAAAAATCGACACACCAGTGCACTGGAAGTTTGCTTCTAGTAAAGTTGGTGAAGATAAATATGCAGTTACATTTACTGCCAACATTGATAAAGGGTGGCATTTGTATTCGCAATTCCTGAAAAGCGGCGGACCCGTTCCTACAACTTTTCAGTTTGAAAAGGCGCCGGATGTGTCACTTGCCGGCAACGTAACCGAAAAACCGATAGCTATAAGCGGTTTTGACGAGTCCTTTCAAATGAAAATTCTTTATCATGAACATCAGGTCACGTTTACACAGATTGTGAAGACCACAGTTCCGGATGCACACTTAATTGGATCATTAAACTATATGGTTTGCAGTGGTCAAAAATGCCTGCCACCCACTGATGTGAATTTTGATATCCCGATTTTAAAGAAAGCGGCAACCCTGCATGGTAGTGGTGTGGTGGCAACGAAATCCACATCAAGCGGCGATCATTCGCTGCTAGCCATTTTTATCGCAGGATTTCTTGGCGGTTTGGCAGCATTTTTTTTACCCTGCATTTACCCCATGGTTCCGCTGACTGTTTCATTTTTCACAAAACGGTCCGGCACACGCCTTCAAGGCATTAAAGCAGCCGTGATCTACGGTTTATCTATCATCGCTATTTATGTAGGCCTTGGCCTGCTCATCACGGCAATATTTGGTGCATCAGCACTAAACGAAGCGGCAAGCAGCGCTGCATTTAATTTACTGTTTTTTGTCATTCTAATTGTCTTTGCACTATCCTTTCTTGGCGCATTTGAGATCACACTGCCTTCTTTCCTAGTGAATAAAATTGACCAAAAATCGGAAGGCGGCGGCTGGATCGGTCTGTTTTTTATGGCCTTTACACTTGCATTAGTGTCGTTCTCCTGTACCGGGCCACTGATTGGTACATTATTAGTTGAAGCGGTTAGCAAGGGTACCTATCTGGGGCCGGCACTTGGCATGTTTGGATTCTCTTTTGCTTTAGCGCTACCATTTACCGCTTTTGCGATATTTCCGTCATGGCTTAAAGCTTTGCCAAAATCGGGCGGCTGGCTTAATTCTGTTAAAATAGTACTTGGATTACTGGAACTGGCGCTTGCCTTTAAATACTTGACCAACGTTGATCTGGCCTACCACTGGGGCTTGCTCAGCCGCGATCTGTTCCTGGTAATCTGGATCATCATATTTGCTGTACTTGCATTATATCTTTTAGGTAAAATCAGGCTTAGTCACGATACGGAGGTAACTTCTATACCACTGTTCAGGTTATTGCTTGCCATGGTAGCGATGGTGTTTACCTTATATCTTGTTCCGGGTTTGTTCGGTGCCCCGCTTAAAGGAATTAGCGGGTGGCTGCCTCCGCAAAGCACGCAGCAATTTACGCTAACAGGTGCTGGCAGCACACAGGGTACATTGCCCAAATCAGGGCACAAATATGCCGGACTGTTCCATGCGCCCGATAATATCGATGCTTTTTATGATTACGAGGAGGGATTGGCTTATGCCAAAAGTGTCAACAAGCCTGTGTTGCTTGATTTTACAGGTTGGAGTTGCACTAACTGCAGAAAAATGGAAGCATCAGTATGGTCAGATCCTGAAGTATTGAATCGATTAAAGAACGACTATGTATTGATCTCTTTATATGTCGATGATCGAACGGCCCTTAGCAATTCAGAAAAATATATTTCTAAAGTTTCTTCTAAATCGATCAATACGCTGGGCCAAAAATGGAGTGACCTTCAGGAAACCAAGTTCAGCACCAATGCGCAGCCATTTTATGTGGTACTGGGCCCGGATGGAAAGCCTGCCGCAGCACCCCGCGCTTTCGACCTGGATATAAAAGCCTATACGGAGTTTTTAGATAAAGGTATAAGCGCAGCAAAAAGAATATGATCCATTTAAAACTTTAAATCAATAAAATTATGAAAAATCAATTGTTCAAATCAAGAATACTGGCATTATGTATAGCACTGTTATCAGGTCTTTATTCTTTTAATGCTTCAGCGCAGAAAAGAAGCAGCACACAGGAAATACAATTTAGTCAGCAATCTTATAAACAGGTACTTGCAAAAGCTAAGGCAAGCCACAAGCGAATCTTTGTAGATGCTTTTGCAACTTGGTGCGCTCCATGTAAGGAATTGCGTAAAACAACCTTCAAGGATGCAAAGGCAGCCGCGTATTTCAATCAGCATTTCATTAATTTCAGCATAGATGTTGAAAAGGGCGACGGTATAAATTTGGCAAAAACCTGGCAAGTAGAAGGACTTCCAACATTGCTTATTGTGGACGAAAATGGCAAGGTACTCGCCAACCATACTGGTTACGTTGACGGTAACGGTCTATTGCAATTTGCTCAGGAAGCCACAAATAATTAAACCGCGTTATATATAAATAAGCTGATGAAAAAATCAATTTTATTATCCATACTACTGCTCGTACTGAGCGTTTCTGTATTTGCAGCTGATTTACTAAATAGAGCGCAGGCAGGAACTCAAAGCAAAGTAGTCAAGTCTGTTGATACTGCAACATTTGCTTCAGGTTGCTTTTGGTGCGGCGAAGCTAAGTTTTCACAGCTCAAAGGTGTACTCAAAGTAACCTCCGGTTATACCGGGGGGCATGTAGCTAACCCTAGTTATGATCAGGTATCGACCGGCACTACTGGTCATGCTGAAGCGTTCAATATAGTGTATGACAGTACGGTCATTACTTATGATGAACTATTGGAAGCCTTCTTTTTATCGCATGATCCGACACAGCTTAACCGGCAGGGAAATGACGTTGGCACCCAATACCGAACGGCCATTTTCTATCATAATAAAGCGCAGGCACAACGTGCATTGTTTTACATCCGGCAGCTAACTGAAAAAAAAATCTATCACAAACCGATAGTGACTGAAGTTTCAGCATCTACTGTCTTTTACCAGGCAGAAAAATATCACCAGGATTACTACAAAAACAATCCGGACCAGGCTTACTGCCGCTATGTGATCCAGCCGGAACTTGAAAAATTCAAGCAAATTTTTAAAAATAAATTAAAGAAATGAAAATAAACAATTTATATACACTATTACTGCTGATGCTCATGAGTCTGAGCAGTTTTGCCCAAAATGAAAAATCTGCCCGTAAACATGAGCAGAACCCATGGTATTCGAACACAGATACAACTAAACTTTCTGTGACCAATGCAGAGTGGAAGAAAGTTCTTTCACGCGACCTTTATGCGGTTTCACGCGAAAACGATACAGAGCGACCGTTTACTGGAAAATATTGGAACAGTGCAACCAGGGGTACATACTATTGCGCCGTGTGCGGCAACCTGTTGTTCAAATCTGACGCTAAATTTGCCAGCAGTTGCGGCTGGCCCAGTTTTTACGAGCCGAGCCGGACAACGGCTGTCCGTTATCATACCGATAATTCTGCCGGCATGCAGCGCACTGAAGTGCTTTGCGGACGCTGCGATTCTCATCTTGGGCACATTTTTGATGACGGCCCGGCGCCTACACATAAACGCTTTTGCATGAATTCAGTATCACTTGACTTTGAGCCTGATAGTAAAAAACAATAATCACAAATACTAAATTTCATATCATGACAACAATTAATCAATCAAACTTTCATGTTTCCAGCGACGCTGTTGAAACTGCTAAGTCATTGCGAAAATTATACATTACACGTGTAGCATTTTCGATCCTGTGGATTATCCTGGTGGTTACAATAGCCAAGACAAATAATGCTATAGCGACGATCCTTTTCGTAATTTACCCTCTTTGGGATGTTATAGCCACATTTTTAGATATAAAAGCTAATCCACCCACAACTAATAAAACCCCGCAATTTGTTAACGCGGCTATTGGTGTTATTACAACCGTTGCAGTTATTATTGCGCTACAGAGTGGTATCCCCGCTGCACTGGTTGTATTCGGTGCCTGGGCTTCTCTGACCGGCTTAATCCAGTTGATCCTTGGCGTTCGACGTCGTAAATCTTTTGAAGGACAATGGCCGATGATCATTAGCGGAGGCCAGTCTATTTTGGCAGGGGGATTTATCATCTATACGGCGCACATTCCAAACCAGGGAGTGGCTTCATTAGCGGGCTACTCTGCCTTTGGTGCATTTTATTTCGCATTAGCGGCTTTTCGTTTAGGCAAAACCATTAACAATTTAAACGCTATTGCCTAACTGAAAGGCAAGCCAGCAATCTTATACCGTTCAATATACAAAATTTATGAAAATTAAACTTATGGTGGTTGGTATGCTCTTTTGCAGTGCCGGTACCTATGCTCAGAACATGTTCAGCATGTCTAGTCTGCACCCTGCCGATACCCTGAGGAGCAATGCTGATGAACAGGCGCTACGGTATCCATCACTCCGACAGGCTTCTGTTACGGCCGACATATTTGGTTCTGGACATTTTGACTCCAAGTTAGACGGTAAAGATTTAGCAGATGGAAAAAGCCGAAATGCCCGGATCAGCTCATTTTTTTCCATACCGATCAGCAGTTGGGGTGGTAATGTAATCGGAGCGACCATTTATCATAACGAGCAGTTCTACAAAGTTCAGAAAGTAAACAACCAGCTTGCTGACCCGCAGATAAATACTGGCGACAAGAATAAAAGCACACTTGGTCTGTCACTCAATTTTTCCAGGACAGACCTACTTTTTCATACACCGGTAATCTATTCTGCTGTATTCACCGGGATATCCGATAATTTGAATACCATTAAAAGATTCAATTTCAATGGCAGCATTAGTTTCCCTTTGAAGCATACTGCTGATGAGTCCCTTTCGGTAGGTGCGCTGGTATTGATCGATCCATCTGCTGCTTCACCGGTATTGCCTGTAGTTAATTATTTCCGTAAATTGAATAGCAGGGGCCTGGACCTAATAGTGGGATTTCCTCAGGGCGCTTCGGTAAAACAAGCAATTTCTCATAAGGCGTGGATCTACCTGGGCACAACTGCTAATACCTATGTTTCATTTTATCATTCAGGCAGCTCGGCCTTGCCCGAACGTTTCAGCTATAATACCGTTGAGTTGAAGACTGGTCCGGGTGTGGAGTATCTCCTTGGTAAATATGTCGTTTTGGGGATTAGCGGCGGCGTTAATAGCATCGTATCTGCCAGAACGATAGCAAAAGGAAGCAGTTATAATGATGCATTTAGCAGAACGACTAGTAAAGCTACACCATATGGTGAATTTCGCATTTCGCTTTTACCGTTCTAATCGCTATAATTCATAAATATGAGCCAGGACTTCAGTGTTCCTGGCCTTTTTTATGACCAATAATGATGACCGTGATCGACAACAATCATTGATAGTAGAGTGTAATCGATCACGGTCCTATGAACCATATGCAGAAGAAATTGATCAATGACCGCCCACATCCGCGAATGAAATCTTGCGGTTCGATCTTTTAACAAAGATGATCACAAATGGTACACAAATCAAGAATAGTGAACCTATCCACAAGAACACATCCATATAGGAAAGTAACGTAGACTGATTTTGAACAATATTTTCTAGCGAATTATAGGCGGCTTGCCTTGCATTGGTTGAATCTAAACCATGAGACTGGAACTTTGCAGTTAACAAAGCTATCCGTTGTTGTACAGCTGGGTCACTTGCAGACAGATGACTGATTAAGTTAACGCGGTGCTGCTGCGTTTGGCGAGAAACAAATGTGGAAATTAGTGCCACACCAAAAGATGCACCCAATTGCCGGAACATGCCTGAAAGTGCAGCGCCCTGCGCGATCTGTTTTCCTTCTAATGTTGATAAAGACATATTAGTGACCGGCACATACATCAATCCTAAACCAAGACCGCGGATGATCAGCACCCAGAACAGGTTCCAACTGCTCGTTTGTAGCGTAAGCAAATGGTAAGACCAGTAGCCGTAAATAAAAAATATTAGCATGCCCAAAACGATCAGGTATTTCTCCTGCATCCCTCGCTGTATCAGTTGTGCTACCCCTGCAATAACAACAGCAACGAAGATGGTACCCGGTAGCAGTAATAATCCAGACTGTAAAGCTGTCCAGCCCAATAAAGACTGGGTATAAAGCGGTAGGACAAAGGTTGTTCCGAACAATCCGAAACCGATGATAAACGTGAGCACTACACCGATCCTTAAGTTGGTGTTCTTTAGGACTCGTAATTCTACAATAGGGTATTGGTATTCCAACTGACGCCAGATAAAACAAATAATGCCCAATACTGCAGTCACCGTTAGAACGATAATAAGTTTGCTGCTGAACCAGTCATCTTCCTGCCCCTTTTCTAACACATATTGCAGAGATGAAACGCCTATAGTAAGCAAAAATATGCCAAGCCAGTCTACTTGATTGGCCGGACGCTTCTTTTCGAATACCGGACTGCGCACATATTGGAGTGCTAAAATAGCAGCCACTATGCCAACAGGTATATTGATGTAAAATATTAATCGCCAGGAAAAGTTATCAACGAGGTAGCCACCAAGGGTAGGCCCTATAGTAGGCCCGATAATAATACCTAATGTGTAGATGCCCTGGGCGATGGCCCTTTTTTCTTTTGGCCAGCTTTCAGTAATGATCGTTTGGGATGTAACCAGCAAAGCACCTCCGCCAAGCCCCTGAATAAAGCGAAAGATAACCAGTTCCCAAATATTTGTAGCATTGCCACAAAGGAATGAACAGATGGTGAAGAGCAGAACTGACGTGGCAAAATAATTGCGTCGGCCAAATTGCTGGGAAAGCCAACTGGTCATCGGAACAATGATGACGTTGGCCAGCGAATAAGCGGTGACCACCCACGCAATCTCATTAATGGTAGCTCCCAAGTTACCGCGCATATCATTAAGGGCTACATTGACAATAGTCGTGTCAATTAGCTCTAATAGGGCACAAACCACGGCCGTTATCGTTATAATTATTCTCCTGAAACCATATTCAGTAAGTGAGTTTTCTAATGTATCCATAAGTGTATATTAAATGCAAAAGCTTATTCCACTGGAATAAGCCTTTACACTGCCGTTAATTGAAATAATGCCTTACTAATTAGCTGTTTTAGTTTATAACTTCTGTAGCTTCCTTAGCTGCTAAGTAGCGTTCAGAATCTAGGGCTGCCATGCAGCCAGTACCTGCTGCAGTGATCGCTTGCCGGTAAATATGGTCTTGTGCATCACCGGCGCAGAATACACCTGAAATGCTGGTAGCAGTTGATCCTGGTACCGTCTTAATATATCCGGTTTCATCCATTTCCAGTGATCCCCTGAATACCTCGGTATTAGGCTGATGGCCAATGGCGACGAACAATCCGGTTACCGGAATTTGAACTTCTTGCATTATTTTATTATTAAAGAGTTTTAAACCAGTTACATTGACCTCATCCCCCAGCACTTCAATGACTTCCATATTGTACAATATTTCGATATTCGGCGTATTCTTGACGCGATCGACCATTGCCTTTGATGCACGGAATTCCCCGCGGCGGACTAACAAATAGACTTTATTTACCAGTTTTGCTAAATAGGTTGCTTCTTCAGCGGCAGTGTCACCGCCGCCAACAAGAGCTACATCATGCCCTCTGAAGAAAAAGCCGTCACAGACAGCGCAAGCCGAAACACCAAAACCATTGTATTTTGCTTCCGATTCCAAACCAAGCCACTTCGCCGAAGCACCAGTCGCAATTATAATGGCATCTGCTGTGATTGTTCTTTTTTCATCTATAGTTACTTTATAGGGTTTGTTATTAAAATCAACTTTGCTTGCATAACCAAATCGGATATCTGTTCCAAACCGGATAGCTTGGGCGCGAAAATCTTCCATCATATCCGGACCGGTTATCCCGTTTGGATAACCGGGAAAATTCTCAACTTCTGTGGTTTGAGTGAGTTGGCCACCCGGATTCATACCGGTATACATTACCGGGTTTAAGCCTGCCCTTGCTGCATAGATTGCAGCTGTATAGCCTGCTGGACCTGAACCAATTATCAGGCACTTAAAATATTCTGTTTCCATGATATATACATAGGTTAGCTATAGCGGCGTTTTTTGCCGCCGCTATAGCTGGATGAAAGGAGCTATTACTGATAATTTACGGTAAGTTCGATCTCTACACCTGCTAACGCTTTAGAGATTACGCAATTTTTTTTAGCTTCTAAGGCGATTTCCTGAAATGCTTCAGGTGAAAGGCCTTTAATGACTGTTGCAGAAAGTACAAGTTCTATCAGATTTATGGAACCTGTTGCCATATCCATTGAAACAGAAGCTGTTGTATTCAGATCACCGGGCTGAAGACTTTGCTGACTTAAAGCGTAGGCGATAGACATGGTAAAGCAGCCTGCATGTGAGGCTGCGAGTAATTCTTCCGGATTAGTACCTATGCCATCGGCAAAACGGGTGTTAAAGGAGTATTGTGTTTCATTAAGTACGTGGCTTTGGGTAGTCACTGTACCATGACCTATTTTAAGGTCTCCTTGCCAAAAGGCTTTTGCTGTTCTTTTCATGTTTATAAACTTTTGTTATTCAAAAGTCTGCTTATTGAACAGAGGATTTTTTCACCTAAGTTAAGTGCCTTAAGTATATGCTGTCATAATAAAGTCCTAAAATTAATAGACCTTCTGAACATTTTTCAGCAGGTCATTGGGATACCCCATAGTTATGGCGCTGACGCTTTCTAAACGTGCCAACTGATCAGGGCTTAATTTGATATCGAGCGCTTTAAAGCTCTCCTCCAGATGTACAAATTTTCGTGCGCCAACTATCGAAAAAGCATTCTTAGTAAGCGTCCATGCTAATGCCACTTGTCCAGGAGTCATTTCTACTTCAGCTGCTATCAATTCCAGTTCGTCTATAATGGTTTTAGTATTCGGATCTTCCTGGTATCCTTCAGTAGGGGAAAGTTTGAGGCGCCCAACTGAACCTTTTCGATATTTTGCAGTAAGTAACCCACCAGCTAAAGGTGAATATAGCATAGTGCCAAGTCCAAAATGATTTGCCATTGGTAATAAATCACGATCAGCATTGCGTTGAACCAGGTTATATTCGATTTGCAGTGCAGCCAGTGGCGTTTCTGTTGCAATCGCTGCCGCTTTCCATGCCGGAAAATTTGCCAGGCCAGCATAAAGCACTTTACCAGATTTTATCAGGTCTTCGAGTCCACGGGCAATCTCTTCAACAGGAGTAACTCCGTCATCATAATGCGGCATATATAGATCAATGTAATCTGTATTTAGCCGTTTTAGACTTGCTTCTACAGCTTGCCGCATGGCCTTTCGGTGGTTTCCCAAATTTGCCGGTGCGGGATCCTTTTCGCTGCTCCGTGTATATTTGCTGCAAATAACAAAATTATGGCGTTCAGCCCTTATAAATTTACCAACGATCTCTTCGGCCTCGCCCAGTTGATATTGATCTGCCACATCGATAAAATTACCACCTGCATCAGCGAAACCTGCCAAAATCTTTGGAATTTCGTCAGCCGCCGCACCATAACCTCGTCTTTCGCCTAAGCTTGCAGCCCCCAATACTAATTCGCTGACCGGAAGACCAGTATGTGTTCCAAATAATTTATATTTCATACTTCAAAGGTCGCCGGGTCGAATGAGATTGTCAAGTAGGGCTAAATTCAGCCGTATCAGATAAGACAGTGACATGACGTATATTTGTTGTATGTATGAAAAGAAATTACAGATTGAATTGGAATGTGGCCTGCACCTTTTTATGGCCGTAATGAACGGTAAATGGAAAATCAGTTTAATTTGGTGCATTTATAACGGTATCAAAAGACCGGGGGAGCTGCATCGCTGGATGCCTAAAGCGTCCCGGCGGTTGTTAGATACTCAATTAAAACAACTTGCAGACCAAGGTATTGTCTCTAAGGTAATATTTGATCAAAGGCCGCTAAAAGTAGAATATGAACTTACACAGCTGGGTGAAACATTGATTCCTGTAATTGAAACCACCGCTCGTTGGGGAGAAACCCATCGTGAAGTGCTGGAGCCCTTATTCAAGTTATAAGTCTGTATGGCTATGCAGCCTTTAGGAGTACAACTGCAGGATGTATATATACATTCTTTAATTATTAGTCAAAAAGATTGGATAATTCTCAAATATGGATTTAACTTAACACCAGTCCTTCTTTCAACGCCAGCTGATATTTCTCTATATCAAAACTGTACAAATGTGGTGCGCGGTGCGCTCCAATGCTGCGTTTTTCATCTAATTTCTTTATCAATTTGAGTGCTATTAGCTTTTTTGGGAAATTACTGATGTCAAGTTTTTTCCCCAACAAAGTTTCATACAGCATGTGGATTTCGCTTAACGTAAATTTTTCAGGCAACAAATTAAGGCCAATCGGATAGGAGTATAGGTGTAAACGCATAGCATGCAGAGCTTCCCTTACAATTTCGTCATGGTCAAACTCTAATGGTGGTATGCTCCCAATAGCAAACCATGCGCAAGTTGCAGTGCTAACATCGGTTTGAAGCACTGTTTCCGAAAAATCAGTTATCGCATAAAAACCGACAGAGATAGTTTGGTCCATCAGCCAATTACCTTCCCATGAGGCCAATCCCGTAATTTCTAGCCATTTTTTCTTATTAAATTTGTTAAATTGTATACGGTCGGGATCACCAAAGGTTTTAAATTGCTGTAAAAAGAGATTCTCTACCCCGGTACGGCTCTTCACATTACGGTTGGCAGCTTGTATAAGTGTTTCTGTGCGTTTAATATGACCACCGGGCAAACTCCAGCTATCCATGTTTATATGCTTGATCAGTAGTAATTTGAGTTGACGTTCGTGATATCCAAAAATTGCACAGTCTATAGACACGTTTGGGATGTAGTGCAGGTGCCCGTTGAGTATAAAATCTTTGAATTCTTCTTCCGTTTGCATCTTCAAAATTAAACAATTCACATGCCAATCCGGACCTTAAACTTTATTTAGTAGATTTAACTAAATCATGAAATAATATTCCCGCTATCATTTCGTTAAATCTACTAAATGGTGTGTCTTATACCAATTTTTAAATACAATGCAGATTAAAAAATCATTATCCATATATAATGCCGTCATCATTGGATATGGCGCGGGAGGTTTTATTGTCGCTTATAACTCGGCAAAAGCCGGGATAAAGATACTTGTGCACATGCTGTTAACTGTTGGCCCAATTGACGATGAGCTTTTGAAAGTCAACTTACCCGGGTTTGATGCGAAGGCGATGCGATGTATAAAACTAATAAGGCACCCACGTAATAATCAAGCAAGAATACCAGATATTGGTATATTGTAATTTGCACAGTATATATAGTGGTATAATTATTTTACTTTAAAAACGCGACATGATTGAAAAAAATGAAATACTAGCTAATCACCTCAAAAACTTTGCTGCATTAACAGACAACGACATATCTGAAAGTCAGCCATTCTGGAAGGTGCGTAAAATAGCTAAAGGAGACTTTTTTAATATGCAAAGTATGGTCTGCAATGACCTTGGTCTGGTCGTTAAAGGAATTTTCCGTATTTATTATCGTGAACCAGATGGGGTAGAGGAGAAGAATCTTTTCTTTTTTTCAGAAAATCAGTTTGTTGTCTCCTTCAGAAGCTTCATCTCGCAGAATCCCTGCTGGTATTTTATTGAAGCAATGGAGGATTCTGAAGTCATATTTATCTCTTATCAAGATCTGAATAATCTGTATGATAGAAATCCGCATTGGGGAAAGTTCGGCAGACTGCTAGCAGAAACCTTTTTTGCATATGCACAATCCCGCACAGAGGAGTTTGTATTTTTCTCTCACGAGAAAAGGTTCCTCAGACTATTAGAAGAACATCCGAATATCATAGAACGTATTCCTTCCTATCATATTTCCTCTTTTTTAGGTATCACAAATCCATCATTGAGCAGGATCAGAAAAAGGATAAAAGGTAATGAAGCAGTTGTCAGTTCATAACTTTAGCGGATTTTTTTTATAAATTAAAGGGAGTAAATAAATTTGCTTTTGGAGCCGATATGGGTTGGGTTCTGTCAGGAGAGTAAAAATAACAAAATGATTGCACAATTGGGATGTTATGCCCTAATGTTTCGTAGAAAGTTTGGGATAATGAGGAGGCAAATTCATCTTTATTATAATCAGGAAACCCGATGACGCATGCAACATGTCCTGTAATCTTTTTTGCTAAAGCCAACGAATTGCACGCATTTATAAGAAGACATGTAATGTATTTACCTGTTTCAGAGAATATTTCCGTTTAACGCAGTGTAACTGACTTCATTTTGATTTTCACCTCTATCTTCAACTCAAATTGTTGTTTATTCCCGTGACCGCTAAACTGATTAAAGAAGCTTAAAGGGGTTGCATAGGGTCTATAAAAAAGGTTTTCGCTATCAAAAAATAGGAGTAGAGCTGCGGGACCTTAAACTGTAAATCTAGGTGCAAACTTCATTGTTAGAGCCTACTTAGATGCCCAACTGTGCAAAACAGTTATCATTATCATCTTTTAAAAAACACAAATATAGCAAATGCAAAAAGACTCTTTTGTGTAATAAATAGGGATACATCTTCTTTCAGTGCCTTTTTCGTATAGATGTTATATTGTTTCCTTGCTGTGATTTTCAGTTTCTTAATTCTGTCTCGCATTTTTCTATTAATTCAACCAGCTTACATGAAAGCACGATTTAATTTTATAAAATTTTCCTAAAACAATATGTCATTGTGATAGTTATTGCGGTAATTAATGGTTAGGACGCTAACCTGTAATTGTTCACCTAAATCTATTATCTATGTTTTATCACGTACAGAATTTAATTAATCCCATCGTGGATGATCAGCCGGATCCGGCTGCAGCAAATGCGCTACAGGAGGGCCTGGGAGGCCAGTTTGGTGAAATGAGAACTATGATGCAGTATTTGTTTCAAAGTTTCAATTTCAGGGGCGACGGTATTCCTTACCTTGATTTAATCCAGGGAATTGGTATTGAGGAAATCAGCCATGTAGAACTTATCACGAAAACTATTTCCCGTTTACTTGACGGTGCGCCTGAATACCATGGGGGAAAGTTTGATGTTCCAGGAGCAGGCGGAGTGCCAACAATGGATATGGCAAAAGATGCCAAAAATCCTCATCATTTTATTCATGGTGCGCAAGGTGCGCTTCCGGTAGATGCTGCTGGTAATCCATGGAGTGGGTCTTACGTCCATAACCACGGTAATCTTGTGCTTGACCTGATGGATAATTTGGTTCTTGAATCAACAGGTCGCCTGCAAAAATGTAGGATTTATCAAATGTCATCCAACAAAACACTGAGAGCGACTGTAGCTTTTTTAATAGCTAGAGATGAAGCACATGAGATGGCTTTTGCTAAAGCATTAGAAACCTTGGGTATTGATTGGGGCAAAGCGTTACCAATTCCAAAATTTGATTCGTCCCAGTTTCCTGAAGTAAAAAAATTAATTGATGCTGGTATTAACCGTGAGCAATATACTTTCAGATTGGACGGTTCACAAATGGAGAAGATCTTCCAAGGCAGTGCTCCTGCCAATGATGGTACCATACTTACAACTCTTAAAGAGCCGAGAGAATCATATCCGGCACCTTTAGCTCCCGAACGCCCTGAAGAGTTTGCACCTGGACTAGATCCTCAAATGCAGGCAATGGCTGATGCGTTGAGCGAGTTTAAAGAAAAAACAATTAAAACTATGGAAGATAAGGCTGGCCCAAATCCTAGAAACAAAAAAAAATAACTATAAAATCGGCTGATAGAATTATCAGCCGATTTTATAAATATACCTATCGTATTAGGGTCAGCTGTAGTGGGTTTGCAACATAAAAGCATAGGGTGCAGAGCAAACCCATCTATTCAGAGGAACAATAGTATCTGATGACATATTTTCATTTAAGCTGTCATTTTTTTAAGTACGTCAATCTCTGTAATCCTTTCGTTTAAGCTCTCCCAATCTTATGACCGCTGGTGGGAAGCACGCAAAATATGGGGGGTATAATTAACGATTCCAGGAACCTGATCTTTCAGTTGCAGTCATTTAGTTAAGAAAATAAGGACATTTTTAAAAGGATTGGTTACCGCCAAATTGCATGGTGTTATACCTTGGGAAGCACTTTAAGGGAACAAGATCCAAAACGACATTTTACTCCATACCTGGATGCTAGTGAAATTAAGGAACTGGGAAAACACAATAATAAATCATTAGGTATCCTTAAACTTAATAATGCAGATATTGCACAGTTACGTACGGACGGTCAACTTGATGCTTTTAGTCATATTCAAGTGAATAATACGATGGTGAATTTTATTAACTGGATGGGGATAACCAAACAGATACTGCTGTAAGAGCAATTGCACGCAACATAGAGATAAATACTAAACAATTATTAGACGAAACAGATGTGCCGCAACCGTATCAGCCTGCAGAATTTTATTTAACCGAATGAAGGAAACCCTGACAAACAATGGGCAAAACTTTACATATAGGTATACAGTTGTAATGTGTTGTTGCGCAAATCTAATGCTCAAGGCAAATATTAACATAATAAATTCTGACATTTTAACCTGCAATTTTTTCATTTTTCCCGACTTTTTTTCAGCTCAAGCGGGCATTTGCTGCATTGGCATACCATTCGATATAATGCTTATGAACGTAAAGTTCAGAGTTTAATTAATTGTATGTTTTAATCATTAAATCAAATTAAGGAGGACAGACCTATGACACTGGTTAAATTTAATCCAAACAACACTATTAACAAAAATGGCCTGATGCGCGGCTTCGATGGCGTATTTGATTCTATTCTCAACGACACTTTCTTTTCTAATGGTATGACAAGTGTTCCCGCTGTCAATATTAGTGATAGCAAAGATCACTACCACGTGGAGCTTGCCGCGCCAGGATTAAAGAAGGAAGATTTTGACCTTTCACTGGAAAAGAATATGCTGACTATTTCAGTAGAAAAAACCCATCAGGATAATTCAGAAGAACGCAATTACAACAAAAAGGAATTTAGCTATACTTCATTTGTGCGTTCTTTTACACTGCCTGATGATGCAGATACGAATGGTATCGATGCAAAATATGCGGATGGGTTGCTATGCATCAATATTGCTAAAAATGCAGAGGCAAAAATGCAGACCCGGCAGATCGAAATTAAGTAAGTAATTACTTACTATTACTACAAGCCACTCTTAGGGTGGCTTTTTTTATATTTGCTGTTTCTTGCCTTGATTGCTAAATAAAAAAGGGATTATGGACTATAAGGTAATTAAACCCCGGTGTCACTTTCGGATTTTGTAAAGCTTTTGGATGCTTCATAGCGATACAGACCAGGATAGGGATATTATAATATTGCCAGACGGACGCATTGATGTGATTTTTTCGTGGTCGGAGAAGGAACCTCTTCACGTGATGCTGATGACACTCGACCTTAAGGACTCCCGCGAAGTTCTTTATGCTGGTACGGTTATGTTTGTTCGTTCCTGAAATGAGTTTACATAAGGTCTTATACGCCTATAGCTTTACAGTTGATGAGTTCCGGACAATTTGATGCATTTTTTCAGCAACATCCTAATTCTCCAGTATCGCTCGTGCTTCTAAAATCCCTTATCAGGATTAATGAAGTTACGGATTTACAGGGAACTTTAGATTGTAAGTTGTTTTATAATAAATTGTCTGAAAATTTGAAAAACTCGATTTTAGGTAAAGAATTGCTAAATAGAATGAGTCTTTAAAGCTTTAAACTCTATGTAAATGTTTGATTGTGTAAACTTGATTAATTATACATTACATATGTTAGTTCAGTGATATCTTGTATTTTCCCTAATGTTATTAAATATGACACCTGTTTGACTTATGACCAGTTATCAAGATTCGTGCTATCTTGTAATAGTGGAAATCATTATTTACTTGATTTTGATGTTAATTAGATTTAGTTACACTTGCTTCGCAACAGTTACTAAATAGGAGTTGATTTCACCTAAATGTTGATCTTTATCTCTGCGCAGAGTGTTCTTAAAGAGTCAATCTAAAATGATATGAATGCAAATTTGCATTCTGTAATCATGTTTACTATACTTGAATGTTCACGTAACGTGAACATATGTAATTATGAATGAAGAAGAGGTAATCAACGCAGCATTCAAGTAGCTCCAGCAGCGTACCGGATACGGCTGGGAATGGAGCCATAAATATGCAAATGTTCTACTAATTCGTCAAGATATTTAAATACAATTTCCATGTTTTTATCTTGGTTATCTAGCGTAAAAACTCGCATAATCTGCACATTCACTGCTATCGCTATGTCGCTGCTTAAAATACCAGACAACATCGCTACACCTTGTTCGGTAAATACGTACGGCAGTTTGCGAGTTCCACCCCAACTTGATGTTCCATTTTGGAACATCAAATTTTTTGATTCTCTTATGTTAACTGAAACATAAAATCTTCCCCTGGAAACCGTTTCAAATTTCTATTCACCGCTTTATTTAGATTACGCGTTTGTACCTGATATCATTCTGCAAGGTCTTTATCAATCATCACTTTCATACCTCGAATAAGCAATATTTTATTCATAACTATTTCCTGGGGTATTAGTGTACCTTTTATTATTCATCCATTTTACCGATATTAATTTAACGGAATGTCCGTCTAAAAATTGAACCTGATCTTCTCTAAATTTTTAAGAAGGGTAAAATTATATTTATTACATCATAGGGTGGTAAAATTTGTTTTAGAAGGAATTCTAAAATTCTGTGGTATTTTGCTGTAATAAAGCGATTTGAACCTTCTTCAGCAAAAGTAATTCAACGTATTGCTGCTCACTTGCTAAGGTAATAGTAAAACAGGGCTTTTATGATCTGGCTCATAGATCGCTTCCCGGTTACCCATTCAGCAACGCTTTCGCGGTCTATACCTGTGTCAAATGCGATTTGTTTGATGCGGATACCTTTTGCTAGCATCATTTTTTCGATCCATGCGGTGTTAACAACACTTGTGGGAGAGGCTTGGAAAGTTTCTGGACTAACGGTAATTTTATAATCAGGAAGGTACTTTCTGAATAGGTCTTCTGTTCTTTTGATTAAGGCCGTTTCAGTTGCATATTTGCCTGAAGAAGTTTCTCCCTGGGCTGTTGCTATTTCAATGTTCTTTGCGTTGGCAGACCGTATGTTAAAATTGGTGTTAGATTGTTCCTGGTGTCTGCTTGCTGCTTTATCTAGTTTAATTATTTTTTCGGTGCTAAGTAAGGTATCAAGTAAGTTGATATTCTGTATGCTGCTCATATGATAAGATTGTTTCTTTTTTTTAGACTATTGAAATGGTGCCTGGTTTAAATCATTGCTATTACAATAGTGCTATAGTTGACGGGTTGTTGGTGATAAACAGAGGGAAAAAGGATTGGTTTTAAATTTATGTTTAGAGTTATTCGGCTTAAGTAGCAAGATTGCAGTCAGAGTAGCTTCAAAACTTGATAATGCTGTAGATCCTTGGTCATCCAATTCATTGTTAGCGAAGCAGCAAACATGATCACTTACCAGGCCAGTCCGCGCTATCCTCTGTTACTAACAGTGCAGCTGTTTAGTAAGCCCCCAAAAGGGCCGTCATATTATTCTGTACTATCTATTTGCGCCGACGGGGGGTGTTAAAAGGGATAGTTTAATACCCGCCGTGCAACTCGCCAATGAGGAATAAGAAATTATTTGAATTCAGACCAGGACCTTTTCGAAAAAAAATGTGCCGGTTGAGATATGAGTTAGTGCTTATTAGAAATTATATAAAACCTTCAGCACTATGAAGGGAAATAGGTCTGCTAAATATACTCCTCCATTTGTTATCTTTTCGTTGAACTAATTAAAGTTAAATCAATTCCTAAAAAGATCTTTTAAGGTTGTTATTATTTTAATATATTTAAAGTCTTAAGACTTAATTAAATTACACTCTCAACGATTCAAATATGTCATCAAGTTGCTTAAATTGTACGACGCTCAATACAGAGAAATACTGTCCGAATTGTGGCCAGAAATCAACAACACACCGGTACTCAATTCAACATTTTATTGAACACGATTTTATTCATGGTGTGTTTCATGTTGATAAGGGTATTTTTTTTACACTTAGAGAACTATTCACAAGACCCGGTCACAGTATCCGCGAATATATACAGGGGAAAAGAGCTACTCATTTCAGTTTTATAACTTTTCTTCTTCTGATCTTAACCATTAATGCGCTAATGGCCCCATATTCTGATGTTAAAATGTCAGATTTGATACCCAGTAGCAGCAAAGCGGTAATGAACTCCTTTGAAAAATTTACAACTCAGTATCCCAAGCTGATGCTGGCGATTACCATACCTATAAATTCCGTATTCAGTTATCTTTGGTTTAAAAAAGCGAGGTTTAACTATTCAGAACACCTTGTTGCAAATTCATACAAAGCTGTTGCCGAATTGATTGTTAGTTTAGTGTTTGCTGTTTTGATGATAATCTATAGTAATGTTAAAGTGTTAATGTTCATCTATTTTGGTGTTGTAACTCCACTGATTTATATCTATGATATATGGTATTATTATCAAATGTTTTCAGTCTACTATAAAACAAAAAGAGAATTATTTCTAAGAAGTTTCATGGTTGTTTTTTCTTATACGTTTCTAATTGTATTGGTAGGTGTGTTTTTCGGTATAATGGAAGGGCTTAAACGGTAACATAATAATGTTGACAGGGAATACTTGAGGTACTTCTTAAGTTCCGTCAACTTTAGTTTACAATCGGACCGCAGAACCACAGATTTGTAACACAAGATATAATAGCATATTTAGGTTTTCAGTTGGTATGATTTATTAAAAGATAAAAGTCTGATAGGTAAAAGAGAATCAACCAGCTGTAGAATTATTAAAAGCTGGTCAATCTTTTAAAGTTGGGGACACTATTAGATATATGTGGTTCTGATTTAATAATTAGGAGAGGATGCTCACAGAAAGAGCATTTCTATAATACAAATAGAACTAATTCCCTGGTAGAGTTGGCAGAAATCAAGAATATTTTTATGATATGTTCTCTCTGATCATTAAAAATGTTTATCGGTAATAAAGATACCAAATATACAGGTATACCAAGTATAGGACCACGTTTTCTATGTTTATGCCATGGAATATAGAATGTTGGCAACTAAAACCCAAATCCAATTCTATTCAATCAAGTTATTTATCATTTAACAAAAGTTAGCTGTTTTGTCCGTGATATCCGCGACAAAACTATTCAATATTCAGGATTGCAGACTATCTTTATAGCTGCATAATCGGCCAATAAGCTAATTAGAGATTCCGTATTATCCACATTAAAGACAGTATAGTCAGATTCTGTAAGTTTGCCGGAGTGTGTACTTTTGCCAGCTCCATTTTTTCCATACAGATACACTTGCAAATTATTTAAAAATAAATAGGCATCCGGCATGATTTATCTAAAGCTCCCTTTGAATCGTGTGATAAATACAGTTTAAATTGGCTTTTCAGCTAAATAAACCAAAGTTTAAGTTGCAGATTTTCACCTTTTATATAATCCGGTTTATTTAAGGGAGTACAGTATTGTGAATTTATTACTACTTATATGTTAACCAATATTAAATGGTAACATAAACTTAACATTGAGACTACTTACAGCTAACATACGCTTAACACTTTTGTAACATTAATTAAGACCTGTATTTAAAATTTTAATTGTTGCTGATGCGTTTACCAATTGCTACCTGTCATATAATCTTGTTATTTTTACTGCTAACCTTCAGTGCAACTGCTCAAAATAGCACTGATACTACTACTACTACTACTACTAAAGAAGCCAAAAGCAAATGGTATGATTCCTTTAATATTCGGGGATATGCACAATTAAGATACAATCGTCTTCTGGAAACAAATCCAAAACTGACAAATGAACAGGGCGATAAAAGTATGGGTGAAGATGGCGGGTTGTTTATTCGCAGGGTACGTCTGGTGTTTTACGGTCAGATCAGTAAAAGGGTTTATTTCTATATCCAGCCAGATTTTGCAAGTTCAGTGTCTTCCGATAATTTACATTTCGGACAATTAAGAGATGCCTATTTCGATTTGGGACTTGACAAAGACAATGAATTCAGGTTCAGAGTTGGACAAAGTAAGATTCCATTTGGTTTCGAAAATATGCAATCAAGTCAAAACCGTTTGGCACTAGACCGGGCAGATGGTACCAATGGATTTGTGAACGAACGTGATTTAGGTGTGTTTTTTTACTGGGCTCCAAAAAAGATACGGGAAAGATTTTCAATGCTGGTATCCAGTGGTTTGAAAGGGTCGGGTGACTATGGCGTTTTAGGTCTTGGTTTTTTTAACGGACAAACAGCAAATAAACCAGAGCAAAATAACCAGCAACATTGGGTAGGAAGGATTACCTATCCCTTTGAGATTGGTAATCAGATTATTGAACCATCTCTACAGGCATACACGGGAAAATATGTTATTACTTCAAATAATGTAAGTCCTGAAACAAAGTACATTGCTGATCATAATTATACTGATCAAAGGGTTGCAGCTTCATTTGTACTTTATCCTAAACCATTTGGTATACAAGCTGAATATAACAGAGGCAGGGGACCAGCTTATAACAAACTAACAGATTCTATTGAAGTTAGAAAATTAGATGGTGCATATGTTACGCTATCCTATATGACAAAAATTAAAAATCAGGTGTTTATACCATTTACCAGAGCTCATTATTACAACGGTGGAAAAAAGCATGAGTTAGATGCCCGTATGTACAATGTAAAGGAACTGGAGATTGGTATGGAATGGCAACCTGTAAAACAGTTTGAACTCGTATGTCAATATACGATTTCTTCACGTCGTTTTGAGGATCATGAAATGCCTGATAATCTGCAGACCGGGAATTTATTAAGAATACAGGCGCAGATAAATTTCTGATAATTTTTCTACTACTACGGGGACAATGACGCTGTGGTACTGTTTTGTATTGATAAGGGTTAGAAGTGTCCTTCTAGAGTAGCGGCGCGAATCGTGAACCATCCCGCCAATACCCGTCAGAAAAAAGCATAAGGGATAGTTTCTATAGAAAATATCCCTGTAGGAATGACCACCTTAATTGGATTATACAGCTGATGCTAACGAATGTTCATTTCCATGCCTTACATGCAACAAGGCATGTACTTCTTCGATCACTATACTTTTTTTAACTTTGACACCAGGGCATGCATGTGTTGTCGCCTTGTCTTCTTTATGGAGCCGCATTGAATCCGGATCAATACCTAGTACCGCACAGAGTGTTGCGATCGCAGCAACTGTATTCTTCCTTACTAAAGCACCTCGGCCAGTGTCAAAATCTTCAGTAGCATAATTCCCAAGCATTTCTACACCCAAAGCCAGTTTATTCCACGAGGGAGAATGTACACCAGAAAGGGTAAGTGGCGTAAAAACCCAGATCCGATGGTCATCTATAAATAAGTGCGGACCAGCACTCCAGCCTTGGTCATCGCGATAGTATTTAACCAGGTTGTCAATGTGGTTTTTATTAAAACCATTTGGCCGATTTGCCAGCGATGGGATAGCCGTGTTATGCAGTACAATAAAAGAAGGACGCCATGCATTCCATTGTAAACCATGACAATAGGTGTCAAATTCTTCAGCTGTGAAGCTAATTCCGATTATAGGTTTCCAGTTTGGCATAAATTTATTATTTAGGTTTGAATTTTGACGTTTTTAATAAAGCGCCATTTCGTAAAAACGGCACTCCTATTCATCGTGTTTTCCTTTAACGGCAGCTATAAATGTTTAAGGTATCACATGATTTAAACTAAACTTTATTGCCACAGATCTTTATAATAAAGCTATACTGAGTAACGGTTTAAAAAAATAGCTAGAAATAAGGGTTTTTTATTACTAAAATTAATTTATAACTGAGAAGCCAAATGTCCCAAAAGCTAGGCGGTGAGCATAAATATTCTCTAAACGAGTAAGGACTAAAATATATTTTAGCCAATCATAAGAGGTAAAGAAAGATGAACTATAGTTATATAAGGCTGTAAGTTAGTTACTTTACATAGCCTTTATACTAAAATATGGGCTAACTCTCTTTCTTCATTATCGCCTTTGCCCTTTCAAAAAAACTTTTATCCAGTAATTGCTGTTCGACTTCAATGATAGCTTTCATCAGATTATTTTGCGTATCGGTCAGTTCGGTAATTGCTGCGATAATTATTCCCCAAACAGGCTGCATTTCTTTCACCAGTTTTTTTCCTTTCTCTGATAATTGCAGTAATCGTTTGCGTTCATCATGTTTATCTTTCTTTGATCGGATAAGTTTTTCCTTTTCCAGCTCTTTTAATAGGGTGATCGTAGATGGATGTGTATAGCCAATTTCGGCGGCCAGTTCTACTACGCTTAATACAGGTTTATGGTGCAGGGTGTAGATGACTGGAAACCATTTTGGCTCAAAGATGATCCCATTTGCTTTGTAAACCTGGAAGCCATCTTTCCTGATCTGTTCGCTTAGCCGTTGCAGCCTGGTAGAAATTGCCAATATGCCTGATTCGTCAATAACGTTCATTAGTTTTATTTAAACGCTTAAATGTAAGTGATAAAACTTATTATCGGCCATCATTCTTGGGAAATAGGAAGGAAGCTCTGCTACTTCTACGCTGCTAAAATTATTTTTCTCATAAAAGCGGTGTGCTGCCTTTAGTATATCCACGGTGCCAAGGTATATGTCTGTTATGTTATTTTCACGACAATAGGCGATCAAAATTTCCAGCAGCAGCTGTGCAATGCCGTATTCTTTACCTCTGAACTCTTTTTTTACAAACATTTTGCGAAGGGCACCCGAATTATGCCCGGTATTTAGCAGGGCAATCGTGCCAACGAGTTCACTATCTATTTTGGCACCCCAAAAATTGCCGCCGCCCTGATGATAGTTTGTTTCAAGATCTAGCAGGTCGGGTTGGGCTTCAATGGTAATTGGGACATTAAATTCAATTTGCTGGATAGGCAGTATCAAGTCGATAACTGGTTGGCAATCGTCATTAAAGATAGGGGCGATAGTTAAATTTATGGTGTTCATATATTTCAAAATTGATGTATGTTCAAATATACGTAGTTAACTACGTATATCAAAGTTTAGGCTTTTGCGCAAAGCATTTCAGTATTTTGATTTGCTGAATAATTTATATTAGTAACAATCAGACCAGACCGCGGCTAACTACCTTGATTCACTTTATTAAAAGATTATGGCAAAAATGATATGATCTTTTTGAGATAAAATAAATATTAAATCTTCAATTATTTAAATAAAACCGATTGTAATGTACTGTAACTTTTAACAAGTATTTTTATCTTATAGAAAGCGAAAATCTTACAAAACCTGGCAGAATGACAAAAAGAACTATCATTTTATTCGCGTTTATTTTGGCGAAGTTTCTTTTACAATATTTGTTAAATAATACTCATTACGATTTACATCGGGATGAGTACCTGCATCTTGACCAGGCTAATCATATTGCATGGGGGTATTTGTCGGTACCACCTGTTACTTCATGGATTTCTTATGTTATCAAATTTTTGGGTAACACTGTATTTTGGATTAGATTTTTCCCGGCATTATTTGGAGCGCTGACACTGGTAATTGTTTGGAAAACTATTGAAGAGCTAAAAGGCAATTTGTATGCCTTGATCCTGGGATCAACATGTGTATTATTGTCTGCCATTCTGAGGATCAATTTTTTGTATCAGCCTAACTCATTAGACGTTTTATGTTGGACAGCTTTTTATTTTTCGCTTATTAAATATTTCAATAAAGAAGAACACAAATGGCTTTATGCTGCTGCAGTTATATTTGCAATCGGTTTTTTGAATAAATACAACATTCTGTTCTTGCTTATCGGGTTAGTCCCTGCTCTTATTCTAACAGATCAGCGTAGCGTATTTAAGCAAAGAAGCCTATATTTTTCAGTTTTACTTTCTCTTTTCTTGATTTCGCCAAATTTATATTGGCAGTATACACATGATTTTCCTGTTTTTCACCACATGAAGGTATTAACAGAAACCCAACTGGTACATGTAAGCAGGTGGCTGTTTTTAAAAGAACAGCTTTTTTACTATGCAGGAGCGTTGCCTTTGCTCGTTGCATCACTGTATGCGGTCCTGTGCTATGAACCTTTTAAAAAGTACAGGTTTTTCTTCTGGGCTTTTATCTTCACATTGGCAACATTCACCTATTTGAGAGCTAAAAGTTATTATGCGATAGGGCTTTATCCTATTTATATTGCTATAGGATCGATTTTCTTAACCAACATCTTACAGAAAGGCTGGAGAATATATTTACGTATCATCATTCTAGGACTCCCAATTCTATTTTATGTATTGTTATTCCGTACTGTTTATTGGATAGAATCTCCTGCCCAAGTTGTGAACAATAGGGCAACTTATCAGAAATTAGGATTATTACGCTGGGAAGATGGAAATGACCATGCCTTGCCGCAGGATTATGCAGATATGCTGGGATGGAAAGAGCTGGCTGATAAAGTGGAATCCAGCTACAATAAATTACCGAAAGACAGTCATACTATTATTCTTTGTGATAATTATGGTGAGGCGGGCGCTATCAATTATTATGTGAAAAACAAAAGAATAAAAGCAGTTTCCTTTAGTGCCGACTATATCAACTGGTTTGATTTTCAGCGGAAGATTACGAATGTGATCAGGGTCAAAGAGTTTAATGATAGCGGAGGCGAGTTGGCAAAAACAAGTCCGTTTTTTAGTCAAGCTTTTGTGGCCGATTCTGTAAATAACCCTTATGCGCGGGAATACAAAACAATGATTTTTGTTTTTACAGGAGCTAAAATAGATATTAACAGCAGACTAAAAGCTGAGATTGAACAGGAGAAATAATGTTTAAGGTTAAGCGATTGATGATGTCTTATGATGAGTATGGAGTTGCTGATTTATAATTGATTACAGGTAATTAGAATGTCGATATAAAGGGACAAGCAATCATAATGATCAGCTTGTCCCTTTTATTTTTATCCCAATTTATCAAGAGGGTAATCTTCTGGTAGTTTGAAAAAACTTATCAAACTTGTCATCTTGAAATCCTGATTAAACTCAAAATAATCATAACCAATATTGGTCTTTCCAGAAAACTCTACTTTCCATGCGTATCTTCCATAAGTATGATGATGCTCTGGTTTTTCTAGTATTGTAAACTTTCTCGTTGGAATAATATCCAATGATATATTTGCAAAATTGGCCAATCCATCCACACCTTCGTATTCTCCAAATGGATCACTGTATAGGAAGTCATCTCCCACACATTTTGCAAATTCTCTTTTATAGGCTTCCAGATTATTTTCATTCCAGGCTGCAAGATATTGGTCAACCATTTGTTCTACTGATGTAATCATATGATATGTTTTTTGTTCATACAAACTTACAGGGGCTGTAGGTTAAAAAAGTTCAACTACATTAACGAATCACAAAAGTTTACTTGGCTTTTCACAAATCTTAAAAAGATTGCCAGAGAATGGCCGATTGTCTTCCGTTTCAGCCAACGCGAAGCAATACCTTTGAAACACCTTTTACTTCCTTCACTTCGTTAGTAATTCCTGCTAGCTTTAATGCGGCCGAATTGGCTAAACACATGTGTCCGTCTATTCGGTTGATCCAAACGGGAGTATCCTTGGTTACAGAATCTATCCATGTATATTTTTGCATGTCTGCTTTTTTCGCAACCGCCATAAGCGTATCAGCTGAAACAGCCATAGCCTCAATCCAAGGATTCTGTGGGTCGCCTCTCCATATTTTTCCTACGCTCACTTCATCAGCAAACTGCTTCTGCGGACAGTCGCTTATCCAAAAATGGTAATTAGACTTAAAAGTGCAATGCTGTAAAATTTGTTGCCAGTAGTCTAAGTTGTTCTTTTCATTATGTGCTTTAATATGATACACATATATATAAAACTTTGATTGAATAAACCTACCAGGATTAATATAAGATAGTTTTTGGACAAGATTTATCATCTCCACGCCTATGGCAGGAACCCAGTTGCATTTTACACTCCAATGTTACTTAGTTATCTCTGTGTTACTGTTATTTTCCAATACAAAGTTACTTTAAATAACTTTATTGATTTAGGTTTGTAGCTTAATATTAAACAAACGGAATAATGAGTAGATTAAAAAATAAAGTAGCAGTTATTACAGGTGGTAATAGTGGAATAGGGTTTGGCATTGCGCGGGAATTTAAAAATGAAGGTGCTAAAGGAGTTATTTTAGGTAGAAATCAGGAAAGTTTAGCCAGTGCTGTGGCTCAGCTTGGGGAAGATTTTATAGGCATAAAAGCCGATGTAACGAACCTTACTGATCTGGAGCGCGCATTTAAAGAAACGGCTGATAAATTTGGTAAAATAGACACCCTGGTAGTTAATGCAGGTGGTGCCGCCACAGGAGTAACATTTGGTTCTGTTGCTGATATTGGTGAAGATCTGTATGATAAAACAATGGATTTAAACCTGAAAAGTGTTTATTTCACTGTTCATAAAGCACTGCCTTATATGAATGATGGTGCTTCCATTATTCTTATCGGTTCAAATGCAGCACATCGTGCATATCCGACTTTTACGCTTTATGGTGCTGCAAAAGCGGCCGTAATTTATTTTGCAAAAGGTTTTTCTAACGATCTTTTAGATAGAAAGATCAGAGCGAATGTAATATCACCGGGTACAACAGATACACCAGTATTTGAAAAGTTTGTTCCTGCAGAACAACTTGAAGCGGTAAAAAAACACTTTGCAGATTCAATGCCAATAGGCAGAATCGGGCAACCAGTTGATATTGGTAAAACAGCTGTTTTTCTGGCTTCTGATGATGCATCCTTTATGCTTGGTGTAGAACTTCTTGTTGATGGTGGTATGACCTACCTGTCTAAATAACAACGCTAACGATGGTGCGGGTTTGTGCTCGTGCCATTACGAATTTAATTAATTTAAATAATCTAAAAATGAGTAAATCAGAAAGCAAACTAACGAGCTACGCAATTATCGGCTTTGGGAATATCGGCCAGGCCCTTGCGCGGGCTTTTGCCCGCAAGGGCATCGAAGTATTTGTTGCAACTACGCGCGCGCCAGAAAACTTTGCCGCCGCTGCGGCAGCGATAGGGTCCACGATCATTCCTGCAACACTAAAAGAAGCTGTTAAGGCAGATATCATCTTTTTGGCTGTCCGTTTTGAATCGCACCCGGATGTAGCGAAGGCGCTTCCCAGCTGGGAAGGGAAAACTATCGTGGATGTGACCAATGCTTATGGCGTGCCCTTTGAGGAGATGGGAGGGCAGCCTTCTGCCAAGTTCGTAGCGCAGGCTTTTATTGGTGGGAAGCTGGTTAAAGGCTTTAACCATCTGCTAGCTGCCATTCTTGATCAAGATCCGGCTGTACATGGTGGCAGGAGAGTTGTGTTTTTGGCGAGCGATGATGACGGTGCAGCAACAGAGATTAGTGCGCTCGCGGTAAATCTCGGTTTTTCGCCTATCAAACTTGGCGCGCTTTCGGAAGGCGGACTACTTGTGCAAGCACAGGGAAATAGCTGGGGCCAACTGATTTTTAAGGACTTGGTTAAGTTCGACTGATGAGCCATTGTTACAAGTTTTAAAGCGATAGAATGACTGCCGCGCAACGGTGAGTATGCATCTTTAGTTGAAAGACCTCCTAAAATCCAATGGTGAAAAATTTGTTTTCGCCTTAAATAATTTACTGAAGGATTGCGAATGTTCAAAACCCAATGCATATGCTACCTGGCTGACTGATAAGCTGGTTGCCGACAGTTTTTCTTTTGCCAATTCGATCAGTTTATTATGAATAAGCTGCTGCGCGTTCTGCCCGGTTAAAGAACGCAGCATGTCACTTAGGTAGTTTGGAGATAGATTTACTTTATCGGCTAGATATTGTACCGTTGGTATTCCTTCACTTACTGTTTGTTGATTAGCAAAATAGGCGTCCAGGATTGCATCCAATTGCTGCAGCAGTTTATTGCTGACTGCCTTTCGGGTAATGAACTGGCGTTTATAAAAGCGATCGGCAAAAGTTAGAAGTAGTTCTATCTGGGAGATGATAACTTCCTGGCTATGCGCATCTATACGGCTGTTCAATTCATCCTCTATCATTTTGAAAATGGATAATACAGTCTCTTTTTCATGCTCGGATAGGTGCAGGCCTTCGTCAGCACTGTAGGAAAAAAAGCCATACTGTTTGATCTTTTTAGCTAAGGGGAAGTTCAATAAAAAATCGGGATGGATCAGTAGCGTATATCTGGAACAGCTCCGTACTTCCTTATCAGCATTGCTGCCAATCACCTGGTTTGGTGCAGCCAGCAGCAGGCCACCTTCGTCAAAGTCATAATGTCCCTGTCCGTACCTGAGCCTGCCGCTCATTACCGGCCTGTAAGAAATTTTATAAAACTTAAGAACATGCGAATGGGCAGGCAGTGTAAAACCTTCAGGAACTGCAGCACTATTGATCAGGCTGATCAGCGGATGTTGCGGCTGGGGCAAACCCATAAACCGGTGTGCCTCAGATAGAGAACTAAGCTGTTGATGCATATCTTCTTTCTTCATACCTAAATTTAACGTAACAATAACCGATAACAAAATATTATCAGTTATTGTTGTTTTATTACAAATGTACTGGTTAATTGCCTTGCGCGGATGCTGATACTGACTGCCAGGCTTCCCATTCAGCAAGTCTGCCTTCGTAGGCTGCACGCGTAGTATCCAGATTGTGGCTACCCAGGTTGAAACGCAGCGGCGGGTTTTCCGAATCGATGACCTGGAACAGCGCTTGCGAGGTAGCTTCAGGATTTCCTCTTTCCATACCTTGCAACTTGCCAAAGAACTCCTGTTTGAAGTCGGCATATATATCAAGTGCCGGAGCTAATTTCAAAGAATCCTGACTGCCAAACTCTGTAGCGTATGCGCCAGGCTCTACAATCGTAACCTTTATACCAAAAGGTCTGACCTCTTCTGCTAAGCTTTCGTGTATGGCTTCGAATGCCCATTTAGAAGAGCAATAATAGCCGATAACTGGTAAAGTTACATGACCAACATTACTGGATGTACCCAGTATGTGTCCGTATCCCTGTTCTCTAAGCAGGGGCAACGCTGCCTGGATAACTGCGACCGGTCCTAAAATGTTCGTTTCGTAGAGCGCCCGGATCTCGTCTGCGCCGGCTTCCTCAATAGTGCCCACTAAAGAGTAACCCGCATTGTTAAAAACAATATCTAATCTTCCGAAATGGGCGTGTGCCTGGGTTACCGCGGTTTTTACATCGTCCGCGTTAGTTACATCCAATTTCAATGTTAGCACTTGCTCGCCATATTTATCCTGCAGATCAGAAATGCTTTCTACCTTACGGGCTGTTGCTGCCACCTTATCTCCACGTTTCAACGCGGCCTCTGCCCAGATACGACCGAAGCCCCGGGATGCTCCGGTAATGAACCAGACCTTATTTTTTTCTTGTTCTTCCATAATTTGATATTCAATTGAGATAGAACAAAGGTGAGCATATACGCTATAAAATTTGTAGCCAAATTGGGGATGTTTGTAGGCAAAATGAGCATATACCACTGAAAACATAGTTGTCATCTTTCAGCATTCAGGTAACAATAGACTTTTGGAAATACTGCTGCTTTGATTTTGTTTTGTCGTTCGATCATGTAAAATCATGTCTTAAAATCACTCCCTAAGTATACCGCTTTATCATGTCTTACTCCCTTCTTGAACGTTAACTGCTACAGTATGGTTTTTAAGTAGTTTAAGAACAATAAAGGCGCCTAGCAGTGCTGGAAAAAAGACGAGGAAAGATCGCTGTAGCAAGGCAAATACTGGTAGTATTGACTTTGGTACAATCTGTGAAAACAACATGGCAATACCGGCTTCAGCAAATCCGCTCCCACCCGGACTTGGTGCGAAATAGATCATAAACTGAATTAATATCTGGATGCTTATTACCTGCAGAAGATCAGTATGAACACCCAGGCCTAACAGTATAACGTATTGCATACAGTATTTATTAAGGTAAAGAAGCGTGGTAATTAGCAGGCTGAGTGGAAACAGTAACGGATGATCGTTTATAAGTTTTTTACAAATTTGCTGATAATTCAGAATTTTCGAATAAGAAGTTTCAGTCCATTTCGCTATACGATCTTTTCTAGCAGGCCAAATCCAGCTTACCATGCCTGTGATTTTTATCAAAACTGAACCGATCCATAGCGGCTTCCAGAAGGCCAGCATAAATACAAGCAGAAAAGTGAAAAACACACCGAACCCATATTTCAGTAAAATAGTAATTAGCCCGCTTTCTATCTGGTTATTCATTCCCCATATGGCTAATAAGCCAGCCAATGGCATAAACAGCAATGTTGCACCCATAGTGATGAGGCTGACAATAAATCCGTCGAGTATTTTCACACCATGCCGGTTGTATACATACAACTGGGCAGGGCCTGCACCACTATGAAATGGCGTTATTGCCCCCATAAACATATTAGCTGCATTGGCCTTAATACTAACCCATTGTGATAAACCTGGCTTGAGTTTTCGCATAAAAATATGGTTACGCCAGCCGCCCAATATCAGGTCGATAAATACCATACCGAAACATAGCAGAATATATTTAAGTTTGATGCTGTTAAGCGCTTTGATGGTGTCTCCGGTATGGGAATAAAAAAAAACGGCACCTACTGATGCTATACTTAACAGACCAAGCCACATGGCCCCTTTAATAATCATTTTTTTGTTGAAGACAGGTCTATTTGAATGTTGAGTTGCTATAAATCCGTTGATCGCTGTTGCTTCTTCTGCTATCTCAGTTTTTTCTTCTAATAACATATATATTACTTAGTTGGTTTGTAATTATGAATTAAGATGTCTCTGTATTCCTAACATTCACTGCTGCAAATAAACCAACAACCACAATCATTCGACTCGAAAATGAGCGGGAAACGGGCAAATAAACAAGTAAAACGGGCATCAGCTGGAAGCGAAAAAACAGAAGAAGAATCAGCCGAGCAGCTGCTTTCAGCGTGAGGGTCACTTTAACCGCAAATTTGCCCGCCTCATGTAGTTTTTGAAACGGAAAGAAACACAATTTGCTAACTTTACCACATGTCGAAACAATATCGAATACTTGGCGTCATCATTTCACTTGCAATAGGCCTTGCTGTAGTACCTATAAAATTGACTGGGGATGACGTTCAATCGGGCGGTTTATTTTTGGCTGCCCGTACGATCAGATATACTTTCACAGCAGGAATACTTGCCTTTTTTATTCATTTTTGGTTAAGTCGGAAGTTTGTTTTAGCCGTCAATAACTGGCGATACTTAGCTTATCTGATCAAGATCATATTTGTTGGTCTAACAATTTGTCTAGTTGTGGTCTCGCTTGATTTAGTTTTCAGTTTTTTTGTAAAAGACTCATTATTTACCATACCCAAAGAAGGCCTGAACTGGTACCTGATTATTTTCAGGTGTATATTAATTAGCGCTGTACAGTTCTTTATAGTCTATTATTTGCATGTACTTAAAGAAAGCCAGAGGCGCAGTTTAGAAATAGAGAAACTTAAACAAACTCAATTGGAAGCCAACCTCTCCAACTTGAAAGAACAGATGAGTCCTCACTTTCTCTTTAATACCCTAAATACCTTAAGTGCAATAACAGAAGATAAGCTAGTGAAAGTTTACGTTTCCGAACTTGCTTCCGTCTACCGGTATATGCTGGTTCATAATAAATTAAACCTTGTTCCCCTGGCGAGTGAATTGAGTTTCATTGCATCTTACCTTTACATTATCAAAATTCGTATGGGAAATGCAGTGGACATAGACATCAACGTTGAAGAAAAATTAATGCAAGCCAATATTCCACCGCTTACATTGCAGCTTTTGCTAGAAAATGCAATTAAACACAATGTGGCAACTGTTAACAAGCCGTTAAAAATTAAGATATACAATGACCCATCGTATATAATTATTTGCAATAGTTTTTCTCCGAAGATAGCGCAACATTCTTCAACAGGAGTGGGGCTAGGGAACATAATGAACCGCTATCAGCTGCTATTTTCCCAGAATATAATAATTGAGAAAAATTCAATAATGTTTACTGTTAAGTTGCCACTACAGACATGAAAATTTTAATTATAGAAGACGAAATCAATGCGGCAAAAGAACTGGAAAAAATATTGCTTAACCTGGATGCATCAAATACGGTATTGGCAATCCTGGACTCGGTCGAGGCAAGCATAACGTTTTTGAGGGGAAATAACTTACCAGACCTGATCTTTTCTGATATCCAATTGGCGGATGGAATGTGTTTCGAAATTTATAGGGAAGTCCCAGTTATAAAACCCATTATTTTTTGCACCGCCTACGATGAATATATGCTCGAAGCTTTTGAAACAAGCGCGCTAAGTTATTTGTTAAAGCCTATTACCGAACGAGCAGTGGCAAAAGCGCTCGAAAAATACCATGGGCTAAAGTCTGCTTTTGAACCCATAGCTGCAACGCGGTCTGTTCAGCAATTGGGCGAACAATTAAAATGCACCTACAAAAAAACTATCCTTGTTGAGCAACGGGAAAACATTATTCCTCTTCCTGTAATTGATATTGCCTATCTGTATCTGGAAAATGCGATCATACAAATCGGAACCAACAAGAATCATCAATATTTCATGACTTCTTCTCTAGACGAACTGGAAAGAATACTTGATCCGGAAGTTTTTTATCGTGCCAACCGGCAATTTATAATTAACAGGCTTGCTATTAGTAATGTAGAAAGATTTTTCTCCCGAAAGCTCATTGCTAAACTTGTTGTAAAAACGCCAGAAACCGTAGTGGTCAGTAAGGCAAATGCATCCGACTTTCTCCGCTGGCTTGAAAATTCTCCTTAAGCGTAGCGATATTTTTATGAAATACTTGTGTGATAAGCCTGTTCCACGATCTCTAAATCGCGCTTAGCCATTTGAAGGGAAAAGGCAGCATCTTCACCGCTTCTAAGGGCATTTATAAAATCGGTAAGCATAGCTTTTGAGCCACTGATATCCGCAATGCCTGGAAATAACAGTTTCCATTTTTTGCCCCGTACAAATATGTATAAACCATTAGATTCTAGTGTTATAGAACCTTTACTGCCGAAAATGCGGGACTTGCGCAGGCCTCCGAACAATGTATTAACTTCCCATGAATAAATTAGTGTTCCGATAGGGCCTTCTGCATATTTAGCTACCACCTGCATACTACGTTCGGGCTTACCGGTATTTAATGGTTGAAAACCGGTTACATCTTGTATGGTTAAACCCAGGTTTGATATATAGTTAATCCAATGTACACCACCCTCAAATAAAGCGCCGCCGCCGGCTGTACTGGCATCTGCACGCCAATTGCTTACCTCCTGACTTTTAGTGGCGTTAAAGAAAAGGAATTTAATATCACCGATCAGGTCTGCGGCCATAACCTCGCGCAATTTTTTAAGCGCTGGTTTGTAATAGTAATTTTCGGCTATAAAGAGCTGGACACGTTTTTCCCGACGGAGCTTATCGATCATATCGAAATCTGTTGAATGGAAAAATGATGGTTTTTCACATATAACGTGTTTGCCTGCTGTCATTGCTTCTATGGATAATGCCAGGTGGCTATCCGGCGGGGTGCAAATGAATACTACAGCTATATCGGGCGACTGGATAGCTGCAGCATAGGAAGAGAATATACCCTTGCCTTTGTACTTAGCAGCGTATTCCTTCGCTTTGATTTCGTTGCGGCTGGCGAAGTAAAGATCTATACCTGCAAAACTATTAAGCCTGCTGGCATGTTTGCTGGCGATTACCCCGCAACCTAAAAAGGCTATCCTTACCTGGCCATCTATCTTTTTATAGGTCGACATAAAATTTTCAGTTTAATTTAGAAATCAATTCGCCCACCCGCAATGCGTTTGCTGCAATAGTAAGGCTTGGATTTAACGCTGCTGATGTTGGCATTACGCTACCATCTGTAATAAATAAATTATCAATACCCCTAAAACGGCAAGTCTCGTCTAGTGCTGATGTTTTTTCATTTGAACCCATACGCACCGTACCCACTGCGTGCGAAAAAGTGCGGATGCCATGTGTATAATGGGTTAATGCCCCTGCACCTTTCATGATCTTTTTAGCTTCTTCGGTTAAAATTTTCATAGCAGCATTGTCCCTTGCACTGTAATTGTGGTTGATAACAACGCGGGGCAACCCAAATTCATCCGGAAAAGCAGTATCAATGGTTAGCGAATTATTATACTGTGGCTGGTCTTCGACGATGGCCAGTAAGCCACTTAACGCTTTTACAGCCGGACTAAGCATTTTCCCTAACATGCCTTTTAATTCATTTTCGACCACACTGCCAGGAGGGGTTGGCATTTGCTGCAAACTACCCAGCTTATTAAATTCGGGTGCTTTAGGGTGACCAAAGTAATAATCCAATATAGCTAGCTGTTTATGAAAACGACCTTGCTTATCGGCAACGCCTGGGAAAATACCAAATATGATAGAATTTAAATGCCGCATAAGGTAACGTCCCACTACATGGCCTCCGGGGTTATAATGCTGCAGACCAGATGATAAAAGGATATGCGGTGTGCCTAATGAACCGGCAGCCACTATAAACTTATCAGCTTTAAAGTTAAACTTTTGTTTTGTCGTTTTGGAGATGCAATCCACGCTAACGATACGTCCGTTTTGTGTGTTTAATTTTGTGACCACCATATTATGCTGTAGTGTCATGCCCTTTGCCAGGAGTTCAGGAATAACCATCGTAGCCAGATCATTCTTGGCACCTACAGCACAGGCAAAAGTGTCGCATGTTTTGCAGCTTAGGCACGTTTGGCGGGTTTTATCTTCGTAATTTATAGCTAAAGGCAACTGAAAAGGATGCAGTCCTAATTCTTGCGCGCTTAACTTTACTCTTCGTGATATATTAGCCAAAGGAGCAATTTTTTGTGGCAGTGGCGCGCTATGCCTTGGTTCGGTTGGATCAATGCCCAGCTCACCCGATATATTCAATATGCTTTCGGCCTGAGTGTAATAGCTTTCCAAGTCGTTATAGGTAATGGGCCAGCCTTGTGCGTCTTTACCTTCGATCTGCTCATTCTTTTCAAAATCTGCCTCACGAAAGCGAAAAGATACACCGCCATAAAAAACCGATGGTCCGCCTACGCAAGAATACAAACCCATAGTTGGCTTATTACCGCCAACAGGTACATGTAAAAGCGAAGATTTATCGTAAAAAGGAGAAAGTTCGATAGAACCATTTTGGCCCCAGTTTTTTTCGACACTGCGTTTAACCCAGTCCCCGCGTTCTAACATCAATACTCTCATCCCCGCATCTACTAGCGGCTTAGCAGCCATCGAACCACCAAAACCACTTCCAATTATAATAACATCGTAGCTATTCATAAACAAAAGTTTGATATGGGCTATGTAGCAGTTCAATGATCGGCATCAACGAAAACCAATCGAGCTTCGGGTAAATTTTCATATACTTCTTATTTGTGTGTCAAAAGAAGCTCGAATTATTATGGCTTGATGGGAAAATGGTTGGGAGACGGGCAAATAACCCGTTAAAACGGGCATCCCTTTTTTGGCAGCAATAACAGCGTGAAATGTTTTATCAGGTATGAGTTATTGTGCGAAAAAAAACTAAATTTTTCACATTGATATAAGAAGATTAGATGGTGATCTGCAATATCCTATGGACCTCCTCTGTATTTACATTGATGATAAATTGTCTTTTCTTGACATTTAGCGCTGCCGCGTAATTTTCTATATAACGGATCCCTTGACGATTGAGAATAAGCTGCAAATATTCCGATATTAGTTTTATATGGATAGCTCCAAAAAATGCAGATGGTACGTAAACAAATGAGATTACGTATATATTGGCGTTGGATAAACGCTGAATTAATGGAGATTTATCTATTAATTCAAGATCAATTTTTCGGCGTAGTTATCCTCTTGTATTAGTTTTAAAACAACATTATAAGTTGTTTTTTTCTCCCAGAGTGCTATCAGCCAGGCAATAAAGCTCAAAGTAAAAAGGTCGTTATTTTCTATTCTGTACAGCTGTTCTAAAACCGCTTTTTTGTAAGCCATTTCAAAAACCACATCAGGTTTTAATAGGTATTTTTCAACTAGCCAAAGAAAAGACAGCACGCGTTGCTCTGAAGTTTTTAGCAGGTACTTCTTATATCTCCGTCGGAAACTATTTAAACGGGACACCGCAAGCTCTATGTTAGAGAACTGCGCCTGGATTAAAATTTCCATCAGATTTTTTCGAATCGTCCACAGCATGCCCATTTTTTTTTCGTACCACGCATCTGAGCGCGTCAGTAAAGTTAGCTGTTTTAAACTTCCGCGGTCATTGCACAGCGCTAAGAACATCGTCAGGCACATTTGCAGATCCTCAATATCTTCCGGTTTATACGAACTCTTTGTTTTAGAAAGCGATTCTTGCAGCAGCGAGATCGAATCCTGAGGATAGCCAGTAAAGAACAGGTTAAGTGACGATAGTAACTGATAACGTAAATAAAAGAGCGCAGCGTAGCGGCTATCCGTCAACATTAAATCCATCATTTCCTGAAGATAGGCTGCACTCCGGGCGAAATTATTTCGCCTAAGATGAAAGTTTGCCAAAAAATACAAGATAGATATATGGTAAAAAAGGTACGACTGTTTTTTATCTGCCTGCCCTTGCATAAATTGATTCGTACGGTTGATATACCGCTCTATTAATCCATAATTCTGCTGTATCGCTGCGTACTCATTTGCGATAAAAAGAATTTGATAAATTGATTTATAGGTCATCAAATCCTGCGTAGAAATTTTGTATTTCCGGATTGTCGTGATCAGCAGGCTGGTCAAATTAACAATCTTTCCTCGCAGATGTATCTCTTGTAGTTCCTGCCTTAGAAAAGCATAAGCCATGATGAGCTTAGCCTCTCGTTGCATATCCGACTGGTTGTTTAGGAAGCGCGTGGTTAAAGCTTCGAAGTCTTCTGCTCCAGCCAGATGGGCATATTGCAGCTTCAACAGCAGGAGCTCGTTCAACAAATTAAACTGCTCTAAATGTGTAGCCATGCGTTCGGCCTTATTTAAACATTTGAACGCTATTTTAACCACATCATTTTCTAATAAAAAGCGTCCAACCACGAGCAATCTTAACGCGTCGTGAGTCTCTGAATGATTGTCTTCGAAGGTTCTCTGCGATAAGAAAAGAAGCAAATTATCTTGCAGCCTTTTACGTAAAGCATGGTATGCATCATTATTTTTCTTTGATTTATAGAGCTTGGTTAAAGCATTTATATCATCAGTTTCTATCAAATCAAGTAGATGCAGGTTTTTCACATCGGTTCTTTTATTTTTCCGGTCTAAAAACTGCTTGAATAGCTTTCTATCATTATTATTAAGTAAGCTAATCAATTCCTGAATCGAATCCATATTGGTGTGTATTGTGCTATAAATGTACAGTAATTATAGAATTATATCGTCAGTAATTTACATAATCTAACTTTTTTGAGAGTGATTTACAGCCGACATTTGCTTTCATATTAATCACTAAAACAAAATAACATGGAACCGCTACAAGACAGAACAAAAGAAAATTCAGCTATCATAAAAAATGGCGAAAATAGTAGAAACCCATTTAAACCGACCGGAGCATTTATCGGTGCTTCCTGGTTTGCCTTATTAACAGGAGTGGTGGCTTATTGCATCGGCTTATGGAATGCAAGTATGGCGTTAAACGAAAAAGGATATTACTTCACTATTTTATTATTTGGCTTATTCGCAGTGATTTCTGTACAAAAAAGTGTAAGAGACAGGGCGGAAGGACTCGCAGTTACGGATCTTTACTATAGCATCAGTTGGTTTGCCACAATTGCGGCAATGATTTTACTATCGGTAGGGCTTTGGAATGCAGATATGGCACTAAGTGAGAAAGGTTTTTACGCCATGTCGTTCTGCCTAAGCATGTTTTCGTCCATTGCCGTACAAAAGAATACCCGTGACGCAAAATTGTTTGAGGATAAAGAACTGTAACGTAGCGGTTGCCACCCCACAGCGTCTTGCCTGGCAAGCCTGTGGGGTTTTTTATGCTAATACTTTTTATTTTATAAACTATGGCCCTTGCCTGGAGCAAGGTTCTGGTTAACCTTCAACTTGTTCAGCTGCAGGGTCCGGCTGATGTAACTTGCGGTGAATAGCACCCCAATCAGACATCGCGTTTAGCATAGGCATCATGCTATGGCCAAGTGCTGTCATCACATATTCTACACGCGGGGGAACTTCTGCATATACCAGCCGACGCACTATTCCATCCTGCTCGAGTTCGCGCAGCTGCGCCGCGAGCATTCGTTCAGAAATTCCTTCAATAGATTTTTTTAGTTCGCCGTAACGCAAAGTGCCAGACGCCAGCCTGCATAAAATTGCAGGCTTCCATCTACCAGCAACTATTCGTAAAGTTAATGCCATGTTGCATTCGTTCATAATACTTTTTTCATTCAAAGCGTTTGTTGAATTCTCTTTTCTCATTACTTACTAATTTGTTAGTACCTTACTATTTACTACATATCTGCAAATGTAAAATAATGGGCATAGGTTTGTGTCATTAGAAAAACAAATGAAAATCATTATGAAAAAGTTGGCAAATAGAATCGCATTAGTAACCGGTGGTAGTCGTGGAATAGGTGCTGCAATTGTTCGTCGTTTTGCATCTGAAGGAGCAATTGTATCCTTTACCTATACCAGTTCGGCAGAGACAGCAGAAGCAATAGTGAACGAAATTAATACTGCCGGGGGTCGCGCAATCGCTATCAAAGCAGACAGTTCAAAATCTGCTGATATCATCAATGCAGTAAATAAAACCGTGGCCGAATTTGGGGGACTTGATATTCTGGTAAACAACGCGGGCATCTATATCGGAAAGGATTTCCAGGAGCATACCATTGAAGATTATGATCAGGTAATGGATGTGAATGTAAAGGCGGTTTATGTAGCGGCTTTAGAAGCGGTAAAACACTTGCAGGCGGGTGGTCGCATTATCACCATAGGTAGTAATATGGCCGACAATGCGATAGGGCCACAAACAACATTGTATACGATGAGTAAATCGGCATTACAAGGTTTTACCCGGGGCTTGGCACGTGATCTTGGGCCAAAAGGAATTACTGTTACATTAGTACAGCCCGGACCAACAAATACAGATATGAATCCCGATGATAGTGAAAAAGCTGTGTTTTTGCGTAGCCAGATGGCATTGCCAAATTATGGTAGTGTTGAGGATGTTGCAGGCCTGGTGTCTTTCCTGGCAAGTGACGAGGGTAAACATATCACCGGATCATGGATAACCGTTGATGGTGGGCATAACGCTTAAACCTGGCCTGCTGAGTTAGGTGTGATCAGTCATTACCTGGTCAGCATTCCTCGTTTGCTGAACTATTTGCGGTTTGCATTGTTTTTAATCAATAAATCATTGAAATATGGCACCTACAAAAGATAACAATATCAATCAAGCGGTCCATTACGACCAATTCGGAGATACAGATGTATTATATATCGCTGATCTGCCAAAAGAACACCCGGAAGCAGGTCAGGTATTAGTAAAGATAAAAACTGCAGGCATCAATCCTGGAGAAGCATCGATCAGAAAGGGGCTGATGGCAGAACAATTTCCATCTAAATTCCCATCCGGACAAGGCAGCGACTTTGCCGGGGTTATAGAAAGCCTGGGTGATGGGGTAGGTAATTTTAAAATTGGCGATGAAGTTCTGGGCTTTAGCAATAAACGTAACGCACAGGCAGAATATGTGATAGCCAGTATGAAACACTTGGTTCTGCGTCCGGAAAATGTTTCGTGGGAAATAGCTGGCAGTCTGTTTGTTGCCGGAGCTACTGCATATGCTGCGGTAAGGGCGGTTGCTTTAACAAAGGACGATATCGTAATCATCTCGGGCGCAGCAGGCGGGGTTGGATCAATAGCTGTACAACTTGCTAAACAAACTGGTGCAGTGGTGTTAGGTATCGCTAGCGCAAGCAATCACCAATGGCTGAGCGACCATGGCATTATTCCGGTGCCTTATCATGGGGATCTGGCAGCAAATTTAAAAGCTGCCCTCGGGGATAAAAAAGCCAATGCTTTTATAGACCTGTCCGGACACGAATATGTAGAGCTTGCTATTAAATTAGGTATTGGGGCCGACCGTATCAATACCATCATCAACTTTGAAGCTGCCGCAAAATACAAAACAAAAACAGAGGGTATGTCTGCTGCAGCAAATGCAACGGTTTTAGGAGAGCTAGCTGCTAAGGTCAATGCGGGAGATCTAGAAGTACCTATCGCGAAAACTTTTCCTCTCAGCGAAGTTAAAGAGGCTTACCTTGAGTTGGAACAGCGCCATACACATGGGAAAATAGTGCTGATAGTTGCATAAGTTCTTATTGGATACAGTTGTTTCAAAATTGAAATGATAAATAGGGTGGATTGATGGTGTATGAATCATGAGTTTTGTTTTTGTTATAAATTTCCTTGATTTGGTTATAACGGCAGATTGATAAATACTGAGTTTTGCTTCGTAAATTAAATTATCAATTTTCATGGAAAACACAATAGAATCATCATCAACGAGCCAGCCTATTGCACTGATTACCGGTGCTAATAAAGGACTTGGACAACAGATTGCCAGGGAACTGGTAGGTCATGGTTACATCGCAATATTAGGGTCGAGGGATTTCGAGAACGGCAAAAAAGCTGCCGATGAGATCGGGGAAGGCGCACATGCCATTCAACTAGATGTGACTGACACCCAAAGTATCAATAGAGCAGCAGAACAGATTACCGCGCAGTTTGGCCGTCTGGATGTGTTGGTCAACAATGCGGCAATAAGCCAATCAGGACGCTATTCTTCGGTGCCCGAAATATTGGAAGCAAGCAAAGCGAGCCTGGCATCTTTGGACGAAATAAGAACTATTTTCGAAACTAATGTGCTGGGCGTACTTGCAGTTACACAGGCAATGCTGCCACTCATCAGGCTTTCTGACGCTGGGCGCATTATAAATATTTCAAGTGCGGTAGGATCGTTGGCTCTGAATTCAGATCCTGACTTTCCATACCGGTCTTATTTCGGAGTCACCTATTCGGCTTCAAAGACAGCCCTGAATGCCATAACGCTGGCACAGGCGATTGAGCTGGAAGAAACCGGGATAAAAGTTAGAGCGGTTAGCCCAAGCTTCACCTCAACCGCTATTAATAATTTCCAGGGAACTGACACCGTTGAGGTGGGTGCCAGGGCACTTGTTCTCGCAGTGCTGGATAAGGATAGCCCGACTGGTAGTTTTACTGGTCCCGATGGCAACCTTCCATGGTAATCAGCAAACCTACTGCTGACTAAATTATAATCGGTAGCAATCCAGCTATCGGTTATACTTGTTATCTTTAGAAATAAAACCAGTATACTTCTAAGCGATAATCACAAAAGGCAGCTTGAAGACCAGGAAAATAATAAGTAACACTGAAAAAACGACAATTATATTCAGATGAAAAACGAAACGCTGATAGTAACTAAAATGGAATCCATTTCAGATCTCCATCGTACGGTTGGCCTGCCCGGGCCTATCCATCCAATGATTACTCTGATCGACGCAGCGGAGTTGCTTGAAGTGTGCAGGCGACCGGTGAACTACGTGTTAAGTTTCTACATGATTATTTTGGTTACCAAGCTGGACGGTAAATTCCGGTATGGCCAGGGCCATTACGATTTTGACGAGGGCAGTTTGTTGTTCGCAGCGCCTAACCAGATCTTAGGTAAGATACAAAACAATTCGGAAACAGAAGGTTTGTCACTATTTATCCACCCGGATTTCTTTCAAGGTTATCCATTAGCCGCGAAAATTAAACAGCTCGGCTTCTTTTCTTATGCCGCCAATGAAGCGCTTTACCTATCTGAACATGAAAGAGCAACTATGCAATCCATCTTCGGTATAGTGCGTGACGAGCTGAACAGCCGGATCGACGATTTTAGCCAAGAGGTGGTCATCGCGCAGATTGAATTGCTATTAAGTTATGCCAAACGTTTTTACAAACGTCAGTTCCTTACGCGGCAGGTGGTTAACAATGATCTGCTACAGCAATTTGAAGGAGTATTAAATCAATATTTTGAAGATGAAGAAGCAGTCAATAAGGGTATGCCGACAGTTCAGTACCTGGCTGAATTGATGAATTTTACACCCAACTATTTAAGCGACATGCTGCGTTCGTTAACCGGACTAAATGCCCAGCAGCATATTCACCAAATGCTGATCGCAAAATCAAAAGATCTGCTATCTACAACCAACTTAACAATCAACGAAATTGCCTATAAATTAGGGTTTGAATATCCGCAGTCTTTCAGCAGGCTCTTTAAGATGAAGACTAAGATGTCTCCTGCGCAATTCAGATCGACATTCAACTAAAATTTCTCTCTTATTAACCGTTCGGACAATGATTACGTTTTCGTGGAACACAACTTGCTGTCCATTAACATAAAGGCTTAAATAAGGCAGCGCGCCTGCACTTGAAAGATAGCCTGCCGGCAAGAGTAGAAGAGTCAGATAGTAAAATGCCGAACATTATTTCCCCACTATTTTCTTTCGGTGTATGTCCCCCCAATCTGTTAAATTGCTAATAATAGTCTGTAGCGTATCGCCGTGTTCTGTAAGTTCATATTGAACGGTTATGGGTTGTGTAGGTAAAACGGTCCGTTTTATTAACTGATTGATTTCTAATTCTTTCAATTCTTTGCTAAGCATTCTGTTCGAAACCCCTTCTACATCGTTCAAAATATCTGAAAACCGTCTTTTGCCGTAACAGCAAATAGACGAAAGTATAGCAATCTTCCATTTACCATTTAATACATCCATTGAATCTTGAACGGATCTCATTCTTTTCTTTTGTTCCTGTTGAAACTCTGCTATTTTACAACCCACAATATTTCTTATTTATCCTAATGTTACTGTTATTATCCAATACAAAGTTACTATAAATAACTTTAGTAATTCAGGTCTGTCGCTCAATCCTAAAAAACAAATAATTGGGGCAGCCATTAGAGCTTTGCGGATGAATTTCCTACTTAGCACGGTAAGGTTTAATGTACAGTGTTTTTAAAGCCTTTAACCTAAATCCTTGCGAGAAATTATTTTTGTTAATTTAATACTAACAATAGTTCGTTTTCTGTGAACCTAAAGGCGTATGAGATATTGCATTTAGCCTGTTCGTAAACATGAAGTCTGCCAGGAGACGACTCGGGGACGACTCGGAGACTGCTCGGGATGACAGCGTAGTGATTACGTAGTGATAGCGTACCTAGTCCGTATTTTCCTTAGCAAAACTACGGACTAGGCACGCTATCACCAACCTGTCATTACGGACTCACCTCGAATCTTCTCCGGGTCGTTCCCTGGCAAACTCCCTATTTATCCTTACTGAATAATAACAGATTTAGTCCGGGATCAATTTGCGCTGCATACTATGTTCCTGGAGAATATGCGGGCAATGATGGACGAAAATGGTTTGATATGCGGAGGTTCAAAATAAATACTTTGCACTGATAAGCGGTGCGTTCGGAAACAATAGATAGTTGTATTCGTTTACGGTAGGGTATACCTGTTTACAGCATTTTATCAAAGCATATTAGCTATTTCCATTTCCAGCTTATTCATATTCTCCTCGTTTTTATCTACTACAAACGGTTTTATTTTGTTGCATTCTTTCGCGGTATCAAAAATCTGTCGGAAAATAATGTTTGTTTGGCCTGCATTTAACTCTTCAAACGTGACGATTACGCGAAATAGTGGCTGTGAATAACGTTTCCAGGAGATCAATGATGGGAATTCAAGATCTGTAAATTCACAAGAATTGACGTAGTTTCCTTTTTCTGGTCCGTGCATAGTGAAATTCCACTTGCCACCTTCTTTAAATTCAAATTCATGAAATGTATTCGTAAAACCGGCGGGCCCCCACCAGTTCTTCAAATGATTTGGATCTGACCATGCCCTATAAGCTACTGTCCCTGGAGCGTTTACAGTCCTTGTAGTTACAATTTCGCAATCCGGATTAATAGATTCTTGATTTTTCACAGTCATACATTTTAAGCATCTTGTATTTGTGGCTCAACCAGCTTGATCAGCTTTTCAAGTGATTCCTGCCAGCCTAAATAACACATTTCGGCAGGTATTACCGCAGGTATGTTTTCCTGCAGAATTTTCAAGTCTGTACCTACTGATGTTTTTTCGAACCAAATGGTATTGACCATCGTACCAGGTAAATTTGAATCGTCAAACTTGTCGGTGTATTTTAACAGCTCATTCGGTATTACCTCTAAATATTCGCCGCCAAATGATTCGCTCTTCCCTGTAGTGAAATTCTGGAAAGACATTTTAAAAGTGCCGCCCGTTTTAACATCCATATCGTGAACAATACCAAGAAAGCCATATGGCGGCATCCATGAAGCTAGTGCTGGAGCTTCGGTAAAGGCACGGTAGACTTTTTCTGGAGAAGCCTTAATAACTCTGTGTAATGAAACGCTGTTGCCTGACATAGAACTATTTTTTTGTTTCTAATTATAAAATTGTTTAACAAATATGAAGGTATTGCGGGATAGCACACGGGGGTATATGCGACAATTTACAGGGGATTTGCGACAAAGTTTCGAAAATTATTTACCATTCGGCAACCTTGTTATAAAGACAGTAGAAGTCAATTGAAATATATGAATTTCAACTGATGGTCAACACTAAATAATTATCTTCGATTTGGATACACCTAACGGTAATTTGGAAACAGTTACTAATTACAGTTTGTTTTACTTTGCCTAGTAAATCAAACTCCTACAAAAAGTAAAAAGTTAATTTAATAGTCATATAATGAATATCATATTTAAAATCTCGGGTATAATTTTGATTATCAGTGGCATCATACTCACCTGTAAGCCTGATCTGATAAGCTCTTCTCCGGCACCTTTGAACGGTTATGATATGATTGAGAAAAGAGTGAAATGGGGCTTATTAATCGGACTAGGGATCTTCCCGATTTTTCATCAGCAATGGGCGCATTGGAGTTTAACAATATGGGCATTATTTTCGGCCTTGACGCTTGGGATAATTGTAGCGAGGCTGCTTGGCTTTATATTGGACGGGTTGTTTGCAAAGCAGATGTTATGGCTGCTGATCGAATTGGTAGTGTTAGCTATTTTCGCCTTTTTATATTGGAGACAGAAAGCAGCGGCTGGCAGCCCAGGCATGACAGTGTGATCGGGAATTTAACGTAAAGTTTTTACGGAAATAATAGATTCAGGTGGTAGCCGTTATGCAGTTGGCCATTTACTTTTTATAGCTTCAGTTCTATGCAGCATCCCCCAATCAATCATAGCGTCAATTACACTGGTTATACTCTTACCGGACTCTGTTAGGATATATTCTATTAATACAGGAGTTTGATCGTATACTTTACGTTCTAAGATGCCATTGATTTCCAATTCTTTCAATTCCTTTGACAACATTCGTGGAGTTATTTTATCAATGTTTTCTTGTAAATCCTTAAATCTGATTTTCCCATGAAGCAGCGAAGCTATTATCGGAAGTTTCCATTTTCCATTCATAACATTTAAGGTATCTGTTAAGGCCAGTACATAGTGTCGCGGACATTGTTGCACTTTATCTCTATCTATTAATTCTTTAAAACCACTCATATATTTTACGTTATTCTCAGTATACAAAAGTATAGTACTAATGTTTAATAACAAACTATACTTAGTATATTAATATCGCTAGGTTTGCATCACAATAAAATTTTAAATATGATTTTGGTAACAGGTGCAACAGGTAAATTTGGCTCGAAGGTGATTGACCATTTATTAAGCAAAGGTGTTAGGCCATCTGAAATTTCCGCTTTAGTAAGAAATGCCGCAAATGCGGAAGATCTTAACAGCAAAGGCATTGAATTAAAAGTTGGTGACTACACAGATTATGATTCACTAATAAAAGCATTTCGAGGAGTAGACAAACTATTATTGGTTTCTAGTAATGATAGACAGGCTGTCGAAAACCGGACCGCACACCATTTAAATGTTATAAAGGCTGCAAAAGAGGCTAATGTTAAGTATATTATTTATACCTCTTTTGTGAGGAAAACAAATTTTGATCATTCGGCTATAGCTGCGTTTCAAAATTCTCATGCACAAACAGAGGCATATTTAATAGAGAGCGGTATTGATTTTACTATTCTTCAAAACGGTATTTATATGGAAATGATACCAATTTTTGCTGGAGAAAAGGTAGCTGAGACTGGCGTAATATTATTTCCTGCAGAAGATGGTAAAGCTAGTTATGTTCTTCGTGAAGAGCTTGCAGAAGCTGCCGCACATGTATTAATTACAGACGGGCATGAAGGGCAAATTTATAGTTTAACCAATTCGATTGCTGTCTCTTTTAATGAGATAGCTAAGGCTATAAGTGATCATTTGGGGATAGCTGTTAAATATCAATCCTTACCTGTTGACACATTTGAATCTAAAATGAAACAATTTGGCGTTCCGGACGTGTATATTGGTTTATTTACTATGTGGGCAATGGCTCAGGCGCAAGGTACGATGGATGTTTGTAGTAATACGTTGGAAAGATTTTTAGGTAGAAAACCTACCACCATTTCACAATTTATCGCTCAGGTCTATTAGTATGGCTCACCTGCCTGATTATGGTTTGATTTAAAAATTGTCTTAATGAAGGCAATCTTTAAACTATTTACACGACACTGTTAACTGGCAGGTGGTTAATTACTGGAAACAAAACTATCAATCGCCTCTTTGATCGGTACATCTCCATCGTGCATGCTGATCACTTTTTTAAATGTTTTAGGATTATCCAATATGGCTACCAAAGTATTAGCCACGTTTTCTATCGAATTGCTTAGGTGGTGCTTAATATTTACTGAAATCTTGCCCGAGCCAGGTGTATCAGTCAACCAGCAAGGCTGCAATAAAGTGTAGTTGAGCTTAGTATTATTGATCAGCCACTGGTCAGCATAATGTTTGGCAATACCATAATCGGTCAGCTCTTTAAGTCCTTCTTCCTTCCATTTTGCCGGTTCCAGCGAAAAACCAAAGCTAACATGTATGAACCGCTCTATGCCTTTCTTTTCGGCTACGCGCATAATTTTTATAGCCCCGTGCAAATCGGTCTGCAGCAGACCCGCGTTTGACCCCGAACCAGCAACACAATACACCGTATCAAAATGATCAGCAATTTTTTCTTCAAGCTGTTCAAACTCTTGCGTGATATCAAGATTAAGATGCTCATAATTAGGCTGGCTAAACAATGGCTGATTGTGTCTCGATGTTCCGGTAACATCATGGCCAAGTTCTAACAGCTGACGGGTAAGGATCATTCCGACCCTGCCACTCGCTCCGACAATTAAAATTTTCATATGTTTATTTTTAAGTTGTGATTTAAATTGATAAAACAATGCTTCGTGATTTAATAGAATAATTGAGCTTAAATATGGCATTGTATTATCTTCTAATACAAATTTAGAGTTGGCCCCTTCCTTAAAAATTGACATAGGATAAGATTAATATCAAAGAATAAAAAACGTATAACTTATCAATCTTTTGTGCCAACTTAAACCTTGGCAAATGAATATAATTGAACTATTGCAAGGTTAGATTTGTTACTTTTCTTCATTAAATTTTGTTTTTCCACTATCTTTGCCGCTTAATTTAATACCACATTTCGTGATTAATGTAAATAATATCTCCGTTTCATTTGGTGGAACTACCTTATTTAGTGATGTAACCTTTTCGATTAACGAGAACGACAAAATAGCCCTGATGGGTAAAAATGGTGCTGGGAAGTCTACCATCTTAAAAATTATTGCCGGTGCTACAAAGCCCACTTCGGGTAATGTAACTGGCCCTAAAGATGCCGTAATTGCCTATTTACCACAGCATTTGCTAACGCAAGATAATGTTACAGTTTTTGAAGAAACCTTAAAAGCTTTTCAGGAAGTGCAGCATATGCAAAAGGAATTGGACGAACTGAACGAACAGCTTACTATTAGAACGGACTATGATAGTGACGATTACATGAAGTTGATTGAACGTGTATCGGAATTGAGTGAGCAATTTTATTCGGTAGAAGAGGTAAATTACGATGCTGAGGTAGAAAAAGTGTTAAAGGGGCTAGGTTTTGAGCGTAAAGACTTTAACCGCCAAACTTCCGAATTTTCGGGCGGATGGCGTATGCGCATTGAGCTGGCTAAGATTTTACTCAAGAAACCAGATCTGATTTTATTAGATGAGCCTACAAACCATATGGATATTGAAAGTATCCAATGGTTAGAGGACTTTTTGATGAATTCTGCAAAGGCAGTGGTGGTAATTTCGCACGACCGTACCTTTGTTGATAATATCACTAATCGTACAATTGAGGTTACGATGGGGCGGATATATGATTATAAAGCTAAATACAGTCATTACCTTCAGTTGCGTGCCGACCGTCGTATACATCAATTAAAAGCTTACGAAGAACAACAGCGCTTTATTGCGGATAACCAAGAGTTTATTGATCGGTTTAGAGGTACTTACTCAAAGACACTACAAGTACAATCGCGGGTAAAAATGCTCGAAAAACTGGAAGTTATAGAGATCGATGAAGTGGACACTTCGGCATTGCGTCTAAAATTTCCGACGTCGCCACGTTCCGGTCAATACCCGGTTATTGTAGAAGAGCTGACCAAAGCTTATGGTGACCACGTAGTATTCGAGAAAGCATCTTTAGTGATTGAGCGGGGAGAAAAGGTGGCCTTTGTAGGTAAAAATGGTGAAGGGAAGTCGACCATGATTAAAGCCTTTATGAATGAAATCGATTATGAAGGCGGTTTAAAAATTGGGCACAATGCAAAGATTGGGTATTTTGCCCAAAATCAGGCCGCATTGCTGGATGAGAATTTAACTGTATTTGAAACAATTGATCAGATCCCATTGAGCGATGGAAGTATAAAAATCAAAGATCTTTTGGGGGCTTTTATGTTTAGTGGCGACGATACCACCAAAAAGGTTAAAGTACTTTCCGGTGGGGAGAAGACTCGCTTAGCAATGATCAAACTATTGCTTGAGCCTGTTAATGTATTGATCCTGGATGAGCCGACCAACCATTTAGATATGAAGACCAAAGATATTATTAAAGACGCCTTAAAAGATTTTGATGGCACCTTGATTTTAGTATCACATGATAGGGATTTCTTGGATGGACTTGCTCAAAAAGTGTTCGAATTTGGTAATAAACGTGTTCGTGAACACTTTGAAGATATCAAGGGCTTTCTTGTCTATAAAAAAATGAATAGCTTGAAAGAGATTGAAGAAGGTAAATAATTAAAAACTATAGCCAGCTATTACAGCTGGCTATAGTTGGGCAATTCAATTTCTGTTTTGTTGTTTTTTTCCTTGCTGTGGAAAAGGTTAGTAAAAAACTGCACAGGCTTACTAGCGAAAAATGAGAAGAAACTGTTCAGGATAGCTACACCAATTTTAGATGTTGGGTAAAGTATACCGGGAACTCCTGGGGGCAATTTTTGTGAGATTTCTACATAGCTGCGCATCCGATTTTCATAATTGAAAAAAGCTTCCTTATAACTATTTGTTTGGGAAAGTTCTCCAGCAAGGATGTAAGCCCCAGCCATAGATAAGTCAACGCCTTTACCAGCAATTGGGGTAACGCACCAGGCAGCATCACCCGTTATGCAGCATCTGCCAATACTCCACTTTGCAGCTTTAACTTGGCTAACTTTGTCTAAGTATAAATCTTTTGATACTCGTATTTCTTCAACTAGTCTTTCAGCTTCCCATACTACATTTTTTATTTTATGTATCAGAATTTCTTTCTGTTCTGTTAGGGATAGTTTCTCATAGCCCATTTCTGGCGAGCTAAATGTAATGGCTGCTCTGGTTGTGCCATAGCTATCTGGGCGTAATACAAATATGATACCACCTGATGTATTGCACCAACGTGCCCATCGGCTATCCGTAACGGTCTTTTGAATTGTTAAATATGCGGTATATAACCCCAGGTAATTGAATTTAATCTGCTCTCCAAACAACAGTTTCCGAGTGCTTGATCCAATACCTTCCGCTGATATCACCAAATCATATTTAATTGTTTTGCCACTCGAGAAGGTCACCGCGATATCGGTGGTATTTTCCTTTAAAGCAGTAATGTAGTCACCGAAGATATAGTTAACATCCTCTTTTGTACATTTGTATAATAAGTTTACCAGATCGCCGCGGAGAATTTCTAACTCTTGGGTCATGCTTAGTGCACTCTCCTTGGGGAACTGCCCTACAATTTGGTTTTTCACATTAACAAACCGGATTCCTACTTCTGTTGTATTTGCTTTCCTGATATCTTCTTCGAGCCCCATTTTTCTGATAATTCTTAGAGCAGGACCTTTGACGTCAACATTTTGACCACCTAAGCGTAACTCGGGTGAACGTTCTACAATTGTAACATTGAAGCCATGGTGATGTAACCAATAAGCTAATGTCGGTCCGGCAATGCTGGCGCCTGAAACTAAAATATTTTTCATTTTATACTTTTATAATTTGCTTAACTGTTCACTTAGAATCCTACAAGGTTACTTGCTTTTTATAGTTAATAAAATTTTCTAGTCCATGTTTATGCCATTTATCCACCTCTTACAGCCTTCTGTATACTTATTGATCAAGCAAATACGCTATTTTTGAAATAAAGGATTGAAGAGTTAGTGTTAGAAATGCAGTTTAATTATTCGATGGAAGCTGCAATTTCCTACTAGTCATTTTTCTGCTGTCAAACGAATTGCGTATATGAAAGATAAGGGAATAAAATTATTTGAGTTGTCTGCTAGCGAATATGGAGTTTTAGTCGCAAGAATGCTACCTGAATATGTCACTGAACAAGTTGTTGCAGATATGACAACTCCCCACAGACATGATTATTACTCGTTGATTTTAATAGAAACCGGACAGGTGAATATGACGGTTGATTTCCAAGCTGTAGATTTAACCTCTTCATCTATGCTCATACTAAGGCCTGGCCAGGTACATCAAACCAATAGTTGGGAAGGTGTTTCTGGTTGGATTATGTTTTTTGATGGAAAAAAAGTTGACTATAATGCCCGTTATGCAATAGAACAGTCACTGCAAAATACCATTGTGGTTAAGCTAGATCAAGCAGACGTGTCAGGACTGATCTATCTTTGCGAGGAGATACTTTTAACTATCGAAAAGAAGTATCCCAGTAAATTTCCCCAGCAATTTTTACAATCTCTATTAAATGTATTTTTTTATAAATCTGTTGACATCCTTTATTTACAGGAAGCGGAGTCTGTTGATAAATATCCGGCAAGAGCAATTGAAATTACGCGCTCATTTAATCATTTGCTGAAAGAGCATTATCGGGTAATGAAAAGGCCTTCAGATTATGCCGACCGTATGAACATTACAGTCAGTTATTTGAACGATACACTTAAGTCGGTAACAGGGTATTCTTCTACTCACCTCATTTCACAGGAGGTGATAGCAGAGGCGCAACGGCTCTTATTTTATACCGTGATGAGTGTTAAAGAAATTGCCTTTGAACTGGGATATCATGATTACAGGTATTTTATCAGGCAGTTTGGTAAAATTACAAACAAAACACCTGTAAGCTTTAGAAAACAGGTGCTTCAATCATCGAATAAAACTAAAATAAGATCCGGAGATTAAAAACCCTGGAGTAAAATCAGGAGTTGTCGAACCGTTTATTAAATATTTCCTGTACTGCTGCCTTATATTGTTCGCCAACGTTAATTTCAACTTCAGAGATCCAAAGACTTGTTTTTGTAACAGCTCTTATCTTATCCAGCGCAACTATATAAGACCTTTGTACTCTCATGAAATAATTTAACGGCAGCTTTTCTTCAAGAGATTTAAGAGTAGCTAAAGTGATTACAGGTTTCGAAGATCCGGTTAAATAGATTTTTACATAATCCTTTAAACCCTCGATATAAATAATATCGTGACAAGGAATCCGGACAAGCTGGTGTCCAACGCGCACAAAAAGATTTAAACCCTCTTGTGAAGATTGCTGATTCATCTTCTTTTGTTCATAATAAGCCAGGGCTTTTTTCGATGCGCGCAGAAACTCGTCATAACCAAAAGGCTTTAATAGGTAGTCTAGTGCATCTACGCGGTAACTTTCGATTGCAAATCTATCATGTGCCGTTGTAAATACCACACGCGGGGAATCTTGCTGGTTATTTTCGAGAAGTATTTTGGCCAGATCGATGCCATTTAGTTTTGGCATTTTAATATCCAGAAATATAATGTCTACCCGTTGAGTCTTTAAATAATGCAACGCTTCCCCAGCACTCGAATACCAGCCAATAAGGTTTAAAAATGGCGTTTTCTGAATGAATGTTTTGATCATTCCAAGTGCAAGTGGTTCATCATCGACTGCGATACATTTTATCTTCATGAGAGGGTAATAGTTAGATGGACCGTATATTCATTTAGATTTTGGTCATTGTCTACAGTAAGCTGGTACTTATCTTTATATAAAAGCGCTAGCCGCCTTATCGTATTTGCTAAACCAATACCTTTACCATCCACGTCAGTGCCCATGTCAAATTCTGTATATGTATTTTTTACGCGGAGCCTTAGGCAGTTGCTTTCCTGTCCGATTAATATTGATATTGATCCGGCATTATCTTCATTAACACCATGTTTAAAAGCATTTTCTATAAACGGCAATAGTAACATTGGTGCAATGGATGTTTCGATTATAATTTGAGGCACGACAAGATCAACCATCATATTGTCGCTTAACCTAAGTTTCATAATTTCAACGTAATTCTTGATAAATGTTAGCTCTTTGGAAATCGTAGTTGTGTTATGTTGTGTTTCATACAGTAAGTAGCGCATCATGCCAGACAGCTTAAGTAACACTTCCCGCGAGGTTTCTGCATTAATATAAGTGAGTGCATAAATACTGTTTAAGGTATTAAAAAAGAAATGCGGGTTAATTTGCGCTTTTAAAAAAGTGAGTTCTGCGACCGCCTGTTTGGTTTGCAGCTCATGGCGAAGCTTCCAGTCGCGGTTCCACTGCTGCATGATTGCTAAACTTGTGCTAATTCCTAAAACAAACATTGTGGTAAATAAGCCAAAAAAGTCTACATAAGCATTTTGCCACATTTTTTTCCCTAAAGCCTTCCGGAGATGATCAGAAAGTGAAAACCATATTTCCACCCTAGCCATGATCAGCCCTGCAAGGATCATAATGGTAATGATGCCAAGTGTAAAAACAACTTTCCTTCCCTTTAATAAATACTGTGGAACGAGGTAGTAGGTATTTACATAATAGGTTATTACCATCACCAGCATGTGGAAAATCTGCTTGGTGAGAAATTGGCTTGGTATTTTAACATGCTTACCAATCAGCGGGGGATAATTAAAGAGTATATATGTTAGTAATGACCATACCAGTAAATGGATTAATACAGTAATGACATTGGCTTTGTAACCTGTGATCATAATCAAAAGTAAATTTCAAAGGGATTCATATTATTAAACTTTGAGCTCTTTATAAGCTTGTTTTGGTGTTTTTCCATAATGCTTTTTAAATACGTTTATAAAGTGGGATGTACTCCGGTAGCCAGTGCGGGCAGAAGTTTCAATCACCGAGCAGTTTGTCCGGAGTAATTTTTCTGCTGCTTCCATCCTAAGCTGAATAATAAAGCTGTGAATAGTAATTCCGAACAAACCCTTAAAATGTATTTTTAAATAAAACTCATTCAGCGAAATGATGCGGGAAAGTTGCGCGATAGATGGCGCATCGATGTAATTAGATATCAGGTAGGCTTTTGCACCGATCAGCTTTTGATAAACAGTAGGGGGGAGGTTATCATCGGCCTCCTTATCTTTTCTTTGTGTATGAATTAAAAATAGCAGCTCCTTGATTTTAAATTCAATAAATGTGCGCCTATAAATACTTTCGTAGCAAGCGTTGGAGATTTCAGCTAAAATGTTTTTTATCGGAGAGTCAATGTAGGCCATATTACTAAATTCTCGCTGATTGTCTTCAAGTGAACGGGTAGGAGATATCGAATTATTGGTTATCCATTTGTCATTCTCTAAAAATTTGGAAAGATATTCGCTAGATAGTATCAAAATGTACCGGTGTGTTTCTTGGTCATTATATACACTAAGTCCCCAGTTTGGCCTTACTGAAAAAGAGGTGTTAATACTGCCGGCGACATAAAATTCATTATTATTATGGGCATAGTCAGTGATCTCAAATTTACCACTACTATATAAAGAAATGATATGGCAGTTACCTTTCACATCAAAATCAATAGTTTCGAATCGATTGGCGTTTACAAGTTCATCTATCAAACAGAAACCTGGCATTGCATAGATTGAATATTTGATTTCAATGCCGTCAAAAGACTGATTATTACACTTTACAAGTTTCAGCTCCGCTGATTCACTATAATTGCTTTCGAGCTTTATGTGGTGAACTTTCTTTCGCTGTTCCTGAAGCGTAATATTTATTGTCATGATTTGTTCTTCCTTATTAGTTCTATTTATAATTTGTCTAAATACAGACTACAAATGTATATGTAAATTTTGCTTAAGGAAAGGATTTAGTCGATTAATATCAGGGTTTTATCGATACCTGTTTTCTTTATTCCAAAATCGTTATTTAATTTTCTTTTCTCAGTACCTAGTTTACACGAAGGTGCATTAGATTCGCAGCAATTTAAAATCATTATAAATAATAATTGATGAAAAAACTGCTACTAATTATCTTTTTTCTTGCTTTTCCATTCTTCCTGATTGCCCAAAACATGGGGACCATATCTGGTCATATTCGTGACGCTGACGGAGCGCCTCTGGAAGGTATTACAGTTCACGCTATTGGCACTAAAATTAAAACTGCTACAGGTAAAGACGGATCATACAGACTTACCATTCATGCTGGGAAGCACCGGCTAGTGTACAGTGGCATCGGTTATAAGAGTTCTACAGTCAACATTGAAATCCACCCTGGTCAGCAATTGCAACGCAACGTAGGTATGACTACAGATAATATCTCACTTGGGACTGTACAAATCGAAACAAAAACAGCAATCAGCGAGGTCAGAGAATCCGCTTTTAATGTTGTTACACTTGATGCGAAATCGCAATATAACTCTACCCTGGATTTAGGCCATTTACTGGCAAAGGCTTCTGGTGTTAAGATTCGGGAAGCTGGAGGGGTTGGTGCAGAGTTAAATGTGACACTGAACGGCTTTACTGGCCGTAATATTAAAATCTTTATGGACGGGGTGCCCATGCAAGGTAATAGCTCTTCTTTTCAATTGAATAATATCCCGGTTTCATTGGCCGAACGTATCGAAATATATAAAGGAGTTGTTCCTGTTGAGTTTGGAGGAGATGCGATTGGCGGAGCTATTAATATTGTAACAAACCGTACCACAAATACTTTCGTGGATGCTTCCTATTCTTACGGCTCCTTTAATACCCATCGCACCAATATTATTCTTGGACATACTACGCCGAAGGGATTTTCTTTCCAGCTTAACGCATACCAAACATACTCTGACAATGATTTTAGGATTAAAAGCAGGTTGATCACCAATGGCCAGTATTCCAGAGATACTTCCTGGTTTACACGCTTTCATGGTGGCTACCACAACGAAACAGTTGTTGCTAAAGTAGGCTGGGTAAATAAATCATGGGCAGACCGCTTTTTTATCGGAGCCACTTTAAGTCAGGATCACCAGGATGTTCAAAATGCGCCTGCCAATATTGAGTTTGTATACGGAGATGTAGAAACAAACAGAAAAGGCTACCAGCCTAATATGGAATATTACAAAAGGAACCTGCTCGTAAATGGGCTGACTGTTAGGGCTTCAGCAATTTACAATTTTAACAGCAATCATAATGTGGATACGTCTAGCTATAAATATAACTGGCTTGGAGATAAGACTATGGCTGTGAGTAAAGGTGAAAGGGGTACTGCAGCGTTATCTGATTTTAACAATTCAAACTATTCCGCTATGGCCAATGTGAGCTACGCCATACACGACGCGCACGCGATTACTATTAATGATGTACAAAGCGGATCTACGCGTAAAATCACTTCTACGGCATCCGAAGAAGTATTAACAGAATTTGAAAAGCTGCGCCGCTCCAGTTTGAAAAACGTATTGGGCTTGTCCTATCGTTATACCCAAAGCAAAAAATGGAACATTAATGTGTTTGGTAAAAATTATTATCAAAAGGTGACAGGTCCTTATAATGCTGCGGATGAATCGCATCCCGAGTGGCTAGAGCGTGATGCTAGCTATAATACGATGGGTTACGGTGTTGCGAGTACTTACTTTTGGAGATCCTTACAATTTAAGGCTTCTATGGAGCGTGCATACCGTTTGCCTTCGGATAACGAACTGTTTGGCGACGAAAATGCAGAGGTGGGAAATTCTGCCCTCAAAGCCGAAAATTCCATGAACTATAATTTAGGTGCCACCTTAAATAAAGTATTTAAGAATACTGATGTGCTTTACCTGGACGTCAATGGTTTTTACAGAAACACAGATGATTTTATCAAACGGGAAATCCTGGTACGTACGGGAACGCTCACATCAGTGAATTTCGGTAATACACGCAATTTGGGGGTAGATGTAGAAGGCAGATACTATTTCAAGAACCAAGCAATGATCGGAGGAACGTTCTCCATGATGAACCTGTATGACAATGAAAAGTACCGCGGGTCTGAAGGCGAGGTTTTGAATTCGCATTATAAAGATCGTATGCCCAATATCCCTTATCAGTTTGGTAACCTCGATGCCGCTTATTATTTCCATAATATTGGTGGAAAGAACTCCGGAAATACGCTAAACCTGGATTATAGCTTGAATTATGTTTATAAGTTCTTTCTGAATTGGGAAAGCATGGGTAATTCTGATAACAAATATTCTTTGCCTACCCAGATCTCCCATGATTTTAGCGCCACATATATGATCAAGGGCGGACGATACAATTTTTCATTTGAAGCTAAAAATATTGGCAATGCAGAGCTAGCCGACAATTTTGGGATGCTTAAACCCGGACGGGCATTTTATGGAAAGTTCAGGGTTTATTTTATGAAAAGGAGAAAACAGGGAGACAACAATTAACAAAGCATTTAATCGAAATACATAATAAATATAGAAAATGATGAAATCACTATTTAAAAACAAATCATGGCTATTAGGCTTAGCTATACTATCCTTATCAGCTTGCAAAAAAGATTCTACACCTGATACAGATACGGGTGGTAATACCGTGGGTGATAAGTATTTCATGGCGGCAACGTCATCAGATGGTACTACAACTTTTACTTATACAATGGCAGTTAATGATCTTGCTAAAGATACTGTAATTACTACCAAGTTTCCAGGTACTATAGAAAACCTCGGTAGCTATACACAGTGGGGGTATAGCGGGACTAATGCATTGCTTGCGATCAGTTATCAGCAAGGCAATCCAGCGCCAGGTTCGGTGTTCCAGTTAAGCTCTACTGGCGTTTTAAAGAAGATAGACGACTTTGTACTCGACAAAGGTTTTAATACGATAGGGACTTTTAGCCATTATTTGGTTGCCGCCGCTAACGGAGAAACTTTAACGGGTACGAATAATGGAAAATTAGGTTCTGTTTTCTATTCGATGGACTTAACTGCTAACAATGCGATAACTCCTTACCAGGTTGTAGGAGAGAAATTAATTGGTGGCCAAACGGCAAGTTTTGTTGGTGTAGCTGATGCTGGAAATGACAACTTTTTTACTGCAATTAATCTTGCAGTTGGCGCAAACGGAAGAGCTGTCAATGTTGATAGTATCTATGTGGCAAAAATGGATGCTAGAATGAATATTGTAACCATTTACAAAGACGACCGTTTAAGCTTCTCTGGCGGACAATTTCGCTCTGCACGATATGGACAAATTGCTAATGACGCAGATGGCAATACCTATGTGTTTTCTACAGGATATGGAACAACAACAAAAAAAAGCGGCGCTTTGCTGATCAAGAAAAATGCTACTGCATTTGATGCCAGCTATTATTTTGACATACAAACGGCGTCAGAAGGGTTTAAACTCCGTAAGGTTTGGAACATCACCTCAGATTATTTTCTTTTAGAAATGTATAATACTTCTGGAGTAGTGGCTAGCAGTGTTGCAGCAACTCAATATGCTGTTGTTCGTATGAGTACAAAAGATTTTAAATGGGTAAGAACTGGATTTCCGGCGATTGATCAAATCACGAGTGTTGGATGGCCTTTCACCGCTGATGGAAAAGCATATATCTCTGCAGTTACACCAAGTACTAGTCCTACTGTATACGTAATTGATCCTGCTACGGCAACAGCGAAAAAAGGTATCTCTATATCAGGTGTATCAGCAATTCCTGGAATGGGTAAGCTAAGTCCGCAAAGCACCATCAACTAATCTATTGTTAACCTGTCCTTATTACACATAGAGAAAAATGAAAAAAATACTATTTGCAGCAATGCTGCTTTCCACTTTGCATATATATGCACAGGAAAATCAATTAACGAAGCGGGATTTTTGGCAAGATAAGCCAGAGCTGGCAGCAGTTAAAGCGGAACTTAAAGGCTTTAACTTCTCTGAAGTAACTAAGGGTGATGATCCTTTAAGTATGGCGATCAATAATGATGCTTCCATCGATGTGATCAAATTCTTAGCTGATCAGCCTGGTGTAAATTATAAAAAGGATATTCACGAAGGACGAACTTATCTGCATTCAGCTGCTTCAAAGGGGAATGCAGAGGCTACCGATCTACTTTTAAAGAAAGGGTCTGACATGAACTATCTGGATGCGCACGACCAGACGGCTTTAACTTATACCGCTTTTATGGGTAAGCTTACCTTACCGGTTTTAGAGGTATTTGTTAAAAATGGTTTGGACGTAAAAAAGAAATATGAAACAAAAAATAATGCCGATATCCTATTGATGGCAATAGGTTCTGATAAGGATATGGTGATTACTAATTATTTGCTCTCTAAAGGTTTGTCGCTTGATGCAACAGATAAATTGGGTAGCAATATTTTTAGTTACGCAGCGCGTTACGGTCATGTGCCTACATTAAAAGAACTTGTTAAAAAGGGCGTTAAGCCCAGCAATAAGGATCTGCTGGCAGCTGCTCAAGGCCCTTTTAGAAGTGCTAATAAAATCGATGTGTATCAATATTTAATTGACGACCTGAAACTTAGTGCTACAGCTACCAATGAGGCCGGCCAAAATGTGTTGCACATTATTGGTTTAAAGGCTAACCAGGATGATATCATAACCTATTTTTTGAAAAAAGGAGTTGATGTAAATAAGGTAGACAAAGATGGTAATACGCCATTTATTAATACTGCAAGCGGAAAAAGTGTGACTATTGTAGAGATGATGCTCCCTAAAGTTAAAAATATCAATGCGGTCAACAATAAAGGTGAATCTGCTTTATTGGCAGCCGTAAAGGGATCAACTAGTGAAGTTGTAGAATTGTTGATTAAGAATGGCGCTGACGTTAAAGTGTCAGATAAAGAGGGGAAAAACTTAGCTTTTTATCTAGTTGATTCTTACCGTGCACTAGGTGGCAGGGGAGGACGGGGCGGTTTTGGTGGTGGCACACCTCAGGCAGCAGGTGCTGGTAATGGTACTGCGGCCGGTAGAACACAAACTAAGGATGATTTTGGTAATAAATTAAAAGCTTTGCAAAGCAAAGGTTTAAGTTTTTCTGCTCCTCAAAAAGATGGGAATACTTTATATCATTTAGCTGTAACCAAAAATGATTTGGGCATTCTCAAAAAGCTTGCTGACTTAAACATTGATGTTAACGCCAAAAACGAAGAAGGAATGACTGCATTACACAAGGCAGCTATGGCTGCTAAGGATGACACCATCCTTAAGTATTTGGTGTCAATAGGTGCTAAGAAAGACGCTGTTGATAGTGTAAACGAATCTGCTTACGACCTCGCTAAAGAGAACGAGTTTCTAGCCAAAGGCAACGTATCAATTGATTTCCTAAAATAGATAATATGAAACTTTTCTTTCAGATCGGTCTGATAAGTGTGCTGATATTAAATTTATCATTCACAGCAGCAGCCCAGAACAAGAAATATAAATGTATGTTGCAGATGTCCAATTATATTGGCGAGGGTGCTTATATAGTAGTTTCCCTGATCAGTCCCCAAGATACTTATGAAAAAACCTTATACATTATGGGCTCCGACAAAAAGTGGTACAAAAGCATTGATGAGTGGCATAAATTTTACGCAAAAAAGCCGACCAATATCAGTGCAATAACTGGTGCATCTATTACCGGAGGTGATCGCAGTATTACGAACATTGAAATAGAAAGCGCTAAAATTGATGCGGGTTATAAACTACGCTTTGAAAGTGCGGTAGAAGGTAAAAAATATTATGTTAAAGATATTGAAGTCCCCTTAACTACTGAAAAACTAGCAGGAAAAACCGAAGGTACAGGTTATATCCGTTACGTACGTTTTATAGCCAATTAACGCCATTACTTGATAGCATGACATTATCTGTTTGGAGATACAGCCACTTAACCCTGGCTGTATCTTCTTTTTTACTACTTACCCTAGCAGCTGTAACAGGTATCATTCTTTCTTTTGAACCTGTTTCCGAAAAGCTGCAATCATACCATGTAGCGGATCTTAATCAGCTTACCCTTGCGCAAACGCTGCCTCAACTGCGAAAAACTTATCCTGACATTAGCGAACTAACTGTTGATGGTAACCAATTTGTACAAATTAAAGCTAGCGATGCCCAGGGCAAGGACCTTATTGCATATGTGGATCCAGTTACAGGGAAAGCCTTGGGTTTAGCAAAAAAGAAAAGCGAATTTTTTGAATGGGTAAGGTCGTTGCATCGTTCCCTTTTCTTACATGAAACGGGCCGCTTCTTTATTGGCCTTAGTGCTTTCCTGCTATTTTTAATCGCGGTTTCTGGCACAATACTGATTGTACAGCGTCAACGCGGTTTTAAACGCTTTTTCACCCGCATATTACGAGATAGCTTCGCGCAATATTACCATGTTTTACTTGGCCGCCTCTTGCTCATTCCTATTCTTATTATTGCGACTACCGGAACCTACCTCTCATTAGCGCGCTTTGGCTTTTTCGACATCAAAAAGGCGTCTGCTAAGATTGATTTTGATGCAATCAGATCAAAACCAGAAAAACAAACCTGTGATATTGAGTTTTTTAAAATGACAAAACTATCGGAAGTGGAAAGTATTGAATTTCCATTTTCAGAAGATGCGGAGGATTTTTACACCCTTAAGTTAAATGATAGGGAAGTTACCATTAACCAGATAACGGGTGATATTCTTAGTGAGGTAAAATATCCCAAAGCGGTGATCCTTTCCAACCTAAGTTTAGATTTACACACTGGCCGTAGCAATGCTATTTGGGCAATCGTACTAGCTATAGCGTCTATTAATATATTGTTTTTTATTTATTCGGGTTTTGTAATAACCTATAAACGAATGGTTAACCGTATCGCCAACAAGAATAAATCAGAAGATTGCCAGTTCATTATCCTTGTGGGTTCAGAGAATGGGAGCACCTTTAGTTTTGCCAAGTCTATTCATCAGCAATTGCTTAAACAAGGTAAAAAATCTTTTATTACCGATTTAAACAACTATTCAATTTATCCATTAGCGGAGCATATTATTGTGATGACTTCTACTTATGGTATTGGCGATCCGCCAGCTAATGGTTTTAAATTTGCGAGTCTTGTACATCAATATCCGCAAATCCAACTTATTCATTATTCGGTGCTTGGCTTTGGCTCACACTTATATCCTGATTTTTGCAAGTTTGCTTTTGAGACTAATCAATTACTTTCGCACCAGCAATGGTGCAGACCTTTGGTAGATATCCATACTGTGAATGATCGTTCACCAAAGGATTTTGAAATATGGGCAGAAGCTTGGTCGCAGCAGTCGGGTGTAATGTTATCTTTATCTTCCGAATTTTCTGCTGCTCCTACACAAGGATTGAGCACATTTATGGTTAGCCATACTACGGTTGCCAATATGGAGGAGGAAACATTTTTACTCCGAATAAAACCCAAAGGAAAGCTGAATGTTACTTCCGGTGATTTGTTGGCTATTTATCCAGCTGATGACCATCGGGAAAGGCTATATTCTATTGGTGTTATCAATAAAGAAATTCAATTGAGTGTGCGGCTGCATCCCAAGGGTATAGGGTCAGGATTTTTGCACCGTTTAACAATAGGAGACAAAATGAGGGCCCGCATCATAACGAATGCTAATTTCCATTTTCCGCAAGAGGCACCAGAGGTGGTTATGATTTCTAATGGAACTGGTATCGCTCCCTTTTTAGGGATGATCAGCCAAAATAGAACTCGAACGCCTTGTTATCTTTATTGTGGTTTCCGCGATAGTTTAACATACCAAAAACATGAAAAATTCCTGTCTCAAAGTAAAACTGATCTGCGGCTTATACATTTACACGTCGCTTTTTCGCGGGAGAAGGAAAAACAGTATGTAGGCGATTTAATATTACGGGATGCTGACTTTATGGCTAATATATTAGGTGTGCATGGCATCATTATGATATGTGGTTCCCTGGTAATGCAGAAAGATGTGATGGATATTTTAGCTGAAATATGTTTATCAAAAACTGGTCAGAGTTTGAGCTTTTATCAATCCCACAATCAAATTTTAACAGATTGTTACTAATTCCAGATTAACATCAAACAGATAACATTGATGCAATTTAATGCCATCTAATCATCACATTAATTAAATGACTGGCGAAATTCTAAGGGTGACATTGCTGTCTTTTTTCTGAACAATTTGTGAAACGATTGCGGATACTCAAACCCAAGGGAGAATGCGATTTCGCTGACTGATAAATTGGTTGTGGACAGCTGTACTTTGGCTTTTTCGATAAGTGTTTCATGAATGTGCTGCTGCGTATTCAAACCAGTTAGGGAACGTAATAGGTCGCTTAAATAATGAGGGGACATGTTAAGCATCCCTGCTAGATATTCCACCGTGGGGAGTCCTTTTTTATTGGCTATTTCCTGGTCCAAATATGTCCCTAATAATTGGTTAACTTTGTTTAATAGGTCAGTGCTGGATGCTTTTCTTGTTAAAAACTGTCTTTCGTAAAAGCGGTTGTTGTAGCTGAGGAGTAACTCAATTTGAGCAATAATTATATCCTGCGTATGTCTGTCGATATGTTGATATTCCTGCTGAATTTTTTCAATTATTTGAATAACGTTCTCTTGCTCCCTGCTGGAAAGATGCAAAGCTTCATTTATTGAATAAGAGAAAAAGCCATACTTCTTAATAGCTTCTGCCAGGGGATACCCATAAAGGAAATCAGGATGTATAAATAACGCATATCCAATGCCACTATTCATGTAATCTGCCTCTGCGTTTGGGAAATCAAGTGTTTGTACCTGTTTAGGAGCGGTGAAAGTCATCACCCCCTTATCATAATCATAATATTGCTGTCCGTACTTAACTTTAGCTTCCACTCCGCTTTTTAACGATATGGTATAAAAATCAAGAAAAAACTGCTTCCAAATCGACTGATCTTTAAAACGGATATCCTCTACGCGAACTACACTAACTAAAGGGTGATGCGGTTCTGGTAAGGATAGCAGACGATGAAATTCGATAATCGACCGTACGTTTTTCATAAACCTATTTTGTTACAAACTTAAAAAAAAGCTGGTGTCTTTTAAACATCAGCCTGAAACTGATTGGGGCTAACCTAGAAACTGATCTTTTATTCCTTTTCTAAACGGCTCAATACCTACTTTTAAACGTTGGGCATAGATCGCTTTTGCGTCCTCACCAGCAATGTAATTGACCTGGTCTTTGCCATCCGTTGCGGCTTCATAAACTACAGCTGCTATTTGGGCAGCATCTGCGGCTTTATCCATCATGGCGTCGATATTTGCAAATAATTTATCTTCTAATTCTTTATAATCATTATGAGAAGTCCGCTCAAGCGAACGGCCGGTAAAATCCGTAGATATAGCTCCAGGTGCAATCGTTTTAATACCAATATTATGCAAGGCCAACTCAAATGACATGCTTTCAGACCAGCCTTCGATGGCGAATTTTGCGGCGTGATAGATGGAATGCAGGGGGAAAGCCAGAAGCCCGCCCATTGATGTAGTACTAATAAATAACCCAGATTGCCTCGATCTAAAATAGGGCACAAATGCTTTTGTTACGCGAATTACGCCCATTAAGTTGGTGCTTATTTGTTTGTCAATCTGTTCATCGCTAAAAGCTTCCAATGCGCCCATTAAGCCATAGCCGGCATTATTGAAAACAACGTCGATGTCTGCTATCGATATAGCTTTTTTAACAACTTCTTTGATTTGGTCTGCATTAGTTACATCCAGCTGCAGAAGAGTTATGTTAGCCAGTTTTGTTAGCTCTGTTTCTTTTTCAGGATTTCGCATGGTCGCAATCACAAACCAACCTTTTTCTTGAAATAGTTTTGCTGTTGCTTTTCCCAAGCCAGATGAAGCACCGGTAATAAATATTGTTTTTTCCGTTTTCATAACTTATAATTTACGATACAAAGTTCACAAACTGATTTGCTGGAGTTGTGTTCAGATAGGGGTTATCAGTATCCAAATCGGAACGAACCAGCACCTCATTTCTAACATAAGGTGCCGGATACTAAGGTGCCAGGTACTTATGCTTACAGCACTAATAGATCAGCAATCATTTTAAACATCACAGGAATACTTTTGTTTTTATAGGTATGATCTAAGCAATTCCTCCAATTTTAATTCGCCTTTTACTGTTTGTGCACCCTTTGCCATCGCGGTTTTCATGATTTCTGCTGTTCTTGGTCGGTAAGCTAATTCTGCCCATACGTCATTCTCCAATTGAAAGTCTTTTTTGCTTCTTACTGGTGGCAATACTTTTTTGGTAGCTGCTATTACACCATCAGGCAGCTGAGCAATGTGCTTTGCCAGGCGGTCTACAAAAGTATCTATGTCCTTATCTGGTATTGCACGATTGATCCAGCCATAACGTTCGGCTGTGGCAGCATCAAATAAATCTGCTCCTAATATAATTTCCAATGCGCGGCCACGAGTCATTCTCTCAGACAAGTATTGTGTTGCTCCACCACCCGGAATTATTCCCATTAAAGCTTCGCATTGAGCTAATTTGCCATTTTCTAAAGAAGCAAAACTTAGGTCTGCCGCCGCCACAAACTCTGCACCTCCGCCACGGGCTATACCTTTTAACTTGACTATTGTTACCTGAGGCTGTTCCCTAATCATTTCACCAACGGCCTGGAAGATATTTAAACCTTCAGGTGCAGTCTTGCTCAGCTCTTCTAAAATGTCTTGTTCTTCTAGAATATTAATATCTACATGGGCAATGAAAAAGTCTGGATTCACACTATCGAATACGATTACCTTAATTTCTTCATTTGCTGATAAATCACCTAGTAATAACCTCAATTCCTTAATCAGTGCCCCACTTAGTGCATTTACAGGTTCATTATCTATAAGTATTGTTGCCACGCCGCTGTTTGTAGTGACATGCAGCATTTGATAATCTTTACCTTCAAAACTTGTTTTCATAATCTATGTTTGTTTATTTTTACAATCCGCCTGTATTTAATAATTACTTTTAGCAAAGGTAGGAGGTGCATTTTGCAATATGTGAAGTGCTATCATTGACTATAGCATATGAAAGAAGAAGCGAAAACAGACAAAGAATATATCTGTACGATTAAAAATCAAGAAGAAATCAAGTATGCTCAGGACGCTTTATATGTATTGAGTGGCAAGTGGCGCATGCCAATTATCATTGCTATATACAATGGTTTGCACCGTTATCGCGAGATAGCCCGTAATATACCGGGTATCACATTTGCCATGCTTTCTAAGGATCTGCAATTAATGGAGCTTAACAATTTAGTTGTGAGGATTGAAGATCCGGATTTCCCTAAAAATGTAGCGTACCATTTAACAGACTACTGCCGGTCTTTATATCCTATTGTAAATAATCTTATAGAATGGGGAAAGCAGCATCGTCAAGTTATCAAATGAAATTGCCCGCATACCAATAATATTCAATACCTATTTTAATATTAACCATACTATACATTATTCTATTGAAGTGGCAGATCAGTTGATTACAATCCCACTGATGCGGAGTATGTTGACTGGTAATTGGTGTTTTTGTAAGTACCCTATTAAACAATTAGTGCGTTATTGTACTTTATTTAGGAATAAAAATCATTTTAATCATTTATTGGTGCATTTATGTACTTAATTACTTATAATTGTATTAAATGATTGTTATGGTGTATTATAATTTGATAAGTGAAATGATTGGCCTGATCAAGATTTATGAACAGGAATCTACTCATCATAGCCAGGATGGATATTTGTTTATGCAATGGATGGCGGAGTATTATAAGAAAAATGGCCGTCCGTCTACCTTAGATCCAGACTGGAAGGGGAAGTCTAATGGGCGTTCTGCTGATAGTGTTATAAATACTTCCTTAGTACATCTGTATCGTTATGCAAAAATGAATGCAAAAGCGGCCATAGCTAATACATCCTTTTCTACCCCTGATGAATTTATCTACTTAATTAGCCTGGTTTCCTTGGGGAGTATGACTAAAACGGCGCTTATCAAATTAAATGTGCACGAGAAATCTGCGGGAATCCAGATCGTAAACAGGTTAATCAGCAATGGATTTGTTGAGCAGGTGGGATTGGATAGTGATAAAAGAAACAGAATGATTCACATCACTCCTAAAGGAGCTCAAATCTTAAACGAAAGTATGCAAAATATTAAAAAAGCATCAAGTGATGTAACCGAGCCACTATCACCAACCGAGAAGATGGATCTGATCAGATTACTCACTAAACTTGAAGACTTTCATGAATCAAAAGCCAAATAGTTCCCTAGGAAAGAATACCTCAATATAAGCACATGAAAGAAATATTTGATAATTTATCTGCAGATTTTAGTAAAACGATTACCAAACGTTATAGTACAAGTTTTTCACTTGGTATATACTTTTTAAACGAAAAACTCCGTCAGCCTATTTACTCCATTTATGGTTTTGTACGGTTGGCAGATGAAATTGTAGATAGCTTCCATGAGTATGATAAGGCGAATTTATTAGCCAAATTTAAAAGAGATTGCTTTGAGGCGATAGCGGATGGCATCAGTTTAAATCCGGTATTAAATGCTTTCCAGCAGGTGGTGAATAAATATAATATTGAAAAAGAGCTGATAGAATTATTTATCCAGAGCATGGAAATGGATCTTCAGCAAGAATATTATACACCTGAAAAGTATGATCAATATATTCTGGGCTCCGCTCAGGTAGTTGGTTTAATGTGTTTGCAGGTTTTTACGGAAGGGGATAAAACGGAATATGAAAAACTAAAAGATTCTGCAATGAAACTAGGTGCTGCCTTTCAAAAGGTGAATTTTCTTAGAGATATTAATGCAGACTATTATAACTTAAGCCGGAACTATTTTCCGAATGTGAATTTAGCTGCATTCTCTAATGTAGAAAAGCTGCTTATAGAGGACGATATAGAAGCGGATTTTAAATTGGCTTTAAATGGGATTCGGCAATTGCCTTCATCGTCCAGAAATGGCGTTTATCTGGCTTATGTGTATTATAAAAAGTTGTTTAGCAAGATTAAAAATTGTCCGCCCGAAAAAGTAATGGCTGGGAGGATACGCATTTCCAATGCGCGTAAATTTGGATTGATGTTCGACTCGATTATTCGTTACAAAACCAATACGATATAAATATCACCAGAATGTGCAACGGACATCAGCAATTAATTTGCTGTAGGGAAGCAATGATAACGCGATAACGGTTATGACAGTGTAGGTTAAGAATACAGCGCTATGAATGCTTTCAATGCCCTCGATTGCTGTAGATCTTTACGAAAAACCAGCACTGTGTTCATCGTGCCTAATTGTTTGTTTACACGGTGGGTTACTATTTTTCTGCCGGCATAATATTTTGAAAGTACTTCTTCGGGTAATAAACTGATTCCAAGGCCAGCTTCAACAAAATTTATGATACCTTCTATGGAATTAAGTACAGTGCTTTTATAGTGAAGAATTCCCCTGGCGCTTAACCAGGATTCTAGCCTTGCCCTGAAAACGCAGCCCTCGTTAAAAACTACAATTTTTAAAGGCTGCTTTGCCAATAATTCATTTATTTTAGGTCCGTTTGCAGCCGAGAGGATGATCAATTGTTCTTCTTTGATGTTGATTTGTTCCAGGCCATTTACATTAATAGGAGCAGATACAAATGCAGCATCCAGTTTGAAGCTTAAAACATCGTTTATTAATTCATCTCGCATAGCTGATTTAAATTCGAGGTCGACTTCGGGATAGTCGTTTCCAAAACGATTCAGTATTTCTGGTACGGTGAGCGCCATGGTTGTTTCTATACAACCGATTTTTAAACTTCCATTTACTTTACTGCCGCTTTGTATATTGTTTTTAGCTTCTTCAACCAGCTGCCCGATCTGCTTACAATATTGCATCAGTGTTTGTCCCCCCGGAGTTAGCTCCACCTTGCGGGGCGATCTGGTAAACAATTCTGTGCCAAATTCTTCTTCCAGGCTTTTTATTCTTGCTGTCACATTTGATTGCACAGTAAACATAGCTGTTGCCGCTTTTGTAAAACTTCCATAGGCCGCTACAGCTTCAAATATTTTCAGATCATTTGTATTCATTGATAAATCATAAATAGTGATTAATATTATCATTATTAATCGTTTTATATGATCAAATATCCTACTTACATTTGATATCACAAAATAAAAAAGATAATTAAAGCAATTTAAAAGTTTCATAGCGTTAGTAGTTAAACACTTTTTGCTAAATTACTCTTGAACAGGCATATATAAACACTAGAATTTAAATTATCAAATTATGCAAAAGACACAGGTTCATTATCGTAATATCGAAGTAAGCGGATTAAACATATTTTACCGGGAGGCTGGGCCTACCGATGCACCTACTATCTTGTTATTGCACGGCTACCCAACTTCGTCGCATATGTTCAGAAACCTAATTCCTATTTTGAGCAAAAAATATCATATTATTGCCCCTGATCTTCCTGGATTTGGTTACTCTGATGCACCAGCGAATGATCAATTTGTTTACACATTTGACAACCTTACGAATACCATTCAATCTTTCGTAGATCAGCTTGAGATAAAACGTTTTGCTGTTTATGTATTCGACTATGGAGCTCCAGTTGGATTTAGGCTAGCTATGGCCAATCCAGAAAAAATCACAGGTATTATTTCGCAGAATGGTAATGCTTATGAAGAGGGGCTAAGTAATGATTGGAGTCCGATACAAAAATACTGGCAGGACCCTTCGCAAGCTAACCGTGATGCACTGCGGGATTTTGTAGCTAAAGAGGCTACCTGGTATCAATATCATGAAGGCGTATCAGACCCCTCATTGATTGCTCCTGAAAGTTATACTCTTGACCAATATTTTTTAGACAGGCCCGGGAATGTAGAGATTCAGTTGGATTTACTGAAAGATTATAGGTCCAACGTCGCCCTTTATCCCAAGTTCCACAACTATTTCCAGGCTCATCAACCTAAATTATTAGCGGTATGGGGAAACAAAGATCCGTTTTTTATACCAGCTGGTGCGGAAGCATACAAAAAAGATCTCCCCGAGGCTACTGTGAAATTCTATAATACTGGCCATTTTGCGCTTGAAACAAATGTGATTGAAATTGCGGATGATATCTTAGGCTTTCTGGAGCAACTCCCTAAATGATCATTTAAGAAATTAAGATATATTAAGTAATAGGCGACGGCCTGCGCTGAGATACATGGATTAAAAAGGTAAGGTGTGGTTCGTAGAATCTGGCTTGATTTTAGATAGCCGACAGCTAAGTATATTCTACTAAATACTTACTGTTAAGTTATACTCATCATATCAATCTATGGAAAAGATTAAAAAAATAGCTTTGAAAACCTTAAAGTGGGTTGGGATTTTTGTTGCAGCGGTACTTTTTTTGATGTTTATAATTCCACTGCTATTTCCGGGAACTATTTCTGACCAGGTAAAAATATTTGCCAATAAACGCCTTGCCGGGAAGCTTGATTATAAAAGAACACATCTTACCTTTTTTCGCCATTTTCCATCTCTTACCGTGTCGGTGGATGATTTGTTACTGTTAGGTTCCAAGCCCTTTCAGCAGGATACTCTGTTGTCGGCAAAAGAAGTGGCAGTGGGTATCAACCTCAAAAATTTGATTTTTGATGGGGAAGTTAAAATTGATGAGATATATGTAACGGATGCTTATGCAAATGTTTTTGTAAATAGTAAAGGGCAGGCAAACTATAATGTATATATCTCCAGCCCCTCTAAAAGTCCTACAGATACTACGGAAAAAGGCACATCTATAAAGCTCGACCTGATCAAGTTCAGAAACTGGCATATCAAATATAATGACCGTCCCGCACGTATACTAGTGGATGCAAAAGGTCTTAGTTATACAGGACAGGGAGGGTTAAGTGAGGATATTTTTGATCTCAAAACTGATCTTAAAATTGATCAGTTGGATTTTAGCTTGGACAGGATCTATTACGCTAAGCAAAAATCGCTTCATGCTGACCTGATTACAAGAATTAATACTGATGCGCTGACATTTGTATTACGCAAAAATGAATTGCGGATTAATGATCTCCCATTAAAATTTAATGGGTTCGTTAGTATTCTTAAAGATGGTTATAATCTCGATATCAAAGCCGCATCAGAAAAAACAACTATTCGCGATATGATTTCTGTGTTGCCGCCCCAGTATCTTGACTGGGCAAAGGATACTAAGATAGAGGGAAATAGCGATCTGTTTTTTAGTCTTAAAGGAACATTTAGTGAGCCTAGAAATCTAAAACCTAGGTTTACTGCGCGTCTGTTAGTAAATGATGGTGTGATTTCGAGTGAAAAGGCACCGGTGCCGATGAATAACCTGAATGTTAATCTGAACATTGATTTTCCTTCTTTAGATACGGAACAATTGGGGCTGGATCTGAAAAAACTTAGCTTCGACCTCGGACCAAAAAATACTTTCCTGGCGGTTGTGAAAACTAAAGGCTTTAGCGAAATGCAGGTGGCCGCGAATATAAAAGGGGCTGTCAATTTGCAAACATTGGATGAGGCCTTGGGTCTAAAAGATCTTGAAATCAGTGGTTTGATGAATGCCGATGTTAAAGCAAATGGTGTTTTTAGTATGGATAAAAAGTTATTTCCAAAAACCAATGGATATATAGATCTGAAGGACGGCCGGTTAAAAACAACGTCTTATCCAAACCCGATAAAGAATATCAATCTGACAGCTAATATTAACAATACTGATGGTACTTTTAGCAGTCTCGCAGTAAAACTTGCACCTTTTAAATTTGATTTTGAAGGAAATCCGGTCTTCGTTGAAGCTGATTTACGCAATTTTGAAGATCTGTTTTATAAAGTACGGGCGACAGGTGTACTAAATATTGGAAGGATTTACCAGGTTTTTGCAAAAAAAGGATTAGATGTCAGTGGATTGATAACAGCTGATCTATCTCTCAATGGCCGTCAAAGTTATGCCACTACCGGTCAGTATAGCAAACTAGATAACAAAGGCACGCTGATATTAAAAAACATAAAAGCAACTACGGCCTACCTGCCGAAGCCATTTTACCTCAGAGAAGGTAGCTTCCAGTTTGAAAACGAGAAAATGTGGTTTAGGAAATTTTATGCCACCTATGGGAAATCGGATTTTTCGCTGAACGGTCATCTGCTCAATACAATCAATTATTTTATCGAGCGTAAAGGCACCCTCCATGGCAATTTCGCGATGCAATCCAATTATATTCTGGTTGATGAATTTATGGCGCTGAAGAGTAGTGATAATACTGATCAATCTTTAGCAATTGAATATGCAAAGGCAGAAAACCCTAAAAGCAGCGGTGTGGTGATTGTTCCAAAAAACCTTGACGTTTCTTTGTCTGCCAATGCAAAAAGAGTTGAATTTAAAGGATTAAACATCAATCAACTTCAGGGAATGGCTGCGCTGAAGAACGGTCAGCTATTTTTAAACAATACCTCATTTGATATTATTGGAAGCAGGATGAATATTGATGCGCGTTATCAGGACGAATCTCCGCTAACTGCCAACTTTGATGTGGCATTCAAAGTGAAAGACTTTAATGTACAAAGAGCTTACAAAGAGATTGATATGGTGCGGGAAATGGCCACTTCGGCAAAAGACGTGAGTGGGATTGTGTCCCTGGATTACAAACTTAAAGGGGATTTTGATCAGAACATGAATCCTATTTATCCTTCCTTAGAAGGTGGGGGTGTCGTAAACCTACGGGATGTAGCAGTCAAAAATTTAAAAATGCTTTCAGTAATCGGTGATAAAGTTGGGGCTGATGCTTTTAATAATCCTGATATGAAAGGGGTAAATATTGAAACGCATATTAAGAATAACCTGATCCACATCGACGAATTCAAATTTAAAGTTTCCGTTCTTAGACCTTCCATTAGCGGGACGACGAGTTTTAATGGGTTATTGGATATACTGGTAAAGGTAGGGCTGCCACCGGGTGGTTGGATCGGTGTTCCTGTTGTAGTAACAGGAACACATGAAAAGCCGAAAATCAAGATTTTTAGCAGGACCGGACAGGGAATATTAAATGCGCTGTATAACAAGAAAACCAACAATGTGATCCGGGAAGAGAGACGGGATCGAAAGAAATCAGGCAGGGAACAGCGCAAAGAGAGAAGGGCTCAGGAAAAGAAAGCCAAAGAGGCAGAGCAGCAAGTAGATAAAAATCTCAAGAAAGGTTAATAGATAGCTTGTTAATGATTGTTGTCAGAAAAGAAGATTATATCAACTTAATTAGAGGTCAGACAATGGTAGTATCATTGCCAGGGATAGTGGAATTATAATTTTTTGATAGCTTTGCTCCGATTAATGATATGCCATCCGTAAAAATGATCCAAAAAAAGAAATATATTCTGCTCACATTCCTGGTTATTTTGATGCTTCTTGCCGGATATGGTTTTTACAAAATTAAAAGCAGGCGAAATGAGATTTCAGGTTTTATGCAAAACCGCGAGCTTAAAGAGACGTCTGGCATAGCGGCCTCGGGAATTTTCGACGATATTTATTATATACATAACGACAGTGGGGATACTAGCAGATTTTTTGCAATTACGCCTAAAGGGAAGTTAGTCTCTACTTTTTATTTTAAAGCAGATAAAAATCTGCCCTCCATGCAACTCGACTGCGAAGATATTTCTGTGGGCAAAGGCCCTAAACCGGGTAAAAGCTATGTATACCTTGGCGATATTGGCGATAATTATAATGGAAGGCCATATGTTACTGTTTATCGTTTCGAGGAAAAACTATCCTGGACTAGTGATTCAATAAATCATGTAATTCCGGCACAGCTTCACCTGCGCTATCCTGATGGCTCTAAGGATGCTGAAGCGCTGCTGATAGATCCTATTGAGAACCTGTTGTACATCGTTAATAAAAGAACGGATACTATTCGTGTATATACGACGCCTTTAAATTTTAAAAACAATGAAGACCGGGTCTTAACTCTTCGTACTAAGGTATACTTTTCTGGATTTAAGCCTTTTAAGTATATAACAGCCGGGGATATTTCGAAAGATGGAACGAAAATATTGATCAAAAGCTACGGAAAAGTCTATTACTGGCAACGCAGGGAAAAAGAACATGTATGGGAAACGCTGCAGCGTAAGCCAGCGGAATTGCCTTACGATATGCAGCGGCAGGGAGAAGCCATTGGTTTCACGCCAGATGGAGAGGGCTATTATACAACGAGTGAAAGTGCTTTTGCTGCCATCTATTATTACAATTTGCCTTAATTTATCATTTAACTAGCAACGTTAAAGCGGTTAAAAAGTAAATATTTAGAAATATGATATAATACTAAATCGAATTTATATTTTGCGGCCTTAAACATATAAATAGGACATGGCTTCAGGTTTTTTTGCGATTTTAGATGATATAGGTGCTTTAATGGACGATGTTTCGGTGGCTGCGAAAGTGGCGACTAAAAAAACTGCCGGCATACTTGGTGATGATTTAGCTGTAAATGCAGAAAAGGCCACTGGTTTTCTTTCTTCCCGTGAATTACCTGTGCTCTGGTCAATTACGAAAGGTTCTTTAGTAAATAAGATGATTATAGTTCCTATTGCTTTACTGCTCAATGTGGTATTTCCAGTGGCTATTACTTATATATTGATTTTAGGGGGCTTTTATCTGGCCTTTGAAGGAGTAGAAAAAATAGTTGAATTTCTTTTTCACCGTACTGATGCTCCCCATGAAGTGGCTGCAGAGGTAAAGCAAGATGATAATGAAGCGGAAAAAGCGAAGGTGAAATCTGCAGTAGTGACGGATTTTATTCTATCTGTAGAGATCGTAATCATAGCCTTGGGTACTGTTATGGAAGAGACTATCCTTTTACAAATTATTACTGTTTCTGTGGTTGCGCTACTGGCAACAGTAGGTGTTTACGGAATAGTTGCACTTATTGTGAGGATGGACGATACGGGATACAAGTTGATTAAACGTGCTAATGATAAAGGTTTTTTTGCCAGCCTTGGTCTTTTACTGGTTAAGTCTTTGCCAGTTATTATCAAAATTTTAAGTGTAGTCGGTACTATTGCATTGATTTTAGTTTCGGGAGGTATTTTTGCACATAACATTGATTTTTTCCATCACTTGTTGCCTAATATGCCGTCAATCGTAAAGGAATTTGTATTAGGATTGGTTGCCGGACTACTTGTAGTGGGCGTTGTAACGGCTGTCAAAAAAATACGAGGCGTATAAAAATAATGTTTCCCTGCCTGCTTTCTGATTAGAACGTGAGCAGGGAATCATTATGTAGGTAAAATATTCTAAAATCCAGCAGCAACAATTGCTAATAATTTAATCTTTAACTTTTGGTTCTTCCTCCTTCTGAACCGTCATTTCCACTCTGCTCGCTCCAGCCTTAGCAGCAGATACGGCTTTGCCTATTTCTGTGAGCCCCTTCGATTCATAAATTTTCATTGCGGTAACTACATCAATTGCTTGTCTTGTTTGCTCTTCTGGGATGGGTACGAAAGAAAGAAAATTGATCTTCACACCTTTAGTTTTTAGCAGCTCGTTTACCTTCTCTAATAATAAAGTTTCAAATTCTGCCTGAGAGAACTCTACAATATCTTCACCAATGAGCAAGTCCCTGGCTACTTCTTTAATACGTTTGTCGATTACAGAATTTTCAGCAGTTTCGTAAGCTTTCGATGAATTTGCTTCATCATCACTATCAGAATTCATTTTCCCTAAATATTTTGCTTCTCCAACATAAGCCATGGCATCAATAATAGAGTAATCATAAGTCACCTCAATTTTTGCCATTACACGATTGGCAAATGCAGATTTGAAAATGCTTTCTCCCTGCATTGGATAATCTGGTACTGTTACTTTATAGGAGCACATACCTAATCCTTTTGGTAATGTTTCTCCTGCTTTAATCAACTGCCAGCTAACTCCGCAATTACTGGTATAAAGTGTTTGTACATTAGACTGTGCACGATCACAAGAGGTGAATAAGCTGATAGCGGTACCTATCGCTAGTGCTGTAAAGAGGTGTTTCATAAAAGTTTGTTGGTTTTAATTTAAGTTTCTTCTAATTATAATATAGTTGTTTTCTTTCGGCTTTTAAAATAATGTTTTTGGGCAACAATTTGTAACTTCGGAAGGTGTTTATGGAAATATATACTTTAGCTTAAGTAGTTCTTATATTGTTTAGGAGATTAATGGCTTTAATTGCATGCAGTTCATGAGTTACCTCCCTGATAAATAGCATCGCACTTTAACGTAAAAATATGAAAATCCCAACTTACCGCTATCTTTTATTTCCCTTTCTCCCTTTGTTTTTAGTAGTAGTTGCAGCTAGCTGTAGTTTGGTAAAACCGTTAGGTAAAAACCCCAAAGGGGATAGCTTAACCCGTTTAGAGAAGTTATCTAATTATAAGAATGGGGAGTTTCAAAACTTGGATACCGCTGCTGATTCTACCGGTGTAAGTGGTTTTGCAGCATTAAAATCGATGTTAAACCGTCCCGAATCTGTTCGTCCTTTTAATCCTATGCCTTTTGTTGAAACGGATCTAACTGCGCTGGCAGCTCCTGCACCCACGGTGGTATGGTTTGGGCATTCGTCGCTATTCATAAAAATAAAGAAAACCACTATTTTAATTGATCCCATTTTTAGTAACCATGCTGGTCCGGTGCCAGGATTGGTTAAAGCGTTTAGGGGAACTAATCATTATAACGCTGATGACTTACCGTTAATAGATGTCTTGATCATATCTCATGACCATTACGATCACTTAGACTATAGAACGGTAAAAAAACTAAGAAAACGGATTAAACAAGTTGTGGTGCCAATGGGTGTAGGTTCACATTTTGTGTACTGGGGTTTTGATCGTAAGCAGGTTATAGAATTGAACTGGCATGAATCTATTACGCTGCCTGGAGGCATAAAAATCACCGCAACTCCGGCACGCCATCGCAGTAACCGGACACTAGTAGAGAATAAAACACTTTGGGCATCTTATGTGATCAATAGTGAAGACTATAAATTATTTTATAGTGGAGATGGCGGGTATGGAACACATTTCAAAGAAATAGGGAAGAGGTACGGACCTTTTGATTTAGCTTTAATGGAGTGCGGGCAATACAGCCCAAATTGGCCGGGGCACCATATGCACCCCAGCGAAACAGCCCAGGCAGCTGCGGATTTAGAAACGCGTATGATACAGCCGGTTCACTGGGGGAAGTTCGCAGAGAGTAATCATCCCTGGAATGAGTCTGTCGGTCTACTGTTGCCTGCTGCTAAAAAGCTAGGTATAGAAGTGAGCATCCCCCGCATCGGCGAGCCTTATACTCTGGGTGAACCAGGTAAGAAAACCGTCTGGTGGGCATTTGAATAATCACAAATCTTCTTGTCTGCTGTTAATATCCTGCTAGAGCTGGTTAATATTTTGCTGTTTATAAAAAATATATGGGAATGGAATAAAATAATATATAAAATCTACCTATTAAGTAGATTATTTTTATAGTTTTACATCATTATATAATACTTATCCAGAAAGACCGAGGGAAAGGCCCTATGACGTCTAAGCAACCTATACTCTTGTAAAAGGTGCTAATTCCTTTCCGCTGAAAAGCAGAGAAGATAAGTTGGTTATGCAATCGCATACTAATTGATTTTGAGGTCGCTCAAAGTTTTTCTGGAAAATAATAACTAGTCGAAATCAGATAAACTCAGAAAGATGAAGAAAACAATTACTATTTCTACAGCGATTCAATTACTATGGCTCCCTTTATTGGCACAAAACAATCCAATAAGTGGCTTTAAGACGCAGAACATTCCGATACAATATGACATTGAGAAAAAGTTTGATGCAGGGCTAAATAAAGAAAATATTGGTGCAACTATTAAAGAACTTTCCGCTGTTCCTCATCATCTGGGGTCTAAAGGGAGTAAAGATGTAGCAGAATCTGTTTTAAAAAAATTTAAGAGTTATGGATGGGATGCTAAGATAGAGACTTATTATGTTTTATTTCCAACCCCTAAAACGCGTTCGGTGACCCTTTTATCTCCAGAAAAATACAATGCTGTATTAGAAGAAAATGCGATAAAGGAAGATGAAGCTACTGCGCAGAAGGGTCAATTACCGCCTTATAATGCCTGGAGCGCTGATGGTGACGTAAGTGCCGGACTTATTTTTGTGAATTACGGATTGCCAGCTGATTACGAAAAGCTGGAACGGCTGGGCGTGAGTGTAAAGGGAAAGATTGTTATTGCAAAGTATGGACGATCATGGAGGGGTATTAAACCAAAAATTGCTCATGAGCATGGTGCCGTAGGGTGTATTATTTATTCGGATCCTAAGGATGACGGTTTTGTAAAGGGAGATGTTTATCCGCTGGGCTCTTACAAGCCTGAGTTCGCTGTTCAGCGTGGCTCAGTAATGGATATGGTGATTTATCCAGGAGACCCTTTAACCCCTGATATTGGTGCTACAAAAAATGCTAAAAGAATAGAGAGGGCAGATGCGCAAACTATTCTTAAAATCCCTGTACAACCCATCAGTTACCATGATGCGCTGCCGCTGCTTTCTGCATTAAAGGGACAGGTGGTGCCTAATGAATGGAGTGGTGGCCTCCCTGTTACTTATCACATCGGGGATGGAAGTACGCAGGTTCGTTTAAACCTGGCTTTTAACTGGGATATTGTGCCTGCCTATAATGTGGTTGCAAAATTAACTGGTCGCCTTTTCAAAGACCAATGGGTGATTAGGGGAAACCATCATGATGCTTGGGTAAATGGTGCGGCCGACCCAATAAGTGGTTTATCGTCTTTACTGGAGGAGGCAAAGTCTATTGGATTATTGGCTAAATCTGGAGTGAAACCTAAGCGTACGCTGGTTTATATTGCTTGGGATGGAGAAGAGCAATCCTTATTAGGTTCTACAGAATGGGTGGAAGACCATGCTGCTGAACTAAAAAATAAGGCCGTAGCTTATATTAATTCTGATGGTAACGGACGAGGGTTTCTAGAATCCGGGGGCTCTCATGCTTTGGAAAGTTTTATTTCTGACATTGCTAAAGAAGTAAAAGACCCGCAAGTTGGCACCAGTATCTTTGAAAGATGGCGCGCCAATAAGTCGGTCGCCACATCTTCAGCTGCAGAACGCGAGAAAATTTCGACTAATAAAAACTTGGATTTAGGGGCTCTGGGTACGGGGTCCGACTACTCCGCATTTTTACAGCACGTAGGCATACCTACATTAAACCTTGGTTTTGGGGGTGAGGACGAGGGCGGGGAGTACCATACTAATTTTGATACCTATGCTAATTTTGTAAAATTCAAAGATCCGGGCTTTGATTATGGATTAACACTCTCCCAAACTGCGGGCAGAGCAGTGCTGCGTCTTGCTAATGCAGATGTTCTTCCTTTTAACTTTTCTAATCTTCAAGTAAAAATAGCAGCGTATGTTAAAGAAGTGAGTGCCTTGGCTAAGCAGCTCAGAGAAAATGCACAAGCACAAAATAAGCTGATAGCTAGCGGTTTATATCAGCTTGCTGATGATCCTAAAGAAAAGCTAAAGAGTCCTTTAGCGCTTGTAGAATTACCTGAAATAAATCTGTCGGATTTGAATATAGCGGTGGATAGTTTAAAAGAGGCATCCTCAAAACTTAACCTGGCGATAGCGGCAAAGCTAAGTGTAAACTCGAATTTCAGTAAGCTAAATATTTCTCTTTTCCAGGCAGAAAAAGAACTGCTCTGGGAGGCCGGCTTGCCTGGCCGCCCCTGGTATAAGCATACTATTTATGCTCCTGGATTTTATACTGGTTATGGTGTTAAAACACTCCCTGGTGTTAGGGAAGCCATTGAGCAGTACAATCAAAAAGAAGTTGAAGAACAGGTACTTGTCTTAACGACAGCAATCTCAAAGCTCTCACAATATCTAAATCAAACCACTTTATCCTTAAATATATAATCGCTCAAACATGAAACAACTTTTTACCCAGTTAATAGTCTGCTTTGTTTTGCTTAGCAGTTTGCAGGCTTTTGCACAAAATAATATTCGCGGTAGGGTTACCGACAGTAAAGATAAGCAACCACTGATTGGCGCAACGATTAAAGTAAAAGGTACCAGGATTGGAACCAGTACCAATAACAAAGGGGAATTTAATCTTACTGTAGCCCAGCAGGCTGATAGCATCTCCATTCATTTCCAAGGTTACGTAGAGCAAGTCTTTGCACTTAGGGGGCAGTCGGTCTTCAATGTAGAACTAAGAGAAGATGTGCATCTTTTATCCGATGTGGTGGTTACTGGTGTTGCAGAAGGTACCAGCCGGAAGAAATTAACATTCGCTTTAACAAAAGTAACTAATGATCAGATTAATACTGTGCCTGGTACGGATGCTTCACAAACCTTAAGAGGAAAAGTTGCCGGCATCCAGATTAGTCAGTCTTCCGGTAATTCTGGCGCAACCGTGTATTTGCGTGGTGCAAAATCTGTTTCCGGAAATATTGAGCCATTGCTTGTTATCGATGGCTTTGTGACCGCATTAACCTTGTCCGATTTAAATCCGCAAGATATAGAGTCTATTGAAGTGGTAAAGGGAGCTGCCGCCTCTGCACTTTATGGTACAAGGGGAGAAGGTGGTATTATCCAGGTGCTGACTAAGAAGGGGAAAGGTACAGGGAAGGTAAATATTATTGTAGACAATGAGTTCGGTTTAAGCAATGTGCAGAATACACCGCCTACTTCGCAATTCCATCATTTTAAGGTTAATCCTGATGGTTCGTTTTTATTAAATGGTAACGCAAGAACAATCGATGTACAGCCTAATGGTTACTCGTTAAACTTACACCCTTATGTAAATACATTCGATAATATAGGTAATATGTTAAATAACAACCCCTATTTTACAAATTTCGTTTCGGCATCTACTGCTGGTGAGAAATATACCTTATATGCGTCGTTTCAGAATCAGTATAAAGGAGGTGTTGCAGAACCAGTAGGAGCAGATAAAAGGCAGACTGCCATGTTTAATTTTGGTTATAAGCCAGTTAAGAATTTGGAAGTGAGTTTAACTCTGCAGTATTTTAACAATAAAACTCCGTCTTCTGCTGTAACGTCTAGTGGTAGCGGATCATTATTATATGCAACCTCTCTATATGAACCTTTTATAGACTTGCAGGAACGAGACGCTTCGGGAAAATATGCATTTAAGCCTTATGGATTTGATATTCAGAATTTTAACGTTAACAATCCCTTTTATCAGTTGAGCTATCGTGAATATGAAAATACCAGTGATAATCTGCTTGCCGGGTTAAAGGTTAAATATCAGTTTACAGATAAATTGAACGCAGAAGTTTACACCTCTGTACAAAATGAAAATTATAGCGAAACGGATTATTATCCGGTAGGTTTCCAAACTATTTCTGCTGATATTACCCGTAACAACGGATATTACGGAGAAAGCACATCCAGGACTTCTTCCAAAAACTCACAGCTTCAATTAAATTATAATAATACGATCAATGATTTTGACTTCGGTGCAACATTAAAGGCTGTATATGAAGAAAATAAAGCTACCTCGCTTTCTGCTTCTGGCTATAATCTGAGTGCACCAGTAAAAAGTTTAGCCGCTGCATCTGCTGATAGCAGGAGTATTGGTTCTACCTGGGCACAAACAGTTAATTATGGTTACTTCTTAAACCTAAAGGGTGCATGGAAAGATAAGATTTTCCTGGATGTGCTGGGCAGGCTGGATAACAGTTCCAGATTTGGTTCTAACGTAGGGACAGCATTTTTTCCAAGGGTATCAACCGCGTATCGTTTAACCCAGGATGTTAAACTAGGTTTTATTAATGAATTAAAACTTAGGGTAGCTTATGGTAAAGCAGGAAGTTTGCCTCCATTTGGTGCTAAAGAGAGCTTAGTTTCCTTATCAAGCTCTGGTGGGGTAAGTTACAACCAGCGGGACAACACAGATTTAAAGAGAGCGATCACTTCAGAACTTGAACTTGGTTTTGATGCACAGCTATTTAACCGTATTAATGTGCAGGGTAATTATGCGTTTTCTGAAAGTAAAAATGACTTTATTCTCGTTCCTGCTTTCCCGCCAACTACAGGATCTGCAAGGATATATGGGAACTTAGGGGCAGTGAAGTCAAACTCGCTGGAATTGGAGATTAATGGTAACGTGATCAGCAACAGGACTTTCACCTGGAATACAGGGGTTACTTTCAGCAGGATCAGAAGTAAAATTACTTCTCTGGGTGATGTGCCAGAATTTACAGATGGAGATTTCAGGAAGGCACCAGGGGTAAGTCCTTTTGCTTTTTATGGTTACAGTGTTTTAACCGGCTTAAATCAGCTGGAAACCAATGCACAAGGAATTGTAACTAACGCGGCAGGTGGAATTTACAATCTGAACGACTTTACACTTAATCAATTAGGGTTTGTCGTATTGAAAAGTCAGCTCGGTACAGCGGCAGAAACCCCTTTGCTTTATCAAAATGCTGCAACTGGAAATTCTAAGGTCATTGGAGATGCCCAGCCTGATTTCATCGTTGGTTTTTCTAATACCTTCAATTTCGGTCCGTTGTCCCTTTATGCAGTTTTGGATTGGAAACAGGGCGGACAAAAATATAATGAGACACAGCAATACCTGACTTATCAATACCGTTCTCCATTTTCTGATGAAGCCGCGCAGGCCGGATTACCACTTGCTTTTACTACCGGCGTTTTTAATGCACAGCAAACCACAGATTACTGGTTGCAGAGCAGTAGTTATGTGTCTTTAAGAGAACTTTCACTAAGTTATAAGTTACCACTAAAAGCATTGGGCATCAATAGTGTTTTGAGTAATGCCAGGCTATCACTTGTAGGCCGTAATTTATTTACCTGGACTTCCTTTACTGGCGTGACGCCGGAGGGAAATCAGGATTTTTATGATTACCCGGCTTACCGTATTTACAGTGCCAAACTAACCCTAAACTTTTAATGAATAGAAAATGAAACAAATATTCTACATATCACTCATTGCACTAAGTTTAACTGCTTGCAAAAAAACAGATTTTGATAATCCTACTACGCTTACTAATGAGGAAGCGATTGATCAGATTAAGGATTTAGGTTTAAAATTAACAACAAGCAGCGTACAAACCGTTTTTAATACTTCGACAAGTGCATCAGGAACACACTTTAGCCTGCTTGCAGATCAGACAACCAATACAAATGGTAATTCTTCGTGGTGGGATTTTGCGAATGAACCGCGGCTAAGATTAAACAACAATACTTCATACCGTGGGGCAGTAACCTGGAATACGTTTTATAACAGTCTTTATCAGGCAAATTTAGATGCTACGCTGGCACTGGACATTATAGAAAAACAAGGTAAAAAGATTTATGATACACAGGGTAACGACAGAACACAGGATTGTTTGGTTGCTGCTTATTATGCGAAAGGTGTAGCTCAGGGATATTTGGGGGTAATCTTTGATCGCGGGATTATCGTAGATGATGTGAATTTAAGTACAAAAGATTTTCCGGATTCGTACAAAAGCCTGATTGCCAATGGCATTAAATTGATCGATAAATCTATCGAACTGGCTAATACAAATAGCGCTTTTAAGTTTGATTTTTTAAGTGGCAAATCATTTACGAAGGCTGATTTTGTTAAACTGGCAAACTCTATGGCCGCGCGCATTTTGTCTTCTGAAGCGAGAGATAAAGCCGAGGCAGAACAGGTCGGAGATGCACAATGGAACAAGGTATTAGCTTATGCAGAAAAGGGATTTACGACTGATTTTTTGATCACCACCGTAACTGGCGGGTATTATAATCAGCTGCTAACGAATTTGGTACAACGCAATTCGGATGGGTCGGGCTGGCTGCCACCTGATTTAAAGTTGGCGCATTTAGCCGATCCGACTGGCAATACACCGAAATTTTATCCGCTGACAGGGATATTACCTGCTATTAGCAGTAATGATAAACGCTTTGATAGCTATTTTGGCTATACAACGAGCTTCGGAATATTTATTGAGTCGCGCGGACGTGGCCTTTTCACAAATTACTACAGAAAAAGATGGTACAACACGACCAATACGCTAAACTCTCCCGGAGCGATCAACCCTTATTTCCTGGCAGAAGAGATCAGGCTACTGAAAGCTGAGTCTAAGTTTTGGCTGAAAGATTATGCAGGGGCAGCTGCCATACTAAACGATCCTGCCGCTGCGCGGAAAGCGTTAGGGGGGCTAGGGGATGTTGCAGCAAACCAAGCCGATTTAAGAAAGCTACTGCATTACGAATATGCGATTGAAATTGATGGCGCAGGAGGCGCATTTCTTCCTTTCACTTTTATGCGCAGGAATAACTTGCTTGTTGGCGGCACACCAACTGAATATCCTTTGCCTCAGTTGCAGCTTGATTTAGTAAAACAGCCTGTCTACACCTTTGGAGGTAACGGTTATTTTGGTGAAAAAGGTAAATATGGTGAAGTAGCCACTGCTACAGATGAAGGCTGGAAACCAGCAGAAAAATAAGTATAACTATAACAACTAAGCTTAACAATTTGAATTATGAAAATTAGACTATTGACACTAACCGCTGTTTTGTTTACGCTAGGCGTATTTGCACAAGACAAGAAATTTGCAGACCCCAATGCAGATGCCAGGGGATATTTGGTAAAAGTAGGGGATAAGGCCCCTGATGATTTTGAATTGGTATTACAGGACGGCAGGAAAACGAGCCTGAAAGAATTGAAAGGCAAAATTGTAATCCTGCAGTTTACCGCTGCCTGGTGTAAAGTATGCCGGGAAGAAATGCCTTATTTAGAGAAAGATATCTGGCAAGCCTACAAAGATAAGGATGTGGTTTTGATTGGCGTAGATAGGGATGAACCTTTGGATGTAGTACAGAAATTCCACAAAGACATGAAAATCACTTATCCGCTGGCGTTGGATCCCGGAGCCGCAATTTTTCAGAAATTCGCTGATAAGAAAGCAGGAGTAACCCGTAATGTGGTGATCGACAGAGATGGGTATATCCGGTTTCTGACCAGGTTATATGATAAAGAAGAGTTTGGCCTTCTGGTAAAAAATGTAAAAGAATTAACACAAACTACTAGCAAATAGTACTATGAAAAAATCAACAGCAATAGTCATCCTCATCCTCGGTATCAGTGGTGCCAGCACGCTAACGGCCGCTGCACAGCAAAACAACAAACTTCAACTCAGCGGAACCGTCGCCGATACGGTGGTTAAAACCGTATACCTGCAAAAATTCAATAATAAGATTTTTACAACCATTGATTCTTCAAAGGTGGTAAACGGCAGTTTTAAATTTACATCAAACATTAAACTGCCGGAACTCTATGGATTGAGTATCGATACCGTCCGCAACCCATTGTATGTATTTCTGGAAACACAAGCAATCACCGTAAAATTAAGTCCGCGTAAAAACTATAGCACCTCTACGGTAAGTGGCTCTGCTTCCCAAGACCTGTTCGATACTTACAAAAAAACCAAAAATGTTGAAATCAGTAAATTTATCACTGAACACCCTTCTTCGATTGTTTCTCCCTATGTGCTTTACAGGAACTATTCGTATAGATTACCCCCAGAAGAAATTACGGCTAATCTTGCACTGCTGGATAAAAGCCTGTCGGATGCTTCTTATGTACAAGATCTGCGTGAACTGGTTAAGGTGCTTGCCGGATTAGAGATTGGAAAGAAGGCTCCTGATTTTTCTGGTGTTGACCCTTCTGGAAAAATACTTCGTTTATCTGATCACCATAAAGGGTATACACTAATTGACTTTTGGGCAGCATGGTGCCCGCCCTGCAGAAAGGAAAATCCGAATGTGGTTGCTGCTTTTGAGCAATACAAGGATAAGGGATTTACTGTATTTGGCGTCTCCCTGGATAAGGACAAGGAAAGCTGGGTAAAGGGAATAAATGAAGACCATTTAAATTGGCCGCAGATTTCGGAGTTGACGTTCTGGAAGAGCACGGTAGCAAAATTGTATGGTGTAAAGGCTATTCCGTCAAATTATCTTATAGATTCGAATGGAATAATCGTTGCTAAAAACCTGCGTGGGGAACAGTTACAATTAAAACTTAAAGAGCTGTTAGCTACAAAAGCAAAATAAATAATACACTTCATCCCTTTTGATATAGCAAGTCTGCAATCGTAAAAAAAACAAGAATTGAACCTGACAGTGTGCAAAAAGTTTCTAACTTTTAGAGGCTGTACAGGTTCAATTTTTTTTTGTCTGTATAGTTGAAAATAAGATCGGACCTTTGAGTATTACCAGCCTTTTACAGCGCCGCCTTTAAACTCTTTAATCGCAGCTTGTTCTACCTCTGGAGATTGATATGCCTTGACGAAGTTTTTAACCTTTGTTTCATTTTTATTATCCTTTCTCGCTACAATCGCATTGACATAAGGTGATTCTTTATCTTCCATAAAAAGTCCGTCGCGTGCAGCGATTAAACCTACCGGAGTGGCAAAAGTATTATTAATAATAGCAATTGCTACCTTTTGATCATCTATCGCCCTTGGCAGCTGCGGTGCCTCCATTTCTAATATTTTCAGTTGCTTAGGATTATCAATGATATCATTCACCGTTGGAAAAAGGCCTACGTCTGCCTTCAGTTTTAACAATCCTGCTTTTTGCAGTAACAACAATGATCGTCCGCTATTTGTAGGATCATTAGGTATAATAATCGTACTCTCGTCCTTCAACTCGCTTAGCTTTTTTATCTTTTTAGAATATCCGGCTATCGGATAGACAAAAGTATTGCCCACAATCACAAATTTATACCCGCGTTGTTTTGCCTGCACGTCCAGATAAGGCTTGTTCTGATAAGCATTAACCTCAATGTCCCCTTGGTGCAGTGCCTCATTTGGCATCACATAATCATTAAATTGTACCAATTCTACTTCCAAACCATACTTCTCCTTGGCCACCTTTTGGGCAACCAGCGCCAGGTTATATTCCGGCCCCGCTTCTACACCAACTATAATATGGTCTGGATCGTTCTTATCTGATTTTCCGCGACAACTAAACAGGAATAATGATCCTGTAACTATCGTTATTGCCACGACTGATTTTACGCTTATCTTCATTTTATATTTTGTTATGAGCTATTTTTTTATTTTCTATGGTCTGTAAGTTTAGCGATGCGGTCACCAAAATATTGTATAAAGAATACCAGTGCAACCAATAAAACCAGCACCGTATTCATCACTACAACATCATAACCTACATAACCATATTGATAACCTATCTGGCCTAAACCACCAGCACCTACGGCTCCTCCCATTGCAGAATATCCTACAAGGGTAATTAGTGTAATTGATGCACTATTGATAATTGCAGGTAAGGCCTCTGGTAATAGTACCTTTAATACAATCTGGTACGGTTTAGCACCCATCGCCCGCGCTGCCTCAATGAGCCCGTGCGGTATTTCCAGTAAACTATTTTCTACCATTCTGGCAATAAAAGGCGCTGCACCAATACTTAGCGGTACCAGCGCTGCCTTTACCCCAATAGAAGTACCCACTAACGCTCTTGTAAAAGGGATCATCCAAACGATGAGGATGATAAATGGAATAGAACGGAAGATATTAACTATTATAGCAATTAGCCGGTTTAGGAATTTGTTTTCAGACACTTGCCCTTGCCTTGTCATAAACAGCAGAACCCCCGTTGGTAAGCCAATGGTAAACCCAAACAGTCCAGCAGCCAAGGTCATTAAAATGGTTTCTAATGTTCCATGGAACAACAGCCACATCATCGGTTCAGACATATCCTAATACCTCCGTTTTTATATTTTTTTGTTTATAATACGCAATTGCTTTTTCACTGTTTTCGGGCGTGGCGATTACCTCTATCAGCATGGTGCCAAACTTGACATTGCCCGCATAATCCAGTTTGGCGCTAACGATATTGTTCTGCACCTGGAAAAGTATTGCCACATCAGACAATATCGGATCGTTGACCGACAGTCCGGTAAATTCTAGCTTGATCAAGGGCCTTTTACCCTCAGCAGGAGCCGCACTTAGACGATGCCGAAACTCGTCTGGGATAGCAATCTTTAAAGAAGCATTGATGAACTTCTTAGTTAGCTCATTCTTGGCATGGGAAAAGATGGTACTTACAGGCCCTTGTTCAATCAGCTTGCCTTCACTAATTACCGCTACCTCATCACAAATTGCCTTAACCACATTCATCTCATGGGTGATTAAAAGAATGGTGATTTTAAGCCTCTTATTAATATCTTTTAATAAATTAAGAATAGAATCCGTAGTTGCCGGATCTAAAGCACTTGTAGCCTCATCACATAAAAGAACCTTAGGACTACTCGCTAAAGTACGTGCAATAGCGACGCGCTGTTTTTGTCCGCCCGACAAACTTGCGGGGTAATCGTTAAGCTTTTCCTCCAGGCCTACCAGTGAAAGTAAGTCTAGTACCCTTTGCCTGATTTCACCCTTGGGCAGGTGAGCTAGCTCTAGTGGAAAAGCAATGTTTTCGAATACTGTTCGTGAAGACAGCAAGTTGAAATGCTGGAAAATCATGCCTATTTGCCGGCGCGATTCGGCGAGGCCGGATCTTGAAAGCTGGAGCAGGTTCTGCCCATTTACAATTATTTCGCCAGAGGTGGGGGTTTCCAGTAAATTAACACAGCGGATTAGTGTGCTTTTGCCAGCCCCTGAAGTACCGATTACACCGAATATTTTCCCGGGTGCTACGTGCAATGATACAGCTGACAGGGCGGTAACGATCCGGTTTTTCTGAATAAATGTTTTAGTTACGTTTTTTAATTGGATCATTAAGTAAGGTCGGGATATTTGAAAATGTCATATGTATTTTTCGTTGGGATAAGATCTTAAAAATTAAAGCCAGACCTTAAGTCTGGCTTCTAACGAGAAACTTAGATCCTATCAAAATCTAATAGCAGAGAAATTACAATAAGTAAAATCTTGACGTCAAGGACGGGATCGAACCGTCGTAAATGGTTTTGCAGACCAGTACCTCACCACTCGGCCACATGACTTTTCTTAGTGATCATTTTGAACAATAAAATATTAATTCGGATGATCAATAGGACAAATGTAATAAAGTATACCAAATTAGTAGTAATTTATTTAAATATTTTTTTCTCTACTTTACCGAGAGCTTAATATTAGTCGGTTAATTGCTGTGAGGTTTATAGACAAGTACCGTAGTTAGATTTTCTGACACAGTAAACAGCTTATGTATTTCTACTCGTGAAATAATGATATACCGTTATTTTTTATTTCGCGTTATAGTATTAACTATTTGAAATATAATTGTATACATATTGGCTTGTCCTTTGCCGCTTAATTCTAAAAACAAATGATATGGAAGATCTGCAGGTATTAAATCACATTAAAAATTTAACAGAAAAGGCAGAGAAGCTTTGGAGCAAAGAAGATATTTCTGACGAAGAGGTAACCAGGTTACATCAAATTAAGTTGGAGCTCGACCAATGCTGGGATTTGCTAAGACAGAGAAGGGCGCTGCGCAATGCAGGTAAGGATCCAGATAAAGCACAAGCAAGGGATATAGATTCGATTGAGAATGATGTACAATAAATCGATACTGCTTGTCTATATGATGACTATTAATTAAAAAAAGCTATGGCAGAGAATGAAAAAATCAATGTGGTAAATAACAAAGAAGAATTACGCTTTGAAGTAAACCTGAATGGCGAATTGGCCTATATCCAATACCAATATTATAAAAAGGATATCGCATTTATGCATACAGTAGTCCCTGATGCTTTCAGGGGCAAAGGGATCGGTGTGGCTATGGCAGTTGAGGCACTTACTTTCGCAAAAGGGGAGCATCGTAAAATTATGCTTTACTGCACTTTTATGGCCAAATATGTTAGAGAGCATCCAGAATACCATGTATTGGTAGATACAAATTTTCATCCCTCTTTCGGCAGAGGCGGTAATGGATAAATTGTAATTGGTGTTAATATTTATAAAAATGGTATCACCACCCCGGTGATACCATTTTCGTATTTAACTTGATTGGATCGTTGATTTGTATCTAAGCTTGAATAAAATCCAGGATAGCTGCATTAATTGTTTCCGCTTCTGTAGCTGGCATCCCATGAGGAAAGCCTGGATAAGAAATCAATTTTCCGTCTTTAAGCAGTTTGGCAGCTTTAGGGCCGGAAATTGCATAAGGGACAACCTGATCATCTTCTCCATGTAATACTAATACAGGGATATCAACACTTTTAAGATCTTCAGTAAAATCAAATTCTGAAAAGGCTTTAATACCGTCATAATGAGCTTTAATACCGCCCATCATACCTTGGCGCCACCAGTTGTCTCTGATCCCTTGTGATATCTTTGCACCTTCACGGTTAAATCCATAAAAAGGCATAGTGAAATCTTCAAAAAACTGTGCCCTGTTCGTTGCTGTATTTAAGCGTATTTCGTCAAACACAGACAGAGGGACACCTTCAGGATTACTTTCGCTTTGTACCATTATCGGTGTAACGGCACTAATTAATACTGCTTTAGCTACACGGTCTTTACCATATTTTGCAGTGTAATGGATCACTTCTCCGCCACCGGTAGAGTGACCAACGTGGATGGCATCTTTCAAATCCAGGAACTCCGTTAGTTCAGCTACATCAGCTGCATAAGTTTCCATATCATGACCTATCGAACCTTGACTAGAGCGGCCATGTCCCCTGCGGTCGTGCGCAATTACTCTGTATCCTTTTTCCAGGAAAAACATCATCTGTGTGTCCCAGTCATCGCCTGATAAAGGCCATCCATGATGAAATACGATAGGCTGTCCTGTGCCCCAATCTTTGTAATAAATTTCGGTTCCGTCTTTTACTGTAATTTTCATGTGAGTTTATTTATTGATTAATATTCTACCTATTTTACACCTGATGCTGATTCGCTCTTCAATTTAATAATTAAATATGTTATCCTTGTTGAGGTATAAATCTAAAATTCAAATTTTTTTATTCATGATTTGATATCCTATATACTATTTAAATGCCATAATTTAAATTACTGTTAATCAGTTAATTGTAGATTACATTTGTTTTTTGATCTTACTATATATCGTCAATTTACTTTTAACAAGATGATATTTAAAGAATATCTGTTGGCATGATAACACTGACTATGGATCAAGATTAGCTGATCTCTGCTATTTATAGCTGAATACTTATAAATATTTCTCTAACTTGATGTTATAAACCAATAAAATGAACTATGGACAAAAGAGAGTATACGCTGGAGGAGTTTATTCTGGAAAGCGCAGAAGATCCCAATGAAAATGATTTTTTTGAATTAGAAAAGCCAGCGTTATTAGAGGTTAACCTACATAATCAGCAAATAATGGCAAAAGCCGGATCTATGGTTGCCTACATCGGTAATATCGATTTCAAAAGAGAAGGTATGCTAAGTAAAGGACTTGGCGGATTATTAAAAAAAGCATTTACCGGGGAAGGTACTTCATTAATGTACGCCACTGGCACCGGCAAGTTATACCTGGCGGATGAAGGTAAAAAAGTAAAAATTATCAAACTGCAAAATGAATCAATTTTTGTAAATGGAAATGATGTACTTGCACTGGATAACAGTATTACCAATGAGATTAAAATGCTTAAAAGCGTTGCAGGGATGCTGTCAGGTGGTTTATTCCAGGTAAAGCTATCTGGTTCCGGATATATTGCAATTACCACGCATGGAGAACCAATCCTATTGCGGGTAAGCGGCGGACAACCTGTTTTCACAGATCCAAATGCAACAGTGGCCTGGTCCGAAAATCTTTCTCCAAATATAAAAACGAATCTAACCTTTGGTTCCTTTATCGGCAGGGGCAGCGGCGAATCTTTTCAGTTAGAGTTTACTGGCGAAGGATGGGTATTGGTACAACCATATGAAGAGGTGAAATATGTCCAGAAATCATAGCACTGTATCGATTAGAATTGCTTCAGAATTATTCTGAAGCAATTTAATGAAATTGATTAATCAACTGCTTAGCTACACTATACCTTGATAGTTTTCCAACGGCCTTTTTTAAAAAGTATATATCCTGCAACTGCGATACCTGTTTCTGCTACAGGAATGGCTATAAATACGCCCGTGGGGCCCATTTCAAAATGTTTTGCCAGTAAAAAGGCGAGGGGGATTTGGAACATCCAGAACCCGAATAAATTAACTAATGTTGGTGTCCAGGTATCTCCGGCGCCGTTAAATGTACTAATAAGTACCATTCCCATTCCGTAAAGAATATATCCGCTGCTTAAAATATACAGTGCTTGTTTTGCCACTTCCTGTATTTGCAGGTCATTAGTGAAAAATGAGATTAAATATTGACCAGCAATAAGGGTGATCAGCATTACAGTACCCATATAAATAGCCACATATTTAGCTGTTTTCATCACTGATTGCACAGCTCTTTCCAGCTGCTTTGCCCCCAGATTCTGCCCAACCAATGTAGCTGCGGCATTACTCATCCCCCAAGCCGGAAGCATAAAGAACATCATTAACCTTAAAGCTGTCTGATAGCCCGCTGAACCATGGTCCCCCCCCGTAGTTGCCACCACTTGCGCTAAAAATATCCAGCTGCAAGAAGCAATAACAAATTGAAAAATACCCGGTGCGGCAATCTTTAATAATGCTTTGATCTGGTCCCACTGAGGGATAAAATAGGACAAATGGATTTTTAACCTGTTTTTACCATTTGTAAGTTGATAGACTTGGTAGCATACACCCAAGCCTCTCCCTATGGTAGTCGCTATTGCAGCACCCGTTAGTCCGAATGCAGGAATTGGTCCTAAACCGTTTATAAATAATGGGCACAGTATGATATTTGCAATGTTAGCAATCCATAAACTTTTCATTGCGATAGCTGCATTCCCCGCGCCCCTGAAAATACCATTGATTAGAAATAGAAGTACAATAATGATACTGCCGCTCATCATTATTTTGATAAATGGAGTGCCTTGAGAGGCCGTTTCGGCCGATGCCCCCATTAACAGCAGTATGTCTGTCGCATATATAAATCCAGCAATGCTGATTATTATATTGATGGCAAATGCAATTATTATTGCTTGTATGCCTGCTTTTGCTGCTGCCTCGGGGTTCTTTTCTCCGATTCGCCTGGCTACTACCGCTGTAGCTGCCATACTCATCCCCACTGCAAGGGAATAGATCACAGTAAGTACAGATTCTGTTAAACCGACAGTTTGTATGGCATGGCTGCTGTTGTGAAGGTGACCAACAAAGTAAAGGTCGACCAGTGCAAAAACTGATTCCATTGCCATTTCCAGCATCATGGGTATAGACAGTAAGATTACCGCTTTTCGAATGCTGCCCTGCGTAAAGTCGAGTTCTTCGCCGTTTAGCGATTGTTTGATAAGACTAATGATTTGAGATAGCTTGCCCGTTGATGAATTAAGCTTTTCTGACATAAAAAGTAGATAAAATAAATAAATCCATGTTCAGCTAGGGTATGCCAAAGCTTTTGTGTGGGAAGATGGGGTATTTGGTTTAAGGGTAAAAATATATTTTTTATTCTATTAACCATAATATTGATAAAAAAATGATTTTTAATAAAAAGCTCTAAAAGAAAACAAGGCACCCAAATTGCTTCAGGTGCCTTGTCTAAGGAAATATTCCTTTTTCATTATAATCAAGTTCGATCTTGTATATTACTTTGAAGCTACTCTCCAGATGGTACTGCTTACATCATCAGCCACTAGAATAGATCCATCTTTTGCTATGGCTACGTCAACAGGACGGCCGTAAACTTCACTTTTATCTTCATTTGAAACAAATCCACTTAAAAAGTCTTCCATTTTACCAGCAGGTTTACCATTTTTAAAAGGTATAAAAACTACTTTATAACCAGCTAGTTTCGACCGGTTCCATGAACCATGCTGTCCCACAAAGGCACCGTTCTGATATTTAGCAGGGAATTTATTACCGTTATAAAAGGCTAGTCCTAATGATGCGGTGTGTGAACCTACGGGGTAGTCTGGTGCAATTGCAGATTTTACCAAATCAGGATTTTTACCTTTCATTCGTGGATCTTCATTTTGTCCGTAATAAGAGTACGGCCAGCCATAAAAGGCCCCTTGTTTCACACTTGTAATATAGTCCGGTACGAGATCGTCACCCAGTCCATCACGCTCATTCACTGCTGTCCACAATACATTGGTACCCGGTGCCCAATCCATTCCAACAGGATTTCTTAAACCTGAACCATAGATTTTTTCTCCCGTACCGTCTGGATTAACCTCAAGAATGTTTGCACGACGCACTTCATGCTGCATGCCGTTTTCACCTACATTGCTTCCAGATCCTACTGAAATATAGATTTTAGAATTATCCGCATTCGCAATCAGGTTCCTTGTCCAGTGGTTATTGTAACCTCCCGCAGGCAGATTCACAATCTTTTTGCCTTTAGCAGTAATTTTGGTGTCTCCTGTTTGGTAAGGATATTGAAATAAACCATCTGTATTGGCTACATAAAACGAGTTTCCAATAATCAGCATTCCATAAGGCTGGTTTAAGCCAGTTAAAAACTGGGATTGCAATTCAAACTTGCCATCATTATTTTTATCTCTGAACAATAAAACTGTATTGGCACTTTCTCCGCCCACTTCAGATTTAGCTTTGCCGGTTACCGCATTGGCCACCTTCTCTTTTAAATCACGTTCAGAGTTTGATAAAGCCACAAAAATATCTCCGTTAGGCGCAATATAAATACTTCTCGGACTTTTGATTTTAGTTGCAAAAGCAGTTACCATAAATCCTTCTGGTGCAACAGGTGTTTTACCCGCAGGCCAGCCGATCACTTTGCTGAAATTGTTTTTTGAGGCATTTGTGTCTGGCGCGGGCAGGTCTGTTACAGCTGTTGAAGTACTATCAATAGATATACTATCTGTTTGTGCAGTCTGATCTCCGGAATTAGAATTACATGCTACAAAAAAGGGAGCTAGGGCAAGTAAGGGAAAGAATCTTTTCATAGGTGTTTACTGTTAGTCGTTAATAACTATTACGCTAACCATGATAAATGGAAATTGTTTGCACATTTATATTTCTATTTAAGGAGAACCTTTTTAAACAAACTACGTTGTCTGCTTTATGACAATGGGGATAAATAGATTTAAATGCAGGTTAATTGTGCTTTTGTGCTTTACAATTTTAGGCTTTACGCAAGATTTACATGCACAGACCGAAGATAATAATGCGTGGTTTTTTATCTCTCATACTCAGAAGATTTCGAATAAATTTGATATCCTGGCCGATATGCAGTGGAGAAGTTCAGCTCATTTTACTTACTTATCCAGTCTATTACTGCGTACAGCATTGAGTTATAATTTCAACAAGAATCAGTCAGTTGCACTTGGTTACGCCCATAAAGGTGACTGGGAGGTTGAAAATGTGCAAAAGATGTATTTTCCAGAGCACCGTATCTATGAACAATACCTGCATAATTTTAAGTGGCAGCGGATAGAAATGATGATGAGGGGAAGGCTGGAACAACGTTTTGTAAAAGATGAGGTTTTTCAATTCTCGCAGCGTGGCAGGGTATTGCTAAGTGCCCAGATCCCATTGGTCACTAATCAGGATTTTACCAGAGGTATATACGCGAATTTACAGGATGAGGTCTTTCTGAATGTACAGTACAAAGACCACGTAAATGGGAGTTTTTTTGATCAGAACAGGCCATATATTTCTGGTGGTTACCGTTTTAATAAGAGCCTGGATATAGAGTTAGGTTATACACGCTGGCTCCAGAGAGAAAAGGAAGGTGATCAAACTACACATGTAATGCAATTAATGTTGACCACCAATCTATAGCTAAAGAGTAGGATACAAGAAAACAACAAACTTGTTTTCTTGTTAATCGTAGATGATTCTTCCGCCTATGATGAGATTTATTGCAGTTATCCCATTCCTTTTTATTGTTAATACTTGCTTTTCACAATTTAATGATAGTACTAACTATGTATTCAATTATAATACGGGAGGATCAATCAATCAGACAGATGATAGTAAAACTTATCTATTAAATAATGCATTCCGCTTCGGGATAAAGAAAAAAACAATCAGCCTTAATTTTAATAATAACTGGGTTTATGGTAAACAAAACCGGCAGCTGACCAATAACGATTTCTCGTCGTCGCTGGATTTTAATTTATACCGTACCTTCCCTCATTTTTTCTATTGGGGTTTAGTAAATTATAATACGAGTAAATCATTAAAAATAAATAATCAACTGTTGGCCGGGGCAGGGGTTGCATACAGTATTTATGACCGGCCTAATGCATACCTGAATATTAGTGACGGGATCTTATTTGATAGCAGCGATTTAATACTTGAATCTGGTATCAATGATGTTTATCAAACTTATAGAAACTCTTTACGCCTGACATTCAATTTTGTGATCAGCAGGATCATTGTACTCCATAACTCGTCTTTTTTGCAAAGCTCGCTTAACAATGGACAGGATTATATTATTAAATCTAATTCATCGCTTTCTCTTAAGGTGAATAGATGGTTAAGCCTTACCACCAATTACAACTATAACAAGATATCCCGGACAGGTAGAAAAAATTCTATATTAAGTTATGGGCTTACTTTTGAACGGTATTTTTAAGTATGAACAAATAATTACAACAGCTGCACACATATGCTATTGGGAGAACTATTGACAGGCTTAATAATAGGTTATAAATAATTTTATGCGTTTAAGTATGGGCTTTACTACTAAAATCTTATCTTGCATAAAGCGCGGTAACAACAATAGCTCATGGAAAAACATTCTCTAACCTGGCCAATATTAGATTTTGAAAAATATAAGGATACCCTTGCTACAGTTCACTTGTGGACTCAGATCGTTGGTAAAATAAGGCTCTCAAAGTCGCCCTGGATAAATCATTCCTGGCATGTTACCCTATATGTTTCTTCCAGGGGATTAACCACAGGTAGTATTCCTTACGTAAATGGGCTATTTCAATTAGAATTTGATTTTATAGCGCACGAGTTGCTGATTACCTCAAGTGATGGGCAACGGGAAAATATAGCACTTTACCCACGTTCGGTAGCTAATTTTTACAAGGAACTTTTAAGCAGGCTGGAGGACATGGGTATTGAGATAGATATTTATGCTACGCCGAATGAAGTAGACCCAGCAATTCCTTTTATTGAAGATGAGCTGCACAATAGTTATGATGCCGTTCAAATGCGCCTGCTTTGGCAAGCCTTAGTAAAGATTGAGAAGGTATTTACCCGTTTCAGGGCAAGCTTTACTGGGAAGGTGAGCCCCGTTCATTTTTTCTGGGGAGCGTTTGATCTGGCAGTTACACGGTTTTCTGGCAGGGAGGCACCGAAGCATCAGGGCGGTGCACCTAACATGCCAGACGATGTGATGCAGGAAGCTTATTCCCACGAAGTGAGTAGTTGTGGTTTTTGGCCAGGAAGTGAGCAATCCCCATCGCCTGCATTTTATTCCTATTGTTATCCTACACCTGCAGGTTTTGGCGATCAGCCTGCGCAGCCGGCGGATGCTTTTTATAGCAAAGAAATGGGTGAATTTTTTCTTCCTTATGCTGTAGTGCAACAGGCAGAAGATCCTGAGCATACCTTAATGCAGTTTTTAATATCTACCTATCAGGCTGCTGCAATTACTGGTGATTGGGATGCATCTTTAGAATGTAATCTCAGACATTTTGAAAGCTAAACTGTAGTTTTATCTGATCCGGAAGATCTCAAATATTTACAGCTTATATTTTATTATAAATAGAAAAGTCAGGGAATCAACCGCATAAAAATTACAGTTTAATTATTTTATTAAAGGGTTCAGTTTTTGAAGTGCTAAAATAAATTAGCATTTTATATATGAAGAGCACTATCCAACCACTTCCGGCCAGATTTTCTGTTGCCTTGATACTCACACTATCCATTTTCCTGCAATCTTGTTCAGAACCTGCGGATAAGTTTTTTGGTACAGCTGTTTTAAATACAAATACAATCAGTGATTTTGGAACACCAATTCTTGCAAAGCACATCAACGATCAAACACTTGAATTTCCTGATATCCCATCTAGCAAGAAGAAAGGAAATGAAGCTTTACAACAAGTCCAGAATCAACTATTATACATGGAAAAATCACTTAAAGATATCAAGGCCCTGTCTGATAATGATGATTTAAGAAGAGACATAAAAGCACAATCAATAGCACTGTATGAATTTGTAATACCAGTATATAAAAATGAATATACAACATATGCCAAGTTATGCGATGCTAAAGCAACGCAAGATCAGAAAGATCAGTTAATTAAAATTATCGAGCAAAAATACAATGCTGAATTTGAAAAGAAATATGCTTTACTTCTTGAAAACGGAAAGACTTTCGCAGAGAAGAATAACTTAAATGTGGACTGGAAATAATAATACCTTTCAAAATCATTTTGCAATAAATGGTAACAAAGGTTATAAGCTTGAAATTTCTTGCTGCTAATTCGACTCCAGGGAGTCTATATATGCACCTATGGAAATCAGGTTATACTGTTCCAGAAAATCTTCTGTACGCTGCAGCCATTCGTTCCCACATTTATAAAGCATGATTTCTGTGCCATTGGTAAAATAAAGCTTCCATACTTTAAGTTTCTTAAAGGTAGTCGCGATAATTTGTACGATCTGAATATTACCGTCTTTTAACTTGATTTTATAATCCATTTTAACGCTTTTATATTAAACATTCAAAGGTTTTAATATTTCTGTAACGCCGGATTATAAAAAAACTTGTGTAATATTGTTGTAGCTAAATCGGGTGACTGTCTTATATCTGTTCTCGTTTTCCAGAAGCAATACTTCTGTATATCGCATCAATAACTTTCATGTCTCTAAGTCCTTCTTCACCTGGCACACGGGTCGGTTTACCATTTGTTATACATAAAGCAAAATCGTCCATTTGCGCAGCCTGCTGATTTATTTGAGGGAAACCCATCGGTCCGGCCGGTGTACTACCATCAATACCACCATAGCCAAAAGCAGGGGAGAGTTGGTATTTACCTTTTTCGGCAGTCACATTAAGGTAGCTCCAATTGGCATTATAGCTGGATTTTCCCGTTGCTTTGATTTGATTTGGGAACTCAAGTTCCCAAATTACCGTTTCATCAACATCTTTAAACAGTTCTGGTCGTTTCTTTTCTTCGCGAGCAGTAACAAACAATGGTTCTGTACCAATACTATATCTTGATCCTTGTATTGCGTAGATTCCCATATCCATTAAACCACCACCGCCGGCAAGTGCTTTTTTGAGCCGCCATGAATCTTTATTTCCATTCCCCCAGGTATATCCGTTTCCAGCATCAATACTTGTGATGTTTCCATAGGATTTATTTTTTCCTAATGTCATCACTTCCATATTGTGGGGCTCAAAATGCAAACGATAGCCAATAGAAAGCATGCGGTCTGCTTTTTTGCAAGCATCGACCATCTCTCTGCATTCTGCCGCATTCAGCGCCATCGGTTTTTCACAAATTACATGTTTACCAGCCTTTGCGGCCCTAATGGTAAATTCTTTGTGCATAGAAATTGGCAGCACTACGTATACAATATCAATTGCGGGGTTATTAATTATCGTATCAAAATTTTCATAGTTATAGCAATTGTTTTTTGGGATTTTATAGCGGGCCGACCATTCTATGGCTTTTGCAGGAGTACCTGTTACTATACCGGCAAGATAACAGTTTTTAGTTTGCTGTAACGCCGGGGCGAGCTGTCCGGTACTGTAACCACCAAGGCCAACCAGGGCGATGCCAAGTTTTTTTGCAGGTGCAAAGCTACTGAACGCACTCAATGTGGGGGCGAGTACAATAGTACCGATACCGTAAGACAATGTTTGGAGAAATTTCCTTCTATTAAATTGGTTAGTTCCCATAACTAAATGATTTATAGTTAGTGTTTTAACGCGATAGTTCGTCAATAAAGGAACGCTTAAATATCATTTTTGTTTTGAGAAACTTTCTGCTCTTTCTTCCCGTCTTAAGCGACTATGACGGGCGTTCGGAGATGAATTATAAGATTAACAATCGTAGTGGAAGAGGATCAATCTTTAAGATTAACAATATCTCTGATTACATCATCCAGCTGTTTTACAGAGAGATTAAGATAATTAAACAAATCCTTTTGCGTTTCAGAGGTAATATCTTCCATAATTAAATTAGAAAGTCCCATAATATTTGCCAAGGGAACACGAACCACATGTGATTGCATGAATGCTATTTGTCTCAATTTTTCGTTTTGCTGTTTAATAGCGATCATGTCATTTACTTTCTGCGTAATATCTGTAGCTATAACTAATCGGGCTAATTTACCTTCAAAGGTAAAATCACTTGTTTTTATATCTACATGTATCAATTTGCCATCTTTTCTTACATGTAGTGCGATTTGCTGATTGGAAAGTGCAGTAATAATATCTCTGTCCACTAAACTTTCGTGAATCTCCGTGATACCTGTTAAGGATTGTATATCTGTAAAATCCATCCTTAAAAATTCATGTTCCTGATAACCGTAGGTCCGTGTAGCGGCTTCGTTTACTTGTAAAAAACGCAGTGTTTCCCTATCATATATACAGATTGATAACGGACTTTGTGAAAAAAGTGTTTTATAATGTTCCTCGGATTGGGTCAAGAGATGATTTGACTCATTTTTTAAGGTGAGTTCTGTTTCTATTCTCTTGTGTAAAGTCGACTTTTTCATTATCGTTTGCTCAAGACCGTCTAACAACAGGCGGATCAGTGCTACTAAAATCAGATCTATAAATAAAAAATTTAATGAGTAAAGTACCCAATGGTCTAGTGTAATACCGTAGGCAATAGGAGTCGAAATTATCTTATAATTTAACATTAATGCAAAGCAGGTACAAATTAGAAAATTAACAAATACACCTGCAAAAGCTACCTTACCAGAATATTGCAGAACGATAAATATGCTTAGGGCAAATAAATAGATGCAACCCATACTAAATGATCCCATCAACGCGAAAAGTAAAATTGCAAATGAGGTTATCAGCGCTGCAACGGATATTTTCCTGAAGTTTAAGCTAATTTTAGGTGTTAAAGCAAGGAATGAAAGTATACAGACAGCAATAATATCAAGGATAGCAATGGATGAATATCCCGACCTGGATTCAATGATTATGCTAGGTATCACAGCGATCAGGCTAAGCGGTAATGAAAACAACATCGCATTGATAAATAATCGATCACGCCAGTAGTCCATCACTTTTGTATCATTAAGTGAGGCATCCTTCATCACATTTACTAGATAAGATTTATAACAATACCACATTTTGCAAATAAGGGATCGGATGTTATCAAAAAGGATCATCATATTAAATTATATTTATTATTATCATCTTATATTATTAAATATATAATAATAATATTTTAGTTTAATTATAAATTCACAAATTTCATTACCTGATGATGAAATTTCAGCTAACACACCTATGTGTATCTGTACTAGCCGTTCATTTTAATATATATGACGTGTTAAGGCTTGCCCTTTAACCACTTTACAATATATCTTAATTAAACCAATTTAGTGTTGTAACAAACATTAATACATATATATTGTTAATTTTGAGATCACTATATTGTATTGATATATTAGATGGTAACCCAATTAGCTGCATGGAAAATATTCATAATAAACTTATCGGAACGAAACAGAAAGCACTCTCAATTAACTTGGATCAACAGGTCTATGGCTCTTTTGCAGAAATTGGCGCGGGGCAGGATGTTGCTGCTAACTTCTTTAAAGCAGGGGCTGCTGCTGGTACGATAGCTAAAACCATGTCTGCTTATGATATGAATTTCTCTGATGCGATTTATGGCGCTCAGGAGATTAAGCGATATGTAAGTGAGCAGCGTTTAATCTCTATGCTTGGGCACGAATATGATCTGATAATTGAACGATTAGCTGAGAAGAGAGGAGAACATTCAACTTTTTTTGCATTTGCTGATACTTTTTCTTCACTAAATTATAAGAAGACTAATCAGGGCCACGGCTGGATGGGTGTCCGTTATCAACAAGAACCGAATGGAGAATATCACGACGTTGTACTTCACGTAAAACTGCTTGATAATGATCCGGGTTTGCAACATGCTGCAGTAGGTATCCTTGGCGTTAACTTAGTATACGCTTGTTATAACTATCATAAGTCACCGACTGTATTTTTACTTTCGCTGCTTGATGACCTGAACAGAGATCGTATCCAGATTGATATGATCCGTTTTGAAGGACCTGGTTTTAGTAATGTAGATAATCGTTTGATGAGCTTACACTTGGTTAAATATGGTTTATCTGATGCTGCCGTATTTGGTCCGGATGGTAAAAATTTGCAACCCTCAGAAGTTTTATATAAAAAACATATTATGATTGTGCGCGGACGCTTCCGTCCGTTGATCAATGTGCATATGGATATGATCAGTACGGGCGTAGAACGCTTTATGCAGGAGCCTGATGTAGATAAATCCAAAGTAATCGTGGTTACAGAATTGACTTTGCAATCGCTGAAAGAAAGAGGCGCAGATGATAGTGCCGAAATTAACGAAAAAGACTTTCTAGACCGCGTGGATATTCTTTGTTCTGTTGGACAGACAGTATTAATATCAAATTTCCACGAATATTATAAGTTAGTCGCCTACTTATCAAAAATCACCAATCTTAAAATGGGCGTTGTATTAGGCTATCCGAATCTGGAGTTTATCTTTAATGAGGAACATTATAAGTTTTTAGATGGTGGTATTTTAGAAGCCTTTTCTACTTTATTCGGCAGAAAGGTAAAACTTTTTATCTATCCTACATTGGGAGATGGGATTGTTTATGATTCTAAAAGATTTTCTCCTCCTCCTCACTTGATCGATTTGTTTGAATACCTGATTGCTAATGATAAAATAGAGGATATACTTAATTACACTGTAAATAATCTGCATGTACAAACAGACAAAGTATTACAGTTGGTAAAAGAAAATGCACCAGGATGGGAACAATATGTTCCAGAGCAGGTTGCAGCACTGATTAAAGAGCGGTCACTGTTTGGGTTTTCGCAATAAATTGAGCAAGAAGCAATTTTCCTCATTTTACCGTAGTTCTGATTAAATAAAGGGAGAGTAGTGCTTCCTTTATTTTTTCACTAATATGGTTTATTCCAAATGCAAGAGCTACAGTTTCTTCAAAATATATTCTGTCTTTCAAGGTCAGTTCAACTGTCAAATGTTCGATATGACGCTTTGCTATTGGATCAAATGCTTTTAAAATTTCCTGCTTTTGAGCTTCTGATAGGAGCTTTAGGTCTAATATGAAATAACCATCTCTTAACTTGGTGCTATTTAAGTCTAATGCGCCCATGCCACGACCGAAACCTAATGCTTCTATGTAAAAAAGACCAATATGACTGTTCATTAGTGCATGGCATAAATCTACTTCTATATTGTGGTCTTTAGCAGTGAACCTGATTAAGCGCTGATTAACAAAAGAGCGGGTATTCATTTTGACTACTTTTAATGTATTCCCATAATTGACCATAGCGACTAGATCTGCCACCGTATCTGCTTTCATTTCGTACCAGAAATGATTGGGTTTCAACAAGGATAATTGAAGTGGCTCTCCAATTTTATTTACTTCATCTTTAAATTTTGCTATCCATTCTACTGTACCATTTGAGCCTTCTGCTACTAAAACGTTAATTGGTTTTGAGCAACAGAATGCTTCTCCATCTGGATTAGCTATTAAGCTTCCGGTTTCTCTTAAATTCTCCACCTGCATGTCTGATGTTCCTTTTTTTTCCGGTAACAATTAAATTTATTTCACTAATCACATCTATCGCCCAACTACGCTCATTCAGGGTCACTTTTGCCATTATGCTAGTTTTTCTAATATCGATTGCAGTCCGATCGAATTGTATTGCTTAATGAACAGTCCATTTTTTATTTCTATAGCAGCTAAGATATCCGCATATAAAGCATTTCGTTTCTTTGCATCTATTTTGATATCTGCTGCCGTTAATAACAATGCGTCTATTTTTTGCTTAACCAGGATACTTCTGGCTTCAACGATCCGCTCATTGCAGACGTCAATCATGTCAATCCTTTCTTTTTTAAAAAGCAGTGGGTTTTCATTGAGTTCAATCCCAATAAACCTCCTGTTTTCTAGTACTGCGGCTACTGGGAAACTTCCGCTTCCGCAAGTATTGTCAAGCACAATATCTCCTTCTTTAGTATAGGTTTTGATTAGGTAACGTCCAAGTTCAACAGGTTTCTGTGTTGGATGATACACTGGCCCTTCAGACTCTGCTGTCTTAAAATAGATAATATCATTTGGATAACGTTCGCCTTCGCTTTTAACATGCACGGGGTTAAAATCCCCGTAACTTCCAGAATTTTGACTTTTTCGGATGCCTTTGTTATAAGGTTCTCCAGGCGTCATTTGAGGGAAATAATTAGGTTGTTTTTTATAGAAAACACAGATGTCTTCATGTTTCCTTAAGGGCTGTTTTTTTGCATTTAAAAAATTTGTCGACTTAGATTTTATCCAAACCAGCTTATATTTAAATAATGCTTCATTGCTGAGCATAAGTCTTGCTGTAAATGGCCCTTGTGAAGTAAGTACGATTGCAGCATTATCTTTTGCTATACGTTGGTACTGCCCCCATAATAATTTAAGGTCTATAACCGAATCCCAATGGTTCTGTGTAGTCCCATAAGGTAAATCACACAAAATCATATCAACACTCTTGTCTGGCATTGACCCCATGATCTCCAGGCATTCTCCTTTAATAATTTTATCTGTAAATTGGTCTATTGGATTTGTCATATATTGCTTTCCAAAATTAACGCAAAATTTCGTAGATCTTATGCTAAATAATCCAAAACTTGCACTGTGTACCAATAGAAATATACTTCCTAAACGGAATGAAAAAAGTGGTTCTCCAGAAGATTGGTTTGCTAATGATTTATTAGCTAAACAGGGAATGGTAGGAATAGGACTTGATTTCTTTGTAAACTGGACCCAGCATTCTTTGACGCCAGTAGTATGGATCAAACAAGTTTTGTCTGTTGGTGTTGGTTATGATCAATTTATCCGCGATCCGAAAGCACATCTTTTAGCAAAATTCGGGCAAGGCTATATCGATGCGTTAAATGCCTTTTCAAGCAGGTATGATTTAAGTGTTGCATTCATCGTTGTAGATGATCTACAGCCGTGGAACGATCCCCAGTCAGTGGTGTGTAGGGTAGACATGAACAGGGAGCTGGAATTTAAACCTGTATTGCAACCCATTGAAGATTTTAAAGCTTTAATCAGGAAAAATTCTGGTGGCGCGGTCCATGTAGGTAATAAAGGGCTGATTTATGGGACATCAGGATTAGAATGTTCGCTTTCACATACCGATAGTGCTTATCCTGGAGATATAGATTTATTGGTGCTGGATAATCAATCTGAACCAATTGCCATTTTAGAGTTTAAAAAGCACACACTTTCTGCAGATGTATCCAAGCAGACCTTATCAGATTACTATCCGGTGCCCGACGCAAGAAAGTATAATCGACTGGCGATTTTTAAGGAATATATTGCAAATAAAACCGGGAGGGATATTCCAATAATTATCATTTTTTATCCTTCCAATGCTGCAGGTGACGATGGGAAAATAGAGATTTTATCAGGTAAGCCAGGCACATTAGTGGTAAAAAAAGGTGGACTTTTTAGGTTACCAAAAGAAAAAACAGCGCTTGCGTTTTTAAGGATTGTAAATCTATTACCTAAGCTAATTGGTCTTTATCATGAACAGTAAACAGTAGCTGATTAGCTTAGCCGCTAATTGACTGATTAAATTTTGGTATAAAAAAAACCTGATCACTTTAATATTTGTGGTCAGGTTTTTTAGCTTGTTAAGCTTAGAATTACATTTTTGTAGAATCTTTTGCTAAAGTATCTACTGCAGCTGAATCTGTAGCCATAGTATCAACTGTAGTCATTGAAGAGTCAGTCATTGTAGAATCTGTTGCAGTAGAATCTGTTGCGTCACCACCTTTTTCACCGCTACATGCTGCAAATGATAAAGAAATCGCCATAGCTAAAAAGCCAAATTTGAATGCATTTTTCATAATATTTTATTTTTGATATTAGTTAAGTTTCAATCTTAATACTTCATTTGCCAAAAGGTAACCCGATAAAAAATATATTTTTATACAGTTGTTAGGGTGTCTGCTGGAAATTCAGTTGTAATTACGGATAATATTTATCTGATTTTTATCTTAATGCTAAACGAAAAGATAGCAGTAGAAGGTATTATTTTCCGTCAAACAATTGCTGTTTAAAGGTGTTCAATAGATATTATCATTAATAAACGCGAAGACAATGGTTAATTAAAATGATTTACTAAATCCCTATCAGTTAAAAACAAATACTTACTCATGGAGTCTGAAAAAAATGTTACCATAAAAACATATTAAATAAATAATACAAGTTTTCATTCTCTGTAAATAACAGTATATAAACAATTAAAAATCATTTTCTACAATGACACCTAGTCAAAAGTTGACAGAATGGGTGAAGTCAAAGCACCAGGGACAGTTCATTAAGCAGACTACGGAGCCTTACTTTAATCATGTTCTTGCTGTGGCCGAGTTGGCAAAGCCAGTTGTAGCATTGGGCTACGAGATAGGTCTTTGCCATGATCTTTTGGAAGATACGGTCACTACTGCTGGCGGATTGGTGGAAGCGCTCCTTGGTTTCGGCTATACTGTACAGGAAGCTAACCGAATCACTTCGTGTGTGGTGGAACTTACTGACGTATTTACTGCTGCTGCTTTTCCGGGTATAACTAAATCCAGGAGAAAGGAAATGGAGGCAGCACGTTTGGTAAAGATCAGTCCGGCTGCCCAATCCGTAAAGTATGGCGATTTGCTTTATAATATTAATTGGGTTTTAAAGTTCGACCAGCAACATGCTAAGAAATATCTCCAAAAAAAACGATTACTGCTAGCTGATTTGAATAAGGGTGACTGGCAGCTGCGCCAGCAAGTATTGGATATAATTGAAACATGGATATAAATATAACTGTACTCACACTGGTCAAAGGCAGGAATAATGCACTGCTGAATTTGGTAAAAGGATTATCTTTAAATCAGTATAATGGAATGGAATTAATAATTGTGCATATGAATGAAGAAATCTGCACATTACCCATCACCTCTTTTCCTATTCGTTCCATTAGTTTGTTTACCGAAGAAAAACTGCCATTGGCGAAAGCTCGTAACCTGGCAATCAGCCAGGCGAAAGCGGCGTACTGCATATTTCTTGATGTAGACTGCATCCCTGCTGCGGATTTTATTTCAGTGTATGCAAAGGCTTTCCTGAAGAGCGATAGTTTATGGTCTGGCTGTATCAGGTATTTAAGAGACGGCTTCTCCTCAGACTTGGAGCGTAGTGCTCTAGACCAATGGAGTGATGCCGACCCGGTAAGAAGTAATTTAAACCCACTACCTTATGAATTGTTCTGGTCTTTAAATTTTGGTTGCAGCAAATCTGTGTTTAATAGCATTGGCAGGTTTGATGAAAATTATCAGGGCTATGGAGCTGAAGATACAGACTTCTCCTTTATGGCGCGTAAAAAAGGAATACAGCTTAGTAATTTAGCGGCCACGGCTTATCATCAGCCGCATCCAAGCTATGATCCACCGTTAAACCACTTGGAAGATATTGTGAAAAATGCAACAGTATTCCATGATAAATGGCATCGATGGCCGATGGAAGGATGGTTAAGTAAGTTTGCTGAGTTGGGTTATATTTTATGGAATGATAAACAATTGATACTACTAAACCTTCCCACACAACAGGATATAGAAAAATATCTTAAAAAGACTTAGGAGTAAATTGATAACTATAAAAATTACGCATTGCTGTTTCTTTTATAGTAGCCGCAATAATTTGCAGCGCATCTTTATTGGTCACGCCCATCCAATAAGGCTCTTTCTGTACTGCAGTGGCTAACTCTTCAGGCCAGTTTACAAGTTTTAGTTCAGCAGGAGATATAACCTTTGCATGACCATTTATTGCCAATGCTTCTGCTTTTTGCTGCTGTTCGGCAAATGGTCGTTCTTCAGGGATACAGATAAACCGCTTATTGAGATCGGCCATTTCCATTACGGTGTTATGGCCTGCATTACCAATTACAACAGTACAATGGGATAAAATCCCGGCAGGGTCGACCACCTTTCCATGCCATTTGATATTATCTGCCTCCGGTAAGCCTATTGGCGAAATGTGCCCGATAACCTGAAAGGTATATTTTTTACAAGATGCTGCCAACCACAGGATAAATTCGTAGTCGATCGATGTACCACCCTGTCCAATCAGGATACCGACCGTATGTTCCTCTTCCAAATTGACAGCATCGTTTTTACGGTGGCTATACTTAGAAAACCCACCTGTGTAAACTGTTTTCTTGCTGACCCAGTCTGCTTCAAAAGACGGCGCCATAGACTTAGAAAATGGCGCAATTAGCAGTTCTGCGCTTTCATAAGCTAGAAGATGGGGCAGATCGTCCCGCCTTCCATGCTGTTTAATCACTATTGCTGGGATCCCGCATAAACGGGCTAGCAATGTAACTTCTATAGAAACATCTACAATCAGCAGCATTGGATAATTCTGCTCAAAAGCCTTCGATAGCATTGCTGTCCTTTCTCTTATCCCAGCTATCCCGATTGGCGAATAATGTAAATAAGATAAAGGTTTTTCTGGCAGCAAAATATCCTCTTCTTCTGGCAGATCCATAGGCAAGTGTATGCAAGCTATTTCTGCGGGAATCAAATCGCTGTAGGGTTTAAGATTGCTGCCCAAAAAACAGATAGAGAAACCGTTTAATGCCCTTGCGATGGTTAAGGCAGTCATTATATGGCCTGATCCATGATGGTGCACGTAGAAGCCTATGGTGATGGGAGATGCGTTAGGTAAACTGTTCATTTAGTTATATAACTTATTTTTATAAGTTTTGTTTCACACCCTATGGGCGATTAATAAATAGTTTAAACATTAAAGCATATGAAGTGTTCTGCCTCAAATTACCAAGATGAAGACTATATTTCAGACCTCTCCTGTTCCATCTCTTAAAGCAATAATTATAGTTCCTGTGAAAAACGAGGAAACAAATCTCTATGGCATGCTCGATGCCTTAAGGATGCAAGTTGATGCCAGAGGTAACAGCGTTACTCCTGATTTGTATGAGGTACTGCTTCTGGCAAATAATTGTACTGATCGTTCTTTTGCCATGGCAATTCAGTATCAGCAAAAACACCCTGCATTTAATTTGCATGTTGCGGAAATCACACTGGAGAAGCATGTGGCACATATTGGAACTGTCAGGAGGTTGCTGATGGATGAAGCCTACCACAGGTTTCAGATAGTGGATAACCCTGATGGTATAATTATTTCTACAGATGGAGACTCCAGGGTGGACAGTTGCTGGCTGCATTATATTTTCGCAGAGTTTGACAAAGGATGTGATGTTGTTGGCGGCCGGATTATCTCAGAGTACAGCGAAAGCCCATCACGTAAGTACCATTTAAAAGATGTGGGCTACCGCTTTTTGGTAAGCCACCTGGAGTCTTGCATCGATCCTTGTGCATTTGACCCATGGCCAAGACATTTTCAATGTTATGGACCAAGCACAGCTGTGAAATGCAGCATTTATGAAAAAGCAGGCCGGTTGCCAGTCTTACCTTTTCTGGAAGATGAGAACTTCAGGAAGGCGCTAATCAGGATAGATGCCCGCATCAGGCGTTCGCCAAGAGTAAAAGTTTATACTTCGAGCCGGGAGAGCGGGCAGGTAGATTTTGGTTTTTCTATTCAGCTTAATGAATGGACAAAAATGAAACTGGAGGGTAAGAAAATTTTTGTTGAGGCACCAGGCTCCCTTATTATAAAATTCAATGCCAAGAAAGCATTAAGACAATTATTTACTGATTACCTGCTTAGTAAAAAATTAAATACCCAGCAGTTAAAACAACTTGCAAGAAGTTTGTTTTTAGAAGAGGAGTGGTTGAAGTTGAAAATTAGTACAGCTACTTACTTTGGCTCACTGTGGGAAGAAACGGAACTGGCACTAAGTGTACAGAAATGGGAGGAACGCCATCCCGGGATACCGATAGATATAGCCATCGGACATTTAAGGACTTTATTATACGCCAAACAACCGGCATAAACGTATTTATTAATGACAGATTATTCAACACTATACGCGCAGCTCGATCAATTAGCCATTTTAACAGAAGAATCCGGCAGAATGCCCGCTGAAGAGATTTTATTACTGAAGAAAAGCGGCATTTTAAGTGTGGTTTTACCTGGCCAGGAGCTTGATTTTGCAGAAGGTCAGACGCCGGCATTACTTTCCATGTTAAAAGATGTGGGCAGGAGCAACGGTGCAATCGGTAGGATCTTTGAGGGACATATAAATACATTGTACCTGATCCACCTATATGGTGATGAAGCGCAACGTGAATATTGGTATAATGAAGTCAAGTTAAATAAAAAGCTATTTGGCGTCTGGAACACGGATAGTACTGTAGGTATTAGTTTAAAAGTGACAGACCATCAGGTTGTTGTGGATGGGGCTAAAGGTTTTTGCTCTGGTGCAGATTTGGTAGACTACGCATTGATTGGTGGTAAAACTGACTGCTCGTCAGCTATTTCAGATTGGCAAATGGTCATTATACCTATGGTACAAGTTGAAGAATTTCGTATTGACCGCACTTCCTGGCAACCAATGGGGATGAAAGCTTCTGTAAGTTATACGATTGATTTCTCTGGTATTGTAGTTGATACTTCTGCTTTACTAGGGCAGCCGGGCGATTATTTGAAAACACCTTATTTTCTTGGTGGTTCCATACGTTTTGCATCGGTACAGCTAGGTATGGCAGAAGCGATTTATACCAAAACGCTTGGCTTCTTGCGTAGTCTGAACCGCCTGGATGATCCTTTTCAAAAAATGCGGATAGGCAAGATGGCAATGGCTATTCATAGCGGACAGCTATGGATAGAAAAAGGAGGAAAGAATTTTGACGATTGGAGGGAAAAGGAAGAGCTTCATACGCGTCTGGTAGCTTATGCAAATATGACGCGGTTAAGTATTGAAGCGGTTTGCCTGGAAGTTTTACAGCTGTCTACCTTATGTGTAGGGGCAAAGGGGTTAATGGGGCCGGGCGACTTAGAACGCTGGCACCGCGATTTAAGTTACTATCTTCGTCAGCCAGCCCCGGATGCCACGCTGCAAAATGCGGCAAGCTATCTTATCAATACTGATGAAGGTATTGAAAGGTGTTTAAAAACACCGGCAAGTACACAAATAGATGCCTTGCAGAATGATAATACTGCGAATAGGTTAACGGCAAAAGAAAAATTTATATTTTCATGAAGATTGGTATCATCGCGCATCTGAAACACCCCATTAGAAGTCCTTTTTTAGGTGGACTGGAAGCATTTACCTATGATGTTGCTAAAAGACTGATCGCCAGAGGGCACGAGGTGATTTTGTTTGCGTCTTCAAAATCAGCTCCAATGTTAAATGTATATTCAATTTTAAGCGATGAGCATTATGATGATGTGTCTGGTTATAGGGAGAAAAGACCTAATATTTCTTCGGAGTACATGGCAGAACATTATGCTTATATGGAATTGATGCAGCATATTGATGCTATGGAGCTAGATGTAATATTTAATAATTGTTTACACTACGTACCTGTTACCATGGCAGGGTTGGTAAAAACACCTATGCTTACTGTGCTGCATACGCCTCCATTTTTTGAACTTAAAAATGCGGTAAAATTGGAACGAAGACAAGGGAATGTTTCTTATGTTACTGTCTCGGTAAGGAATGCAGAGAACTGGAATGCTTATACAGACGAATGTGCTGTGGTTAGGAATGGGATTGACTTGTTAAGCTGGACTTACTATGCTGTGCCTGCAGGAAATTATGCGGTTTGGTTTGGCAGGATCCATCCTGATAAGGGTACGCATTTAGCTATTCGGGCTGCTAAACTGGCTGGTGTGCGCTTAATAATAGCGGGGAATATAGCAGATGATAAATATTTTAAAAACCAGGTACAACCATTATTAGATGACACTATTGAATACGTGGGCCATAAAAGCCACGAAGAATTAAATGCCTTGATTGGGAATGCCTTTGTGAGTTTAATTACACCGACTTGGGAAGAACCGTTTGGTTTGGTGGTTGCAGAATCTATGGCTTGCGGGACTCCTGTAGCAGGATTTTTAATTGGGGCACTGCCAGAACTGATAACACCAGAAACGGGTATGCTAGCCAAATCCGGTGATGTGTGCGATTTGGCATCAGCTATTGCAGCAGCCAGAATAAAGAAGAGGTCTGACTGTAGAAAGCATGCAGAGTTATCATTTGATGTAGATAAGATGATTATGGCCTATGAAGATCAGCTTGCGCAATTAGTGAACGTTTTTCAATAACATCAATCCGGTATTGTTCGTTAATAAATTGATATGTTTGAATGATTGCCGGTTCTTGCAGAAAATATTCATTTACTTCATCTCCATTAAAAACACAATCCTTGATTTGCGGGCGCCAGTGTACCAGGCATAACGTTCCACCCTCTTTTAAGGAATCGAAGATCAATTCTTTAGTAAGTTGCAGCTCCTCGTTATTCAAATAATAGGCCACTTCACTCACCACAATTAAATCAAACTGTTCCTCTGGATATTGCTGTGGTATTTGCTTTACGGCAAAAGCTATTCCTTCACGGTTTTTTAAACGTTCCCTTGCTATCGCTATCGGTTGCTCACTAATATCTACACCTAATATAGATGTGCAATGATTCGCAAGCAGCTCTGTCAACACCCCAATCGAACAGCCAATTTCTATTCCTTTCCCAAACCGCTTGCCAGCCAGTGAAGTGATGGTATGCTGATATTTTTCCTGTTCATAAGCACTTGCTGTAAAATTCCAGGGATCTTGTGAAGTTTCATACATTGCGTCAAAGTACGCCTTACCTATAATTTCGTTTTCCATTCCTTTATTAATATTTAATGTAATACTCTTTGTCGCCGTAAAAGTTTTGCAACACTTCTTCCTTTAAAAAGAAGCCGTCAGGATCGTCAAATATTGTCAACCCTAACTGTGATTTATGTTGTGCAATAGCTTTCTTTTTTATTAGCTGCTGATCGCCCATTGGCAAATATTGGATCCCTCCCGGGATATTGGTAAGGGGCGCTACATCTTTTTCATTCCCAAGTGTGTAGAGCCAAATCAGGTACTGCCAAACTTCTGCTTGTGGATAATTTGCTAATGCAGCTATCGTGATTTGCCAGCTCGCACGGTGGTCGCGGTGGGGATCAAATTCGTATGGCACTAAAACTAAACCAGGTTGTACCAATTCTATAATGCCTATCATTTGTGCAACAAAACCGTCGAACCCCTGTTCACCAACCGCAGGCAGGGCACTGTCTTGTCCTCTAAAAAAAGTAATATATTGCTCATTTACACCCAGGATTTTTAATGCACTGATAGCTTCTTGTTCACGCATCTTTGTACGGCCTATCGCGTTGATATTTTGTGCATTAGGGTGGGACATGCTACCGTCTGTAGTAAATATAACATGTACATTTATTCCCGATTTGCACAAATTGGAGATTAACCCTCCGCAACCCAATGATTCATCATCCGGATGCGGGGCAATAACCAGACTGTCTTTAACATTTCTGAATATGCGCGTGTCAATACTGACGGAATTTTGTAGCAGCTGCTGGAGTTGATTATTCATTAGCATTACAGGTTATTTAGAGCATGAACAGTACAAACTTTAAAATGTTCCTTCTTTGTGCGATTAACCTTGGCGCTAGTGATTATTTATGTCAGTGCAGAACAAATTATTGGTATAACAGTTATAGGGATATGAACGAAATTGCTACACCTGGTTATTATTCTGGTACAAGTGGTTTACTGCTTCCGGTAAAAAACAAGCTTTTTTATCCTAAGGAATTTCAAGATAAAAGTAGACTGTTTTTTTATGGATCGCTAATGAACAGTATTGAGATTAATAGCTCATTCTATAAAATTCCAATGGCTTCTACCATTAAAAAATGGGCTGGCGAGGTACCCGAAGATTTTCGATTTACTTTTAAACTCGCAAAAGAAGTTACTCATAATCCTGGGCTTGCATTTGATCCTGCGGTGGTGACGCGATTTATGGATGTCATTTCTTCTGTAGGGGAGAAGAGGGGCTGTTTACTTGTCCAGTTTCCTCCAAGTGTCCGTATAGGAAATTTAAGACAGCTGAGGCTATTAATGGAGGTTTTACGTAATAGCGATCCGGCAAATAGTTGGAATATTGCATTAGAGTTCCGGCATGTATCACTCTATACCGAAGAAATTTATAGGTTGCTCGAAAATTACGGTATGGGCATGGTGATCCAGGATAAACCACCTGCAATTACCCCCATGTTAGAAACCGATCTTTCTTTTGTTTACCTCCGCTTTCATGGTCCGGATGGCAGTTATAGAGGAAGTTATGAAGCTGACCTACTAGAGGAATACGCAGGTTATATTAATGACTGGTTAGCTGATGATAAAACCGTCTATACTTATTTTAATAATACAATGGGAGATGCTGTAGCTAATTTGTATTCGCTGAAGGACCTCATTCACCGTTCAGTTAAAACAGAAAATAATGGTTAACAATAGCTTCTGTTTTACAAAGATTCGTTAATTTAACTCACAGAAATTACATAAACAAAATACAATGCCAGAATTACCAGATTTAGAAGTGTTTGCAGCAAACTTAGAAAAACGGTTCAAGAACAAAATTCTTGAAAACATTCAAGTCCCTGTAACCAGGAAACTGAATGTAAGTGAAAAAGAACTCCAGAAAGCATTGGAAGGCCACAAGCTGCAATCTGTTAGCAGGGAAGGGAAAACCATACAATTGCATTTTGGAGGGGGCGGTGTTTTAGGACTGCATTTGATGCTGCATGGAGAATTAAGATTACTAGGAGAAGAGAAAGAGCTAAAGTATCAAGTGGTATCTCTCCGTTTTGAAGAAGAGGAAGGTTTTGCACTTATTGATTTCCAGAAGGCGGCGACTCCTACGTTAAATCCAGTTTCTTCGGCAGTGCCCGATGCTTTGTCGCCCGAAATGAGTATTGACTATCTTGAAAATCTTCTTTCTAAAAAGAAGGCGCCTGTTAAATCTGTACTGATGGATCAAAAAGTGATCCGTGGTATTGGTAATACTTATGCCGATGAGATCTTGTGGGCAGCAAAGATTTCACCTTTATCAATATCCAGGGCAATCCCAAAAGATAAAGTGAAAGTGTTGCACAAAGTAATAGGAGAGGTGCTCCGTCAGGAGATTATTCAGATCCGTCGTTTGCTGCCAGAGGAGCTGGGCGGTGAGATTAAGGAGTTTCTAAAAATACATGGAGCAGGAATCTTAAAAAGTCCTACTGGAAAAAAAATCCTTGTTACAGAAATTGGTGGCAGGAAAACTTATTATACGGAAGAACAGCATTTATATAAGGAGGTTTAATACTTAGTACTAAAATCGTCCAGGCATTTATCATTAACTTCTTCTTTTGTGAATCAACCATAAGATTTAGGCAAAGTATCACCAATTGGGCAAAAGTTAAACAGCATTCATTGTATAAAAAGCAGCATTTTACCTGAGGATAGATGATCAAAATCGTTTAAGAAAACGTAATCAATTTTAATTTGTGTATCAAATACTGTACATTTTTCATTCTGCGTATTTATAACTGATAGTTATATTATGTAATCTTAGTATCAGTCTGTTACAATAGTATTTATACGTGCTTTTAAAATTATCATTTGTTTGGCTTCTTTATTTCATAGTAGTTTTTGTTATCAAATAAAATTGAGCACAATAACAAATACCATGAAATCAAAAATTACAAAATCGGCACTGATACTATCCTTAGTTGGATTATCGACCTCACTATTCGCACAGGACATGAATTCTGATACTACTGCGCGCTTTAACAAAAAAGACTTCCGTACCTGGTCTATCGGACTAAACGGTGGTATGTTAACACACTACACTCCGTTTAACTCAAGAACAAATGGCGACTTTGCTACTCCGCAAGAGAGCTGGGGTTACGGTGGTTATATTAAGAAACAAATCGTTCCCGGATTTGGTATCCAGGCAGATTTCCTTGCTGGTAAAGTAAAAGGTTTCAGATCTAATGCTTTGCCTTCACCTTCAGGAGCACAAGATAACAGCGGTTTCGAAACCCGTA
>Ga0247730_1000033_pt1 | contig 169740 bp, 178 predicted proteins | sample UWRJL073202C2_FD_180959 | JGI IMG/M metagenome (GOLD analysis project Ga0247730, IMG submission 180959) | Plant litter microbial communities from Arlington Agricultural Research Station in Wisconsin, United States - UWRJ-L073-202C-2 | ecosystem: Environmental > Terrestrial > Plant litter >... | reverse complement strand
CGGGAAGGCGGGGAGGCGGGGAGGCGGGAAGGCGAGGAGGCGGGAAGGCGGCAAGCGGGAAAAGGGAAACGGGAAAAGGGAAAAGGGAAACGGGAAACGGGAAACGGGAAACAGGAAACGGGAAACAGGAAACGGGAAGCGGCGGAACGGGAAGCGGCGGAACGGCGGAACGGCGGAACGGCGCAGCCTCACAGCCTCCGCACGCACAGGACAGCCCGCCGTTGTAGGAGCGCGCCCTGCGCGCGATCCACGTTGCGACACGCATCACGCGGAAGGGACGAAAGCCCGACGGGGTAACAGCGCGCGGCCAGACCGAGACCTCAGCGAGGGACAGGCACCTGCAAGCACCCATCGCGCACAAGGTGCGCTCCGACAGGAGCATCAGGATTAGAAGAGGGTTAGCGAGGCACCATGGCGATGGCGCGGCGAAGACGCAGCCTTGCAACACGGGCCCCAGAACGCAAAAACGCCCCGTTAGGGGCGTGTTTGCGTAACTGGCGGAGAGTGAGGGATTCGAACCCTCGATAAGGCTTTTGACCCTATACTCCCTTAGCAGGGGAGCCCCTTCGGCCACTCGGGCAACTCTCCGGGAACTTCGTTTCAGGACCTGCCCTAACGAGCCAGCAAGGATACTTAACCTTGCGTGCGCCGTAAAGCCTCCTGCCTTACTGTTGGTCGTCGTCCCCGGTTTCCCCGGTGTGGCCGGCGGGATCGTTCTCGTTCTTGATGCGCTGGTAAATCTCTTCGCGATGGACCGCGACGTTTTTCGGTGCATTGATACCGATGCGCACCTGGTTACCCTTCACACCCAGAACAGTGACGGTCACCTCGTCGCCGATCATCAGGGTTTCACCGACCCGGCGGGTCAGAATCAGCATGATTGATACTCCATAAAATCAGTATTGGCTTCCCCACCAACGACAACCTCACCCCGAGTGCCTGCCGTTGATGGATTGACGTTTCGACCATCGAAGGCCGAACTGCCTTCACCGGCTCTAGTTGTGCGTGTCGCTGACCAGCTGTCCTGCCATTCGATCCGCAGATCGATGTCGACGGATGCATTTCGACATACGGATCATACTAGCTGAGCCAAACCGGCGTACGCAACGCACCAGAGCCGTGAAGACGTCCAACCGGGCACCTTTACGGCACCCGATGAAGGTCCATCTATCTTTTGTTCAGCGCAGGCGATCCTCGACCCACGCAGGAATGGCAGCGAGCACTGCGGGCAGCGCAGGGCTGTCCATACCGCCACCCTGGGCCATGTCTGGCCGGCCGCCGCCCTTCCCTTCGATCTTCGACGCCACCTCTGCGACGAGGTCACCGGCCTTGACGCGGCCCAGTGCGGAGCCGCCCACGCCAGCGACGAGCGAGACGCGACCATCAACCGCACCCGCGAGGATCACGGCGCAATCGCCCAATTGCTGTTTAAGCACATCGACGCTGTCACGAAGCGACTTGACGTCGAGCCCCTCGAGCCGGGCAGCGACGACCTTGATGCCGCCGACGTCCACCGCCGATGCACCCAGGTCGGCCGAGGCAGAGCTGGCTGCCTTCGCCTTGAAGGACTCCACTTCGCGCTCGAGCTTCTTCTGGCGGTCGAACAGCTGACGGAGCTTCTCGACCACGTCGTCGCCGGTCGCCGCGAGCAGGCTCGACACCTCGCCCAGCACACGCTCTTCGTCGGCGATACGCGCCATGGCACCCGCCCCGGTGACGGCCTCGATACGGCGCACGCCAGAGGCGACACCCGACTCCGAAACGATCTTGAAGAGGCCGATGTCGCCCGTGCGGGACACATGCGTGCCGCCGCAAAGCTCGGTGGAGAAGTTGCCCATTTTGAGTACGCGCACTTCAGCACCGTACTTTTCGCCGAAAAGAGCCATGGCGCCGAACTCGATGGCCTCGTCGTAGCCCATGTTATGGACTTCCGCAGCATCGTTATGGCGAACCTGGTCGTTGACCATCCGCTCGACGAGCGCCAGCTCTTCGGCCGTGACTGCCTTGAAATGGGAGAAGTCGAAACGCAGGCGCTCCGGGGCAACGAGCGACCCCTTCTGGGCCACGTGGTCGCCAAGCACCGTGCGCAGCGCCGCATGGAGAAGATGCGTCGCCGAATGGTTCAGCACGGTGGCCTGGCGCTGCGAGGCGTCCACGACGGCGCCGACAAGGTCACCCTTGTTGAGCGGCGCCGAACCCTGCCACGTGCCGAAATGCGCGAAGAACGCGCCGCCCACTTTCTGCGTGTCTTCCACGGTAAACGCGCCAGCGGGGTTGCGCAGCATGCCGGTATCTCCCACCTGCCCGCCCGACTCCGCATAGAACGGCGTGCGGTCAAGGAGGATGAACGCCTGCTCACCCTCCGACAGCGAGGAAACGGACTTGCCGTCACGAACGATCGCGACGACCCTGGCATCGGCCAGGTCGAGCGCGTCGTAGCCGGCAAACACGGTCGGCGCCAGCGCGCTGGCCACATCGGCAGGCAACTGTGCCTTCGTGGAGAAATTGCTGGCGGCACGGGCGCGGGCGCGCTGTTCGGCCATGGACCGCTCGAAGCCTTCCATGTCGACGCTCAAGCCACGCTCGCGAGCGATATCAGCCGTCAGATCGACCGGGAAACCATAGGTATCGTAGAGACGGAACGCGTCGGCACCAGGGATGACCTGTGCCGATTTGCCGGCGATGTCGTCAAAAAGGCGCATGCCATTTTCGAGGGTTTCGCCGAAACGATCCTCCTCGGTCCGCAGCGCCTGCTCGACGAACGCCTGCTTGCGCGCGATGTCCGGGTAGGCCTCGCCCATCTCGGCGACCAGGGGCGCAACCATCTTCCAGAAGAAATCGCCTCGCACACCGAGCATCCACCCGTGGCGCAAGGCGCGGCGGATGATGCGGCGCAGCACGTAACCACGACCCTCGTTCGAGGGCAGTACGCCATCGACGATAAGGAAGGAACAGGCCCGGATATGGTCCGCGATGACCCGCAGCGACTTGTTCGAGAGGTCTGCCGTGCCCGTGAGCCGTGACGCCTCGGCGATCAGGTGCGCGAAGAGGTCGATCTCGTAGTTGGAGTGCACATGCTGCAGCACGGCGGCGAGGCGCTCGAGGCCCATGCCGGTGTCCACGCAGGGAGCCGGAAGAGCCGTCAGGGTGCCGTCCGGCGCGCGATCGAACTGCATGAACACGAGATTCCAGATCTCGATATAACGGTCACCGTCTTCATCGGGCGAGCCGGGCGGGCCACCCGCAATGTCCTCACCGTGATCGAAGAAGATCTCGGTGCACGGACCGCACGGACCGGTATCGGCCATCTGCCAGAAGTTGTCGGAGGCGAACGGCGCACCCTTGTTGTCACCGATGCGAACAATACGCTCGGCGGGCACCCCGACCTCCTTGTTCCAGATGTCGAAGGCCTCGTCGTCCGTGTGGTACACGGTCACCCAGAGACGCTCGGCGGGCAGCTTGTAGACCTGCGTCAGCAACTCCCAGGCGAACGCAATCGCGTCACGCTTGAAGTAATCGCCAAACGACCAGTTGCCCAGCATTTCAAAGAAGGTGTGGTGGCGGGCCGTGTAGCCCACCGCGTCGAGGTCGTTGTGCTTGCCGCCCGCCCGCAGGCAACGCTGGACGTCGGCTGCGCGCACGTATCCCGGCTTTTCACTGCCGAGGAACACGTTCTTGAAGGGCACCATGCCGGAGTTCGTGAACAGCAGCGTGGGATCATTCGACGGCACCAGCGATGCCGACGGCACGATGGTGTGGTCCTTGGACCGGAAGAATTCGAGGAAGGTCGAGCGGATTTCGGCGGTTTTCATGAGCGATCGTGGCTGGGAGCTGCGAGACATGTCGCGGAGAGGCTCCGTCCGGAATCAAGGCTCATTGCCTTCAGTCGTCGTCGGTGTCTTCCGCATCGGCATGGGTAAGAACACGTACTGTGGCGGCGGCGAAGCCGCGACGCAAGAGGAACTGAGCCCGCCGTGCCCGCTCTGCCGGGTCAGACGAGGCCGCGCCGTACTTACGGCGAAGCTGACTGGCGGCCAGATCATGCCAGTCTACGTCGGCCGATTCGATCAGCTCGCGCACCGCTGCGTCGCTGACGCCCTGGCTGCGCAGCTCGGCCCGGATACGGGCCGGGCCATAGCCCTGCCCTACCCGGCTACGGAAAAGAGACGCCGCGAAGCGCTCGTCATCCTGATAGCCCTGCTCCCCCAGCTGCTCGACCGCAGCCAGGGTCTCATCACGCGTAAAACCGCCGCGGTCAAGCTTCTGCCTGAGTTCGCGGCGGGAGTGCTCACGCCGGGCAAGCAGCCCGAGCGCCTTGTCGTAGGCGGTGCGGGAAGGGCGATCGGCCGTGCCGTCGCCCACGCCCGCGCCCTTATCAGACTTCCTCAAGCTCATCGGCTGCAATGGCCGCGTCGGTCTTCGGGCCGGCCTTGACCAGCAGGCGCGAGCGCAGCTCGGCATCGATCTCGTTCGCCATGGCCGGGTTGTCACGCATGTACTGGCGGACGTTTTCCTTGCCCTGACCGATGCGATCGCCCTTGTAGCTGTACCAGGCGCCCGATTTGTCGATGAGGTTCTCGCGAACGCCCAGTTCGATGATCTCGCCTTCGCGGGAGGTGCCTTCGCCGTAAAGGATCTCGAACTCGGCCTGCCGGAACGGCGGGGCGACCTTGTTCTTGACGACCTTGACGCGGGTCTCCGAGCCGATGACTTCGTCACCCTTCTTGACCGCACCGATGCGGCGGATATCGAGGCGGACCGAAGCGTAGAACTTCAGCGCGTTACCGCCCGTGGTCGTTTCCGGGCTGCCGAACATCACGCCGATCTTCATGCGGATCTGGTTGATGAAGATGACCAGGCAGTTCGTCTTCTTGATGTTGGCGGTGAGCTTTCGCAGCGCCTGGCTCATGAGGCGGGCATGCAGGCCGACATGGGAATCGCCCATCTCGCCTTCGATTTCCGCCTTGGGCGTGAGTGCGGCGACCGAGTCGACGACGACCATGTCGACGGCGCCGGAACGTACCAGCATGTCGGCGATTTCCAGCGCCTGCTCACCCGTATCCGGCTGGCTGACCAGGAGGTCGGCCACGTTCACGCCAAGCTTCTCGGCGTAGCTCGGGTCCAGCGCGTGCTCGGCATCCACGAACGCAGCCGTGCCGCCGGCGCGCTGGCACGAAGCGATGGCCTGCAGCGTCAGCGTGGTCTTGCCCGAGGATTCCGGACCATAGATTTCGACGACGCGACCGCGCGGCAGGCCGCCGATGCCGAGGGCGATGTCCAGCCCGAGCGAACCCGTCGAAACGGTGTCGATCGTATCGTCCGCACGGTCGCCGAGACGCATGACGGCACCCTTGCCGAACTGCTTTTCAATCTGGCCGAGGGCACTTGCGAGCGCCTTGCGCTTATTGTCGTCCATCGTCATATCCAGCTCTCTTGTGTAGGTGAGTATCTTGCCCGACCGTCGTCTCAGGGACTGCGATCCGCAATCCCCCAGTTTGCCATAGGCGTGACGCGTCAGCCTTTCAGTTCCACCGCCATTCCAGCAAGAGCCTCGGCCACCGTCTGTCGGCGAACGGCCTCCCGGTCACCCTCGAAATGGAACAATTGCGAGCGGGCGTAGCCCCCGCGGCGCTTCCAGCCGATCCACACCGTGCCGACGGGCTTCTCCGGCGTACCGCCGGAGGGGCCGGCGATTCCGGTCACGGCCACGGCAACCCCTGCGCCGTAGCGGGCCAGGGCCCCTGACACCATCTCGAGGACGGTCTCCTCGCTCACGGCGCCAGTGCGCTCGAGCGTCTGGGGACTGACGCCGAGGAGGGACTCCTTGGCGCTATAGCTGTAGGTGACGACGCCGGCCTCGAACCAGGCAGAACTTCCCGGGAGGTCGGTAAGTGACTTGGCGATCCAGCCGCCGGTGCAGGACTCGGCCGTGGCGACCATGACCCGCCGCTCCTGCGCGGCGACCGCGACGACCTGGGCCAGCTCCATGAGCCTGGCATCGGAAGGAATGCTTGCCATCGGGGTCCTCGGGGCAAAGAGGGAAGTTCTACTACCCGCGGGCTAGGATGTCGATCTGCCGGCCTTGGCACCTACGCATTCCCGGGCCGGGCGCTTCTCTACGCGTCTTCGGACAAGGCGGACACTGAACGGCTTGCCAGCAGCCACATCAGGACGCGATCCAACATGACGACGGCCTGAGGTTTCGCCGTGAAAGGCCTTATCGCGTCGAGCCCTTGAATCTAATGCAAGCTGAACACCGCGATACAGAAACCTCGTGTAGCCATTTGTAAAATAACGTTTTTTCTTGCGTGAAAACGCAATCTCACCTAGCATGCGCCGCAAGAACATGACTGTCACTTACATATTACATGTGGAATCTTTGTGATTTTCGTCACGAAATCAAATACCTGATGGTGGTGGTCAAGAAATTGCTGTTGCTATATGTTTACGGCGCGGACGAACTCCGCAAATAGGGGAAGAGGCAGCATCGGTCATCAATACGCAACCGTCAGTGGCGATAGTTCTTCGCCCGGCGTCAGCGGGACCATGCCTCACTGGCACGTAATGCAAAGGGCACTCCGGTGTCTGTACAGGATGTTTTATGGATGAATTGCATATCGCTCGCCGCCGCATGGCGCGAGGCACCCGATCACCGACCACTGGCGAAAACCGCCAGGGCGCCCTTCCCGGGCGTGCACTGCCATCTGGCAGCGGCAGCCCGTCGCCGCGCCGCGGCACCTACCACGTAGCGATCTAAACGAATTCCCGCCGCCCGGGCGGAGGCACAGTCGTGCCGCCGCACAGGCTTGACGATTTCCATTCGCATTCGACGACTTACGAGCCCCCCGCGTGAATACAGCCCTGCGCCCCCTTTTGACGACCAGTCTGCTTGTCGCGCTCAGCTCCTTGCTGGCTGCCTGTGGCACGCCCGCAGCCAAAGATTTTGGCGGCAGATGGAAGCCGGTGAACCGCTTCCAGGATACGACGACCGAGATTCCCCTCGTCGCGCCCTACACCTATTACGCGTCGCCCATGGACGGCACGCTTAAAGGCATGCTTTCGAGGTGGACCGCCGATACCGGCATGAAGCTCTCCTATCGGCTGCGCTCCGATTTCACGCTCTATAAGGCGACCTCGCAGATCCACACGTCGGAACTCCGTGATGCGGCTTCCCAGCTGAGCGCGATGTACCGGGCGCAAGGTGTCGCGGTCGTCGTCAGCGGCCCCGAACTTGTAGTGGAGGAGCTGTCCTCAATCACTGCCCCACCCATGACGAAGCCTGCTGCCGCACAGGACGCGAAACCTGCGACTCAGGACACGAAGGCAGGCGCGCCCTGATGCTTAAGCGTAAGGAATCGGCACGTATCGACGAGGCCGTCAAACAGTCGGTGAACTACGAGCTTTCCATTGCCGAGCTCGCAAAGCGGAGCGAGCGCCGCGCGTGGATGGTGGCGTTCGTCTCCACGTCGGCATCGCTGATCCTGGTGGGCGCGCTTTTCTACATGCTCCCGCTGAAGGAGAAAGTGCCCTATCTCGTGCTTGCCGATGCCTACACCGGCACCAGCTCGCTGGCACGCCTCTCCACCGATGTCATCGATCGTCGCCTCTCTGCCAGCGAGGCGATCAACCGAAGCAACATCGCCCACTTCGTGCTGGCCCGCGAGTCGTACGACCTGGCGCTGACCAACCTGCGCGACTGGCCGACCGTACTCACCATGGCATCGCCGAACGTCGCCCTGCCCTACCGGCAGTTGCATGCGCAGACGAACGACAACAGCCCGTTCAATACTTACGGTCGCACGCGCGCGATCCGCGTGAAAATCCTTTCCATCGTCCTCATCGGCGGTGAAACCGGCGGTACGCCCACAGGTGCCACCGTGCGATTCCAGCGCACGCTCTACGACAAGACGAGCGGACGCACGACCCCGCTGGATAGCAAGATCGCCACCCTCGAATTCCTCTACAAACCCAACCTGCGGATGGACGACCAGAACCGCGTAGAAAACCCGCTCGGCTTCCAGGTCATGAGCTATCGCGTCGACAACGATTACGACTCCACCGCACCGAGTGCCACGATGGACGATCCGCAGGCCGCCAGAGCCGCGGCGCCCACTGCGCAGCCCGCACCCGCCAGCGCCGTCACCGTTGCAGCGCCGCCCGATCCCAATGCCCCGCCGGGCGATGTTCAGGCGCCCATCGGCGCAGCGCCCTATTCCCTTCCCCGGGAGACCGGCGGCGCCTCGGCGTCACCGGTCCAGCCCACCGCACCCACGGCCACGCCCGTGCCCAGCAGCGCCGCCAATGGAGGGCGTCGTCGATGATCCCTGTGTACCGATCCTTCCTCGCCTGTGCCGTCGGGTTCGCCCTGGCCAGCCCGCTCGCTTATGCAGCCACGGAGCCGACACGCGTGTCGTCCGACGTAGGCATGTCCGCCACCGCGACGCCTGCGGTGCAGGACTACGAGTATCTCGCTGACCGCATCTACACCGTCCGTACCGGCCTTGGCATCACTACGCAGATCGAACTGAGCCCGAACGAGAAGATCCTCGATTTCAGCACGGGCTTCAGCAGCGGCTGGGAACTAACGCGCCGGGACAACGTGTTCTACGTCAAGCCGAAGAACGTCGACGTCGACACGAACATGATGATCCGCACGGCGACGCATTCGTACATCTTCGAGCTCAAGGTGGTCGCCACCGACTGGAAGACGCTTGAACAAGCCCGGCGTGCGGGCGTGCAGTACAAGGTGGTCTTCACTTACCCCGCCGATACGAGCTTCAAGACCGAAGCGAAGAAGGTGTCGCAGACGCCCGAATTGAACACGGACATCGCGAAAGATCGTGACTACAACTTCGATTACGACTATGCGATGAAGCGGAAGATCCCGGTGTGGCTGGAGCCGGTGAACGTCTATGACGATGGGCGCTTCACGTACATCAAGATGCCGGACATGAAGCAGTTCCCGACGGGCAACTTCCCGACGGTGTACATGCGCGAGAAGGAGCACGGGGAAGACTCCGTGGTGAACACCACGGTGGAAGGCAACACCATCGTCGTCCATGGCACCTATCCCTATCTGGTCATCCGGCACGGCGACAACGTCGTGGGTCTGCGAAGGAACACAAAGAAGTGAGCCCGAATAATCCCTACCACCCGGACGACAATGCGCGTGACTCACGCGACGAGCGCACAGAGCGCAACGACGGCGTCGATCCGCGCGACACCCAGGGCCCCGAGCGCGACCCGCTCGGCAACAATCCCTACTCCACGCAACAGCGCCGGGCCGCTGCACCCGACCTCGATTCCGCGGCGCCACAGCTGGCTTCCGCCGACGTACGCCGGATGAACCGCCGCGCACTCCTCTTCCTCGCCGGCATCATCGCCGTGCTGTTGATCGCTGCCTTCCTGCTGCTGGGCGTGGGCTCGAGCAACCGCGACGACGCATCGAAGAAACCGCGCGAAGAAACCGTCTCCGTGCCTGTGGCACCTGTCGCGCCACCGCCGGTCCCCGAAACGCCGGAGCTGGCGACGGCGCAGCCCATCGCCCTGGCACCGCCGCCACCCCTGCCTACTCCCGAGCAACTGAAGCCTGCGCGCTATGACGACCGTCCGCGCGGCCCCTCGCTGCTCGAGCGTCGCATGATGACGGGCGAAGCCGCGCAGATCGGCGACGGCACCGCTCAGCAGGGCGGCCCCGGCCAGGGCTACGGATACGGTGGGATGATTCCCGGCATGGGTGGCCAGCAACCTGCGCCGCCGCCGCCGCGTAGCGCCGTGGGCAACCTCAACTACACCAACGGACCTCTGCCGGATGTATCCAGCGCCGATCCGCTTACACACCCCGACACGCTGATGCTGCGGGGCACGTACATCCGTTGCGTGCTCGAGACCCACATCATCACTGACTTCCCCGGGTTCACGTCGTGCATCGTGACCGAACCCGTGTATTCGTTCACCGGCAAGCGGCTGCTGCTTCCGAAGGGTTCGAAGGTGATGGGCAAGTACGAAATGGAACCGAACGGGCCGCGCGTCGCCGTGATCTGGGACCGCATCGTAACCCCCACCGGCATCGACGTGAACATGGCCAGCCCTGGCATCGACACGCTGGGCGGCGCAGGCCACCCCGGTGATTACAACGCCCACTGGGGCAGCCGTATCGGGAGCGCCCTGCTGATCAGTCTGCTGAGCGACGCCTTCAAGTACGAGGCTGCGAAGCAGGGCCCGCGGCAGACCAGCATCAGCAACGGCGTGGTTACGCAGACGCCTTTCGAAAGCAACACGGCAGAGACGATCCAGAGCCTCGCAAACGACTCCGTGCGCCGCGGTGCCAACCGGCCGGCCACGGTCACGATCAACCAGGGCAGCGTGCTTGCGATCTACGTTGCCAAGGACGTCGACTTTGCCGGCGTCGTCGCACGCTACTGATGACGGACACGATCAACCGATGAACGAGCCAGCTGTCGCCGATGTGGGCAACGATTTCCTCAACTACCAGTACGAGGTGCTGGGCGTGAGCGATTTCCTTGCGTCACCGGACGTCACCGAAATCTGTATCAACCGGCCAGGTGAGCTTTACCTGGAACGGCGCGGTGGCTGGAGCCGTGTCGAAGTGCCATCGCTCACCTATGACCGTGCGCGCCAGTTCTGCACCGCTGTTGTCAACGAAAGCAACACGGGGCAGCGCATCACGGACACGGACCCCGTGGTGTCGCTGACCTTCCCCACCGGGCAGCGTGCCCAGTTCGTCATTCCACCCGCATGCGAGGCCGGCCGCGTATCCATCACGATCCGGCTGCCGGCGAAGCAGACACGCACGCTGGCGCAGTACCAGGCGGATGGCTTCTTCGACCAGATCCTCGAGGGCGCCAACACGCTCTCGCAGGCGGACAAGGAACTACTCGAGCTTCGCGCAGAACGTCGCTACGCCGATTTTTTCCGGCACGCCGTGATCAACAAGAAAAATATCGTCGTGGCGGGCGCCACCGGCAGTGGCAAGACAACCTTCATGAAGTCGCTCGTGGGCCATATCCCCGACGAGGAACGATTGGTCACGATCGAAGACGCGCGCGAGCTGTTCATCGACCAGCCCAATGTCGTTCACCTGCTGTATTCGAAGGGTGGCCAGAGCGCGAGCAACGTCACCGCGAAGAGCTGCATGGAGGCGTGCCTGCGCATGAAGCCCGACCGCATCATCCTGGCCGAGTTGCGTGGTGACGAGTCGTTCTACTTCATCCGTAACTGCGCGTCGGGCCACCCCGGGTCGATCACCAGCTGCCACGCAGGCAGCGTCGAACAGACCTGGGACCAGCTCGCGCTAATGGTGAAGGCGTCGTCGGAAGGAGCCGGGCTGGAGTTTGAAACGATCAAGCGACTGCTGATGCTGACCATCGACATCGTGGTGCACATCAAGGCGCACGCCGGTCGCCGCTACATCACCGGCATCGATTTCGACCCGTCCCGTGCGTTTTCAACGGGCGGCTGAGCAGGAGAAGCACGATGGTACCCGGGCTTGAAATGATGGCGTGCCAGAACCTTGCCGTACCGGCAGAGGTGATGCAGCACGTGGTGAACGTCGAGTCGTCTCGCAACCCCTACGCCATTGGCGTGGTGGGTGGCCAGCTCGTGCGCCAGCCACAGAACCTGCCAGAGGCGGTAGCCACCGTGCGCATGCTCGAGTCGAAGGGCTACAACTATTCCCTGGGCGTCGCACAGGTCAACCGCGCGAACCTCGGCAAGTTCGGCCTCGACACGTTCGAGAAGGCTTTCGAGTATTGCCCGAACCTCAGTGCCGGGTCCCGTATCCTCGCCCAGTGCTACGCCAGTGCAAGCGGCGACTGGGGCAAGGCGTTCAGCTGCTACTACTCCGGCAATTTCACCACCGGCTACGAAGACGGTTACGTCCAGAAGATATTCCAGTCAATGGGGCGCGCTACCGTCACGGCAACCGCTACCGCTTCCGCGATCCCGCTGCAGGCCGCAGGCATGCCTGTGCGCGTCACCGGTGTCGGCAAGGGGGTGACCGGCTTCCGAACCGACGATCCGGCGTACCGGGTCGCCATGCGCAGCGTGATGGATGCAACCGCCAGTGCCCTCGTCTCGCCCGCGATCGCCTCGGCGACCGGTACGACGCTGGCGCAGAACTCGGTTCCCTCCCTGACGACAGTGCCCTTGCCCGGGCAGGAGGCAAGGACGATACCCGGCAGGATCCCCATGACGGCATCGATGGCAGCAGCCATGGACACCGTGGGCGCACCCGCACCTGAAGCATCTGCATCGCCCCAGCCCGGGCGCATCGCTACCGACCCCGCCACGGCAGCGGTCATGGCAAAGATCGGCGTGGCAGCCGACGGAGCGAACGATCCCAATGGTGTGTTCGTGCCCCAGGTACGCGGACCCAACGACGCGGCACCTACGCAGGGCATGCCGCAGGCCGAGCCCGCCGCATCCGCCACGCCTGTCGGCCCGCGCGTCGATCCGGCTGACCTGCGCAATGGAGGCGGCGATGGCGCCTTTGTCTTCTGAGCCCCTTTTCCAGGCAGCGCGCCATGGCGCCTGCCTTACCGGCCTTCGGGCCGGGGTGATGTCCCGGACCCCTGCCGGCGTCACCCGTTTCAACCCGGCGGTGTCCCGCTGCCGGTCCTTTCGTGGTCGTGTCCCGACTACACCATTCTTTAAAACGTTGAAAAGGAAATAGTGAGATGGCCATGCCCTCCCTGAGCAAAGCAATCGCGCAGACGAAGAACCCGCTGTTCACCACTGCCCTCATGTTCGCCGTCGTCGCGATGGCCTTCATTCCCGAGCTGGCGCTGGCTCAGGACGGCGTGGGTGAAGCCCAGACCAAGGTCTGCGACTTCTTCACCAATGGCAGCAAGATCCTCAATGCCGCCTCGGTCATCGTCGTGACGGTCGCCGTGATCTTCGCCGGCTATCAGATCGCCTTCGCGCACAAGCGCATTTCCGATGTCGCCCCGGCCATCATCGGCGGCGTGGTCATTGGCGCCGCTGCGCAGATCGCCAAGCTCGTGGTCAACAACAAGGATGCCGGCGAGTGCACGACGGCCGTCATGAACGGTGCGATGCACCTGCTGCAGAACTATGCATAAAAATGCGCTATTCCGTGGCTGCACGCGCCCGCCCATGTTCATGGGCGTGCCGTACATCCCGTTTTTCATGGGTGCGGGCAGCGGCCTCCTTCTGGCGATGTACTTCAACCTCTGGTACCTGCTGGTGATACCGGTATCGATCTTTACGATGCGCCAGATGGCACGCCGTGACGAACTGATCTTCCGGCTCATCGCGCTACGCCTGCAGTTCCGCACGAAGATAAGGAACCAGAAGGAGCACGATGGCATGTGGGTCTTCAGCCCGAACAACTATCGTGATCAAGGCAAGGCGAAGCGGTAAGCGACACAGGTGCCCTGGCAGCGTCACCGCCAGGGCCTTTTCCCCGAGTTACCCGGTAACAGTCACATGTTCACACCCGACGCAGCCATTCGCGACTTCATCCCGCTCTCGAGCCACGTGTCACCCACCGTAGTCAAGACCACCGGTGGCGACTTCCTGCTCGCGTGGCGGCTGGACGGGCTGCCTTTCGTTGGCCGTGAAGAGTGGGAGCTCGAGCATCGCCACAATACGTTCAACCGTATGCTCCAGACGCTGCGCGCGCCCGACTTCGTCAACGTGGCCTTCTGGGTGCACGACGTGCGCCGGCATCGCCGGTTGCGTGATGGTAGCCAGTTCGGACAGGCGTTCAATCAGGAACTGTCCGACGCTTACTACGCGGCGCTTTCCAGCCAGAAGATCATGCAGAACGAGCTGTACTTGACCATGCTTTATCGCCCCGTGGTGGGCGGCAAGGCCATGGTGGAGAAGTCGTCCGACCTCACGCGACTGGAGGCTGAGCAGGCCCAGGCCGTGGGGACGGTGCTCGAGCTGGCCGGCAATGTGGAGGCCGTGCTCAAGGATTACGCCCCGACCCGCCTCGGCATGTACGAGGCATCGAACGGCGTCGTTTTTTCGGAGACGCTCGAGCTCTACGGCTATCTTCTTAACCGCATCGACGAGCCGGTGCCTGTGCTCAATGCGGCCGTGGCCGACTATCTCCCGGTCAGCCGCCAGCGGTTTTCGGCAAAAACCGGCGACTTCGTGATCACTACGCCCAGCGGCGAGAACCACTTCGGAGCCATCCTCAACATCAAGGAATACGTCGACGGCACCTTTCCCGGCATCCTCAACGGGCTGAAGTACCTGGACTTCGAATACGTCATCACCCACTCCTTCAGCCCCATGGGCCGTCAGGCTGCGCTCAAGGCGCTGGAGCGCACAAAGGGCATGATGATTTCGTCCGGCGACAAGGCGGTGAGCCAGATCGCGGAGATGGACGGCGCGATGGACCAGCTCGCCTCTGGCAATTTCGTGCTTGGCGAGTACCACTTCACCATCGCCATCTACGCCGCGTCGCAGGAAGCGCTCGCCCAACAGATCGCGACCACGCGCGCCGAACTTTCCAACGCCGGCTTCGTCTCCGTGAAGGAAGACCTGGCCGTGACCTCCGCTTATTACGCCCAGTTCCCTGGCAACTGGAAGTACCGCACGCGCCTGGCGAACGTGAGCTCACTGAACTTCCTCGGCCTGTCACCCCTGCATAACTTCGCCACCGGCAAGCGCGACAACAACCCGTGGGGGCCCTGCGTCACGACCTTGCAGACGACGAACGGCCAGCCGTATTACTTCAATTTCCACGCCACTCACCCGGCAGAGAATTCACTGGGTGAGAAGGCCATCGCCAATACGATGGTCATCGGCAAGTCCGGTACCGGCAAGACCGCTCTGATCAACTTCCTGCTCAGCCAGGTGCAGAAGCTCGACCCCTCGCCTACCATCTTCTTCTTCGACAAGGATCGCGGTGCCGAGATTTTCGTCCGCGCCTGCGGTGGCAACTACCTCGCGCTCGAGAACGGCAAGCCCACGGGATTCAACCCCTTCCAGTGCGAATCGAACGAGGCCAACCTGCAGTTCCTCGCCGACCTGGTGAAGGTACTGGCGGGGAAGAGCATCTACAGCTCGCGCGAAGAAGAAGACATCTTCCGGGCCGTCGAGGCCATGCTGGACACGCCTCTCCACCTGCGCAATATGACCAACTTCCAGAAGAGCCTGCCCAACCTTGGCGACGATGGCCTGTTCGTGCGCATGCGCAAGTGGACGGCCGGTAACTCCCTCGGCTGGGTCTTCGATAATCCGCGCGACACGGTCGACCTGAGCCGCGCCAATATCATCGGCTTCGACTACACCGACATCATCGACAATCCCGAAGTGCGGGCACCGGTCATCAACTACCTGCTGCATCGCCTGGAAGACCTGATCGATGGCCGCCGCCTGATCTACGTCATGGACGAGTTCTGGAAGATCCTCGACGGCAAGGGCGGCCTGAAGGAATTCGCCAAGAACAAGCAGAAGACGATCCGCAAGCAGAACGGCATGGGCATCTTCGCCACGCAGAGCCCGGAGGATGCGCTCGCGAGCGACATCGCCTCGGCACTGATCGAGCAGACCGCCACCATGGTCCTTCTGCCCAATCCCAACGCCAGCCGCGAGGATTACGTGGAGGGCCTCAAGCTGACGGACGCCGAGTACCAGGTGGTCGTCAGCCTCGATGAACGTTCGCGTTGCTTCCTCGTGAAGCAGGGCCATGCCTCGGCCGTCTGCCAGCTCAACCTGCGCGGCATGGACGATGCGCTGGCGGTGATCTCCGCATCGACCGACAACATCGAGATCATGCACGAGGTGCTGCGCGATCGAGCGGCCGCCGAAGGCATTCCCAGCGATCAGCTCACGCCCGAGCAATGGCTCGCTGACTTTTATGAAAACCGGAAGGGCAGCGGCAAGCGATCTTCCTCCCCTACCCGCTCGAAAACGCCGCCCCGCTCGGCGGCGATATGACCATCGCAATGAAGGATGGAATTTCCCATGGCTAAGCAGAACCCGTTCATGGCCCGACGCGCGCGTTACCTCGCCTGCGCGATGGCTTTCGTCACTGCCATGGTGCTGGTACCGGCAGCACGTGCGCAGTGGAAGGTGCAGGACACCGAGGCCATCAAGGTACTCGGCACGCAGAGCGACGGCACGATCAGCAGGAATACCAAGGACATGCGTGATCGCCTCACGCTGGGCACGTACGACCAGAACAAGCCGGGCGCCCGCATGGGCGACCCGGCTGTGGCGCTCGACAAGCCCAATGCCGGCACGCAGCTGGATGATGGCTCGAGTTGCAGCGGCCTCAATGACAAGCAGCAGCCGATCTGCCAGCAGATCATCAAGATCGAGAACGCGCAGTACCAGTACATGCTCACCGTTTACGACACGAGCAATGTCCGCGATGGCGTTCTGCGCAAGCTGCTGGAGGAGCGCCAGGGCCTCGATGAGAACAGCTACGGCAAGCTGGAAGACAACACCAACAAGCTGACGGCCCTCTATAACCTGATCGCACTGGACCGTCAGCAAATGGACGCCGTCAACTACGCTTATCAGGCCAACATCACGTACCTCAACAAGAAGATGGCACTGTTAGCCAAGGCGGCACAGACGGGGAAGACGCAGGACAGCAGCGGCACGGGCGGGTCTTCGCTACCGGGAGTGGGGAGCACCATCGACATCGGTAGCCTCGTGAGTGGCGTCGTGACCGGCGCTGTGCTGAAGGAAGCATTGAATGGAGTCCAGTCGAGCAGGCCAAGCGGCATGCAGACCCTGGCGATCGAAAAGGAAAACAAGTGACATGAGCTCCCTTTCACTCAATTTGCTGGCAGGACCGCTGGATAGTCTCCTTGAGGGGACGACCCAGTTCCTGTTCTTCAAGACGATCAACGACTTCCTCCGTGAGGAAATCGAGATCTTCCAGTGGAACCTGCTCTCTGGCACGGCGACCATCATCGGCTTCGTCGCCATGACCATGCTCACCGTGTGGATCATGCTGCAGGGCTATCGCATCGTCACAGGCCAAAGCCGCCAGCCCATGATGGCACTGGTGGTAGATTCGCTGCGGGCCATGCTGATCCTCTTTATCGCCACCACGGCCGCCTACGCCAGCCCGAAGCTTTACTGGACAATTACCGATGGCATGACCAGCGCCATTTCCGGCCTCGTGACACGCGACAGCCAAAGCCCGTTCGAAGCCATCGACTCAAATCTGGCAAAACTCCAGGGCGCCATGGTGCTGATCGACGCCATCAGTACCGGCAACGACAAGCAGGCCGAAGACAACAAGGCCCGCAACCAGTGGTTCACCGGCATCGGCATCGCCGGCCCTGCCGTCGTGGCGGGCGCCATGCTGCTTCTCAACAAGATCGCACTCGCCCTGTTCGTGGGTTTCGGCCCCCTGTTCATCGTCTGCCTGCTGTTCGACCAGACCAAGCAACTATTCAGTAAGTGGTTGCTATATGGCATAGGAACGGTCTTTTCCCTTGCCACGCTGAGCGTCATGGTCACGATTGCAATGAAAATGATGGCTGCCGTCACCGCCGCCTTTCTCGCTCGCTACTACGCGGGTATGGCGACGGGCACAAGCAGCAATGACGGCCTGAACAGCATGGCTCTACAGCAGGGCGGCCTCGGCTTTCTCCTGTCCACCCTGATCATCATGGCGCCGCCGATCGCGGCGACCTTCTTCCAGGGCACGCTGGCGCAGTTCCAGACGTATTCGCCGTTCGGGCAGATCGGGCGTGGGACTGAGGCTGGGTCGCAGTTGCGGGGGCAGCAAGGGTCCGGCACTCCGGGTGGGCCGGGAGCTTTTGTGCCTGATGCCCCCCGTAGTAACCATGAGGGAAGAGGGAATATGGATTCGTCAACAAATCCATTCGCCAATTCGGGACTGCCCAGAGCCAGTGTGGGTACCCAGCAGGACGAAATAAAAAGGATCCCGCAATGAGGAAAAAACTCGCACTGAACTGCCTCGTGACGTATGTCGCATGCCTGCTTTGCTCAGCTGCGCAGGCTCAATGCGGCGGAATTAATACCGGCGGCGGAAACTGCACCCCGCCCACCGCTCCAGGCATGCCAAATTACGACGCTAACACCGCCAGGGGGTCGCTATCTACGCAACCGTCTTATACGAATCAGTGGGGAGCAATCGCTATCGATGGCCACGCTGCAAGTGCTGGGACAGTTACTGGCCGTGCTAGCGAAAGCGAAGCAACAAACGCCGCAATGACTGAATGCAAGGAAAAGGGCGGGACCAAGTGCCGTGTGGCCTTGACTTACGAAAATCAATGTGGAGCAGTTGCCTGGACTCCTGGATCGTATGCGACCGGTGCGTCGACGACGGCCGAAGCCGCTGAGGAGAAGGCACTGACCCTGTGTAATAAGGACGATGCGTCCTGCAAAATCGTCTATTCAGGATGCAGCCTCCCGCGACGAATCAATTGACATGAAAGTCGTAGCACGATCTTCGCAGTTGCATACCTGAAAAAAGAAATACCACGAAAACAAATTTTGAAAATGGCCCAACCGACCGAGCGGGTCTATCATGACTAAATTTCAACTTTATTTCGCAATGCTGCTGTCCTCCTTTCCACCCTTCGTTCAAGGTGATTCCATGAAACGTCCCGACATCAAACTGAATCCCAGTCCGCGGATGCGATATGAAATCACTGCCGTTGTAGAAGGTGCACCAAGCCATTTCGAAGCTGTCGAAGGGCACGCTGACTTCAAGGTCACGAACGAGGACTGCGTGCCTCTCACGCCGATAACAGGAGCTACGATCGTACCGGAAAAGAAGATACCTCTGACCTACGATCATGTTGGCGAAAACGAATATCGGGCCATTGTTTTCTTGGACCAGCTTCAGGATGAAGATTATTTCGGCAGAGGCACGTGCCACTGGTCGGTGGTCGCGGCCAGCATCGACCTGCATCATGGAGCTACAAGCTTCAGCCCTGCGATTTACCACGATGACATCGTCTCCCAGAAGAAAGTCGTTAAGTATTTTTCTATAAAATCCTACAACGGCAATGGAAGCGGTATCGATATCGGCGCGAACGTGCCGACCGCCTATAACAATCCGTCAGCCACCTTCAAGATCACGCTGAGGTCCGCGGAGAAACTGCAGTGAACCCGCAGACGAGCGAGTATGCCCTCCTTTCCCAGGACGCCTATAAGGACACAGAGGTTAACAAGCAGGTCGAACTCGGGGGAATTACTTATCGTGTCATGGCCGCGCAAAACGATCCGCTCACAGGTTTCCAAGCGCAGGCCTACGTGCGCGAAGACGTGCAGCCGCATCAGGTCATCGTGGCATTTCGCGGCACAGAGTTTGATCGCCAGCCGGTCCGTGATGGTGGCGTGGATGCAGCGATGGTGCTGAGAGGGGTCAACCTGCAGACCTCTGATGCGCTCGCGTTCACACAGAAGGTCGTCGAGGAAGCTAACAAAAGAGCGCAGGAGCAGGACAGACCAGCGCCGAATATCTCGGTAACAGGACACTCTCTAGGGGGCACCTTGGCGGAGATCGCCGCCTCGCGTTATGGCCTCTACGGCGAAACCTTCAACGCCTACGGCGCAGCCGGCCTCCGCGAAGGCGTTCCAAAAGGTGGCAGCCAGTTCATAGACCACGTCCGCGCCGGCGACCTTGTCAGTGCAGCCAGCCCGCACTTCGGCGAGGTACGCATTTACGCAGCACAGCAGGACATCGACACCCTATCGAAAGCGGGCTACACCGATTACAGCGGTATTACCAGCCCGCGCAACCCGATCAAAGCAACGAATTTCGACGCACACGCCATCGACAATTTCGTGCCGAACAGCAAGCTGCTCGGCCAGTCAATCATTTCGCCCGAGAACGAGGCGCGCTACCGCGCCCACGGCGTCATGGTCGATCGCTACCGCAGTGACGTCATGGATATCCGCCTGGGTCTTTCCGCATCGTGGGAAGTACCAAAAGCCATCGGCGAAGGCGCGGACTACTTACGCCACAAGGCCGGTGAAGGCCTGCTTGAGGCGGGTCGTCACGCCGCTGTTGCGGCTCACGACCTGAAGCAAGGCGCAGAGCACGTCGGCCGCGAAATCGCGCAAGGCGCAACTGCTGTCGGCCATGCAGTCCACAACGCCGCTCACAACGTCGCGGAAACGGCTACGCATGTACGCGACGAGGTATCGAAAGACCTTCACGCTGCTGGCGATGCCATCGGACGCGGTGCATCCGGTGCGTGGAATACGGTGACGCATCCGAGCTCCTGGTTTGGTGACGACAAAGCTCCGGCCTCGAAGCTTGATCATCCCTCCCACCCTGATCACGCCCTCTTCCGCCAGGCGCTCACCGGCGTCCACCAGATCGATGCGCGACACCAGCGGACGCCTGATGCACAGAGCAGCAACATCGCCGGAGTTCTGACAACGGAGGCGCGCAGGCAAGGCATGGAGCGCATCGACCATGTGGTCATGAATGCCGACGCATCACGCACTTATGCCGTGCAGGGGCCCCTTGATTCTCCACTCAAGCGTGTCGCCGAGGTTCATACCGCAAGCGCCGTGAATACCCCGCTCGAAAAGAGCAGTGAGCAATGGCAGCAGGCCGTCGCGACGCAGCAGAGTGCACAGGCATCACACGTGCGGCAGGCTGCCCCGTCCCAGACGCCGCCTCCCGCGCCGACCCTGTGAGGATTGATGCATGACGGTGACGAATGACATGGCGGTTGGTTCGATAAGCGTCCGGCGGTTGCAGGAAGGGCTCAACGCGCTTGGGTATCGCTCGGATGATGGCCGCGAGCTCGCCACCGATGGCGAGCTGGGCCCCCGTACGCGTTCTGCCACGCTCAGGTTCCAGAGTGAGCGAATGCACGAGCCACCGACCGACGGCATGATCGGTCCCCGTACCATGATCGCCCTTGCACGCTACGCCGAGTATCTGGACAGCCTGGATGATATTCGCCACCCGTGCCACGCCATGTATTCAAGCACCATGGACGGCGTCAGCCGTCTTCCGCCTCCCTGCCCCACTGACGAGACACAGCGTGCGAATCTGGGGGCGGCACTCACCGTTGCGGCCAGTAAGGCCGGCATGGACAACGTCGATCACGTGATCGCCAGTGAAAACGGCAATCGCGTATTTGCTGTCCAGGGCAGCCTCGACTCCCCACTCAAGCGCATGGTGGAAGTCAACGTTCGCGAAGCGGTCGAAACGCCTGCGCAAGTGTCACGCGATGATCTCGCGCAGCATGCCGTCAGTGCCATGGGCGAACCAGCGCATGACATGTCTGTCGCCGTGCCCGATGTATATGTCCATGCCGCGAGGGAACCACACCGATGAAGCGCTGGATTCTGATTGCCGCACTGGTCATGCCCTGTGCCTTGACCGCGCAGGAAGCTTTCTACAAGCAAATCCATTATCGCGACAACGATCCATTTCTCTTCTGCACCAAGGGGATGAAGATATGGGATCCATGCTGGATCCCCATACCGCCTTACACAGGGCAGTGGATGTACACGGGCATATGCAGACCGCCGAACAAATACGGTCGCTCGTGGACCCAGGACGACAGGCAAGCATTGGACGAACTCGAAGAGATCTGCCCAGCGGCGCAGCAGAGCGGCGGCTGGGATGGACGCGGCGGACGGTCCGACAAGACCCCTTACTCGCATTGACCCGGTGTCGCCCGATTAACTCCATGAATGACAGAGTGCAGTAATGAAGACATCAACGAAGACCTTACCCGGCGTGGCGCTCGCACTCCTCTTGCCATGCGTGGGCTATGCCGCAGCACCCGCCCCTACCATGTGCGCAAAGCCTGACCAGCCGATTTTTTCGTGCTCGCTGAAAGGCACCCAAAAAACGGTCTCCATCTGCGCCGCAGGTGACGTCGCCAAGGGTTCGGCAAGCTTCTACTACGCTTACGGCAGCAACTCCGCGAAGCCGGAGCTTTTCTACCCGGCCAGGGGCGCGCAGGTAGCGGACCCGTTCACGCGCACACATCTGATGTTCGCAGGCAACACGGGCGGTTACGCCTATGCCTTCGTCAACGGCGGCTTCAAGTACGTGGTTTACGCCATCTCCGGCTCCGACGACCAGGAAGACGACGGCCTGATCGTGATGAAGGATGGCGAAAAGAAAGCGCTCAAGCGGACCGCCTGCGAGGCCGGGACGATCACCGACTCCGATAACGCCGACATCGTCCGCGCCACGCTGAAGTGGAAGAAAGATCCGTCCATTGACCAGAACGGCTTGCCCGATAGCCACTGAGGAAAATCGACATGACCGCCAAGGAAAACGCAGACCTTCTGATGGGTGTTGCCATGAAGCATGGCATCACCGACCCGAAAGAGCTCGCCAACTTCATGGGGCAGATGAACGTCGAATCCGGTGGCTTCGCCCGGATGGACGAAAACCTGAACTATTCGGGCGAAGCCCTGATGAAGACCTTCCCGGGTCGCAACGGCATGGACACCATGGCAGAGGCCAACAAGGTCGCCGCTGGCGGCCCGAAAGCAGTCGCCGAGGAGATCTACGGAGGTGCGTGGGGTGCCAAGAAACTTGGCAATACGGAGCCGGGTGATGGCTATAAGTTCCACGGCCGCGGTTTCGTCCAGCTGACCGGCCGGGAAAACTATGAAAAGGTGGGCCGGGAGATGGGGCTGGACCTGGTGAATCACCCCGAACTGGCTGCCGATCCCGACATTGCCGCCAACATCGCCGTGCACTACTGGGAATCGCGCGTGGTTCCCCACGACAACCAGCGCGACGTGACCGGCGCGACCCACGACATCAACGGCGGCGAAAAAGGACTGGCCGAGCGCAAGGCAGCTGCTGCCGCGTGGGAAAAGGCCCTGGACAAGGGCTACGCGCCGGGTGGCCCCGATGCCCTGCCCACCGCCACCCCCGGCGGACATCGCCACGGCATGAACAAGGAAGAAGCGACGCGCGTGCAGACGCTTCTGAATTCGCAGGGCTACCGTGATTCGGCGGGCAATCCGCTCGCCACCGATGGCCACGTCGGCAAGCAGACCCAGCGCGCCATCGAGCAATTCCAGACCGATCACCACCTCAAACCAGATGGCGTCGTCGGGCCGGCGACGCTCAAAGCACTGCAGGCGGCACCGGCGCAGTCGCACGATGCGCCGCAACCGGCAGCAAGTACGACGGACCGCACGGCGTCCCCGCTTCTCAGCGATCCGTCCCATCGTGCCCACGATATGTTTCAGCAGGCCGTGGCCGGGGTGCAGGGCGTGGACGCGCAATACGGTCGTGCGTCCGGTCCGCATACGGGAATGATCGCCGGTTCGCTGACCTCGGCTGCCGTCGCCGCCGGCATGGATCGCATCGATCACGTGGCGCTGAGCACCGATGCAAGCAAGGCATTCGCGATGCAGGGCAGCCAGGACTCGCCCTTCAAGAAGATCGCGGAAGTCGACGTCGTCCAGGCTTCGCAGACACCGCTTGCCCAGAGCAGTGCCGAGGCGCTCAAACCCGTCGAGCCATCCCCCTCGGTAACGGCAACCCACCCACAGCAGGCGCAGGCCCCCGCCTCGCCCTCCATGAATGCGTGACCCAAACGCACGTCTGAACATAAGGCTCGACCAGGCATGACCAGAAACAGGATGTACGTGGCCGCTGCGCTGGGCCTGGGGGCTCTTGCGTGCGGCAATTACCTCGCAGGCTTCCTCACTCTGCAGTTCATCGGCATGAGGCAGCTCACCGTTACGTGGTCCACGTACTGGAGCTACGTACGTGCGCTTGGCCTCCCCCAGGTGCAGCCTTACGCTTGGAAGATTGAAACAGCGGGAGTGCTCGGGTTTGCCATTCCCCTCGTCGTCTGGGGCTTTGCGCTATACCTCCTCACGAGGAAAAAGAAGCAGGCGATGCACGGCGACGCCCGCTTCGCCACGGCGGCGGACCTGCGTAAGCAGAAGATGCTGTCCAAAGCCGACAACGGCATCCTGGTGGGGAAATTCAAGGGCGATCTCGTGCGCCTCCCCGGTCAGCAGTTCGTGATCCTGGCTGCGCCCACGCGGTCTGGTAAAGGCGTCGGCGTCGTGATCCCCAACCTCCTCGACTATCAAGAATCGGTTGTCGTCCTCGACATCAAACAGGAAAATTTCGACCTCACGAGCGGCTGGCGCAAATCGCAGGGGCAGGAAATCTACCTGTTCAACCCGTTTGCCGAAGACCGCCGCACGCACCGCTGGAACCCGCTGAGCTACGTGTCGAAAGACCCTGCCTTCCGGGTATCCGACCTCATGAGCATCGCTACCATGCTCTACCCCGACGGTTCGGACGACCAGAAATTCTGGGTCAGCCAGGCCCGCAACGCGTTCATGGCGTTCTCCCTATACCTCTGTGAAAAGTGGGAGTACGACGAAGGCAAGGGGCTGCCCGAGATGCTGCGTAGCAAACCGACGCTGGGCATGATTTACCGCCTCTCGTCGGGCGATGGCACGGATCTCCGCGAGCTTTACTCGCGCCTTTCGAAAGAGCCATTCCTCAGCTCGAACGCAAAGTCCGCCTTCGCCAACATGCTCTCCCAGGCGGCCGAGACCTTCGCATCCATCCTTGGCACGTTCAAGGAGCCGCTCAATGCGTGGATCAACCCCGTCCTCGATGCGGCCACCAGCGAGGACGATTTCCTGCTGACAGACGTTCGCAAGAAGAAGATGACGATCTACATCGGTATCCAGCCGAACAAGCTCGCCGAGAGCCGCCTGATCGTCAACCTGTTCTTCAGCCAGCTGATCAACCTGAATACGAAAGAGCTACCGCAGAACAATCAGGCACTGAAGCACCAGTGCCTGCTGTTGATGGACGAGTTCACGTCGATCGGCAAGGTGGAGATCATCGCTTCGGCGGTGTCGTACATGGCCGGATACAACATCCGTCTCCTGCCCATCATCCAGAGCATGGCCCAGCTGGATGCGACGTACGGCAAGGACATCTCGCGCACGGTGATCACCAACCACGCCTTGCAGATCGTCTTCGCCCCGCGCGAACAGCAGGACGCGAACGATTATTCCGACATGCTCGGCTATACCACGGTACGTCGCGAGAACATCACCAAGAGCAAGAAGGGTGATATTTCCAGAAGCCACAGCGAGGAAAAGCGTGCGCTGATGCTGCCGCAGGAACTCAAGGCGATGGGTACCGACAAGGAGGTGTTTCTCTACGAGGGGATCCCCCACCCGGTGATGTGCGAGAAGATTCGCTATTACGAAGATCGCTACTTTACGGCGCGGTTGATGGAGAAGGTTTCGCTTGAACCGCTTGTGATTTGACGGCTTGCGCTACTTCAGCAATGTGACGGGAGCAACATTGTCCGGAGACTTATGATGATTTTCGATAGGTCACAGTTGCGGGGGTCGCAAGGGTCTGGTACTCCGGGCTCGCCGAACTACTCTCCGCAAATCTCACATCCTAGCGGGCGCTCCGCAGAAGGTAGCGATACACAAACAAATGCCTTCGCTACGTCGGGTCTCCCAAGAAATGCGCCCCCGTCGCAAAACGACGAAATCAAAAGGCCAGTTCAATGAGAAGCACGAGCCTAAGCATTGCTTTGATAATTACGGCCAGTGTCTTCGGATGCACCGGCACGTACGCACAATGTGGAGCCATCAATACAGGCGGGGGCAACTGCACGCCGCCCACCGCAGCCGGCATGCCTGAGTATGGATCGCCTCAAGCCCAAAACCAGCAAAGTAGTCAAGCGTCGTATGTAAGCCAATGGGGAGCCATCGCAATAGACAAGGTCGTCGCCAGTGCTGGCGCGGTTATAGGGCGGAGCTCTGAACGGGAAGCACGGCGTGATGCGCTCGAAGACTGCGCTGAAAAAGGAGGAAAGCATTGCAAAATCATGCTGACTTACGACAACCAGTGCGCCGCAGTGGCATGGGATCCTGGAATGTACTACGCAGCTTCTGAAGTAGACCCAGGTGACGCAAAAAACCAAGCCATGGCGCTGTGCAGGGCCGAGAAAAAGTCTTGCCAAGTCGTTTACTCCGCGTGCAGCCTACCTCGTCGTGTCAACTAACCCATCAGCGATCCGATTCGGGTGCAAAAGTATGCTTGGTCACCTTGCTTCCTCTTGAGAACTCAGATGGCTAACCGTAACTTTCTTTCAAGGCAAGGCTTAACTTGGATAATTCTCTTCGCTTTTGCCTTTACCGCGCGTGGAGCCGACATGAAAACGCCAGATATAAAATTGAATCCTGCTCCCCGTATGCGCTACGAAATCACCGTATCCGTGACGGACGCACCTGGATCTTTTGATCGCGTCTCCGGCTCGGTCGACTACCGGGTTGCCAACGATAAATGCGTTCCCATGACCCCGATTAGTGGGGCAACAGTCGTGCCGGTAAAGCACCTTGCCATTGAGTTCAAGCACGCCGGCGGCAATGTCTACAAGGCAGTGGTCTTTGCAGACCTGCTTCAGGACGAAGATTATTTTGGATTGGGCTTGTGCCATTGGTCCCTCGTGGGCGCCGGAGCTGACTTCGTCGCTGGTAGCGTCGAATTCAGTCCGTCGATTTACAAAGAAGATATCTTGGCAAGCAAGCAAGTCACTCGCTTTTTCGCGCGAAAGGTATATGGAGAAAACGCCAGCGACGTCCGTATCGACATCGGGAGAGATTCCCGTGATGCGTTCAAAAATCCGAATGATACCTTTTCGATCTCAGTAAAGGCAGAGAAGAAATTGCCTTGACTCCCCGATCAACGGACTACGCATTACTTGCACAGGAGAGTTACCGCACCCCTGTCTTGAAAGAGCGGTTCGTTCTCGACGGCATTGCGTACCGAGCAATTGCAACAGCCGACAACAAACTTACCGGGTTCCAGGCAGCGGCATACCAGCGACAAGACACTCAAGACATTGTCATTGCGTATCGCGGTACGGAGTTTGACCGCGAGCCGGTGAAGGACGGTGGTGTCGACGCCGGCATGGTTATTTCCGGGGTTAATTTGCAGCGCAGTCAGTCGGAAGCCTTTACGCAAAAAGTGGTCGACCAGGCAAGGCTCGACTCGGCCACTGGCGCGCGTCCTATTGAAGTAACGGTTACAGGACACTCCCTTGGCGGCACTCTCGCTGAAATCAACGCAGCTAAGTTCGGCTTGAAGGGCGAGACCTTCAACGCCTACGGCGCAACCGGCCTCCGCGAAGGCGTTCCAAAAGGTGGCAGCCAGGTCATAGACCACGTCCGCGCCCGGCTACCTCGTCAGAGTGCCCGGCCCGCCATAAAGTTCGGTGCGGCTTCGTAGCACGACATCAATTGATTCGTGGATTCAGCATGGCGACGTATGACGTCATTCGACTGTCCTGGCTTGGACAACGGCCCTATCTCTCTTCAGTACTTGCCCGAATTCAGGCGACGTCGTCGCCCAGTCCACGATGTCCACTTTCCACGGAAGGTCCGATTCCGAAAACGCTTCCGCCATCGCAGCACTCACCTCGAGCGACAGGGGCTCGTGAGTGATGATCGCAAGGTCGAGGTCCGAGTACGGCTTTGCGGCTCGCCTGGCTCGCGATCCGAAGGCCCATACCTCAAGCGACGGGACATGGTTGCGAAGGATGTCGTGCACGATGGCCCAATGATCCGGCTGAATTTCGATGGCGGGCACCGGCGTGGTCATGTCTCTCACGCCTGCTCAGCAGTCAGGCGTTCAAGGAGAAACGCTGCTTCGTCGAGGAACTCGGGAATACCCGCGACCACCTGCAAAGCCACGTCTTCCGCATATGTGTGCCTGGTCCGGCTATGCATATCGCGATATTCCCGCCATGCCGGCCAGTCTCCGCACAGCAGGCCACGCTCGTTACCCGTACGGATCAGGTCCTGGAACGTCATCGCATCGAACTCGGCGGGGCTCGCCGACGTCAGCTCAAGGAAGCGTTTGAGCATCTTGTGACTGATTTCGTAAGCGAACTCGAACCGCTGGATCAAACCGTCGCGGATCTGCGTATCCGTTATGTCCTGTGCGTACCGATCCCAGCCCTCGCGTAAACGAGCGACAGCTCGGCACAGGGGGCTCAGGTCAAGTAGATCGCTCATATCCGGGGCCCTGGAAGGCAATACGGGGCAGTCGTCGACTATCATAACCGCCTCGCGCGGCACGTCACCGCCTGCCCAAAACGCACCGTTCTCCGGAAAATCATGGCTTTAGAAGAAGATCGCACCGCCGGGCATACGCCCTTCATGCGCCAGTACCTCGCAGCGAAGGCGGAATACCCGGACATCCTGCTGTTCTTCCGCATGGGCGACTTCTACGAGCTGTTCTACGACGACGCCCGCAAGGCGGCGCGGTTGCTCGATATCACCCTGACGCAGCGCGGCCAGTCGGCTGGCGCGCCCATTCCCATGGCGGGCGTGCCCTATCACGCGGTGGAAAATTACCTCGCGCGGCTGGTCAAGCTGGGCGAGTCGGTGGCGCTTTGCGAGCAGATCGGCGATCCGGCGCTCTCGAAGGGGCCGGTGAAGCGCGAGGTCGTGCGCATCGTCACGCCCGGCACGGTGACCGATGCCGCCCTGATGGAAGAGCGCCGCGACAACCTGCTGCTCGCCATTTCCGCGGGACAAGGGGGCTACGGGCTCGCATGGGTGGATCTCTCGACGGGGCGTTTTCTCGTCGCCGAGGTCAACAGCGCCGAAGGCTTGGCGGCCGAGCTGGCTCGCCTCCAGCCCGCCGAGACCCTCGTGGGCGAAGACGTGGCGTGGCCAAAGCTCGTGTCGGGCCTGCCGGGCCTGCGCAAGCGCCAGCCGTGGCATTTCGACGGCGATGCCGCGACGCGCGAACTGTGCCGCTTCTTCAAGACGCGCGACCTGCGCGGCTTCGGTGTCGACGGGCTCGCGCTGGGCATCGCCGCCGCCGGTTGCCTGCTGGGCTACGTCGAGGAAACGCAGAAGGCTGCCCTGCCCCATCTCACCGGCATGGCCGTCGAGAACGCGGGCGAGACCATCGCGATGGATGCGGCGACCCGGCGCAACCTGGAAATCGACACGCACCAGAGCGGCCGCGTGGAAAACACGCTGCTCGGCGTGCTGGACGAAACCGTGACACCCATGGGTGCCCGCCTCCTGCGTCGCTGGCTCAACCGCCCGCTGCGCGACCGTGCCACGCTTCGCGGGCGTCACCAGGCCATCGGCAGCCTCATCGACGCACGCCGCCACACGACGCTCCGCGAGCGTCTGCGCGGTATCGGCGACCTCGAGCGCATCCTCGCGCGGGTTGCACTGCGCTCGGCGCGCCCGCGCGATCTTTCCACGTTACGCGACGGCCTGGCCGCCGCACCGGCACTGAAGGAAGACATCGCCGGCCTCGACAGCCCGCTGCTGCATAGCCTGGTGGAGCGTATCGGCGACCACGCCGAAACGGCCGACCTGCTGCGGCGCGCCGTGCTCGACCAGCCGCCCGCGCTGCTGCGCGACGGTGGCGTGCTGGCGCAAGGCTACGACGAAGAGCTCGACGAGCTCCGCCGCCTGTCGACCAACGCCGACCAGTTCCTCGTGGAGATGGAAGAACGCGAAAAGGCGGCCAGCGGCATTTCCACGCTAAAGGTCGGCTACAACCGCGTGCACGGCTACTACATCGAGATCGGCAAGGCGCACGCCGAGAAGGCGCCGACGCACTACACGCGCCGCCAGACGACGAAGAACGCCGAGCGCTACATCACCGAGGAACTGAAGCAGTTCGAGGACAAGGTGCTCTCGGCGAAGGAGCGCTCGCTCATGCGCGAGCGTGCACTGTACGAACTGCTGCTCGACAAGCTCACCGAACACCTTGGCGAGCTGAAGATCGCCGCGGCTGCCATGGCCGAGCTCGACGTGCTGGCGAACCTCGCCGAGCGCGCCGAGACACTGGACTGGGCGGCGCCGGTGCTCACGGATACGCAGGGCATCCGTATCGATCGCGGCCGCCACCCGGTGGTCGAGAAGGTGCGCGACGAGCCTTTCGAGCCGAACGACCTCGTGCTCGACCAGACCCGCCGCATGCTCGTGATCACCGGCCCGAACATGGGCGGTAAATCCACGTACATGCGCCAGAACGCGCTGGTCGTACTGCTCGCGCACGTGGGCAGCTACGTGCCGGCGTCGGGCGCCACGATCGGGCCCATCGATCGCATCTTCACCCGCATCGGTGCGGGTGACGATCTGTCGCGCGGCCAGTCCACTTTCATGGTGGAGATGAGCGAGACGGCCAATATCCTGCACAACGCCACCGAATGCAGCCTGGTCCTGATGGACGAGGTGGGCCGTGGCACCAGCACGTACGACGGCCTCTCGCTCGCGCGCGCCGCGGCCGTGCATCTGGCGGCCACGAGCTGCGCGTACACGCTGTTCGCCACGCACTACTTCGAGCTGACGGAACTGGCAGGCGACTTCCGTACCATCGCCAACGTCCATCTCGATGCCGTGGAATACGGCGAGCAGCTGGTCTTTATGCATACGGTGAAGGACGGCCCGGCGAATCGCAGCTTCGGCCTGCAGGTCGCCGCGCTGGCGGGCCTGCCCAAGGCGGTGATCGCGGATGCGCGTCGTTACCTCGCTGCGCTTGAGCAGGGGCATGAAGTGACTGAAGCCGTGGCCATGCCCCCGGCGGCGACGCCGCAGATGGGCCTGTTCGCACCGCCGCTACCCTCGCCCATCGAGGAAGCGCTGCGGGCGCTCGACCCGGACGACCTGACTCCGCGCACGGCGCTCGACCACATCTACCGGCTTCGCAAGATGCTTCGCTGATCGCTTGTGATTGATCGGGCCTATCGGCCCGATCTGAACAATCGAATTCACCAGACGGCGCACATTTCCTATATTGGCTCATCGGTCGGGCGCAGACTCGCCGACCCAGCCTCATGCCAGGAAGCCGTATCGATGTCAGACGATCGCAAGACCCTTACCACCACCGGCGGCTCGCCGGTTGCCGACAACCAGAATTCGCAGACCGCCGGCCCGCGCGGCCCGCTGCTGATCCAGGATCGGGAGCTGATCGAGAAGCACGCCCACTTCAACCGTGAGCGCATCCCGGAGCGCATCGTCCACGCCAAGGGCTCGGCCGCGTTCGGCAAGCTCGTCATCACGCAGGACATCACGCGGTACACCAAAGCTGGCGTCTTCACCCCAGGTAAGGAAACGCCGATGCTGCTGCGTTTCTCCACCGTGGCCGGCGAGCGCGGCGCCGCCGACGCCGAGCGCGACGTGCGCGGCTTCGCGCTGAAGTTCTACACCGACGAAGGCAACTGGGACCTGGTAGGCAACAACACGCCGGTATTCTTCGTGCGTGACCCGTTCAAGTTCCCCGACTTCATCCACACGCAGAAGCGCGACCCACGCACCAACATGCGCAGCAACACGGCCATGTGGGACTTCTGGTCGCTGTCGCCGGAGTCGCTGCACCAGGTCACGATCCTGATGAGCGACCGCGGCCTGCCGAAGTCGTACCGTCACGTGGACGGCTTTGGCAGCCACACGTACAGCCTGATCAACGCGGCCAACGAGCGCGTCTGGGTAAAGTTCCACTTCAAGACCCAGCAGGGCATCGCCAATTACACGAACGCCGAAGGCGCGAACCTGGTCGGTAACGACCGCGAGTCGCACCAGCGTGACCTGTACGAAGCCATCGAGCGTGGTGAGTTCCCGCGCTGGAAGATGTTCATCCAGGTCATGCCGGAAACGGATGCCGAGAAGACCTCGTACAACCCGTTCGACCTGACGAAGGTGTGGCCGCATGCGGACTACCCGCTGATCGAAGTCGGCCACTTCGAGCTCAACCGCAACCCGGGGAACTACCACGCGGAAGTGGAGCAGTCGGCGTTCTCGCCCGCCAACACCGTGCCGGGCATCAGCCACAGCCCGGACAAGATGCTGCAGTTCCGCCTGTTTTCGTATGCGGACGCCGCGCGCTACCGCCTTGGCGTCAACCACGAATACCTGCCCGTGAACTCGCCGAAGGTACCGGTGAACAACTACTACCGTGATGGCGCCATGCGCTTCAACGACAACGGTGGCGGGAGCGTCAACTACGAGCCCAATTCCTTTGGTGGCCCGGTGCAGAAGCCGGAAGCCAAGGAACCGCCGCTGAAGATCTCGGGCGACGCGGATCGTTATGACCACCGCCAGGGTAATGACGACTATACGCAGCCGGGCAATCTCTTCCGCCTGATGACCGACGGCCAGAAGCAGCAGCTCTTCGACAACATCGCGGCCGCAATGCAGGGCGTCCCGGCAGAGATCGTCGAGCGCCAGCTGGGACATTTCCACCTGGCTGATCCGGCGTACGCCGCTGGTGTTCGACAGGCGCTGGATGCGACGTCGAAGGCCGCACCGGAAGGTCGCACGACGCAGGAAGAGGCGACGTCGGCTTCGGCGTGATGTCGGCTGCGGCCTGGCGCGTGTTTGTGCGTTATGCCTGCCCTGCATGACGCGCGTTTTTCACGGTGTCGTACGACTCTCCATCTATCCGACCCCGTGACGCCCCCCGCCCCACCCCGAGTCAGCAGCCCGGGGTGGGATCCGGGGGGCGGTTTTTTTTGCGCACGGCTTTTTTCCGTGGGAGCGCGCCCTGCGCGCGACATCTTTTCGCGAAACGTTTGATCGCCCGCGAAAAGCTGTCGCGCGCGGGGCGCGCTCCTACAGTCCCACGCGACGATTCGCGCCGACGGCGGGCGCGCTGGTATCGTCGCGGCATGGCGGCCCTGCTCATCCTCTTCGTCTGTCTTGCGCTTGGCATCCTCTGCCGGCGGTTTGCGACGTTGCCGGAAGGCATCGTGCCGGGGATCAACTGGTGGGTGCTGAACATCGCGCTCCCGGCGCTCGTGCTCGCGCTGGTACCGCGGGTCACCGTCGATACCCGCCTCTGGTTTCCCGTCGCGGGCATGTACATCACGTTCTTCGGGGCGTGGGCGCTTTTTGCCGCGCTGGGCCGGATGCTCCACTGGACCCCGGAGCGCATCGGCTGCCTCACGCTCGTCGGTGGCCTGGGCAACACCTCGTTCATGGGCTACCCGATGATCGAGGCGCTGCACGGCCATCCCGGGCTCTCCATCGCGGTCATCGCCGACCAGCTTGGCTGTTTCCCGCTGCTGGCGGCGGGTGGCATCGTCGTGGGGTCAATCTATTCAGGGCGCGGTGCGAGCGTCGCGACCATTGTGCGTCGGGTCCTGACGTTCCCCGCGTTCCTGGCGCTGGTGCTGGGCGTGGTGGTGGGGCTGGCCGGTGGATGGCCCGCCGTCGTCGAGAAGCTGCTGTTGCAGATCGGCCAGACACTGACTCCCCTCGCCTTGTTCTCCGTGGGCCTCCAGTTCCGTCTGCATCTGCGGCGAGGTCAGTTCGGTGCCCTCGCCACCTGCCTCGGCTGGAAACTTTTCGTTGCGCCGCTGATGGCCCTCGCCGTCGGTGTGGCCGCTGGCATCCATGGGCTCACGCTGACCGTCGGTGTGCTCCAGGCGGCCATGGCACCGATGATTTCCGCCGCCATTCTTGCCGACCAGCACGGCCTCGAGCCGCAGCTGGCGAATACCGTACTGGGCGCCGGCATCCTGCTGTCGCTCATCACCATCCCGCTGGGAAACATGCTCCTGCCATGACAGATTCCGCTAACACCACCGGCGTTCGTGCCGACGTATGGCTCTGGGCCGCACGCTTTTTCAAGACACGAAGCCTCGCCAAGCAAGCCATCGAAGGCGGCAAGGTCGAAGTGAACGGAGGGCCATGCAAGCCGGCAAAGCCGGTCGTCGTCGGGGACACGCTGGAAGTGACCCGGGGAGAGGAACGCTTTACGTGCGTCGTAGCGGCATTGTCGACGAAGCGCGGGCCTGCGCCGGAAGCACGCAAGCTCTATACGGAAACCGAGGCGAGCATCGCGGAGCGTGTGCGTCGGCTCGATGATCGCCGGATGACCGGCGGTGCGCTGCTACGGCCCGATTCGAAACCGGGCAAGCGGGATCGTCGTCTGATCCAGGACCTGAAGAAGACGCTCTAGGCACGAGCAGCTACCGCAAAGCCAGAAGCAACACGCGCCAGGTAGAAAATGTAGGAGCGCGCCCTGCGCGCGACATCTTTTCACGAGGAATCAAAGGTTTCGCGAAAAGATGTCGCGCGCAGGGCGCGCTCCTACGTGGCCCAGGCGTGTCCCGGGCCCCATGGCCCGGGCGGTCTGGCCCAGGCGGCGTATCCCGGGCCCCATGGCCCGGGCGTTGTGGCCCGGTGACGTGGCCCGGGCCCCTGCCTTTGTCAGCCCAGCAGTACGCGGTTCATCCGCTGTACGAAGGCGGCGGGGTCGGCGAGCTGCGCGCCGGCCGTGATCTCCGCCTGCTCGAACAGCAGCGCGGCCAGATCGCCGGCCTTCCCGTCGTCCGACTCGCTGGCGAGACGCTTCACGAGCGGGTGCTCCGGGTTCAGCTCGAGCACGGCCTTCGATTCCGGTACGTCCTGGCCGGCCTCGCGAAGCAGGCGGGCCAGATGCGGGGCGAGGTCGAAATCGGCCAGCGCCAGGCACGACGGCGAGTCGGTGAGGCGTGCCGACACGCGCACGTCGCCGACGCGGTCGCCCAGCAGGCTCTTCGCGCGCTCGATCAACGGACCGGCGGCCTCGGAAGCGGCTTCCTGCTTCGCCTTGTCGGCTTCATCGAGCGGGAACTCGCCCTTGGCCACGTTACGCAGGCGCTTGCCATCGAACTCGTTGAGGTAGCCGAGCATCCACTCGTCCACGCGATCGGACATGAGCAGTACTTCGATGCCCTTTGCCTTCAACGCTTCCAGCTGCGGGCTGCCGGCGGCGGCGGCGTAGCTGTCGGCCGTGACATACCAGATGGTGTCCTGGCCTTCGCCCATGCGGCCAATGTAGTCCTCGAACGACACCGTCTTGTCCGCGCCGTTGCCCTTGGTCGAGGCGAAACGAAGCAGCTTGGCGATGCGGTCGCGATTGGCCGTGTCTTCGACGATGCCTTCCTTCAGCGTGTTGCCGAAGCCGGTGAGGAACGTGGCGAACTTCTCCGGCTCATCGCGCGACACCTTCTCGAGGAGGTCGAGCACGCGCTTCGTGCAGGCCGCCTTGATGCGATCGAGCTGGCGGTTCTGCTGCAGGATCTCGCGGCTGACATTGAGGGGGAGGTCATCGGCATCCACCACGCCGCGCACGAAGCGCAGGTAGTTAGGCAGGAGTTCTTCCGCCGCGTCCATGATGAAGACGCGCTTGATATAGAGCTTGAGGCCCTTGCGCTCTTCACGTCCGCCACCGCCCATGAGGTCGAACGGAGGCTGTTCCGGCACGTACAGGAGCGTGGTGAAGCTCTGGCTTCCCTCCACGCGGTTGTGCGTCCACGCCAGCGCATCGTTGAAATCGTGGCCGAGCGCCTTGTAGAAGTTCTGGTATTCCTCGTCGGTGACCTCGCTTTTCGGGCGAGCCCACAGCGCGGAAGCAGAGTTGACTGACGTCCACTCGGTCGGGTCCGGCTTGCCGTCTTTCTCGGCCGGCATGCGGATCGGGAAAGCCACGTGGTCGGAGTACTTCGTGACCAGCGTGCGGAGCTGCCAGGCCTTCAGGAACTCGTCCTCGTCGGCCTTGAGGTGCAGCACCACGGTTGTGCCGCGCTCGGTGACATTCATGTCCTCGAGGGTGTACTCACCCTTGCCGTCGCTCTCCCAGCGCACGCCTGCCTCGGTCGGGGCACCCGCATGGCGGGTGACGACCGTGACCTTGTCGGCCACGACGAACGCGGAATAGAAGCCGACGCCGAACTGGCCGATGAGACGAGCGTCGGCCTTCTGGTCGCCGGACATCGCTTCGAGGTAGCGGCGGGTGCCGGAGCTGGCGATCGTGCCGATGTTGGCAACGACCTCTTCCTTGCTCATGCCGATGCCGTTGTCGCGCACGCTAACGGTGCGCGCATCCGGATCCCACGTCACCTGGATGCGCAGGTCGGCATCGTCGGCCGTGAGATCGGGGTTGGCCAGCGCCTCGAAACGCAGCTTGTCGCAGGCGTCGGACGCATTGGAAATCAGCTCGCGGAGGAAGATTTCCTTGTGCGAGTAGAGGGAGTGGGTGACCAGGTGCAGGACCTGGGCGACCTCGGCTTCGAACTTACGGGTTTCCTGGCTCACGGTGCCGTTCCTTCAAGCATGGACTGGCCCGCAATTATGGGGTCGCATGCGCCGATACAAAAGGGCGCGCACGGGGAACACACGGGTACCGGAATCACCGGCTTCCTGGTTACCCGGCGCGCTGGAGGGCCGCGATGCGCTCTTCGATCGGCGGGTGGCTCATCATCAGCCGCTTCAGGCCGGTGGCGAGGTGCCCCGAGATACCGAAGGCCTGGATCGTCTGCGGAAGGCTGGTGTCACCGTGGTTGCCCGACAGCCGCTGCAGGGCCGACACCATGGCGCCACGGCCGGCGAGATGGGCGCCCGCAGCGTCTGCCCGGAACTCGCGCCAGCGCGAGAACCACATGACGATCATGGAGGCGAACAGGCCGAAGACGATCTGCAGCACCATGACGACCACGAAGTAGCCCAGGCCGCCCTCGCCGTCGCGCTCGCGGCCGCCGCTCATCCAGCTGTCGACCACGCGCCCGACCACGCGGGCCAGCACGATCACGAGGGTGTTCAGCACGCCCTGGATCAGGGTCAGCGTGACCATGTCGCCGTTCGCCACGTGGCCGATCTCATGGCCGAGCACGGCGGATACCTGCTCACGGTCCATCTGCTGGAGCAGGCCCGTGCTCACCGCGACGAGCGCGTTGTTCTTGCTCATGCCGGTGGCAAAGGCGTTCATCTCCGGCGCCTCGTATACCGCGACCTCGGGCATGCCGATGCCCGCCTTCTCGGCGTGGCGGCGGACGGTCTCGAGCAGCCAGCGCTCCGATTCGTTGGCAGGCTGCTTGATCACTTTGGCACCGGTACTCATCTTCGCGGTCCACTTCGAGATGGCCAGCGAGATGAACGCGCCGCCCATGCCGAAGACGGAGGCGAAGACGATGAGGCCGGTCAGGCCCATGCCACGCTGGGCGGCCCACTGGTCGATGCCCAGCACACGGCACACGATGCTCAGCAGGAGGACGACGGCGAGGTTCGTCGCGATGAAAAGGGCAATGCGTTTGAACATGGTCTCTCTCTCAGGGCGGCGGGCATACAGGCCCGCACGGCCAAGTTTTCGGGGCGGACGCTGAATGATTCAATGCCCTCCCCCTCCATGTACCGCCGGAGGGCGGCCTGACGCGGATCATCCGCCAGGCACTGGTTTAAACTTGAGGTCCCGCGTCCCGGACGTGCTGAGAAACGTCTCAACCCGTGCCACCGACAGACACCCGCTACCGAGGTCGCTTCGCCCCTTCCCCGACCGGCGCGCTGCATTTCGGCTCGCTGGTGACCGCCGTGGGAAGCTGGCTGGACGCGCGCTGTGCCGGGGGCGACTGGCTGGTGCGGATCGAGGATATCGACCCGCTGCGCGAGGTGCCCGGGTCTGCAGTCGGCATCCTCGCGACGCTCGAGGCTTTCGGGCTCGCATCCGACGAGCCGCCGGTGTTCCAGTCACAGCGCGGCCCGCTCTACCAGGAGGCCTTCGACACGCTCCGGGCCGGCGGCCACCTCTTTCCGTGCTGGTGCAGCCGCGCCGATCTCGCCCCCCATCAGGGCATGCATCGTGACGGCGCCTGCGTCGCGCCACCCGACGCGAACCGTGCGCCCGCATGGCGCCTGCGCATGCCTGATGTGACCATGCACTGGATGGACGACGCGGAAGGCCCCCAGGCGGAAAACCTGCGCGATTCAGCGGGAGACATCGTCATGAGGCGCGTGGAAGGCCTCTGGTCCTACCAGCTGGCCTGCGTCGTCGACGATGCCGACCAGGGGGTGACCCATGTCGTCCGCGGCGGGGACCTGCTCGACTCCACCGCCCGGCAGATCTACCTCCAGCAGGTGATGGGCCTGCCGACGCCACACTACCGGCATCTTCCCCTCGTGCGGGATGCCGACGGCCAGAAGCTTTCCAAATCCACGGCCGCGCACCCTGTCGACCCCTGTGATCCGCTCCCCGCGCTACGGTCTGCGCTGGTACATCTCGGTCTGCAGGCGCCGCGCAGCGGACACTCGCCCGGGGAGCTCCTCGCGCTCGCGCTCGAGGAAAACCGCCCTGCGACGCTTCGCCGCAGTAGTCTTACTTCGCCAGCGACGCTATAACAACCGTTTGCCCGCACAGCGGGCCATCACGCAGGAAGATAGCGAGGATGAAGCAGGGCATCACGCAACGAACGGCACTGGTGACCGGCGGCACGGGCGGTATCGGTACGGCGATCGTGCGTTACCTCGCCCGCCAGGGCCACCGCGTCGCGACGAACTACCGCGACGAAGCACGCGCGGCCGCCTGGCGTGAAGACATGATCCGCGATGGCATCGACGTGGTGATGGTACCGGGCGACGTCGCCGACCCGGCCTCCGCCGAAGCGATGATCCGTGGCGTGGAAGAACTCGCCGGCCCCGTGGAAATACTGATCAACAACGCGGGCATCACGCGCGACACCACCTTCCACAAGATGGACTACCAGCAGTGGACCGACGTGGTGAATACCAACCTCAACGCGTGCTTCAACGTCACGCGTTCGGTGATCGAAGGCATGCGTTCGCGCCAGTGGGGACGGATCGTGCAGATCAGCTCGATCAACGGTCAGAAAGGCCAGTACGGACAGGCCAACTACGCCGCGGCGAAGGCGGGCATGCACGGCTTCACGATCTCGCTGGCCCAGGAGAACGCACGCTTCGGCATCACGGTGAACACCGTTTCGCCCGGTTACGTGGGCACCGATCTCGTCATGGCCGTGCCTGACGACATCCGCGCGAAGATCATCCAGCAGATTCCCGTCGGACGCCTGGGTCGCCCTGAAGAGATCGCCCATGCCGTGGCCTTCCTGACGTCGGAGGATTCGAGCTGGATCACCGGCTCGAACCTCGCCATCAATGGTGGCCACTACATGGGCTGGTGATTAAACCGCGAGGTCGTCGATGGCCTTCGGCTCCGTGACGGGGATACCGTTGCGGTGGGCACGGAACTTCGACATGACATCGTAGGCAATGCGACGCGCGCGCATCACCGAACCCAGCGGCCGATGCGCGACCACACCATGCCACGGGCTGAATGACAGTCCATCGTTGATGGCCTTTTCGCGCGCGTCGTCCCACGCGGACTGCGGCTTCATGACGATCCGGGCCACATCGATGAAGGGGCTCTTCTCCTCCGGCCACACCACCGATGCATCCTCGATGGGCATCGCATCGACGTCGGTGCAGAACTGCACGCGCACGTCCCATTCGCCGCCTTCGCGCGCGAAGTGCTCGATCATCGCCTCGCGAAGGCCGTTCGGCTTGCCGTTGACGTTGAGGTCGGCCTTGGTGAGCGCCGTGAGGTTGGGCGAGCGCGGCGCCACGGAGACTTTCACCACGTAGTCGCCGAAGCGCACCGGTGCCTGGCTGTAATACGTGTCGCCGAGTGGATTGGTTTCCGGCTGGCCGCCCATGTTGAGCAGCGTCGCGCTGGAACCGCCAAACGCTTCGATGATCTTTTCGGTGCCGCGGAACACGGCGGAAATGACTTTCTTGGTGCCCTCCGCCTTATCGGTGGTCTTGGCCAGCAGACCCAGCGTGCCGGCGAATTTCTTCGCGTTCGGCGCGGCGAATGCAGGCCCGTTCACCATGATGAAGTCCTGCGTGACATCGCCCTCGGATCCGGGGAGACGTTCGCCCTCGACGCCGATGATCTTGATCGCCATGCCGCGCGGCGTCGAGACACTGTCGTCGAGGATGTCACCGGGTACCGTCGAAAGACGCATGGCGAGCCCGTACGTCCCTGCCTTTGCGAAGATGCCCTGCGCCAGTTCGCGCGGGAGGTCATCGGCAACGATCAGCTCACCGAGCAGCAAGGCATGACTCTTTGCATGGACCGAACGGTGGGCATGGATCGGGCACTGGGCCTTCTCCTGGTTCTCGAGCGTGGTCTGCGTGATATCGGTCAGCGAAGCGACCAGTTTTTCAGCCGTCTCGGCCTCATCGGGCTCGACGTGCTCCAGCGATTCGCTGAACAGGATGGGCGGCGGTGTAAGCGAAAGCGGCATGCGAGGCCCCTGAGGGTGAAGGTGGCCTCATGCTGGGGGCACCCTCGTGAAGAGCGGGTCGGTAAAACATCACATGAGTTTGTAGCTGAAGGTCAGGTTCCATCGCACCTTCCGGTCATCACTCTCGGGCGGCCTGTCCCCGGTCGGCAGCGCCAGCGCGAAGTCGACCGAATAATGCTTGTTATCCGACGCACGGACACCCACGGCCGCGGAATCCAGGCGATCGATCAGGGGTCGCGCGCCGTTGAGATACACGCGCGCGCTCTGGTAGGCCAGATAGGGAACCACCGACTTGATCCACGTCGATCCCGTGACGAAACTGCGGTTCAACTCCGCCGACGCCGCCCAGCCGCTGTCGCCGGCCGCATCGCCGGGATCGTATGCATAGGCGAAGCTCGGGCCGCCGAAGTTGATCTGTTCCGTCGAAGGCAGCGGATCCTTGCTGTATTGCCCCGTCAGACGGAATACCGTGCCCAGCTTCCGGGCCCACTCCTGCGACCAGAGGCCATTGATGGTGAAGCGGGTGAACTTCACGTCCGGCGTTTCGATACCCGTGGCGCCCACGTTGGTCACGGCCCGCGAACTGGCACCGAAGGCATCGAAACCGTGCGCCACGGCCAGGCTGAACTGCCGTGTGCGTTTCGGATCCACCTTCAGCCACGACAGTTCCGCGTTTGCCACGCGAACGCTCGATTGCAGTGCCACCATCGCGCCGGTGTCCACATTGCGATACCGGTCGTCCTGTCGGGACGCATAGACACCCATGGTCAGGTTCACGCGCCGGCTGTTCGTCAGCACGAGCGGATAGACGGCCGAAAGCGCGAGGCGGTCCTGTGTCAGCCGGTGGTCGAGGTACGACGGCAGCTGATCCCCGGTGTCGGGCTCGCCCCAGTAGCGGCTGGCGTCCACCCTGCCCTGCCAGCCCCTCGATCCCAGCGGTTCGACATACGCCGCGGAATAAAAACGTTGGCCACCGCCGTTCGGAAACAGCGTGGAGACGCTCAGTTGCTCGCCGAGCGGCGTGGCGCCGTTTTCGAGCAGGGTGAAAACGCCCTGCGAGCCGGGGTGATTGAAGTCCAGGCCATAGCTGACGTCGTAGCGCTGGCGGCTGACGTCGAGCTCGAGCTTCGTCGCGCCGTCCGTCGTCGTGGGCGGCGGCACGTTGGCACCGACCTTGAGCCCGGGTAACTGGCCCAGCAGCTGCGTGTAACGCTCGAAGGTGTCCTGCCGCAGCGGACGCTCGCCGACGATGTGCGCCGCCATGGCACGGATGCGCGAATCGAGGTTACCCGCATCGCCTCGAACGGCCACTTCGGAGACATACCCTTCCACGATGACGACCTTCACCACGCCGCCCGCGAAATCCTGGCCGGGAAGGAAGGCGAACGACAGGGCATATCCCTGTTTCTTGTACATGGCGGTAACCCGGTCGGCCGCCGCGATCAGCTGGCCGACGGTGGTGTCCTTGCCGCGCAAGGGCGAGAACACGGCAGCGACCTCCGGGAACGAAACGGACTTCACGCCCGTGACGTCGAACCGCGTGGGCGTCACATGCGTCGCGAGCAGTGCTTCGAGCGCGGGATTGCGTGTCTCGACATTCACCTTCACCGAGGGCGCCTGTTGCGGCGTCTCCGTTCGGGGAAGGGTCTGGAGGGGATTGGCAGGCGTACGTACCTGCGCCTGTGCGGAACACACGGCAGTGATGCCAAGAAGGCAGCCGACCCATCGTTTCATACGTTTTCCCCTGTTACTTAACGTATCGCGGGGCGAGCCTCACGGCTGGCCCTTTCAGGTACGCGTCGGGCGATGCCTCGGCATCGCCCGACGTTCTGGCTATCGAACCATCGTGCCGATCAGCGGCGACCGCCACCCAGCAGACCCTTCAGGCCCTTCGGGGAGGAATCGGTATCGCCACCGTTGAGGCCGCCCGTGAGGCCACCCACGACGCCGCCCAGGGTGCCGCCGACGGTGTTGGTGACACCCGCGACCGCCGAGCCGAGGCCGCTCGCCACACCCGAGCCACCGGTGGCGCCGGTGACACCACCAGCGACCGAACCCACGGTGCCGGTGACGCCGCTCGCCACGGCGCCGACGGTGCCGGTGACCCCGTTCACCACGCCACTGACGACCCCGCCGACACTGCTGACGCCGCCACTCGCGCCGCCGCCCGTGCTGCCGCCGGTGGTCGTCGCGATGCCCGTCACGCCTGCCACGCCGTTGACGAGGCCGCTGGCTGCGCTCGTGACACCGCTCAATGCACCGCCGGACGAGACGGCCGCCGTTGCGCCGTTACCCACGTTCGACACGAGGGCACCGACACCATTGGTCACCTGCGAAAGCGGTCCGCTGGCACCCAGGCCGGTCACGACGGGAGCGAGCCCTGCCACCGTGCCCGTCACGCCGGCCAGCGTGGTGCCGACCGTGTCGCCCGCACCCGGGGCTGCTTTGCCCAGGCCATTGCTGAGGCCGGCGCTGAGCGGTGCCAGTGCATTACCGCTGCTGTTCACCGTATTACCGACCAGCGTGGTCAGGCCGCCCAGTGCGCCCGGGGCCTGCACCCCGGCGATGTTCGCCCCGAGCGATGACACGCCGGTGCTTGCCGCGCCCGTGAGGCTGCCGCTTGCGCTGCCCACGGCAGCGACCAGGTTCGTGGAGTTGATTGGCGACGCACCGTCACCCAGCGCCGTCGCCAGCGGCGTCACGACGCTGCTCAGGGCCTGCGTCAGCGAGTTGCCACCCTGCGAATCCAGCGCGCTGCCAAGACCCGTGCCGATGTGTACCACGGTCTGGCCGACCGTGGACACGGTGGTTCCCACCACGGCCGTGATCGGCGTGATCGGGGTACCGGCACCGACCGTGCCGACGCCCGTACCGAGATCGTTAACCACGCCGCCGACCTGGGTCACGACGTTACCGAGGCTATCCGTCGTCGTGCCGACGGGGTCGGCGATGTTGCCTGTCTGGCCGAGACCGTTGCTGACACCGTTACCGAGGGTGACGAGGGCATCGCCGAGGCCACCCACGCTGCTTGATAGCGCCGTCGTCAGGCCCGTGTTTCCGCCGAGGATGGTCGTGGCGGGCAGCTGCGCAGCCACGCCGGACACCGTGCCGCCGACGGCCGCGAGGATATTGCCGGTACCGGTTGCGGCCGCACCCACTGCGGTCGACACGGCCGGCGTGCCGCCACCGGTGCCGCCACCTGTACCGCCTCCCGTACCGCCACCCGTACCACCGCCTGTACCGCCACCCGTACCACCGCCGGTACCACCGCCGGTGCCGCCACCCGTACCGCCGCCGGTGCCGCCGCCGGTTCCGCCACCCGTACCACCGCCGGTGCCACCACCCGTGCCGGTGCCGCCCGTGCCGGTGCCACCCGCGCCGTCGCCCGTGCCACCAGTCCCACCGGTGCCGGTGCCGCCGCCGGAGCCCGAACCGCTACCCGAGCCGCTTCCGCCCGTTCCCGAGCCGCCGCCCGTGCCGCTGTCGCCTGAGCCCGTGCCCCCGCTGCTGCTGCCGTCGCCGGTGCCCGCTGTGCCGCCAGGATTTACGGTGGAACCGGAGCCGCCCCCCGAGTGCGTCGAGCCATGCCCGCTGCAGGCCGTCAGGGAGACGACGCCTGCGAGGATGCAACTGGCGACCAGGGTGCGGGTAAAAACGCTGTGCGTGGATTGCTTTCTCATGATCCATTCCTCTAGAGAAATAGTTGGATCGTGACCCCCGTCACGCCCCTGGATTCATGAGACGCCTGCGTTCGCCGCGCCATTGCGCAAATGTGGCAACTAAGTAGTTATACGTAGGGCGTTTTCGGCCAGTTATTCACGTGGATCGCGAGAACGTGAACTATTTTCCGTTCGAATTGAGTAATTTGAGAAATTGGCGTTTCTGGGCCATGGCGGGCGGACGGCGGCGGGCGCGAAATGCGTGCCGGAAGCGGGCAACGCACAACATGAAGCGACGCTCGCACGCAGGAGCGCGCCCTGCGCGCGACAGATTTTCGCGAAGCGTGTGATGCCTCGCGAAAAGCTGTCGCGCGCAGGGCGCGCTCCTACGATCGGTGCCGTGCTTAGTGAACCGTGAACAGCTTGTCGAAGCCGGCGATGCGTAGCGTGTTGCGCAGGTCGGCGCCGGCATTGACGATGCGAATCTCCGCCCGGTCGCCGCCGGCATGTTCGCGCAGCAGCATCAGCATGCCGAGCGCGGAGCTGTCCATGCTCGCCACCTGTTCCAGATCGAGCACGTAGCTGCGTGCGGCAGCGACGTCGCCGAGGCAGGCGTCGTGAAAGGCACGGTGGATCGAGAAGTCGAAGCGCTCCCCGAGGTGCAGGGTGAGCACGCCGTGCTCGCTGTCGTTGTGAACGTTGATGGCCATGGTCATTCCCTCAGAACAGGTCGATGTCGCCGGCAGCCATCGACTGCTGGAGGGCGGGGCCGCGCGAACGCAGGCGTGCGCGCTCGCGCTGCTCGGCAAGGCGCGAGCGGACGCGCTGGGCACGTGCGCCGAGTTCGGCAGGGTCGGCCGGGGCACAGGCCAGTTCTTCGATATCGCGGGTGCAGTCCGCCGTGATCTCCTGCAGCTCGACGAGGCGCGAGCGCGTCTGGTGCAGGAGCTGGCTCAGGATGTCCTCGAACTGGAGCGAACGGATCGTCGTGGAGACGTCGGTACCCAGGCCGCGGTTGATCATGGCGGCCTCATCGGCGGCGGCGCTCGTGCGTGCATTCGATTCGGTGATGGTGGACATCATCTCGTCGATGTCGCCCTTGGCCGACAGCGCGACGTTCATGTCCTGCGACGCCATGTGGCCGACAAGCTCGCGCAGCTGCTCCATCGCGGTACGCGAACGCTCCACGTGAGTACCGATCTTTTCGTTGAACTGGTTGCTGTGCTGCGCGAGGTTGCGGATCTCGCCCGCCACCACCGCGAAGCCACGGCCCGATTCACCGGCACGCGCGGCCTCGATCGCTGCATTCAATGCAAGCAGGTTGGTCTCTTCGGCAATCGTGTTCACGTTCTTCAGCAGCGCGAAGACGGCGTCCATCTCCCTCGCCATGCCGTCGATGCGGTAGACGATGCGCAGGCTCTCGCGTGACAGCTGCACGATCAGGCCGACGAAATGCTCGAGCAGGCCGGCGGTGCGATCCGCGAAGTCCTGCACGGAAATGCCCTTGCCGCCGCTCTCGATGATCTCGCTCAGCAGTTTCTGCTGCTTGCCGGTCTTGTGCGAGAGGCCGTTGAAGCCGCCGCCCAGCTCCGCGACGGCGTCGCGCACCAGGTCGAGTGCCTGGTGCAGCTCGCGGCTCGCATGGCCCAGTTCATCGACGATGGCGCTACGCACGTCTTCCATGGCTTCGCGGACCGAAGCCTCTTCGCTCGACGCCTGGCGCAGCACGATCTTCACTTCCGGCGCGGGCGCCGGCAGCATGCTGATCGAGATCCAGGTCGCTGCCACCAGCGCCACGACAAGGGGTGCGACCCAGGCGGCGTGTACCACCAGTACCAGCACGAGGCCGAGGGCGCTCGCGGCGATACCGATGCTGCGTTCGTGTTTGGGGATGACCATGATGACGTCTCGCTATCAGGTGCCGACGCGTGCGGCGGCGGCGGAAACAGGGGTTTGGGCAAGCGCGAGGAGACGCGCGGCGATGGCATCGAGCGGCAGCATCTCGCTGGCTGCTCCGGCTTTCCAGGCAGCGCCCGGCATGCCCCAGACGACCGAACTGGCCTCGTCCTGGACCAGCGTGGGCGCACCGATTTCTTTCAGTTCCCCGAGGCCACGTGCACCGTCGTCGCCCATGCCCGTGAGCAGCACGCCGATGGTGGCGGCGCCGACGCTGGCGGCCATGGAGCGGAACAGCACGTCCACCGCTGGCTTGTGGCGATTCACCGGCGGGCCGTCATGGAGGCGGCACACGTGGCGTGCGCCGTCCCACATGACCAGCAGGTGCTGGCCGCCCGGTGCGATGTACGCGTGGCCGGCCTGGATCGGCTGGCCATCGCGCGCCTCGCACACGCGCATGGCGGAACACGTGTCCATCCGCGCGGCGAACGGGCCGCTGAATGCGGCAGGGATGTGCTGGGTGATCACGATCGGCGGGGCGGTCGGCGGCATGGCTTCCAGCACGACACGGATGGCTTCCGTGCCGCCGGTTGAAGCGCCGATGGCGATGATGCGCGTGCCGCCGCGTGTGCCGGCGGTCTGTGCCCGCGGTAGCACGGCGTCGGCGGAGAAGCGGGGGGCGACCTCGAGCTTCGCCACGGCAGCCCGCTCACGCGGCCTGGCACCGGCGGCGAGCCGTACCTTGGCGCAGATTTCCGGCGCGTGTTCCATGAAGGTCGTCGCCAGATCGGCGGCCGGCTTCGTGAAGAAATCGATGGCTCCGAGTTCCAGGGCGCGCAACGTGACGTCGGCGCCGCGCTCGGTCAGCGTGGACACCATCACGACCGGCATCGGCCGCAGGCGCATCAGGTTCTCGAGGAAGGTCAGGCCATCCATGCGCGGCATCTCCACGTCGAGCGTGAGGACGTCCGGGTTCAGCTGCTTGATCTTCTCGCGGGCGATGAGCGGGTCCGCGGCGGTGCCGACGACCTCGATCCCGGGATCGGACTCGAGCATGGTCGACAGCACCTTACGGACAAGGGCCGAATCGTCGACGATGAGAACGCGTACTTTCTGCATGGGGTCCTGGAGCTCGGTCACGGGAGGGAAACGAAGGCAATGACGCCGGGAGACGTCAGAACAGTTCCACCTCTCCCTTTATCGGATCGTCAGCCAATCGCTTGAGGTATCGTTTTTCGCGATCGGCGAGCGTGTGATCGTGCATGGAGCGCATCTGCCGCACGCGCACCTTGCCGCTCACCGGGAAGAACTGCACCTGGCGTGGATAGATGTCACCCACGTCAGCCGCGCAGAGCCTCAGTTTTTCCGTCGCGATGTAACGCTGGACGAACGCGATGTTGCGCTGGCCGATGTCGGTCATGGTCGCGAGCACGCGCCCGCCACCGAAGATCTTCACTTCCAGGTCGTCACGTCGACCACCCGCCTTGAGGATGGCGTTGATCAGCTGTTCCATGGCGTCGTTGCCATAGCGAGCCGCCCGGCCGACCGTGGAACTCCAGCTGTCCCGCTCCCCTGCGGGCTCCGGCAGCATGAAATGGTTCATGCCGCCGATGCGCTTGCGGGTGTCGCGAACGCAGGCCGAAACGCACGAGCCGAGCACGGTCGAGATCATTTCTTCCTGCGTGCTGACGTAGTACTCGCCGGGAAGGATCTTTACCGTCACGACCTCCTGGGCGGGATCCCAGAAGCGGCGCACGTGTTCGAAGCCCGGCAGCACGCTCTTGGGATCGAACCCGATGAAGGTGCGCGGCTGCGCTACGAACGTGTCACTCATACGCGCTTCCGGTAGACCGTGCGGCCAATCAGGTCGAAGTCGTCGGACAGTCCGTACATGGATTCCGAGTGACCCAGGAAAAGATAGGCGCGGCTTTCCAGCATGCCGGCGTAACGGGAAAACAGTTTCTGCTTCGTCGGCTTGTCGAAATAGATGACGACGTTGCGGCAGAAGATGGCGTCGAAGCGACCCTGCATGGGCCAGTCATGCAGCAGGTTCAGTGGCTGGATGGTGACCAGTTCACGCAGGCGCGGGTGGATGCATGCATAGCCATCGAAGGAACCTTCACCGCGCAGGAACCAGCGCTTGCGACGCGCATCGCTGACCCCGCCCAGCCGGTCGACGGGGTAGACCCCCTTGCGCGCCGCCTCGAGCGCCTGCGGCGAAAGATCGGTCGCGAGGATCTTCGCGTCGATGTTCACGCCCGTGCGTTCCATGGCCTCGGCCAGCACCATGGCGAGTGCGTAAGGCTCTTCGCCCGTGGAGCAGCCGGCCGACCAGATGCGCAGCCGGCCGCCGTTCTTCTTCTCCGCCAGCCAGCGCGGAAGAAGTTCGTCGACCAGCAGGTCGTAGTGGTGCATCTCGCGGAAAAACGACGTCACGTTGGTGCTGATGCAGCTGGCCAGCTCGCCCAGCTCGGACTGCGGATCGCGGCGAAGCAGGTCGCAGTACGCGGCGAAACCGGACAGGTTCAGCGCGCGCAGCCGGCGGAGCAGGCGCCCCTGGACCAGCTGACGCTTGTGGTCGCCCAGCGAGATGCCGCACTGCTGCAGCACGAATTCGCGAAGGAAGGCGAAATCGGCTTCACCGAGGACCGGGCCACCTGCGCTCGCCTGCACGGCGTCGCCGTTGTTGACGAGCGCGTTCATCGATCAGAACTCCTTCCACACACCGGCGTCGGCGGTGGATTCCGCCGGACGCGACGGGCGTGCGGCAGGCTTGCTGCGCACGGTGGCGAACACGGTTTCCATCTCTTCCTGCGTAGCGTCCTTGCGCGGCGCGCGGGCGGCCGGTGCAGGGGAAGCGGTACCGGCGACCTTGAAGAAGCCGACCTGGCGGGTAAGCTCCGTCGCCTGCTCGTGCATGGCACGCGCGGCGGCAGCCGATTCCTCGACGAGCGCGGCGTTCTGCTGGGTCATCTCGTCCATCTGCAGCACGGCGTGATTTACCTGATCGATGCCGGCAGACTGCTCGGAACTGGCGGCGGCAATCTCGGCGACGATGTCGGTGACCTTCTTCACGCTGTCCACGATCTCGGCCAGCGCCTTGCCCGACTGGTCGACCAGCTCGGAGCCGTTCTTTACCTTCGCGGCGCTGTCGTTGATCAGCACCTTGATTTCCTTGGCGGCACCGGCAGAGCGCTGTGCCAGGTTGCGCACTTCGGTCGCCACGACGGCGAAGCCGCGACCCTGCTCACCCGCGCGGGCGGCTTCGACCGCGGCGTTGAGTGCCAGCAGATTGGTCTGGAACGCGATCTCGTCGATGAGGCTGACGATGTCGGAAATTTTCTTGCTGGACGTGTTGATCTCGCGCATGGCGACGACCGTCTGCGCGACCACTTCACCCCCCTTCTCCGCCTGCTCGCGGGCACCGCGCGCAAGCTGGTTGGCGTGGCTGGCGTTCTCGGCGTTCTGCTTCACCGTGGAGGTCATTTCCTCCATCGACGACGCCGTCTCTTCGAGGCTCGATGCCTGTTCCTGCGTACGCTGCGAGAGATCGTCGTTGCCGCGCGAAATCTGCTGCGCCGCGGTGCTGACCGAGCCGGAGCCGTGGCGCACTTCCGTCACGATGGCGAGGAGGCGCTCGTCCATGGCGCGGAAGGCCGACTGGAGCTGGCCGAGCTCGTCGCTGCGGGTGACCTGCACGTCGTGGCCGAGCTTGCCCTCGGCGATGGCGTTGGCCACTGCAACGGTGCGCGACAGGGTCTGGATGATCGAGCGGACGACGATGACGCCAATGACAAGGCAGATGAGCAGCCCGAGCGCGAGGGAGGCAATGCTGAGCGCCCGGACCGTCTTGTATTGCGCCGTTTCCCTGGCGTAGATCTCTGCGGCTTCGTCACGCTTCGCCTCGCCGAGTTTCGCGAGCTGCGCATGGCGATCCATGAGGAGCGGGCGCACCTGCAGCTCGAGCACGTCCCTTGCGCCCTCGTCCCCCTGCTTGAGCGCATCGACCATGTCTGACTTGGCCTGCGAGTAATCCGCGTCGGTCGCCTGCCATTTGCCAACCAGCGCCTTGATGGCCGGCGACATGGGCATCTTCATGAATTCGGCCTTCGATGCCTCGAGCTTTGCCTGGTACTTGTCGAATTCGGCCAGCTTCTGGGCTACCTGGTCCTTATTGCCTACCTTCGACGCCGCTTCGCCAAGCACCACGAATGACATCAATGAGTCGGAACTGATGCTTGCCAGCGAGGCGTTCGGAACCAGTTCTTCTTCATATACCTGGCGCATGCCCTCGTTCTGGAAGTGCATCGCGCCGAGGCCGACAGCAGCACCGCCAAGCAGCATCACGGTGAGCAGGCCAAGCACGCCATAGAGGCGACCGCGAACGGTCAGGGCGGGCATCTTGAACTTGAACTTCTTCATCTCGGTTCCAATCGGCAATGTGCGGCAAGGAAAAGCGTAGGTCAGGCGACGGCTTTCACTTCGGGGGACGCCAGGGCGGCCTCCAGCATCTGGGCGTCCTGCGGCTGCAGCAGGCGATCCACGTCGAGCAGGAGCACCATGCGCTCGCCCACGGACGTGAGGCCCTTGAGGTATTCGGTGTCGACGGTCGTGCCCATGTCGGGAACCGGGCGGATGCTGCCGGGCGACACTTCGACGACGTCGGAGACGGCATCCACCACCACGCCGAACTGGCGTCCGGCCACCATGACGATGACGGTCACGGTGGTCGCGGTGTATTCCTCCCGCGCGAGGTTGAAGCGCAGGCGGAGATCGAGCACGGGCACGATGGCACCGCGCAGGTTCAGCACGCCGAGTACGTAAGACGGCGCCTGCGGAATGCGGGTCACCGGTGTCCAGCCGCGTATTTCGCGCACGGCAAGGATGTCGACACCGTATTCCTCGTGACCGAGGTTGACGGTGAGGTATTGCGCGGCCTCGTCGGCGGCAGTGGCATAGCTGGCTTGCTGATTCATGTCGTTCCCACGGCGGATCGGATCGGCGGTTCGGGACCCCTTCGTTTGGGGTATCGGCCGTAGCGGTGGGGACTTGAGTAGGAAAAAATGTAGGAGCGCGCCATGCCATGTGGGAGCGCGCCGTTTCCATGTGGGAGCGCGTCCCTTCCATGTGGGAGCGCATCCCTTCCATGTGGGAGAGCGCCCTGCGCGCGACATCTTTTGAGGCCATGCACCACGATTCACCGCGTGAAACAGGTGAAGCAGGCGAACCCGGGCGCGGCGCGAGGAGCTGTCGCGCGCAGGGCGCGCTCCCACGACGGGGCGGCCCTCTTGTCCGCCTGGCGATATTCAGTCAGGCAATGTTCCTGTCAGGCAATGTTCCTGTCAGGCAATGTTCCGGTCAGGCTGCCTTACGGCGCGACTGTAGCCTTACCAGGCCGGCGACATCGGCGATCAGCGCCACCGAGCCATCCGGCAGGATGGTCGCGCCGGAGATACCTGCGACGCGGCGATAGTTTGCCTCGAGCGACTTGACGACCGCCTGCTGCTGGCCGATCAGCTCATCGACGAACAGGCCGATGCGCGTGCCCTCGCCTTCCACGACGATCACGATGCCCTCGTCGACCGCCAGCCGGCGGCCATCGCAGCCGAAGACATCGAACAGGCGGACGATCGGCAGCCAGTGGTCGCGGAAGCGGAACAGCTCGCCGCCGCCGGCCACGCTGCGCACGGCATCGGGCTTCACCTGCACGGACTCGATGATCGAGACCAGCGGCACGATGTATGTCTCGTCGCCCACCGCAGCCGTGAGGCCGTCGATGATGGCCAGCGTGAGCGGCAACGTGATGGTGAACGTGGTGCCGCTACCCTGCGTGCTGCGGATGGCGACGGTGCCGCCGAGGTCCATGACGTTGCGGCGGACCACGTCCATGCCGACGCCACGACCGGAAAGATCGGTGGTGGCCGCCGCGGTGGAGAACCCCGCCTCGAAGATCAGGTCGGCCACGGCGTCGTCGGACATGGCGTCACCGGAGGTGATGATGCCGCGGGACACGGCCTTCGCCACGATGGCGTCGCGGTTCAGGCCTGCGCCGTCGTCGGCGACCTCGACCACGATGGAGCCACCACGATGGAAGGCCTCCATGCGCAGCGTGCCGGTATCGCCCTTGCCGGAGGCCAGCCGCTTCGCCGGCATTTCGAGGCCGTGATCGATGGCATTGCGCACCAGGTGCACCAGCGGATCGCCGATCTTCTCCAGGACGGTCTTGTCGAGTTCGGTGGTCTCGCCGCGCATGTCGAGCACGACCTTCTTGTCGAGCTTCTGCGCCAGATCGCGCACCAGCCGCGGGAAGCGGTTGAACACCGTGCTGATAGGCAGCATGCGGATGCTCATCACGCTTTCCTGCAGCTCGCGCGTATGGCGCGTGAGCTGGGTCAGGCCATGGCGGAGCATTTCCAGCTGGGCTTCGTCCACGCCTTCGCTGAACTGGCTGAGCATGGACTGCGTGATCACGAGCTCGCCGACGAGGTTGATCAGGGTGTCGATCTTCTCGATGCCGACGCGGACGGAGCTGGACTCGCTGTTGATCACCGGCTCACGCGCGGCACGGGGCGCAGCTGCGACGGCCGCCGGCTGGGCCACCGGCGCAGCCGCGGCCGCAACCGTGGTGACGACCGGGGCGGCGACGGTCGCGAGACGCGGCGTCACGGCGAGGTCGCAGTCGCCGTCTACCCAGTCGAACACGCCTTCGACCGCGGCGCGTTTTGCACCCGCCTCAAGACGGAGCGTCCAGCCCAGGTACGACGTCTCGGCATCCATGTCGGCCAGCGCCGGGAGCTTCGTCGCGTCGCAGGTGACGGACAGCGGACCCATGCCCTCGAGCTCACGGAACATGCGCGCCGGATCGTTGCCGGACTTCAACAGGTAATCGAAGGGGCGGAACGCGATGTCCCAGCCTTCGATCGCTTCGGCAGGCGCAGCAGCCGTGGCGGCCACCGGCGCGGCGACGGCCGCGCCCGACACCATGGCGGAGAGCTCATCCAGGAGAGCCTGGCTGTCGGGGGTCGATGCGGGCTGCCCCGCCATCGACAGGGAAAGCATCTCGCGCACGGTATCGCCCGAACGCAGCAGCAGCTCGACCACCGGCTTGTCCATCGGACGGCGGCCGCTGCGGACCTCGTCCATCAGGTTCTCGGCCACGTGGGTGAACGCCGCGACATCACTGAAACCGAACGTGGCCGCGCCACCCTTGATGGAATGGGCCGCGCGGAACACGACGTTGATGAGTTCCGGATCCTCGGCACCCTCGTCCAGCGCGAGGAGCGCCTGTTCCATGGCGTCGAGACCGTCGAGGCTCTCTTCGTAGAACGCCTTGTGGAATTGCGCCAGATCGACTTTGGACATGGGTGGGACCCTGGATTACCGGAACGTCGTGGGGAAAATCAGCCGAGCACGCGGGCGACGGTCGCCAGCAGCTGCTCCGGATCGAAGGGCTTGACCAGCCAGCCGGTCGCGCCGGCCGCCTTGCCTTCCATCTTCTTTTCCGGGTTCGATTCGGTCGTGAGCATGAGGATGGGCACGCCGCGGTAATCCGGACGCGTGCGGATCTCGCGCACCATGGAAATGCCATCCATCACCGGCATGTTCACGTCGGCGAGGATCAGGTCGAACTTGTGCGCGGCCGCCGTATCGAGCGCGTTCTGGCCGTTGTCAGCTTCTTCCACGTCGTGGCCGGCGCCACGCAGGGTGAAGGCGACCATGCTGCGCATGGAAGCCGAATCGTCTACCGCAAGAATCTTAGCCATCGGAGCACCTTCAGTTCACGCCGGCGGGAGCCGGCAGGTCAATCAGAGCGTTGAGACCCAGCACGGAAACGCCGCGCTGGAGGGGGTCGCTGGCACCGGCCCACGTCACCGGCAGCCCGGCGGCACGTGCGTCACGCGAAAATGCGGCAAGCACCTGGAGGGCAGCGGTGTCGACATGGGTCACGGCCTGGCCGTCGATCTGCACGGCCTCGCCGGCGGCAAGTGCCGCCAGCAGTGCGTCGCGCAGCGCAGGGGCGGCGGCGATACGGAGATCGGCGGCCAGCGCGAGCGGCGCGGGTGTCGTAGCAGGGGAGGATTTCTTGGCCATCATCCGTACCGGGTCGGGGTTCGTTCGATGGACTTATCGGCTCCGCCGGGGAAAGCTTTAGTGCCGTCGGGTCACCGGTCCGGGTAGATCAGCATCGCGTCGCCGTACGAGAAGAACCGATACCGCTGCAACACCGCGTAGCGGTAGGCATCCAGGATGGTTTCCTTCCCTGCCAGCGCCGATACCAGCATGAGCAGGGTCGACTGGGGCAGATGGAAGTTCGTGATCAGCGCATCGACGCTGGTGATCCTGTAACCGGGGAAGATGAAGATCTGCGTCTCGCCGGCGAACGGCCTGAGCACGCCCTCCACGGTGGCGCTCTCCAGTGCGCGCACGACCGTGGTACCCACGGCGATCACCCGCCCGCCCGCCTCCCGCGTCGCGCGGATCTTCTCGACCAGCGCGGCACCTACGTTCAGCCATTCACGGTGCATGACGTGGTCGCGCACGTCATCGGCCCGCATCGGCTGGAACGTGCCCGCGCCCACGTGCAGGGTGACGTAGCCCATGTCGACGCCACGGTCGCGCAGGGCCTGCAGCAGCTTCTCGTCGAAGTGCAGGCCGGCGGTCGGCGCGGCGACGGCGCCGGGCTCGCGCGCGAACACCGTCTGGTAGCGTTCGAGGTCCGACGCGTCGGCGCCGCGCTCGATATATGGCGGCAACGGCATCTCGCCGAGCCGCGAGAGCACGCGCTCCAGCGGCTCTTCGGTGTCGAAGCGAAGCATGAAGAACTCGCCGTCGCGGCCGAGCACCGTGATCATGCTGCCGTCGGCCAGCTCGATCCGCCCGCCCTCCTTCGGCTTCTTGCTGACGCCCAGCTGGGCGCGGGCTTCATGGGAGCCGGTGACCCGCTCGATCAGTATCTCGACCGCGCCGCCGGACGCCTTTCGCCCGTGCAGGCGCGCCGGGAGCACGCGCGTGTCGTTGAAGACCATGAGGTCGCCGGGCCGGACCATCTCCGGCAATTCGTCGAATTTCCGGTCCTTCTTCGTGTGCGCCGCGGCATCCAGCACGAGGAGCCGGCTGCCGGAACGGCGGGCCAGCGGGGCCTGGGCGATCAGGTCGGGCGGAAGTTCGAAGTCGAAATCGGATTTTTTCACGGCAGGGACGGCGTATCTGGCAAAGACGCATTATCCCTGATCGGGGCCCGCCATGCGTCGCATCGTGGCACGCCGACGCAGGAGCGGGCCTGCCCGCGAACCCTCATCACGGCCATGGCGGGTGATGCGTTGCGTTCTTTACAGCCAGCCCTTCTGGCGGGCCAGGCGGTATGCCTCGATGCGGTTCGCGGCGCCCAGCTTCCCGATCGCCTCGGACAGGTAATTTCGCACCGTGCCGTGCGACAACGTGAGCTGCGTCCCGATATCACTCGCCGACATGCCTTCGCCGGCCAGCCGGAGCACCTGCCGCTCGCGGTCGTTCAGTGGATCCGCGTCGGACCATGCCTCGAGCGCCAGCTGCGGATCGATGGCACGACCACCCCGGTGCACCATCCGCAGCGCCTCGGCAAGGTTCTCGGCCGGCGCGTCCTTGAGCAGGTAACCGCCCACGCCCGCGTCGAGCGCGCGTCGCAGGAAGCCCGGCCGTGCGAACGTGGTCACGATGATCACCTTGATCGGCAGGCCGTGCCGGTGCACGCGCTGGGCGATCTCCAGACCGGTGAGGCCCGGCATTTCGATGTCCGTCACCAGCACGTCCGGCTTCAGTCGCTGCAGTTCGCGCCACGCTGCTTCGCCGTCGGCAGCCGAGCCGAGCACCTCGATGTCCGACTCGAGATTGAGCAGCGCCGTCAGCGCGCCGCGCACCATGGCCTGGTCTTCGGCGAGGAGGACACGGATCATGCGACGCGCTCGCTGGCGATGGCCGATGTCGATGCCAGGGACGCGCCCGGCACCATGATGTCGAGCACCGTGCCGCGACGCGCGGGCGAGTCGATCTCGAGCCGTCCGCCGATCTGGCGCACCCGCTCGCGCATGCCCGATATGCCGTTACCGTGCGCCGCGAGCCCGCCGCAGCCGTTGTCCGTGATGCGCATGCCGATGCCTTCTCCGTGCGATGTGATGGCGACGCGCGCCTCGGTGGCGCGCGAATGACGGTGGATATTGGTGACGGCCTCGCGCAGGACGAGCGACAGTGCCGCCTCGCTCCTGTCGGCCAGTTCGAAGGTCTCGGGACGCTCGACCAGCAGCGTAATGCCCGAAGCCTCCAGCATGAGCCGTGCCGACACGAGCTCGCTGCCGAGGTTGCCTGCGCGCATGCCGGTGACCGCGTGCCGAACCTCGGCAAGCGCATGCCGCGCCACGCGCTCCACCTCTTCCATTTCCTGCTGCGCACGCGGCGGATCGGCCAGTGCGCGGCGACGGGCCAGCTCCGACTTCAGCGTGATCAGTGACAGCGTATGCCCGAGCAGGTCGTGCAGGTCGCGACCGATGCGCTCCCGTTCGTTGAGAACGGCGAGACGGCGCACTTCGTCCTGGGACAGGCGCAGCTCGGCATCGCGCCGGGAGCCCCGGACATAGAGCCAGTTAGTCACCCCGCCCGCCGAGCCTGCCACGAACACCATGAAGACGTGCTGGATCAGCGCCACCAGCCAGAAGAGCTGCACGCCGACCTGCCAGCGCAGGTAGACCGGCCAGTGCAGGCTCCCGAGCAGCGAATCCTTCCGCAGTGCAGGAAGACGCATGCGCTTCACGACGCCAGGCCCCGGTCGGCGGAGACGGCTCCCGCCACGGCCGGTGGCCCTGCGGCGCCCGGCATCGCCGCCGGCATCAGGGGAGAGGCTGCCGCCCCGACCCGGGCCGGCGGCAGGTCCCCCGCCTTGAGCGGCAGCGACACGTGCACGCGTGTGCCTTTCTCCCGCGACGACTCGAAGGCAAGCGTGCCGCCGATCGCCTTCACCCGTTCGCGCATCCCGCACAGGCCATTGCCCTCGGCACCCGAGCCGCCCTTCCCGTTATCGGCGATGCACAGCGTGAGCACGTTCCCGTGGATGGCGACCTTTGCTTCCGCGGTCGTCGCGTGGGCGTGGCGATGGATATTCGTCACCGCCTCGCGCAGCACCATGGCCAGCGTGGCTTCCACGCGTTCCGGCAACGCCGGCACGTCGGACACGTAGTCGAAATGCACCATCGATGCACTGAGCAGCAGGCGCGCCGACGCCAGTTCGGCGGCGATGCCGGTGGCACGAATGCCGGTCACGGCGGAACGGACTTCGGCCAGCGCATGGCGCGCCACGCGCTCCGCCTCTTCCATCTCATGGCGGGCGGCGCCGCTGTCGCGGTCCATGAGTCGACGCGAGAGTTCGAGCTTCAGCGCGATCAGGGAAAGACTGTGGCCGAGCAGGTCATGCAGGTCGCGGCCGATACGCTCGCGCTCCGCCATCGCAGCCAGGCGGCGTACTTCATCGTGCGACAGCTTCAGCTCGGCATCGCGCTGCGAGTTGAAGCGATAGATCATGTTGACCGTGCCGACGCAGAAGGCGATGAAGGCCAGTGCGATCGTGACGCTGACCGGCCAGTGGAACCCGAAATACGCCGTCGCCAGGAAAATGGCGATGACCAGGCCCATGCGCGCGAGTCCCAGCCGCATGGAACCGTTCACGCCCATGTAGGAGCACGCGAAGATGATGTAGCACGCCCCGCCACTCGCGTTGTAGTTCATGGTGGCAAGGCCGAGCACGGCCATGCCGGCGCCGAAGCATTCCATGTAACGCATCGACGCCGTCTGGCCCAGGAGGAACAGCCCCAGGAACAACGGGAAACTGATACTGGTCGCCACGATCCAGTGTGGTCCGAGGGCTTCGGTACGAAACAGCAGGTCGCCGAAGACGTAGACCGTCCACACGAGATGGAACAGGCTCGCGTAGCGCATCTTCCCCTTGCTGCGCTGGCGCATCCACAGCGAGTCGGGAGCCGGTTGGAGCCACGGGCGGGCCATGGGAGTGTCCGATGAGAGGCGTGGAATCATGCTACTTCAACCGTTGCGACGAAGGCGGCGTGAGGCGATGGCGAGGAATACGGCCGTATAGCCGACCAGCACCGCCACGTGGATCCACTCGCCGCCCTGCCCCAGGCCGACCGTGGACAGCGCCAGCTGGTCGAGATGGTAAGCCGGCCAGATCGGTGCGATCGACTGCAGCACGGACGGCAGCATCGACAGCGGCATCCACAGGCCGGCAAGGAAGGCCATGGGCAGGTAGACCAGGTTGATGATGCCCGGTGCGCCCTGCCCCTTCACCAGCGTCCCGACCAGCAGGCCAAGCGCGCAGAACGGCAGCACGCCAAGCAGCTCCAGGAAGAAGAACGCCGCGATGCGCGATGGCGGCAGCACGACGCCGGCCACGAAGATCGCCAGGCAGAGCAGGATGACCGAGATGATGCCTGCCACCACCACGGCCATGCACATCTTGCCCAGCAGGTACGCACCCGGCGGCATCGGCATGGCGCGCTTGAGCGTCAGCAGGCCGGTGTCGCGCTCCAGCGCCAGCGACACGCCGAAGCCGAACAGGCCCGGCGCCATCACGCCGAAGGTGCCGTACGACGCCAGCAGGTAACGCAGTGTCTCGGGCCCGCTGTGCTGGTTGAGCAGGATGCCGAACATCACGTAGAACACGGACGGGAAAAGCAGCGTCGGCAGCAGGAAGCCGGGGTTGCGCAGGTAGCGCAGGCACTCGGCCTTCGCTTCCTGGGCATAGGCGTTGACGACGCGGCCCGGGCTCATGGTGCGCATCACGGTGGCATCGAGGGTGTTCATGCGGCCTCCCGGGAAAGATCGGTATCTGCGGCTTCCCGCGTGATGTCGCTGAACGCCTCGGCCAGGCCGGCGCGCTGCACTTCGAGCCCGGACAGCGCCGGATCGGCGTCGAGCAGGCGGCGTACCACGGCTTCTGCATCGGGCGTGGCGATGGCGAGATGTCCCTGCTGGGCTTCCACGGACGCGACGCCCGGCCACTGCGCAATGGCGGTGGCGGGAACCGACGTCACACAGCCGATCCGGCGCAGCACCACGCGCGCGCGCAGCGCATCGACGGTGCCCTCGGAAATGACCTTTCCTCCTGCGATGACACATACCCGATGCGCCAGCGCCTCGGCTTCTTCCAGATAATGCGTGGTGAGCACGACGGCGCAGCCCCGTGCGACCAGTTGGCGGATGGCTGCCCACAATGCCTGCCGCGCCTGCAGATCCATGCCCACGGTGGGCTCGTCGAGGAACAGGATCTCGGGCTGGCCCACCATGGCCATCGCGAACTGCACGCGCCGCTGCTGGCCGCCGGACAACGCGGCATAGTTCCGCCCGAGCAGATCCTCGATGCCGGCCAGTGCCGCGCACGCCGTGACGTCGAGTGGCGCCGGGTAATAACTGGCGGTGAGGCTGATCAATTCCCTGACCCTGAGCGTCGGGGGCAGCAGGGCCGACTGCAGCATCACGCCGATGCGTCGTCGGGTGCCGATGTCCTGCGGATCCTGGCCAAAGAGGCTGACCGTGCCCGAGTCGGCACGAAGCAGGCCGAGCAGCAGCCCGATGCTCGTGCTCTTGCCGGCACCGTTCGGCCCCAGCAGCGCGAGCACCTCGCCACGGTGAATCTGGAGGTCGATGCCATCCAGCGCGACGACGTTGCCGTAGCGCTTCCCCACCCCTTCGAGACGTGCGACGCAGGTATCTTGATTCATGGTGTCCTCCCTTGCGTTGCACCATATTCGAAGGCAACCCATTGGCGGCAGTCGCTTGCGTCATTGTGCGGATATGACAAGCGTCACCCGGCCATCTGGCGGGGGTTACGCGGCCAAAACACGCATGATATGCTCGGTCGATAAACCCTTTACATATAGATACTTAGCGATAGGGAGTCAGGTTATGGGCGTGATCGAGCAACTGCGTCAGCTTCGCGATTTCGGCGGCGCGCCGCGCACCCATGGCCTGCCTGACGCGACGATCGAGCGATTCGCCGCGCACGACACCTCGCTGGTGCTGGCGATTGCCGAAGCTGCCGCGTACCACGAAGCCCTCCGCCACGACATGGCCGACTTCCTCCGCATGGACGAGGCCGAACAGATCCGCCACGTGCAGGCCGGCCTCGTCAACTTCTATCCCGACGACGGCGTGAATCCCTATGTGCCCGCTGCCGCACGCGGCCCGTGGGTCGTGACACTGAAGGGCGCCGTGATCCACGACAACGGCGGCTACGGCATGCTGGGCTTCGGGCATAACCCGCAGCCCATCATCGAGGCCATGGCGCGCCCGCAGGTCATGGCCAACGTGATGACGGCCAACGTGGCGCAGCTGCGTCTGTCGAACGCGTTGCGTGCGCAGATCGGCCGCCAGCGCGGCGGCAGCCCCTACACGCATTTCCTGTGCCTCAACTCCGGCTCGGAGTCGGTCACGCTCGCCTCCCGCATCGCCGACGTCAATGCGCGGCTCATGACCGATCCGGGTGCACGCCACGCCGGCCGCACGATCAAGCGCCTCGCCGTGAAAGGTGCCTTCCACGGTCGTACCGAGCGTCCTGCGCTCTATTCCGATTCGTCGCGTCGTAACTACCAGCAGCACCTGGCCAGCTACCGCAACGAGGATTCGCTGATCACGGTCGAGCCGTACAGCGTCGCCTCCTTGAAGGCCGCGTTCGCCGAAGCCGATCGCCAGGGCTGGTTCATCGAAGCGATGTTCCTCGAGCCGGTCATGGGTGAAGGCGACCCGGGTCGTGCCCTGACGCCCGAGTTCTATGCCGCCGCGCGCGAACTTACCCGTGAGCATGGTGCGCTGCTGCTGGTCGACTCCATCCAGTCGGGCCTTCGCGCCCACGGCGTGCTGTCCATCATCGACTACCCGGGCTTCGAGGCACTTGACGCGCCGGACATGGAAACCTTCTCGAAGGCCTTGAATGCTGGCCAGTACCCGCTTTCGGTCCTGGCCGTGTCCGAAGCGACGGCCGGGCTGTATCGCAAGGGCATCTACGGCAACACGATGACCGCCAACCCGCGCGCGCTTGACGTCGCGCTGGCCACCCTCGACGAACTGACCGACGACGTGCGCCAGAACATCCGCGAGCGTGGCAAGGAGTTCGTCCAGAAGCTCGAGGCGCTGAAGGGTGAACTCGGCGGCATGATCACCAGGGTGCAGGGCACCGGCCTGCTGTTCTCGTGCGAGCTCGCCCCGCAGTACAAATGCCACGGCGAAGGTTCCACCGAGGAATATATGCGCGAGCGCGGCATCGGCGTGATCCACGGCGGCGTGAACTCGCTGCGCTTCACGCCCCACTTCCGCGTCACCAGCGCCGAGGTCGACCTCATCGTCGACGAGGTACGCCAGGCGCTGAAGAAAGGCCCGGGCGCGGAAGCCTCGATCAAGGCTGCCTGACGCATCGGCCGCCCTCGTGGGCGGCCCTTCGTGGGGACGCGCTCCTGCCGTGGACGGCGTAAGCTCGGCCCTGCCGGATTACCCCGGCATAACGTAGGGGTTTGCCATGCGTATGCAGCTTCGTATCCTTGCCGTTGCCTCCCTCTTCGCTTTCGCTTCCTCCGCCACACTCGCCGCACCGCAGGCCGCCAAGAAAGAGCTCACCCCACAGCAACAGCGGATGGGCGCGTGTAATACGCAGGCGACCGGCAAGAAAGGCGATGAGCGCAAGACCTTCATGAGCAGTTGCCTCAAGGGCGACACGGCCATGCCGGCGAAACAGACGCAGCAGGAAAAGATGAAAACCTGCAACGCCGACGCTTCCGCGAAAACGTTGAAAGGCGATGACCGGAAAAAGTACATGAGTACCTGCCTCAAGGGTTGAATGGCCGATTCCGTATAGGTGCCGCTCCGTGGACCCGCGCATCGCACCCGTGGCGGGTCGATGCGCGCCCGCCCCCTCATTCGCGACGGCCCCGCCATGGCCTCCGCATCCGGCGCGGCCCGACCCCATGCGACAATCGACGCAACGCCCCGCCACACAGTCACTGCCCATGAAAATCGTTGAAGTCCGCCACCCCCTCATCCAGCACAAGCTCGGCCTCATGCGTCGTGCCGGCATCAGCACCAAGGAGTTCCGCGAGCTGGCCTCGGAAGTCGCGATGCTGCTGACCTACGAGGCCACTGCGGATATGGAAATCGAGACCAAGACGATCGATGGCTGGGCAGGCCCGGTCGAGGTCACGCACATCAAGGGCAAGAAGGTCACCATCGTGCCGATCCTGCGTGCCGGGCTCGGCATGCTCACGGGCGTGCTCGAGATGATTCCCGCGGCGAAGGTGAGCGTGGTCGGCCTGGCGCGCGACGAAGAAACGCTCGAGCCGGTGACGTACTACGAAAAGCTGAGCGGCAGGCTGGACGAGCGCACGGCCATCATCGTCGACCCCATGCTGGCCACGGCCGGCACGCTGGTGGCTACGGTAGACATGCTCAAGGCGGCCGGTGCGAAACGGATCAAGGGCCTGTTCCTCGTCGCGGCTCCGGAAGGCCTCAGGCGTATCGAGGCCGCTCACCCGGATATCGAGATCTACGTGGCTTCCATCGACGATCACCTGAACGAGCTGGGCTACATCCTGCCCGGCCTGGGCGATGCCGGCGACAAGATCTTCGGTACCAAGCAGAAGACTTCCTGACACGTCGAGTACGTCACATCTCCCTGTCATATTCTGGCCGCAAACTCTTGCGGTGGGCCTGACAGGGGGAATGCAACGCAGGGGATGCGCTGTACTTCGGGTCGCACGTCACTCAACGACTCGAGGGGATCATCGAATGCGTTCGACCACGACACAGCGCGCCACATGGGCGGCGCTGGCAAGCCTCATGGCCATCCTGCCGCTTCAGGCCGCAGACCTTTCCATCAGCCAGTTCCGTGTTCGCGGCCCGGCGGGCGGCAACGACGAGTTCGTCGAGGTGCAGAACACCGGCACCGCCGCGCTGGATGTATCGGGCTACAAGCTCAATGCCTCCAACGCCAGCGGCACCACCGGGACCCGCTTCACGTTCCCGGCCGGGACCACCGTCGCGCCAGGGTGCTTCCTGCTGCTGGCCAACGGAGCCGCATCGGGTTACTCCGGTACCGTCACCCCGGACCTGAAGTATTCCACCGGTGTGACGGACGACGGCGGCCTCGCGCTGCTTGACGCCTCGGGCACGGTGCTGGATCAGGTCGGCCTGAGCGCCGGCTCGGCCTACAAGCTGGGCACGCCGCTCACGTCACTGGGATCAGGTAACACCGATCAAGGCTACAACCGCAAGGTAAATGGCGCGGGCCTGCCACAGGCCACGGGCGACAACTCGGCAGACTGGGTCAAGATTGCGCCGACGGCCCCACGCGCCAGCACGTCACCCTGCACGGTACAGGGCACCAGCCTGTCCATCGCCGATGCGACGGTCAGCCTGCGCAACGGCGACGACGTGCAGATGCCCTTCACCGTGACCCTCAGCGAGGCGGCCCCGGCCGATGTCACGGTGCATGCCGCGACGGCGGATGACACCGCCACGGTCGCCGCAGGCGACTACAACGCCGTCGATACCACGGTGTCGATACCGGCGGGTTCGACCACGGGCACCTTCAATGTCACCGTGCATGGCCCGAAGGCTGCGGGCGCCGACAAGGCGTTCCGGGTCAACCTCTCGGACGCGACGGGCGACGTGACCATCGCCAAGGGCACGGCCGTCGGGGCCATCCTCAATGAAATCCCCATCGCTGCCGAAATCTGGCAGGTCACCGGCACGGGCCAGGTGTCGCCCCTGGTCGGCAAGCGCGTGGCTACCCAGGGCAACGTCGTCACGGCCGTGGGTCCGGCGGGCTTCACCATCCAGACCCCCGATGGCCGCGCGGATGCCGACCGGCTCACGTCGAATGGCATCTACGTCTTCACGAGCACGACGCCCACGGTCAAGCCGGGCGACGTGGTGAACGTGGAGGCGACCGTCGACGATTACTTCAGCCTGCCGGAGCTCAAGAACGCGACCGTATCCACGACGATGCACGGTGCGAAGCTGCCTGCCGCCGTGGTCTTCGGTGCCAACGTGCCCTCCACCGATCCGAACGCGTTGTCGTGCGGCACCACGAACTTCCAGTGCTATGTCGGCATGCGCGTCGCGATCGACAACGGCATGATCACGACCGCAAACCTGCGTTTCAGCAACGAGCCGTTCGCCGAGGTGTACATCACCGCCAATGGCACGCGTTCGCTGCGCAAGCCGGGCGTGCGTTTCACCGTGCCTGTGCCTGACGGCGTGACGCTGCCCAACTGGTCGGGCAACCCGGAAGTGTTCAAGATGAACACCGCCGACCACGGTGCCGTGCCCGTGAACACGCCTTACAACGCCGGCACGACGTTCCGCGCGGAAGGCGTGATGTCCTATGCGTTCGGGGCCTACACCTTCATCCCGACGAAGATCACCGTGAAGAAGGCGACACCTCTGCCGCGCCCCGTCGATTCGCGCGCGTTCTACGCCACGCGCATCGGTGCCTTCAACATGGAGCGCTTCTGCGACACGGAATTCAACACGACGTTTACCTGCAGCGGCGGCGACACCGAGCCGACGGCCGACCAGGTGAAGCTCAAGACCCAGCGGCTGTCGGCGTACATCGGCAGCGTGCTGAAACTCCCGGACGTCCTTTCCGTGGAAGAGGTGAAGAGCCTGGCCGTACTGCAGGGCCTCGCAAAGCAGCTCGGCGACGACTATCCGGCACAGTACGAAGCGTTCCTGCAGCCCGGGCATGACCCCAGCGGCATCAACGTCGGTTTCCTCGTGCGTACGGATCGCGTTCGCGTGATCGGGGTACGGCAACTCGGCGCGGATGAAACCTGGGACGACCAGGGTTCGACGTCCTTCCTGCATGACCATCCGCCCCTGCTGTTGACCGCCGACGTGCCGTCGATCGTCGGCCGCATGCGCGTCAACGTGATCGCCGTGCACCCGAAGGCACGCCAGAACGTGGACAAGACTGGCACCACGGCGGAACGTGACCGCGAGAAACGGTTCCTCCAGGCGAAGTCGCTGGCCATCCAGGTGCAGGCGCTCCAGACGGACCGGAAAAACCTGCTTGCCCCGCTGCTCGTGGTGGGTGATTTCAACGCCTACCAGTTCAGCGATGGTTTCACGGATGTGGTGGGCCTCATCGCCGGCCGCTACGACGACAGCCAGAACCTGCTGAAGCTGGGCAAGAACCTGGTGAAGCCGGCGCTGTGGAACGCCGTCGACGCCGTGCCGGAAAACGATCGTTATTCGTTCCTGTTCACCGAGAACTTCGGCAACATCCAGGGGCAGGCTCCGCGGTCGGTGCCGACGCACCAGATCCTGGACAACGCGCTGCTCAATACGGTGGCCCGCGGCCTGTTCCTGAAGATGCAGTTCGGACGCGGGAACCTCGATGCACCGGTGCAGACGCTGGATGATTCGGCTTCCGCGACGGATATGCGAAAGGCGCTCGGGTCATCGGACCATGATGGGTTCGTGGTCGATCTGCTGACGTTGCCGCTCGGGTTGTTCTGATTCGAACGCGTCGTAAAGGCATCGCGAAGAGCGGTCGCGCGCAGGGCGCGCTCCTACAGTGGGAGCGCGCCCTGCGCGCGACGGCTTTTCGCGACGCCGTTCGACGCCCTGATCCTTTGACACCCTGCACCTTCGACGCCCTACCCGCTCAATGTCCAGGTCCGGTCAACGTCCGAACCGCTCAACGCGCGAACGTATCCGCCGCGCGCACCAGCTCCCGCGCGATGCCCGGCTCGAAGGCGGAATGCCCGGCATCCTGCACCACGCGCAGCTCCGCTTCCGGGAACGCACGATGCAGGTCCCACGCGCTGCGCATCGGGCACACCACGTCGTAACGGCCGTGCACGATCACCGTGGGGATGTGGCGGATCCGGTCCACGTCGCGCAGCAACTGTCCGTCGACATCGAAGAAGCCCGCGTTGACGAAGTAGTGGCACTCGATGCGTGCGAACGCAAGCGCGAACTCATTCTCGCCACTCGAGGCCATGTGGCCTTCGTCCTGGTACAGGTAACTCGTCGCACCTTCCCACACCGACCATGCACGTGCCGCCGCGATACGCACGGCGGCATCCGGGCTGGTCAGGCGACGGTGATACGCGCTGATCAGGTCACCGTGCTCCGCCTGGGGGATCGCGGAGAGGAAGGTCTCCCACGCATCCGGATACAGTGAATCGCAGCCCGCCTGGTAGAACCATTCCAGTTCCGAACGACGCAGCAGGAAAATACCGCGCAATACCAGTTCGCTCACGCGTTCCGGATGGGTTTGCGCGTACGCCAGCGCCAATGTGGAACCCCATGACCCACCGAACACCTGCCACCGGTCGATCGACAGGTGCTCGCGCAGGCGCTCGATATCGGCGACGAGATCCCACGTCGTGTTGTCGGTGAGTTCGGCGTGCGGCGTGGACTTGCCGCAGCCACGCTGGTCGAACAGCACGATGCGGTATTTCGCCGGGTCGAAGAACCGCCGGCAACGCGGATGGGTCCCGCCGCCCGGGCCACCATGCAGGAACACCACCGGCTTGCCGTTCGGGTTGCCGCTCTGCTCGTAGTACAGCGTGTGCAGCGGTGAAACCTGGAGCGTGCCGGTCTCGAAGGGTTCGATCGGCGGGTATAGGTCGGTTGAGTCCTGGGCCATGGGGAGTGTCCTTGGGGGCGGCGGGGGATGGGGCAAGCGGTAAAGGCTAGCGGGCCCTGCTACCAGATGCCAGCGCCCACCGGCGCCGCGCGGTATCGCCGACGCTAGAGGAGCTTCCCCGGGTTCATCACGCCGTTCGGGTCCCATACCGCCTTGATGCCGCGCATCAGGGCGATCTCCGCGTCCGAACGGACGCTGCCGAGCCAGGGCTTTTTCACCAGGCCGATGCCGTGTTCCGCGGAAATACTGCCACCGTGGCGCTGCAGCGTATCGACCAGCAGCGAGGTGACCTGCTCGCACTGTTCCACGAAGGCGGCGTTCTCCAGATCGGCGGGTTTCAGCACGTTGATGTGCAGGTTGCCATCGCCGATGTGCCCGAACCACACCACGTCGAAATGGGGGTACGACCGCGACAGCAGCGCGTCCATTTCCGCCATGAAGGCCGGAACGGCGGAAATCCGCACCGATACGTCGTTCTTGTAGGGCTTGTGCGGCGCCAGGCTTTCCGTGATGCCCTCACGCAGGCGCCAGAGCGACGCCGCCTGGGCATCGCTGGAGCTGATGACGCCATCGACGACCCAGCCCTCCTCGAGGCAGAACTCGAAGAAGCCCAGTGCCGCGGCTTCCGCCTGCTCGTCGGCCGCGTCGAATTCCGTGACCACGTAAAACGGATGTTCTTCGTCGAAGGGACGCTGCGCACCGTGGGCGAGCACGTGGTGCAAGGCACGGTCGGTGAAGAACTCGAACGCCTCCAGGCTGAGGCGGTGCCGCGCTTCGGCGAACACCTTCATCAGCGCGTCCATCGCGGGTATGGCCAGCAGCATCACCTGCGACGGCGGCGGCAGCGAGGTAAGGCTCAGCGTCGCTTCCACCACGATGCCGAGCGTGCCTTCGGAGCCGATCATCAGGTGGCGAAGGTCGTAACCCGATGCGTTCTTGACGAGCCCCCGGTTCAGATCGAGCAATTCGCCCGTTCCCGTGACCACTTTCAGTCCTGCGACCCATTGCCGCGTATTGCCATGGCGGATCACCCGGATCCCGCCGGCATTGGTCGCGATATTGCCGCCGATCTGGCATGAACCACGCGCGGCGAAATTCACCGGGTACAGCAGGCCCCGCTCGTGCGCGGCGTTGTGGACGGCCTCCAGTGCCATGCCGGCCTGCACGGTAAGCGTCCGGTCGATCGGATCGAACCCGAGCACGCGGTTCATCCGGTCCAGGCTGACCACGAGCTCGCCGTGTGCGGCCACCGCACCGCCGGAAAGGCCCGTGCGGCCGCCCGATGGCACCACGGCGACACCATGTGCATTTGCCCAGTGCACGATGCCCTGCACGTCAGCCACGCTCCCCGGAAAGGCGATGGCGAGGGGCGCAGGCGTCCAGCGACGGGTCCAGTCGCGGCCATGGTGCTCGAGGTCGCCAGGCTCGGTGGAGAGCTTCAGCTCAGGCAGCTGGCGGGCCAGTTCGGTCAGGCGCGGGTCGTTCATGGGGCTCTTCACTCGTTGCGTCATGGCAGGGTGCCAGCGCGGCAGGCGGGCGTCCACTGCGTTGCAACAACCCCGGCCCTATCTGGCATAGTGGGATTCCCCCTTTGACCACGGAAGCCCGGACCGGCCATGAAACGCACGTCGTATCCGAAAGAAGACATCAAGGTGCTGCTGCTCGAGGGCGTCAGCCGCAGCGCACTGGATACTTTCCGGCAGGCCGGTTATTCCCAGATCGAGTTCCACGAGAAGTCGCTGCCCGAGGACGAGCTCAAGGAGCGCATCGCCGATGCGCATATCGTCGGCATCCGGTCGCGCACGCACCTCACCGCCGAAGTGCTCGCCGAAGCGCGCCGACTGATCGCGGTCGGCTGCTTCTGCATCGGCACCAACCAGGTCGATTCGGTGGAAGCCGAGCGCCTGGGCATCCCGGTCTTCAATGCGCCCTACTCCAACACGCGCAGCGTGGCCGAACTGGTCATCGCCGAGATCATCATGCTCGTGCGCCGTATCCCCGAGAAAAACGCGGAATGCCACCGTGGTGGCTGGTCGAAGTCGGCGGCGGGCAGCTTCGAGGTGCGTGACAAGGTGCTGGGTATCGTGGGCTACGGCCACATCGGCACGCAGATCGGCGTTCTGGCCGAGTCCCTTGGCATGCGCGTGATCTTCCACGACGTGGAAGCCAAGCTGTCGCTGGGCAATGCGCGCGCCGCTGCCAGCCTGCAGGATCTCCTGGAACGGGCCGACGTCGTGACCCTGCACGTGCCCGAGACGGCGCAGACGAAGAACCTCATCGGTTCTGCTGAAATCGCGCACATGCGGCCCGGCTCGATGCTGATCAACGCATCGCGCGGCACCGTGGTCGATATCGACGCACTGGCGGCGGCGCTCGCCTCGAAACACCTGTCCGGTGCGGCGATTGACGTCTTCCCCGTCGAGCCCAAGGGCAACGGCGATCCGTTCGTCTCGCCGCTGGTCGGCATGGACAACGTGATCCTCACACCGCATGTCGGCGGCAGCACCGCCGAAGCACAGGAAAACATCGGTATCGAAGTGGCGTCGAAGCTGGTGCGTTACAGCGACAACGGCAGCACGCTGTCGGCGATCAATTTCCCCGAGGTATCGTTGCCCGGACATCCCACCGCCCGGCGCCTGCTGCATATCCACCGCAACATCCCGGGTGTTCTCTCTCGCGTCAACGACGTGTTCTCGCGCGCCGCCGTCAACATCGACGGCCAGTACCTGCAGACGTCCGGCCAGGTGGGTTACGTGGTCATCGACGTATCGACGACGGAAGAACACGCCGCCGCCCTGCGCAATGAACTGGCGGCCATCGAAGGAACCCTGAAGGCGCGCGCCCTTTATTAACGGGCACGCCGTGTATTAAGGCGCGCACCTGCTCGCAGGGGCGCCCCTGCTCGTTGCAGGAGCACGCCCTGTATTAAGGCGCGCACCTGCTCGTTGTAGGAGCGCGCCCTGCGCGCGAAGCCAGGTTACCTGAACACGGGTCGACTCCAGCAGGGTCCGGTACCCGCCGGGTCCCGTTCGAGGATGGTGTCGTCGATGCTCATGGCGGTTCCGGCAGGCGGTGGATCGGACAGTAGACGGATGGGTCGAGGACGTATCGGCGGGAGCCCGGCCTTTCTTGAGAGCGAGGCGTGCCACCCATGCTCGCATGCTGCGACGAGCTGTCGCTCCGAAACCTGACGCCGTTCGTATAACAGGGGAGCGCGGAAAGGTATCGTGGGTTTATGAACGACTCGCGACTCCTGGCGACAGCTCAGTTGATTCTCGATGGCGTGGCCATCAACGAGGCCGTGCAGGCGGGGGACATGGACGAAGCGCGGTTTCGCTGCCACCTGATTTCGGCACATCCGGATGCTGGTGCCTTTCACGCTACGGCTACGGCCGCCGCGGCGCTCGGGCTCATGCTCGGGCCGGCGGGAACCCTCCCGCACCCCGGATATAACAGCGCTTTACGGGCACTTTCTCATGCGATCGATGCATTGCCCTTCCGGTTGCCATCATCTACCTAAAAGCGGCCAAAGCCTGAAAGTGTTAGCTGCATCACGTCAGTTCGTTGACTTTTCAGGTACATGCAGGCCGACACCCTGTCTGCATGGAAGCCGAAGACATAAATACGATGGGCATGGTCGAAGTGGTCCTGCATGGTGTGGCTATCGACGACGCGTTCGTGGCGGGAGATCTCGACGAGGCCCGCTATCGTTGCCAGCTCGTGGCCTGGAAAGCCAATGACCTCGACCTGCCAGGCCCCGCAAGGGCGGCCAACGAACTCAAGCGACTGCTGGGGCCCGAGGGTTCGGAGCCCCATCCTCACAGCAGTGCCGCCGTAAAGCGGCTATCAAGAGAAATCGATGGCATTTCGTTTGATCTGATTTAGGTGAAGGCATCTCCCGGGTCAACCCGCAGGCCGCCACGACGTTGGACGTCCATACCGAAGAAAGGACGACGTCCCCATGCAGCATCTCCGTCCACTGCGCGCCCTGGCGCTCGCCAGCGTCGCGTTGCTCGCCGCCTGCGCGGGCGATCGCATACGGCTGGCGGCCGCTCCCATCCATCCGCACTCTTTCGACGGCCACTGGGTGGTCGACCCTTCGCGCAGTGAAGACCCGGACGCGGCACTGGCGGCGGGTGGCGGCGGGCACGGCGGTGGCCACGGTCACGGTGGGGGCATGGGCGGTGGTATGGGAGGGATGGGCGGCGGAGGCGGAGGCGGCGGCATGGGCGGTATGGGAGGCATGGGAGGCATGGGTGGAGGCCGGCATGGCGGTAGCAGCGCCGGTGGCAGTGCCCACGGCGACGACAGCGGCGCCGGCGGGGGCAGGAGCGACATGATGCGACGCGCATTGATGCTGCCCGGCACGCTGGACATCACCATGCAGCCGGCCACCCTCCTCATCGCCCCGGACGGCCACCCGCGAACCGTCCCGATGGTGACGGGAAAAGACGACACCGACGTGTCACGTGCAGGCTGGGACGGCGACAGCCTGGTCATCGTTACCCACCTCGACGACAAGCGCGGCGATATCGTGCAGCACTACGACGTGGCGGCCGACCACTCGCGGCTCGTCGTCACGACCGAGTTCAAGGGGAAATCGAAGAAGGTTTCCATCGTGAGGGAATTCACCGCCGGGCCGAGGGCGGGCGAGGACCCGGCGGGGGCCGGGTTGCATTAGTGTTTGCTGATAGCACTCATGGGTCGGCACTCTTGTCCACTGCGATCGTGTCGAGTCAGTGACGGTGAAAGGCTGCCTTACCGGAGTCATCCGGGAGGTGTCGCGAAGGGATGTCGCGCGCTGGGCGCGCTCCTACAGTTGCTGCGAGTCGGGCTTTCCCGGCGGTCAGCGAGAGCCTGCACGGAAGACGTCGGGTTCCGTTTTTTGAGCGTCTCCGCAGGGAGGCGAAGGCCGGACGAGGACCCAGCGAAAAAAATGGAACGCGGCGGCTGACCTGCCTCGCCGTACGAGCGTGACCGCGATGGCATAAGCCGAGCAGCCCCACCGTCACCCCTGGATGCACGAAGAACAAAAAAAAGCGCCCCGACGGGACGCTTTTCAAAATAATGGTCGGGGTGGCGAGATTCGAACTCGCGACCACTACACCCCCAGCGTAGTGCGCTACCAGGCTGCGCTACACCCCGACGAGCTGACGATTGTAACAGCAACTTCGCGATCTACGGAAGCAGAATCAGCTAAGAAGAACGCTCAGCGACGAAGAAGTGTCAGGACTTCTTCGAGCTCCAGACGGACCTGACGGACGATCTGGTGGGACATGCTCGCCTCCATGCGAGCCTGGGGGCCTTCGAGACGGGCGCGGGCACCGGTGATGGTGAAACCCTCGTCGTAGAGCAGCGAGCGGATCTGGCGGATCATCAGCACGTCATGGCGCTGGTAGTAGCGGCGGTTACCGCGACGCTTGACGGGCTTGAGGGCGGGGAACTCCTGCTCCCAGTAGCGAAGGACATGCGGCTTGACGCCGCAAAGTTCGCTGACCTCACCGATCGTGAAGTAGCGCTTCGCCGGGATCGCCGGAAGCTCGGTGTTATTCCCTGGATCCAGCATAACCTTCGACTCTTACCTTGAGTTTCTGGCCGGGACGGAAGGTGACAACCCGTCGGGCAGAGATGGGAATTTCTTCGCCGGTCTTGGGATTGCGACCGGGCCGCTGGTTTTTCTGCCTCAGGTCGAAGTTTCCGAAACCGGACAACTTGACCTGTTCACCGCGTTCAAGGGCCTCGCGGACGACCTCGAAATAGGCGTCCACGAATTCCTTCGCCTCGCGCTTGTTGAGGCCTACGTCGAGGAAAAGCCGCTCGGCCATTTCCGCCTTGGTCAGCGCCATCTCATCCTCGCAATCTTGCCTTGCATGTTTTCTCCAATGCCCCGACCGCATCTGCCACGCGAGCGTCGGCATCTTCGTCGGTAAGGGTGCGTGAAGCGTCCTGTAAAATCAAGCCCATAGCGAGACTCTTTCGACCTTCGTCGATACCCTTGCCCGCGTAGCGATCGAACAGGCGGACGCCGACAAGCACCTCACCCAGCGCCGCCCGAACGGTGGATTCGACCAGAGCCCATGACACGTCTTCCGGCAGCTCGACGGCGATGTCGCGTCGCACGGCCGGGAATCGCGCCACCCTGGTGGCGGCCGGCATGCGGCGGGCGAGGATCGGCTCGAGGGCCAGCTCCATGACGTGCACGTCGGGACCGAGGTCGAGCGCCTTCGCCAGCGCCGGATGCAACGCACCGAGGAAGCCGACCGGCTGCCCGTCGCGCAGCACACGCGCACTGCGGCCCGGGTGGAGCCACGACGGCAACGCCTCGGCGTCGACCGACCAGCGCGACGATTCGCCGGTATGACCGATCAACGCATCGAGATCACCCTTGAGGTCGTAGAAGTCGACGACACGGGACGGGTTGCCCCACTGCTCCGCGCGGGCATGGCCACAGGCCACGACCGCCACACGACCCACCTCATCGGGGGCTGCGCCGGTGGCGTGGAAGCTGCGCGCGACCTCGAACAGGCGCACGCGCTCCTGCTGGCGGGCACGATTGTGACGCAGCACCTCGACCAGGCCCGGGAGCAGCGAAGTGCGCATGACGGCCAGATCCGAGGAGAGCGGATTGGCGAGAGGCACCCAGGCATGGTCGAGGCCCCAGGTCGTCAGCAGGTCGGCGCTTACGAACGACAGCGTGACCGCTTCGAAGTAGCCGCGCGCCGCCAGCTGGTCGCGCAGGGCCATCTCCGGAAGACGCGCTTCCGGCTCGGCGCGCAGCGCGATCTCGCCAGCGGGGATGTGGGTCGGGATGCGCTCGTAGCCATGAATGCGGGCGACCTCCTCGATCAGGTCTTCCTCGCGCTCGATGTCGAAGCGGCTGCTGGGCGGCGTGACCTTCCAGCCATCGGCCGTCTCCTCCACGCCCATGCCCAGCGCAGTGAAGATGCGGGTGACTTCGCCGGCCTCGACATCGATGCCGAGCACGCGGCGCAGGCGCGCATGGCGCAGGGCAACCGGTGCGTGGTCACGAAGGTCTTCGGGCCGCTCGGCCGTGGTGATCGGGCCGGCGCTTCCACCGGCGATCTGCAGCAGCAGCTCCGTCGCGCGCTCGATGGCCCGCTTCGGCAGGGCCGGGTCGACGCCACGCTCGTAGCGGTGCGAGGCATCGGTGTGCAGGCCGAGCTTGCGCGCGCGCCCCATGATGGCGGAGGGCGCGAAATGCGCAGCTTCCAGGAAGACGTTTCGCGTGGCATCCGTGACGCGGGAATCGAAGCCGCCCATGATGCCGGCCACGGCTAGCGGACGCGCCTCATCGGCAATGACGACGAACGACGTGTCGAGCTTCGCCTCGCTGCCGTCGAGCAGCTTCAGCGTCTCACCCTGCGCCGCGTGACGGACGACGATGGCACCGGACAACGTGTCATTGTCGAAGGCGTGCAGCGGGTGACCCAGCTCGAGCATGACGTACTGCGTGACGTCCACGATGGCGCTGATCGGTCGGATACCTGCACGACGAAGGCGTTCCGCCATCCAGAGCGGCGACGACGCGGAGGCATCGATGTTTTCGATGACGCGCCCGAGGTAGCGCGGCGCATCGGCACCGGCGTCGAGCCTCACGGCTCGCGTCGCGCTGGCCGTCACGGGTGCGTCGTCGACGCCCACGCGCTTGACGCGGCTGCCGAACAGGGCGGCCACGTCATGCGCCAGGCCATTCAGGCCGAGCACATCGGGGCGGTTGGGCGTGATCTTCAGCTCGATGCTGGCGTCGGGCAGGCCCAGGTACGCCGCGATCGGCCGGCCGACCGGCGCGTCGGCGGGCAGCTCGAGCAGGCCCGAGGCATCGGCGTCGATGCGCAGCTCCTTCGCCGAGCAAAGCATGCCGAACGACTCGACGCCACGCAGTTTCGCCGCATTGATGTGCACGTTGCCCGGCAACGTCGACCCCACCGTGGCCAGCGGCACGCGGATGCCCACGCGCGCATTGGGCGCACCACAGACGATCTGCACGAGCTCGCCCTGCCCCGCATCGACCTTGCATACCTGCAGGCGATCGGCTTCGGGATGCTTCGTGGCCTCGACGATCTCGGCGACGATCACGCCGTCGAGGTCGTCACCCAGGGGCGTGACCTCTTCGACCTCCAGGCCGGACATGGTGAGGGCGTGGACCAGCGCCGCGCGATCCGCGTCGACGTCAACCAGTTCACGCAGCCAGTTTTCGGAGAATTTCATGGGAGCGACTCGTTATCGTGGATCGAGGACGGATCAGGCGAACTGGCGCAGGAAGCGCAGGTCGTTCTCGAAGAACGCGCGCAGGTCGCCCACGCCGTAACGCAGCATGGCAAAACGCTCGACGCCCAGGCCGAACGCGAAGCCGGTGTAGCGCTCCGGGTCGATGCCGCAGTTCTTCAGCACGGTGGGATGCACCATGCCGCAGCCCAGCACCTCGAGCCATCGCGTGCTGCCGTCTTCCGCATCCCAGCGGATATCCACTTCAGCGGAGGGTTCGGTAAACGGGAAATAGCTGGGGCGGAAGCGCATCTCGAAGTCGCGCTCGAAGAACGCGCGGATGAACTCGGCCAGCGTGCCCTTCAGGTCGGCGAAGCTGGAGGTCTCGTCGACCAGAAGCCCTTCGATCTGGTGGAACATGGGCGAGTGCGTCTGGTCGGAGTCGCTGCGATAGACCTTGCCGGGCGCGATGATGCGGATAGGCGGCTGGCGCCCCTGCATGGAGCGGATCTGCACCGGCGAGGTATGCGTGCGCAGCAGGCGACCATCGTTGAAATAGAAGGTGTCGTGCATGGCGCGCGCGGGGTGATGCGGCGGGAAGTTCAGCGCTTCGAAGTTGTGCCAGTCGTCTTCGATTTCCGGGCCGTCGGCGCGCTGGTAACCCAGGCGACCGAAAATGTCGGAAATGCGCTCGAGGGCGCGCGTGATCGGGTGGATGCCGCCGTATTCACCGTCGCGCCCCGGGAGGGTCACGTCGATCTGTTCGGAGGCGAGGCGGCGGTCGAGTTCGGCCTGCTCCAGCGCCTGCCGGCGAACGGCAATGGCGTCGGTAAGGCGTTCCTTGACCCGGTTGACCTCGGCGCCGCGCGCCTTGCGCTCGTCACCCGAAAGCTGGCCCAGCGCCTTGAGGGCGGCCGTGACAGCACCATTCTTGCCGAGCAGCGCGACGCGGACCGCGTCGAGTGCCTCAAGCGAGGTCGCAGCTTCGATGTCGCGCAGGGGCGCGTCGATATGCTCGATCGAATCCATCGGTTTTTCCTGGCGTTTGCAGGCCCACAAAAAGAAATGGGGAGAAGGCAAGCCTTCTCCCCACGTCATCCATCATCGTGCAGCAGGACTACTGCACGCGGTAAAGCGGATTACGCAGCCAGACTGGCCTTGGCCTTCTCTGCGATCACGCCAAATGCCTTGATGTCGCGCACGGCGAGGTCGGCGAGGACCTTGCGGTCGATCGCGATCTCAGCCTTGGCCAGACCATTGATCAGGCGGCTGTACGACAGGCCGTACTGACGGGCAGCAGCGTTGATACGAACGATCCAGAGCGCGCGGAACTGACGCTTGCGCTGCTTACGACCGATGTACGCATACTGGCCAGCCTTGATAACGGCCTGGTTGGCTACACGGAAGACCTTGCGACGGGCGTTGTAATAACCCTTGGCACGGCCGAGAACTTTCTTGTGACGACGACGGGCGGTAACACCACGCTTAACACGAGCCATGTTTCAGCCCTCCCTTAAAGATACGGCAACATGCGAGCCACACTCTTGGTGTCGCAGGCTTTGACGTGGTTGGGAGCGCGAAGGCCGCGCTTACGCTTGGTCGACTTCTTCGTCAGGATATGCGACTTGAAGGCGTGACCGGCTTTGAACTTGCCGGATGCGGTCTTGCGAAAACGCTTCGCTGCCGCCCGGTTGGTCTTGATCTTGGGCATCGGAATGCTCCGTATTCGGTGACTGACTGATCCGGCGGCGAGCCCTTGGGGGACAAGCACTTTCCATCCTGCCGGGAACGGTGATTCGACCCATCCATACGGGCCGAGCCGGCGATCATACACGAACCCACACCTTCTGTGTAGGAGCGCGCCGTGCGCGCGAAGGGGTGCCGCGACACGTCGATCTTTCGCGAAAGGCTGTCGCGCGCACGGCGCGCTCCTACGCGGACCGGAGCGTAGCCCATACCGGGGCGTCTACCGGGGCGTCGCCGAGACCTGGAAGGATTGGTTCGAGACGCGGGCGGATCGCTATCAAAAAAAAAGCGCCCCGGAGGGCGGCTTTTTTCAGATCTTCTTCTTCGGGCCGATCATCATGACCATCTGGCGGCCTTCGAGGCGCGGGAACGACTCGACGACGCCGTCTTCCCCGATATCGCCCTGGACGCGGCGAGCCAGGTTCTGGCCCAGGTCCTGATGGGACATCTCGCGACCGCGGAAGCGGATGGTGACCTTGACCTTGTCACCCTCTTCCAGGAACTCGCGCATCTTGCGGAGCTTGATCTGGTAGTCGCCCTCATCCGTGACGGGTCGGAACTTCACTTCCTTGATTTCGACCTGCTTCTGCTTTTTCTTGGCCGCCGAGGCCTTCTTCTGGGCCTCGAACTTGAACTTGCCGTAATCCATGATCTTGCAGACCGGCGGATCGCCGTTCGGCTGGATTTCGACGAGATCCATGCCCAGCTCTTCTGCGGCCTTTATGGCGTCTTCCGTCCGCATGATGCCGAGCTGTTCGCCTTCCGCGCCAAGCACGCGGACCTGCGGGACACGAATGTCTCTGTTCTTGCGATTGCCCTTGTTATCGGTCGTAGCGATACCGCTATCCTCCAGAAGAATGATCTCAATGCCGCGCCCGCGCCTGTTTAGCGGCGGGTCTCGGCTTCCAAACGTGCAACGAACTGGGCCACCGGCATGCTGCCGAGATCCTCGCCGCTGCGGGTACGTACCGAGATGGTACCCGTTTCCTTCTCGCGATCACCGATCACGATCAGATAAGGCACCTTCTGCAGCGTATGTTCCCGGATTTTATATCCGACTTTCTCGTTGCGCAAATCTGCCTCTACCCTGAAGCCTTGGCCTGCAAGGGCTTGGGAGACCTCACGCACGTAATCGGCCTGGGCGTCGGTAATGCTGAACGCCACTGCCTGAATGGGGGCGAGCCAGGTCGGAAGCAACCCGGCGTGGTGCTCGATCAGGATGCCGATGAATCGCTCCATCGAGCCGACGATGGCCCGATGCAGCATGACCGGGTGCTGGCGCTGGCTGTTTTCGTCCACATATTCGGCGCCCAGGCGCTCGGGCATCATGAAATCGACCTGCATGGTGCCCACCTGCCAGGCGCGGCCGATGGAATCCTTCATGTGGTATTCGATCTTCGGGCCATAGAAGGCGCCCTCGCCCGGCAGCTCTTCCCACTCCACGCCGGCGGCCTGGAGGGCCGTGCGCAAGGCGTGCTCGGCCTTGTCCCAGACCTCGTCCGTGCCGATACGCTTTTCGGGGCGCAGCGCGATCTTCATGGCGATGTCGTCGAAGCCGAAGTCCTGGTAGACCTTCATGGCCTGTGCGTGGAACGCGGTGACTTCGCCTTCGATCTGCGCGGGCGTGCAGAAGATATGGCCGTCGTCCTGGGTGAAGGCGCGCACCCGCATGATGCCGTGCAGCGCGCCCGAAGGCTCGTTGCGGTGGCAGCCGCCGAACTCGCCATAGCGCACCGGCAGGTCGCGGTAGCTGTGCAGCGAGGTGTTGAATATCTGGACGTGGCCAGGGCAGTTCATCGGCTTGAGCGCATAGGTGCGCTTCTCCGACTCCGTGAAGAACATGGCGTCCTGGTAGTTATCCCAGTGGCCTGACTTCTTCCACAGGCTCACGTCCATGATCTGCGGACCGCGCACTTCCTGGTAGCCGCTCTTCCTGTACACGCCGCGGACGTACTGCTCCACGGCCTGCCAGATGGACCAGCCCTTGGGGTGCCAGAACACCATGCCCGGCGCTTCTTCCTGCATGTGGAACAGGTTGAGCTGCTTGCCGATGCGGCGGTGGTCGCGCTTTTCGGCTTCCTCCAGCTGCAGCAGGTAGGCCTTCAGGTCCTTGTCGTTGAGCCACGAGGTACCGTAGATGCGCGTGAGCATCTGGTTGTTCGAGTCGCCGCGCCAGTAGGCGCCGGCCACCTTCATGAGCTTGAACGAGCGCAGCTTGCCCGTGTTCGACACATGCGGGCCGCGGCACAGGTCGGTGAACTCACCCTGCGTATAGAGCGACAGCTCCTCGTTCGCCGGAATGCCTTCGATGATCTGGGCCTTGTATTCCTCGCCCAGCCCACGGAAGAACGTGATCGCCTCGTCGCGGCTCTTGACCGACCGCGTGACGGGGATCTGCTCCTTGACGATCTTCTCCATCTCGGCCTGGATCGCCGTCAGGTCGTCGGGGGTGAACGGGCGCTCGTACGCGAAATCGTAGAAGAAGCCGTTGTCGATGACCGGCCCGATGGTCACCTGCGCGCCGGGGAACAGGCGCTGCACGGCCTGGCCCAGGAGATGCGCCGTGGAATGGCGCAGGATATCCAGCGCCTCGGGGCTCTTGTCGGTGACGATCTCGAGCGCGGCGTCGCGGTCGATGGTGAAACCGGCATCGACCAGCTTGCCGTCGACCTTGCCGGCAAGGGTGGCCTTGGCAAGGCCGGCGCCGATCGAAGCGGCGACGTCCTGGACGGAAACGGGATGCTCGAACGGGCGCTGGCTGCCGTCGGGTAGCGTGATCTGGATCATGGGTACAAATTCCGGACAAACAAAAAGGGCGCCAGGCGCCCTTCGGTCAGAGTCGAAGACGCGGCGTGGAATCAGATGGGCGAGGTCGTAGTCCGCATGTCGCACGCTCGGCCGACGTTACCGCGGGCCACCTTCGTCTTATGGATACCCACGAAAATTAGACCAGGCCCGCTGCCGTGTCAAATACCCGGTCCGCTACAATCACAGGCCGATCCCGAGGAATCCCCTACCCATGCGCATCCTGGTCACCGGCAGCGCCGGCTTCGTCGGCGCCCACCTCACCGAGCGCCTGCTGGCCCGCGGTGACACCGTGCTCGGTCTTGATAACCACAACGATTACTACGACCCGGCCCTGAAGGAAGCGCGTCTCGCCCGGTTCGTCGACCATGCGAACTACACGCACCTGCGCGCCGACCTGGCCGACCAGGCGGCGGTGAACAAGGCGTTCGCCGACTTCCAGCCCGGGCGCGTGGTGAATCTTGCCGCCCAGGCAGGGGTGCGTTACTCGATCACCCACCCGCATGCCTACGTGCAGAGCAACCTCGTCGGGTTCGTGAACATCCTCGAGGCCTGCCGCCAGCATTCGGTGGGACACCTCGTCTATGCATCGTCCAGCTCGGTCTACGGCGCGAACCGGAAGATGCCCTTCGCGGTGGAAGATCCCGTGGACCACCCGGTGAGCCTGTACGCGGCCACCAAGAAATCCAACGAGCTGATGGCCCACACGTACAGCCATCTGTTCGGCCTGCCGACGACCGGCCTGCGGTTCTTCACGGTCTACGGGCCCTGGGGCCGGCCGGACATGTCGCCGATCCTGTTCGCCAGCCGCATCATGCGCGGCGAACCGATCGACGTGTACAACCACGGCAACCACAGCCGCGACTTCACTTTCGTGGGCGACATCGTGGAAGGCGTCATCCGCACCATGGATCATCCGGCCACGCCGGATCCTGCGTACGACGCAACGTCCCCGAACCCCGGCACGTCGGCGGCACCGTACCGCGTCTACAACATCGGCAACGACGAACCGGTGCCCCTCCTCGACTTCATCGGGTTGCTGGAAAAACACCTGGGTCGCACGGTGGAGAAGCGACTCCTGCCCATGCAGCCGGGTGATGTGCCGGATACCTGGGCGGACGTGTCGGCACTCCGCCGCGACGTGGGCTACGCGCCATCGACCTCGGTCGACGAGGGCCTGCGCCAGTTCGCGGAGTGGTTCAAGGGCTACTACCCAACCCCGTGACGGGCGACCCGTGGCGTTTCAGACACTGTAGGAGCGCGCCCTGCGCGCGACATGTCCTCGCGACCACCGATATGTCTTCGCGACGACAGACATATGTACGCGACAACCGATATGGTTTCGTGGCAGCCAGCGAGTAAACGACACCCACCCCACCTGTTCGCGAAAAGATGTCGCGCGCGGGGCGCGCTCCTACGCGGGCGTTACAGGAGGCGTCTTAGCAGGCCCGAGGCGCGGCGGGTCTTGCGCGCGACGGCGTAGCCGAGCACGTCGGCCGACGCCATCAGCGTAAAGGTGCGTCTCGCGCGGGTGACACCGGTGTAGACCAGTTCGCGCGTGAGCACCGGGGACGGCTCGGGCGGCAGGGCAAGCGCCGTATGCTCGAACTCGGAACCCTGCGACTTGTGCACCGTCATGGCGAACACGGTCGTGACGGCCGAAAGCCGGCTGGGCACCACGAAGCGCGTGCGCTCGCCGCCGCCTTCGTCCATCACCGAGAACGCCACGCGAAGTGCCATGCCGCCCTGCCCATCCGGAATCCACAGGGTCACGCCGATGTCGCCGTTCATCAGGCCCAGCGCGTAGTCGTTACGGACCACCATGACCGGCCGCCCCTCGTACCACGGCGTCGTGTTGTCGATCAGCCCCCGATCATGCAGACCCTGCGCGATACGCTCGTTCTGCCGGTCGACACCCGCCTCACCGTGACGCGTGGCGCACAGCAGCTGGAAGCGGCCATAGGCCACGAGCGACCCGGCACCCCAGGCTTCGAACGACGCAAACGCCGCATCGGCAGCCGGCCGGTTCGCCTCGATCCAGTCGAGGTATGCCCCATGCCCCGGGGCATCGCCACGCCCCTCGATGGCGAGCGTGGCAATGGCCGCCGGATGGGGCGGCGCGGCGGCGATGTCGCCATGGCCGGCAGCGAAGACGGCGGCCACCGCCCGGGCATCCCCCGCATTGATCGCGGACGCGAGCGCGCCGATACCGCTGCCTGCCCCGAACCGCCGGCTTCGACGCAGCATCACCACACGCTGGTCCAGTGCACGCGCATCGGACGGGTCGACCCATCCGGCGACCTCTTCGCCCGCGACCCCGGATAGCCAACTACCGGTCGCCTCGCTGTAATGACCCGCCTCGGCGCGCGCGCAAAGGTCGCCAAGCACCGCCCCGGCTTCCACGGAGGACAACTGGTCCTTGTCACCCAGCAGGATCAGGCGGGCGGCGGGTGGCAGCGCATCGAGCGTGGCAGCCATCATTTCCAGGTCGATCATGGACGCCTCGTCGATCACGAGCACGTCGAGGTGAAGCGGATTGTCGCGGTCATGCCGGAACGCACGGGAATCCGGCCGGCTGCCGAGCAGCCGATGCAGGGTCGCCACTTCCGCGGGAATCGCCTGCTTCACGGCGTCGTCGACATCCAGCCGCTCGATCTGCCCCGCGATGGATGCGTTCAGTCGTGCGGCGGCCTTGCCCGTCGGTGCCGCCAGGCGGATACGGAGGCGTGGCTCGCCGCGCGCGTGGGCGAGCGTCTGCAGCAGGCCGAGCAGACGCACCACCGTCGTCGTTTTTCCCGTGCCCGGGCCGCCCGTGATCACGGTGAAGGCACCACGCGCCGCGAGGGCACTGGCGATCTTCTGCCAGTCCGTCGCCGCATCCTCGGCGGGGAAGAGGCGATCGAGTTCGGCCGCAAGGTCTGCCGGCACAGGCAGCGTATCGATGCGTGCGAGGATCGCTGCCGCGACGCTCGACTCGTCCTGCCAGTAACGCCGGAAATAAAGCAGGCCGCCGTCGAGGACCAGGGGCGTGGACGAATCTCCTCCCGGCCGTCCGACCAGCGGGGATCCGGCGAGCCACGTCGCCGGTTCCACGAGGAGCGGTTCCAGGCTCACGAGTGTGTCGATATCGACGCAGATGTGACCCTCGCCCAGCTCACGACTGACCAGCGCCGCCGTCATCAGCACCCGCGCGTCTGCTTCCGCATCGAGGGAACCCAGGAAGCGTGCAAAGGCCCGGTCCACTGCCCGGAGGCGCCCCTCCGCGACGCCACGATCCAGCCATGCACCCACTGCCTCGCTCATGCCGTCGCTCCTTCGAACAGTGCGTCCAGTGCTTCGATCATGGCCTTCGCAGGTCGCTCCACATGCACGCCATGCCCCTGCCCGTCTATGCCACGCAGGTAGAGGTAGACCGCACCACCCACATGGGTGTCGTAATCGTAGTCGTCGCCAAGGCGCGCCCGCAGCTGCCGATGCAACGCCAGCAGGTACAGCGCGTACTGCAGTTCATAACGCGAATCGAGGATGGAGCGCCGCATCGCTGCAGGCGTATACGCCGACTCATCCGTGCCGAGCCAGTTCGATTTGTAATCGGCGACATACCACCGCCCGTCGTGTTCGATGATGAGATCGATGAAGCCCTTCAGCATGCCGTTGACCCGATCGGCCGCAAGCGCCGGTCGGGTCTCGCCATCGAGCGTGTACTCGCGGACGATGCGATCGAGCGCGAGCGTGTCCACGCCATGCGCCTCGAAAAGAAACTCGAGTTCCGCCCGGTAGCGCGCCGGGTCGTCGAGCGACCGCAGGGCAACCTGCGCGCCGTCCGGCAGCGGCAAGGGTGTATCGAGGAGCAGCATCAGCCAGTCGGTGAGGAGGTCGATGTATGACTCCCAGCCCCGACGTTCGCAACGGCGGGCCACGGTATCGCGCAGGCGCGCCGGATCGGCCGCGATCGTGGCGAACCCCTCCCCGGCGATCCACTCGAGCAGGTCGTGCAGGAACGTGCCCGCTTCGGCCCCTCGTTCGAACGCATGGATGGTCGTGGCATCGAGCGGCGCGACCGCTACTTCGGCGGTGTACTCGACGATGACGTCATCGCTGGCCGTTTCCGGCGCCGGTGCTTCGTTGTCGGCATAGCGCAGGGCGCTGTAGCTCGCGATCCACCACGGCTCGGCCCGTGCCCGGCGGGCTTCGCGTGCCGGCATCGGCGCGTCGTGTTCCGCCGGCGGAACATAGGCCCGGTCGTCCGGCGCGGGCATGTAATCCACCGCGATGGCGGGCTCGCCGCTCGCCAGGCTCCGCAGCAACCCTTCGATCTCGCCGTTGTCGATTTCCTTGCCTCCCGTCAGGAGATGACCCAGGGCACCCCGATGCAGCTGCGGCTTCTTCGAGGTGTTCTGGCAGACGGGAGCCACGCCGATCCAGCAGGCGTGGCGGGCACGTGTCACGGCGACGTAGAGCAGCCGCAGGTCTTCCTGCAGGGACGCTCGCTCGGCGGCGTCCTTCGCATCACGCACGGCATCGCCCGCCCCGCTGTGGCTGGCGGACATGAGTTCGAGCTGGAGGGACGTGCCGTCGTGGTACCGATATCCCTGGCCCGGCCGGAGCCCGCCACCCGCGCACGCGAACGGCAGGAACACCAGCGGGTACTCCAGGCCCTTCGACTTGTGGATCGTGATGACACGCACGAGGTCGTCATCACTCTCGAGCCGGACGATCTGGTCGTCACCCTTGTGCGATGTCGTATCCGCGATGCGCTCCGCGAGATGGCGGATGAGCGCCTGCTCGCCCTCGATCGTGGCCGCCGACTGCTGCAATAGTTCGGCGAGGTGAAGCAGGTTCGTGAGCGCGCGCTCGCCGCCCGCGAGGCCCAGCAGCCGCGACGGCAGGTCGAAGACGTGCAGCAGTCGATGCAGCATCGCGAGAACGCCACCACGGCGCCAGGTGTCGCGCAGCTCGAACATCTGCTGCCCGCGGAACTCCCAGTGCCGCTCGTCGAGATTCAGTTTCTCGAGCTCGCCATAGCCGAGGTCCAGCGTGCGCGTCGCCAGCGCGGCGCGCATGGCGCCGTCGGAGGCGGGCTCGGCAACGGCGCGCAACCACAGCAGCACGTCATGGGCCTCGATGCCTTCCAGCACGGAATCCCGATCGGACAGGAACACGCTGCGTACGCGACGGGCAGCCAGCGCCTCGCGGATCTCCGAGGCTTCCGCATGGCTGCGTACGAGCACGGCGATATCCGCCGGCTTCAGGGCCGTGAAGCGCCCTTCCGCATCGACGAAACCCGCTGCGCCCTCCGCCGCCGATGTCAGCAGGTGCACGATCTGCGTCGCGCACGCGTTCGCCATCTGGTCGCGGTACAGCCGCACGCCGACGGGCGCCTCGTCATCGAGCAACCATAGCTGTAACGCCGGCTGATCTTCGCCCTGCACGACGAAACGCTCGCGTCGTCCGCGCGCCTTCACGGGAACGAACGGCAGCCCCTTATCCACGAAGTGGAATGCACCGGAGGCATGGTGTTCGCCGCGACCGAAAAGCGCATTCACGGCGGCGACCATGCCTTCCGTCGAGCGGTGGTTCGTGTCCAGGCTGTAGTGCGGCGCCATGGCCTCGGCTCGCGCCGACAGGTAGGTGTGGATATCCGCACCGCGGAAGGCATAGATGGCCTGCTTCGGATCCCCGATCAGCAGGAGACCAGCCTCCGCGGCGTCGCCGTAGATGCGGCGGAAGATGCGGTATTGCAGCGTGTCGGTGTCCTGGAACTCGTCGATGAGGGCGAGCGGGAACTGTTGCCGTATGGTCTGCGCGAGATCGTCACCGGCGTCCGACGCCAGCGCGCGATCGAGCCGCGTCAGCAGGTCATCGAAACCGATCTGCGCGCGACTCCGCTTCTGCGCGGCGAAGCGCTCGCGCACCCACGCCACGGCATCGGCGAGGAGCGCGAAGCGAAGTGACGGCCTGCCAGCCTGCCATTCGCTCCAGTGTTCCACCGCGCCGAAGGCCGGATGCTCCGGCCGGCTGTTGCCCTTGCTCGTCGCTGCGTCGAGTCGCGTCGAGCCGTAGCGTGCGACATCGACCGCCCCCGGGTCACCGGTCGACAGCCACTGCCGCACGCCCGCCAGGTTGCGTTCCAGCGACGCCGGCTGATGGATGTTGTTCTTCAGCGCCTTGCTGCGCACGGCATCCCGGATCAGGTTTTCAATCCGGTCGACATCGCCGGACCACGCGTCTGATACGACCGTGAAGCGCCGGGTGCTCTCGTCTTCCCATGCCTTCAGCTCGGCGAACAGCGCCCCGACATCGGCGACGTCCAGCGTCTCGCCGTTGACGCGCAACACGGTTTCCGCGCTGCCCAGCAGCGGGCGCAGCGACTGCATGAGTGCGTCGGGTGTTTTCCATTCCGCCAGCACGGCAGCCACCTGGCGCTCGTCCAGCGGGTAGAACGCATGGCGCCAGTAATCGCGCACGCACTCCGCCAGCAACTCGCTTTCGTCCGGCTCCAGTGTCTGGGCGAACGCGTGCCCGCTGCCGAACGCATGCTGGGTGAGCATCCGCTGGCTCCAGCCATGGATGGTGAAGATGGATGCCTCGTCCATCCACTGCGCCGCCAGTTCGAGCCGTCGCGCGCACCCGGCGTGCGCGTCTGGCGCATACGCGAGCAGCAGGTCGGCGAGAAATGGTTCCTCGGCATGGCCGGCACGAAACGCTCGTGCCGCTTCGACGAGACGCAGGCGGATGCGCTCCCGGAGTTCCTGCGTGGCTGCCTCGGTAAAGGTCACGACGAGGATATTCGGTGGAAGAAGCGCACGCGCGGACTCGTGCCCCAGCACCGCACGCACGTACAGCGCCGCAATGGTCCAGGTTTTCCCGGTGCCGGCACTCGCCTCGATCAGGCGCACGCCGGTCAGCGGCATGGCGAGGGGACGCAACGCTTCGATGGCCATAGTCATGCCGCCTCCACCCGTAACGCCGCCAGGAAATCGGCATAGGGCACCAGCCAGTCGCTGAAGCCTGCGGCCAGAAGGCTGTCGAAGGTCGGATAGGCGCGCGTGAGATAGGGATCGCCGTCCATTTCGCCATACGCACGGTCGTGGGACGGCGCGTACGCATCACGCGCGTCCTTAGCCGCCTCGTCGGCCACGCTGGCCGACAGCCACGCGATCGCCGTCTTCACGGCAACGGGCAGTGGATGTGCCATCCCGGCACGCCATGCATTCACCAGCGTGGCAAGCATGCCGATGGCCGCATCGCGATCGATCGGCTCGAGGACGATCGTCGCATCCGGCCCGATGTAACGCGTTTCGACCGGATACCCCGAGGACTGCGCCACCAGGTGATCGACCCAGGGCGAGACGAGGCGGTGCGCACGCGGCGAACCATCGGCGTTCAGCACGTTGGATGGGGAAAGCAGGAAAACCGCGAGGTGTCCGGCTTCGTCGGCACGAAGATCTGCAAGCCAGTCCTCGATGACGACGCCCCCGATGTCCAGGCGGACCTCCCGCTTGCCTGCATCGCGCGGAAAACGGCGTCGCTCGGCGACGAAACGCCCGAAGACGGCCCGGGCCGCGCTTTCGATGTCCTGCCGCACCGGCGAGGCGAACGCGCCCATGGGCAGTGCGCCGCTGCGCTGCAGTCGCGCGGCTTCCTGGTGGATGGCGTCGTCGGCGTGGTCATCGACGCGCAGCGCAACGCGCAGCAGCTGATCGGTCATCGCATAACGCCCCAGACTGTCGACACCGAACGGTTCCAGCTCATCGCTGCCCGTATCCGCCATGTCGAACCGCACTCCCAACCGTGCCTGGAAAAATTCACGCACGGGGTGCCGGATGAAGCGACGGAGGACGCCCAGGCCGATCGGCCGCTCGGCACCGATGGCAGGCAACAGCGCATCGGGTTCGCGCCGCGTGCCGTTATGCGCGAGGCGCCATTCGCTGGCGTAGGTGAAGAGGCGCGGATCCCCGGCCTGGAAATAGGCGCGACTGAACGGCTGCAGCGGATGCTCGACCGTGATGCGGTCAAGCAGGCTGGCGCCATCGCCCGACTGCCATGCCGTGTGCAGATAGTCGCGCAGCTGCCCGACGAGCACCGACGGCGCCCGCTCGGCATTGTCCCTCGCGCTGCGCCCCACCCAGCCGATGTGCAGTGCATCGCGCGCCGACAACAGCGCCTCGAGGAAAAGGTAACGGTCGTCTTCGCGGCGCGAGCGGTCACCCGGCCGCCATGCACCCATGCGTGACATCAGGTCGAAATCCATGGGCGGCCGCGCGCGCGGGTAATCGCCATCGTTCATGCCGAGCAGGCAAACGATGCGAAACGGAATGGCGCGCATGGGCATGAGCGTGCCGAAGCTCACGGCACCGGCAAGGAATCGCTTCGACAGGCCGCCCTGGTCGAAGTCGGCCAGCCACGCCTCGCGAACGACCTCGACGGGAAGCAGCTCCGTGAAGTCGGCTTCCGCACACGAACGCTCCCACGCGTCGAGCGCATCGCGGAGGCGCTCGATGCGCATGCGATCGTCGGCTTCCGACGGGTCGAAGAAGTCGTGCAGCAGCGCGCGCAGCCGGACGCCCCACGTCGTGGCCGTCGCCGGCTCGGCCAGTGCACGCCAGTGGTTGCCCAGTCGTTCCAGCAGATCAGCCAGCGGGCCCACGATGCCGGCATCGAGCCCGCCGATCTCGCCATACGGCTCGATATCGCCCCACGCATCGCCGTCGCCCACGGCATAACCCAGCAGCATGCGGCGCAGGCCGAAGGCCCACGTGTTCTGCTCCAGCGCGGGAAGATCGAGCGATGCGCGCTGGTCGGCGTCGAGCCCCCAGCGAATACCCGCACCTTCGATCCAGCGGCGCAGCAGCGGGAGATCGTCTTCCTTCAGCCCGAAGCGCTCGCGCACGGCGGGCACGTCGAGCAGATCAGCCATCTGTCCGGCACCGAAGCGCGAGCCCGTCATGCCCACCAGCATGTCGAGCGCCATCACCAGCGGCACGGTGCCACGCGCGGCACGATCAGCCACGCTGTACGGGATGAAGCGCGGATCGTCCCGGGGCACGCGGCCGAATACGGCGTCGATATGCGGCCCGTAGGTTTCGATGTCGGGCACCATGACGATCACGTCGCGCGCCCGGATCGGGTCGCCGGCCTGCGCCGACTGTTCGAAGCGCGCGAGCAGCTGGTCGTGCAGGATCTCGACTTCGCGCTGGGCGCCATGCGCCACGTGGAAGACGATGGACGTGTCGTCGACGTCGACCATGGCAGGCGCGGCCGGCAGCGGCTCGAGGTCGAGGATGGCCGACTGCACTTTCCCCAGCAACCGGGTCGAGGCGGGCTCGGCGAAGAGATCGATGCGCTCTTCCCACGCCGTGAAGCGGTCGCGGTATGACTCCGGCAGGTCGAACTCGTCGAGCATGCGGATGTAGTCACGACCCTGCTTTCCCCACGCGGCGAGCAGGGGATTCGCGAACTGGTGCATGTCGTCGTCGGACAGGGTTTCGGGAAGGCCCGGCTTCGCCGCCTGCCGCCTGCGCTCGGCGCGCAGCAGCTCGCGATCGTCGACGATGTCGGCCCAGTAATAGCGGCACGGGTTCATGACGACCAGCACCACCTGGCACCAGCGGGCCAGCGCGGAAAGGGCCTCGAGGGTCTGCCGCGGCAGCGAGGACATGCCGAATACCACGATGCGGCGGGGCAGCGCCTTCGGTCGCTCGGTCGCCGAGGAAACGGCACGAAGAAAGCGCTCGTGCACGGCGGCACGGTGGCCGTCGGCTTCCTGTGCCCCCACGTCGTCGAGCAGGCGTCGCCACAGTGCCGCCTGCCACTGGTCGCCGGCCGCCATGGCGGGCGCCTTGCCGCGCGCATCGCGCAGGACGTCGCGACCCTCGGCCCAGTCGTCGAGCCAGTCGGCACGGTAGACCTGGTACTGGTCGTAGAGGTCGGCCAGGCGCTCCGCCAGCTGGTGGCATTTGCGTGCGTCGCCGTCATGCCCAAGAAACGAGGCCAGCGGCGCGAAGCCGGGCTCGCCCGTGAGCGACGGCAGCAGGCGCATGAGCCTCCAGACCAGTCGCGACTTGTCGAATGGGGACTCCTGCGGCACGGCATCGCGCCCGAGCACCTGCCGGTACGCCACCCAGAGGAACCGGCCCGGCAGCTGCACGTTGACCGCCGCGGCGATACCCAGGCCGCCCTCTTCCACCGAGCGTGCAAGCGCCAGCCGGAACCATTGCGCAATACCGTTGGACTGCACGAGGATCCATTCGTCCTCGAGCGGATGCAGCGGCGACCGACGCAGCCAGGCCACGAGCACGTCGCGCAGCTCTTCGAGGCGGTTGCCGTGCAGGACCATCAGGCCTGGTGCAATGTCATTCCCTTGGCTCAAGCGGTGGCTCCGGTGGCATGGCGTCGGCAGTGATCATGACCGATACAGGTCGCACCGCGCGAGACTTCAGAACGGCTTGGCCACGACCAGGTAAACGATCGCAAGCAGCACCAGTACCGGGAGCTCGTTGAACAGGCGAAGGGTCTTGCCGGACGGCAGGGTGCCGTGCCGCATGCTCGTCTTGAGCAGGCGGCCCGTCCAAATGTAATAGCCCAGCATGACGACGACCAGCGCGATCTTCGCGTGCAGCCAGCCGCCCGCGATGTGGAAGTGCAGCCAGAGCACCAGGCCGAAGACGAAAGCCACGCCGAACATGATGTGCCCGAAGCGGTAGAGACGCCGCCCCATCAGCTCGAGACGGCTGCGCACGGCAGGCTCGTTTCCTGCCTCGACCACGTTGACCAGGATCCGCGGCAGGTAGAACACCGCCGCCATCCAGGCGATCACGAAGACGATGTGGAGGGATTTGATGAGCAGGTAAGCCATGGGGCTGGGCTGTCCTCGGGGATGGGCCTGAAGTGTAGCGGCTCGCCCGGCCAGGCCAGGATCACAGGCACAAAAAAAGGAGCCTCAGGCTCCTTTTTTCAGCTTCTTCGTGCCACTTTCATGAGGAAAGTGGTGGGCGGTACAAGGATCGAACTTGTGACCCCTACCATGTCAAGGTCAGGGGATGCTATTGGATACAGTCACTTAGCGATTCGTATAGTGGCTTTTGATGACGCAGGAATGCGGGCTGTGGCACCCACGCGTGTTAGTTGCGTGCTAGTGGCAGGTCGCGGCCCCTGAGACGGTCTACCGGCATCATGCTCAGCATGACTCGACACTCCCTGCTTCGCCCTCTTCCGGCGCGGTCCGTCGACCCTGCTGCCCTCCGCCGCCGAGCCCTCGCGGCCCGCGCCCACTGCCGCCGCCATGGCATTGACCACCCGATCAACGTCCTCCGCGGTGGCGTGGTGATCGCGGCCGGCTGCCCGGTCTGCTATCCGCAGTTCGCCCGGGCCAATGGCGCCAAGCGGGCTTGAGCCATCACCTCGAGCGCCGCTTCTTCGCCCTCGTCGGCGAGTACGTCGCGGCGAAGGCGTCATACCTCGCCTGAGCCTCGGGTGGGATCGGTGGATCCGGCGCGCGCCTGCCGTCGTAAGGGCATTGCCCTGGGCTTGCCGCGAAGCGCCCCAGTTCCGTCAGCCTGGGCTTCGCGAACCTCTCCACCCACGCCACACCCTTCCTCTCAGACGGCACCCTGTAGCGGCCGCGCGGCCCGACCCACCAGCACACGACCCACCCTTCCCCGTCCCTTTCGACAGACGCAAAGGTTCCGCCCTGATAGGCGGACTTGGCCTGATGGCGGCCGTGCATGGTGTTCCAGAGGATCATCGCCGCAGGGTACGTGGGGCGAATCTCAGATTTGTGGACGGTGCGCTCAAGGTTTCGAGGTGCGCGCCGTAACCCGATGACCAGCCGGGCGTATCATCGAATCATGAAAAGAACCGAGGCCGATGTCCTGACCTTCGCCGAAATCAACCTCGACTGCATCGCGATGAACGAGGCGGCGCTCGAGCGGGATTGGGCGGAAGCGAGATTCCGGTGCCACCTCGTTTCCGCCCGATCCGCTGAGGCAGGCTTCGCAGGCGTGAACGCAGCCGCCAACTGGGTGGAGCAACAGCTCGGGCCGCGCGGTAGCGAGCCGATCGGTGGATATGCCGAGGCCATGCTCGACCTAGCGGACGAGATCGACGCCCTACCCTTCAGATAAGGGCGCGGAAATCAGGCGCGCGCCCTCCATACCATCGGGCCGAGCCTGCAGGGCAAACTGTGGAGCACCGGGAAGGCTTGGGGTTGTCCAGACGACGGCCATCCGCCAAGAATAAGGAACCGCAGTCTCAGGACGTGCGCGCCTCGATGACTTTGGCTTGGTCGTGCACCACCCAGCCAGAATCTGCTGGTTGCGGAGCCATCGCCTTCAGCTCCTCGAGGGTCGGCAGCTTTTCTGGAAGCTGGCCGTTGAATCCGGCCTGCCATTCTGAAGCCCACTTCCACAGCGCATCGCGCCAGGCGATCATCGCCACGGCATCGCCGGCGAACTGGGCTACCCCGGAATCCTTGTACGAAACGCACGACAGCACGGAGTCATAGGCATTGGACCGAGCCACGGATTCCAGCCAGTCCTGAAGAAGGGGCGTGTACCGCGCCACATAGTCCGCGAACGATGGCGGCGGCGGCTCAGGCAGGGTCTGCCGAAAGACCTCGTTCGGCTCCAGCTGGGCCTCGTCGTCCACCATCCGGTACGAAACCACGATCCCATTGCTCTCGATGCATGCGTAGCCGTTCATATCACCTCTCAAAGCTATAGCCGAGCAGGTCGACGTAGAGACCTGCGGTGTTGGTTGCACCCGACATGTTGTACGTGAAGGCCGGCGACGTGACGGGTAGGTCGTCTATGATCACTTTTGTCCCGGGCTGGATGTTGATGAGCTGCGTGTTGGCTGCGATACCTACAAAGCCCGTGGCAGGACTGCCGCCGTTGTACACCTGCAGCGCGAGGCCGCGCGCCGTTACCGGAACCAGGTTGCTGATGCTCACCGCAGCCGCTGTGGTCGCCAGGCCGTTGCTCACGGGTCTCATGTTGCCGATTGTCGAGATATAACGGAGTACGCCTGGCCGAGGGCACCAGCAGTCGATCAAGGCACCGGACGCGTCGGTCACCATGGAGCCGACATAGCGTCGAGTGCTATCCCCCGACTTCGTGTAGGAAAAGCCGACATAGGCCGCGGGCGGAGTCCCGCTCAGCTCAACCGATGCGACACCGTTCAACTGGGTGAGGTAGAGGTGATACATGGCGCTGGCCGCGAGCGTGGCGGCTGGCGTCACGACGGTTCCCTGCACCTCGACCAGTTTCCCAAGCCCAGGCACCCAAGCGGCCCCGGCATACACAGCAACGGTGGTATTGCTCGCGCGCGCGAACATCAGTCCCGAGATGTAAGTGATGGGGAAAACACCGCCAACCCTTGCTATCTGCGCCAGAATATCTGCAATGTTGTTGTCGTGCTTTCGAAGAGCTGCACTGGTGTCATCGCCCACTGACGGGTCGAAATTAACTGCCTGCTGTGCCATAGGTTCCTCAGAAATTCGCCACGTCGATGACGAGGTAGTTGTATGCGTACTGCGAGCCGCTGCTGAGCACGGTCTCGTTGGCCTGATGGCTGATGGCGTCGCTGTCTTTCCGGACCCATGTGACTTGCCCGCCACTGATCGAGGCCATCGGGAACATGATCAGCTCCATCCACGGATAGGGCGGCGCACCGCCGGGGGCGCCGATGGTCTGGACGATGTAGTTGTACGGAGAGTTGCCGGTCACGATGGCCGGGCTACCGGCATAGGATCCATTCGCCGGCGGGTTGAGCGAACTGAAGTCACCGCTGACGGCGCCGACGATCCGCATGTACTTCATGCGCGAATCGAACACCACAACACCCGTGGTCGGGTTGCGGATCCGCAACCCGACCGAGCCCTGCGCCGAGCCATATACCGGCTCGTCGAAAAGGAACCAGTCGATGGACCCGTCGGTAGCAGCCATGATGAAGTTGTATGTCACTGACGAGCCGGACCGGCTGGATGACGTCATGGCGACAGGGCTTGCCGACCGCCACGCCAGCACGGGCGAGTTCCCGGTGACGGTGATCGAGCCCAGCCGCCACTTCCCGCCGTTCCAGGACGTGGCGGGCACGAGCGTACCCTTCGCCCGCAGTGCCAGGTTCTTGTACGTCTCGTCGATCTGGATGCCGCCACTTCCGTTGCGGATGCGTACGCCGACGGCCATCAGGTCCAGAACCCATAAGTGACATCAACCGCGACGCGACTCGCCGCGGGCGGATTGTTTGCCCACGACCAACTGATCCCGGCAGTGTTGATAACGACGGTCGGCAGCACCTTGCCGGTCATCCCGTTGGCCGGAAGCGTCGAGAAGAAGGGCGTACCGTTCGCGAGTTCGGCCGCCGCTATCGATCCGTCCGCCGTGCCGGTGTTGAAGAAGCCGAGCACCTTCGTGAGGTGGGTATCGATCGTGATCAGGATCGCACCCGTCACCGGGTCACGCAATCGCAGTCCTACCGTCATCAGGGCAGCTTCCCAAACTCAATGAAAAGAACGCCAGTCGCCACGGCCGTCATGTGAATGCCGTAGTCGGGGTGCTGGCTCATCGTGAATTCGTCACCGCGAGTGACGTTGCCACCGTCCTTGTTCCACTCCCATCGGGGCAGTCCGTCGCTCGGGCGCGTCGTGGTGGACGCGATCTTGTTGCCGATCATCGCGTTGGTGATCCAGCCCGTGCCGATCAGCGCCTGGTTGATGAAGGTCTGCCCGCCCTGCACGACAAAGGGGTAGACGCTGACCGTCGCCGCCGCGCTCGCATCGATGATGGCGAATGTCGAGGCATTCACCAGGAACTGCGACGAGACCGTGCCGCCGCTGTAGTCCACGCCCACGGCAAACCCAGCGGCGTAAGGGACGCCACCGGCGGAAATCTGTGTCTTCACCACGTACGACGACGACACCCTTCCGTTGAGGCTGACCTGAGCATCTGCGACGGCCTGAACGGCGGCGGTGTTACCGGCAAGGCTCGCTGCCACGGTATCGATGCGACTGGCCAGCGCCATGTCGCCACTGACCTGCGCCTGCGAAACATTCTGGATTGTCGCGGTATTAACGCCTACGGTGGCCGCGAGCGTTTCAGTCTTCACCGCTTCGGCTAGGTCGCCATCTACTCGGGCGACCGAGTAGGTGTAGATGCCCGCCTTTCTCGTGTTCGCACCGGCCTTTGTGGTGTCGGCGCCCGCCTTCACCGGCAATCCAGAGGTCACCTCCAGCTCGTTCAGCTGATTGGCCTGGTCCTGCTGTGTCTGCGAAAGGGCGCTGATCGTCGTCGTGTGCTGACCCACGGTGGTATTCAGCTGGGTGAGCTGCGTGGCCTGCTGGCCTGTGGTCTGCTGCAGCGTTGTGATTTTGCTTTCAGCTGCGGTGGTCCGCGTGGTGAGCTGCCCCACCTTGGTCGACGCATCGTTGGCCGTGCTCTCCACATTGGTGATGTGGCTGCCAAGCGAGTTATCGGCGTTTGCGCGCGCCAGTTCTTCGGCGGCGATGTCCTGGGCGTTCTTCAGAATGTCCTGCGCCTGCTGCTGGACCTGCCCGGCGACGCCGGCCGCCGAGTCGATATCCTCCAGCAGGTCCGCCATGAGCGCAGAGCGTCCGATTGTCCCGGCCCAGTAGTCCTGCAGGAGGCTCGGGTCCGAAATGCTCTGGCCGTTGACGGCGCCCGTCTCCGGATACCACCCGCCGATGTTGCCGGCCTTGTCGACGATGCGGCCCCAGAAGAACAGCGAGGCTCCCGCAGACAGGCCGTGCAGCTCCGTGTGGCTCGTCGGGTAGGCGTACCCACCCATCTCGTAGGCGATCGTCCCGTCGGCGTCGGGGCGGACTGCGTTGGTACTGGCCCACAGCTCGGTGCGCTGCGTGTCCGACGTGTTCGGCGGGAACGTCCAGTCGAGCGAAATACCGAACGGCAGCGAGGTGGCCGTCAGGGTTGTGAGCTTCGGCGGCTCACCCGTCTTGCCGGTGACCGCCGTGGCCGGACTGAGCGCCACGACGGACGGCGACCCTGCGTTGTTCAGCGCCGTGATACGCGCCACGTAGGTTCCGGTGTAGACGCCGACGATGTCCGTGGACGTGCTGGATACCGTACCGGCCTGAATCCACTGGCCGTTGTCCTTCTGCCATTCCACCTTGTAGTTCGCCGCGCCGTCCGCCGGCGCATCCCACGCGATGGTCATCACGTTGTTGGCGATGCCCTGCTCCACCACCTGGTGGCTGGTGATGCGCACGTTCGTCGCGGGCTTCTGCGAGCCGACTGGGAGGCGGCTGATAGGAGGAATCTGCAGCTGCGCGCCGCTGTCGATGTGGGCGAACTTGCTCGCGTTGTGCTGGAGCGCGTTGATGGTGAACTGGATCTTTCCATTGCCCACGTCCTCCTTGACGTTGAGCACCTTGAACGTCTGCGTCGCCAGCTCCGGGCTTTCGACATGCCACACGGACTGGGCGACCGGGGCATCGGTGAATGCTTGGCCTACCGTCAACGTGCGGCCGTCGATTACGGCAATGGTGCGGGTCTGCGACACGCCGCTCGAATCGAGCACAGTCAGGGTGTCGCCGACCTTCACGACGTCGGGAGCGCGGTCTACGGTGACGGCGCTGGCGGTGGCCGAGCTGATACGCCCGCCCTGCCTCGCGCCCGCGCGCGCAGGGTCCTGCACGGTGATGATCTGTCCCGGTGCCGCCTTCAGACCTTCGAGGCCCACAGCGAAGCTCACGGAGTCGGTTTCGACCTGGCTGCTCGTGATGGCCCAGAGGCCAGCGCGGTGCGCCTGCCCCTGACTGGTCGCGCCGAAGGCCACGAAGCTCGTGGGCTGCAACCCGTAGCGCGCGACGCCTGCCGTGTCCTGCACGTACTCGACGGCCTGCTTGTAGCTGTTGGCCGGGTCGTTGTAGGTGACGAGGGCCGTGGTGTAGCGGGTCTTCCGCGCGCTCGACTGGTACGTGAACTTGCCGCCGATGACGTTCGACGCGTTGAACGTATAAACCGGATCCTGCGGCATGTCCGCCACGGTCGTGATCGAACCACCCATCCAGTAGGAGACGCCGCGGAAGACCGAGGCGAGGTCACCGACAAGGCGAAAGGCATCCGACTGGCTCTGCAGGTACACCGTGCAGGTGAAGCGCGGCTCCTGCCCACCCTTTCGTCGTCGACCAGCTGGTCGCAGTACTGCGCGATGCGGTACAGCTCCCACTTGTCCATCAGCGCGGGGTCGAAGCGATCGCCCAGGCCGAATCGGTCGTTGGTGCAGATGTCGTAAAGGATCCACGCCGGGTTGTTCGTCCACGTTACCTGGAACGAACCGTCCCAGACCCCGTTATAGGCCCGGGTCGTCGGATCGTAGTTCGAGGGCACGCGGATCAGTCGGCCCTTGCAGACGTAGGATCGTGCCGGCACGTTCGAGAACTGCGACGCGTCGCCACTGATCGCGACGTAGGCGCTGTTCGGGTAGCGCAGCTTCGCGTCGATGATCTCGGTCATCGAGACGACGCGCGTGGTGTCGGCCACCGTGGCGCTGTTGGCGTTGGCAGTCAGCCGGCGCACGCGCACGTTCCAGCCGGTCGAGGCCTTCGGCAGATCGATGCGAATGGTGCGCTGGTAGGCGCCCGTGGACTTGCCGTTGAAGGCGCTGTTCACGACCGTGTCGTAGGCACCGCCGTCTGTCGACACGTCGATAGCGAACTGGATCAGGTAGCCGTTGATGTCGCCGTTCTTGGTGTCGCTCTTCTGAAGCGCATCCACCTGGAGTGTCACGGAAAAGGCCGAGAGCTCCGTATTGGCGAGCTGCCGCACCCACGGGGCGTCGGATTTCAGCTCCGTCGCGATGGAGATTTCGTTCTTGACCTGGCCGTAGCCCGGGATCGAGGCCTGATCCTGCGTGCCGGTCCGCATCTGTACCGACACACCCGTGAAGTTCAGCGAGCCGTCGGCATTGGCTACCGGCGTGCCGTCCAGCTTGACCGACTGCAGGCCGTTGACCAGGCCGCTTATCTCGCCCTCGGACAGCAGGTCTTCCACCTGAAAGTACGAGATCGAGCGCAGGGTGTCGGGTGCTTCGACAGGCGTGTGCGCGCCGGCGCCTGCTTTGGCACCAGCGATACGTGGTTCAAGGCCCATGGTGTTCCCATAAAAAAGGCCCGCACATGGCGGGCCTAGAGGCGATCGGGTAGTGAAACGATCCGTCGGGATCGTTGAACGCTTACGTCATGCGGTGAGCACGGTGCCCACGTCGACATTCGACTGGCGAGAGCTGTAATCCACGGCTTCGATGCCGGCAGAGATGACGGCGCTCCCGATCTCCATCGGGCCGCCGTACAGGACCGGCACCGGGCCGCCCTGCGCGGTCGTGTTCACCGGGCCGTTGAAGACATAGCTGGCCTGGTTGTCAGATGAATCGGCGGACTTGTTGAGCTTCGGCTGGGGGCTGAGCAGCTGCACGATGCCGCCGGCGACCATGGCGATACCGGTCGAGGCGAGTGCCGCACCGAGCGGCGAGAGCGTCCCGAACGACCAGCCCGAGATGGCGAGGCCGACGACGACGAGCGCAGCGCCCATGACCGTGGTGAGGATGCCGCCATTCTTCGCGCCAGCATGGACCGGGGCGAACGTGATCATGTCACCGCCAGGCTCTTTCAGCTGGTCAAACCCGATGTTCTCGCGAGAGGCGCCTCTGCCGCGAAACACGGCGAACTCGATGCCTCGTTCAGACGCCGCCACCAGGAATTGCTGGAAACCTTCAACCATCGCGCACAGCGCGCGCGAAGCTTCGGCGGGCGTCTTCGTGTCAAGGTGAAGGCGAAACTCGCGCCCGAAGCGCTTGCCAAGCTGGCCGGTCAGTCGAATGGTGGTCGCCGTCATGATTCTGTACTCCGGGTTGAAAGTCGCCACACCGAGCGAGTCACCTCCTGCCAGTAACCGCCGTAGACGTCGCGCGAGCTCAGGCGCCCGTGCAGGTGCTGAAGGATCAGCCCGTCGCCGAGATAGATCGCCGCGTGGTTCGGCACCAGGTTCTTCGCACGTATCTGCATGAGGATCAGGTCGCCCTTCTGCAGGTCGGCCGGGCTGATCTTGCTGAACCCGGCAGCGCCCATGGCTTCATCGCCGTACAGGTCGCTCTGCCCGTCGTCCCACCAGCCGTCCTGCCGAACGGGATCGGGCAGCACAGCGCCGCGCTCCTCGGCGTACCAGTCGCGGCACAGCGCCCAGCAGTCCAGCACGCCGTGCGCCCACTCGCGCCCTACCAACGGAGCTTTGAAGCCCTCGGGGGCGATGACCTGCGTGTCCGCGATAACGGGACCATCCTCTCCCTGCATGACGCTGACGATCACCCAGGGTAGCTCGGAGGCTTCGCAACCCACACGGTCTGCCTGCGAGGGCCGTGCCGGCACGTCAGGGTGAGAGTGAGCAATGGCTGTGACCTCGCCCTCGTCGTCAGCTGCTGCGTAGTCCTCGGGCGAAAGAATGAAGTGCTCGTCGGGCGTGGTCGCCACGTTCCGACAGGGCACATATCGCTCTCGCCCCTTCCGGACGATGACAAGGCCGCAGCATTCGCGCGGGTACTCCTGCAGCGCATGGGCATGCAGGTCGGCTTGCGTTTCTGGGGTCATTTGATCAGCTGCGCTGCAGGATAGGATCCGTACGACAATTCGCCCGTAGGCCAGATGCGCAAGCGGCACGATGTGAGACGGCCACCGCATGCGTCCTGCTCGGGATCGTCAGTCGGGGTGTCATCCGCTTTCGCGACGGCGGGGCCCGTGTAGCCGCAATACGGCCCTCGGTAACCGCCTCGTGTGAGCCACCGGCAGACATTGGCGATGATCTGACCGGCGGGGAGCTGAGCGCCGCCGAAGTCCATTGGGCTGGAGAGCTCCCACGTGACCTGCGTGTTGTCCTCGCCGGACCGCCGCTCGAGCTCCCATATTTCCGGAGGGACCTGCTGCTCCGGATTGGCCGTCGGATTCACCCCGCCGAAGTTCTCGACGTCAAGGTATTTGCCCAGGGTCCGCAGGCGCGTGAGCTTGGCGCCTACGAGATCCTGATAGGCCCGACAAAGGGCGCTGATGCGGCCATCGACGTTTCCCACCGAGAGCGTAGGCACCGGCGGCTGTTCCGGGTCGAGCATGAAGCCGGCCGCTTCGATGGGCCACGGGTCGTATGTGATGCCCTGCCAGTAAATCGGGCCGACCTGCGTGTAACCGTGGAATCGAAGGATGTCTCCCGCGCCGCCGCCGGTTATCGCTCGCGCATCCAGCGCGAATAGCTGAACCCAAGCCCCGGGTTCCAGGGTCTGAATGTCCTGAAACAACGTCATGGCACGAAGCTCTCTTCGAAGACGGCTGTGAGCGTAGACAACCCCGCAATGGCGGGCGTCTCGGTGTAGCTCTTGCAGATGAAGTAGCCCTGCACACCATTGGGCGGGGTCCACAGGAACGAAGCCGCGCCCGCCCGCGCATCGAGGAATGCCTTGGGCGGGTCGAGCTCGTACGCGTACTTGTCGGCCATGGTGATATTCCACTTACGGCTGGCGTTGTTGATCCCGTCCTGCACGCGCTGGGTGTAGCCGTCGCCGTAGCCCGCCTCGAGCACGGCGAACGTCTTTGCGCCGTTCGTCCCTGCATCAACGGGAAAATCGAATACCTCAGCCACGTAACCTCCAGAGTTTTCCGCCCGGCTGCATGCTCCTGGCGAGTACCTGCTCCGCGACGGCCTGCATCTGCTCACCCAGTTGCTGACCCAGCGCCCCAGCATCGGCCGCGTTGACCTCGGCCGATGAGGTGCCATCACTGGCAATGGTGATGCTCACGGCGACCTGCACGCCGCCCGTCCCAGATCCGGTCGCCTGCCCGTCGCCAGCGCGCACAGGGCTGATCGTGCCGCCCTGGTCACCGGTAAGCAGGTAGCTCTGGCCGCCGGCGTCCTTGTAGACCTCGGGGCCCTGTTCCGCGACGCGGTAGGCGCTGCTCGGATTCACCGAGCCACCACCTGCGCGGGCACCGCCCCACGTGATCGCCGTGGATCCGCTGCCGGCGTACGTGCCACCAGTGAGGCTGAAACCGCTGGAGCCCGACGACGCGCCCGAAGTGCCCGGGGTCAGGAAGCTGAGGCCGTAGCTGAGCAACGAAGACACAGCGCGATTCGACGCCAGCCGGGTGGCTTCGGTGAGCACGGTCGAGACGAAGCTCTTGATGCTGGCCGTGCCCTTCGTCGCTGCCGTGGTCAGGAAGTCCGAAAGGTTGCCGCTGGTGGACGTGACGAATGAATAGAACGAGCCCGCCGTGTCGGTCGCTTGATCGTTGAGCTCCGCCATGGCGCGCCGCGAGCCGGTGGTCCAGTCGGACCGTGCGGCATCGATACGCTTCTGGCCATCCTCTTCGATCTGCACGAGTCGGTCGGTGCTCGCCTGCTGAGCCTGCGCCTGCGCGTCGTACGCGGACTGGTCGATCTGCTTATTGCTCAGCTGCGAAGCTAGGCGAACCTGCTCGTCAGCGCCCTGCCGGCGAATCGAGATGATCCGCTGCATGTTAGCGAACTCACGGTCGCCCATCGACAGGCGCTGCACCTGAAGGTCGGCATCCGCACGCGCTGCTGTCTCTTGCCGCCCGAGGGCATCCACGTAGGCATTGATGGCACGAGCGGCTTTGTCCTTCGCTGCGGCCTCTTCTTCCGACAGCACCCGCGCCTTACTGGATGCGTCGGCGGCCACCTTCGCTGCTTGGTCCTGCAGCGTGGAGATCTGCTGCGTATTTTTTATGGCCTCGGCGCCGGTGACCTTCCGCTGCTGGAGCCGTGCAATCTCGGCCTTGATGGCCGCTTCCTGTGCCGCCTCTTCCTTGTTGAGGTTGTCGATGGACAGCTGATAATACGCGGTATCCGAAAGGGCACCCGCCTTGTGCTGCGTGTCGAGCTCACGCTGCGCGTTCGTGTACGACGAAGTGATGACGCCTAGGGCGTCCTTGAACTTCTGGGCCTCGGCGGCGATCTCCGCGCTGTCGATGGCCTTCGCGGCGCTCTGGCCGGCCTTGTCCGTGTACTGCGTATCGATGTACTTGAGCGCGGCCGTCTGCTGCGCCTCGATGGCAGCGCGATCCTGAGGTCGTGCCGCCAGCGCCGCCTGCGTCGCAGCCTTCACCTTTGCGATGTCTTTCGCCTTCGCCTCGTCGTCCTTGGCTCGGCGCCCGTAATCGTCGAGGGTATCGGTGGCCTTCTTGCCCTCGTCCTGGATCCTGCGGTTATCGGCATCGTTGGCCGCTACCCACTTGTCCCAGTCAGCCCCAGCGGAGATGGCCGTTTTCTGAGCCAGAAGGTCCGTGATCTTCTTCTGAGCGTCGTCGGGAACCTCCCAGTTGCCTGTGGTCGGATTTACGGTCCCCGTCTTCAGAACCTCGATCTTCTGATCGATGGTCTTCAGCTGATCCTCGGTCGTCGGCCCGCGACCGATGCCCTTCATGGACTCCCACGTCGCAGACGCTACGCGGCCGAGGCTGGTCCATGCTCGCTCGAGGTATCCCAGATCGTCCTGCACTTTCTTGGCCCGCGCACTGAAGGCTGTTGCCTCCGCGTCCTGCGCAACAGCTGCAGCCTTTTCAGTGTCGCCCTGCTCTTGCAGCTGCTTGATGTACGCATACTGCGTCGCGCTCAGGACGTGGTACTGATCATCCAGCGCCTTCACCGACCTGACCGGGTCATCGCGTAGCGAGGCAATGGAAGCCACGGCTTCCTGAATGCTCTTCCCGGTGACTTCGGCCATGTCGACCGCAAGCTGCCCGGCCTGCTGCAGCGAATCGCCGGTGACCTTTCCGGAAGCGATCAACCGCGTCAGCGCTTCGCGCGCACGCCCGTACTGGCCGCTGCTGGCACCGATCGCGGCGACCATGCCGTTCACCTGATCCGCCGTGACGCCGGCGGCATCGCCGGTGCTGACGATAGCCTTCGTCAAAGCCTGCTGATCGAGAGCGCCAGCTACTGAGGCAGTCGCGAGAGAGCCGACGGCGAGAGCGGCCATGCCCACCACCGCGCCAACTGGCGTTAGCGCAGCGGCCAGTAACCCCGTGTTATTCGCCGCGGTGCCCAGAGACGACGCGAAGCCGCTGATGTCGCCCCGGGCCAGCTGGGCAATCAGGGTTCCGAGCTCCTGCTTCGCCGCCGCCGCGTTCAGGCCCAGCCCATGCACGCTCTCGCCCGCGTCCGCGATGTCCTTGCGGCGCTGCTGGATCGTGGACGCGAAGCGCTCGAAGTCATCGCCGCCGATCAGGCCGCCGGACTTTGCCTTTCCGAGCTGATCTTCCAGCTTGTCCAGCCGCTCAAGAGCGGCAATGGTCGGGTCGATCTGCTTCAGCAGCTTGTCGAGCGCGTCGCGCTGCGCATCCGTGCCAGCGGCGCCCTGCTTCGCTGCAGCCGCACTGGCCGCTGATTTCGCCCGGTATTCCTCCGCCGCTTCCTGTGCCCGGCGGCTTGCGGCCACCTGTGCGTTGAGGTCGGTAACGACAGACTTCGCCGCATCGCTACGCTTCTGGGTCGATTCGATGGCCGCCGCGTCAGCGCGCGCCTGCTCCAGCGAGGCCTGCACCATCTCGCGGATGCGGTCCCGAGCCTGCTCCGACGTCTCGCCAAGGGCTTCAGTGGCCTTAGCCTGATCGTCCGTGGTCTTCGTCGCCTGGGCGTTCGCCGTCGCCACGGCGCGATTCACCGTGGCAAGGCTGTCGTACGAGCTGACCTGGCGGTCGATGGCAGCAGTAAGGCGAGCGATCTCCGCTGCCACCGGTCCAAAGGCCTTGGAAAGCGCGGCGACCGTATCCTCGGCATTGCCTGCCGAGTTCGTCATCGCATCGAGCACGTCCGTAGCTTTCGTGGCCGACGTGCTGTCGACCGCTACGACTAGGCGGGCGGTTTCATCCGTCACATGACGTCCTCAGGGTTGAACGGCGCGCCAGAACGCGTCGATCTGTTCGATGGCCTGCACCTGCCATGGGCGCAGTGAAAGGCCCTCCAGTCGCTGGAAGGCGTCGATCTCGGTGTGGCTGATGGGGTCCATGCCCATCGCACGCGGGCGCTGCCGGCAGAGCCGGTAGAACGTGTCCATGAGGGAATCGAATCCCTCCGGACACTCGCCGTGGTCGGTCAGCTGACGCGGCTTCTTGCCGGTGGCCTTCCAGTGCTTCGTGAGTATCTGTCGTGCGGTCTGCTTACCCCGCACGACGTCGAGCTTCAGCTCGCCTTGGACCCATCGGTAGAAGCGGCCGAGCCTTTCCCGAAAAAACGCTCATCGTCCATGGCGAAGCGGTCGACCTGCTCGGCGACGAGCTGGGCCTCGCTCAGGAACGTGGCGACGTTGGCCGGAGTGCATTCCATATCGAAGTTCCAGTCCACGACAAGGCTGGAGACGAGCGCCAGGCGATCCGCCTCGCGCTGTGCCTCGTCGGGCTTGCCATTCTCGGAGATGCGGTCGCGGATCTCGGCGATTTTCGTCCGATACGCGTCGCAGCGGTAATTCCGCACCACGATGTAGCGCGACGTTGGCGTGCCATCCGGCAGCGTCAGCGCGAGCGTCACGCCACCGTTGGTGATCTTGCGCGTGGCGAAGGCCGACATTTCGGCGGCGATGGGAGTGTTCTTGGTATCGGTCACAGGCATTCCATTATCAGGCAGGGAGAGTCAGGCGCGCCAAAGCGCGCCTAGAGGATTACGGGCCGGGTGCGGGTGCGACGTACGCGACGCGCGTGAGCTGCAGCTCGGTCGTGCTGTCGGTGTCGTACAGCGCGCGGAAGTTGAGCTGCTGGATGCCGAGGTCGTCGGCGTTGTAGCTGTCCTGGGCGGACGTGAAGCGCTCACGCGGCAGGCCCAGCACGTAGGCGTTGCCGTCGGCCGCCTTGTCCGTCATGGTCACCACCATCTCGGTGTCGACCTCGTTCCGGTACTTCGTCTTGAGGACCGCATCTTCGATGTAGGCGGACAGGTCGCCGGTCACATCGATCATGCCGATCTTCATGGCGTAAGCCGGGCGGTTGAAGAGGCTGTACTTGGCAGCGATGTTGTTGCCCAGCGTGACGTTCAGGTCGGTCGCTGCATTGAACTCGGCGTCGTCCAGCTCGAGGGAGCCATCGAACGTGGTCATGTAGTCGGTAGTGGTGGGCTGGGCGAAGGTGGCCCCAGCGGGCACGGCATAATTCTCTTCCGCCTTGCCCACGACCGAGAACGTGGCGGTGATCTTCTCCTGCAGCGGGCAGGCCAGTTTCAGCTGGTTGACCTGCACGCCGCGGTAGATCGTATCGATGCCGATATCGAGGTTGCGCTTGAGCACGGCGAAGCTGCGTCGCACGGTGCCCGTCTTCAGGACGTTGTTCGCCCAGGTGCCACAGAAAGCGGCCTCGAGAAGATCATCGAACGTGCCGAAGGAGAGCTCGCCGACGAGGTCACCGCTCAGCGTCGTGGCGCCACGGCGAGATGCCTTGCGGTGGCGGTCGGGCGAAATCTCGTTCGACGTAATCTCGCTGGTCTGCTCCTGCAGCCCATTCTGCGTCAGGCGGATCGGCTTGAACGCGGGTACGGTTGCCGAGATGGTGCCATCGGCAGCCTCGGCGACGTAGTAGTAGGCGACGCGAGCGCCCGATGCGGCGATGCCAGCGGTCATAAGGGTGTTTCTCCGGTTACGAGGTGACGCGGTGTTGCCAGCCGCGCCAACGCACGGACAGCGAGACGGTGAGCCAGCCTTCCGACCGGCGTATCGACGAGCGCTGGCAGCGCTCGATGTTGACGTTCATGCCCTCGTACTCGAACGAGGCGCCCGGGCTGAAGTAGCCGCCCACCTTGTCCGCGTCCTTGAGCATGGCCGGCGCGCCGGCGTTCAGTGGGTGGTTGATGTCCACCTGAAAGATGCCGACGTGCTCGATGGGCGAATGAATGCCCAGCGCGGCGGGGGCAGCGCTGGCCGGCAGCATGAAGACGGCCGCCCAGGGCGACGCGTCGGGTGGCGTGAAGTCCTTGCCCTCGAACGCCGTCGGATAGGCAATACCTGCCCCCTGCCACGCTCTTACGAGCGCCGCATTGATCGCGAACTCCGACATTGCTTACCGCCTGATGATCGAGGGGATGTTCTGTGTAATTCGAGCCATTGCGACGCGCACCATGCCGGCAGGTGCCTGGGTGCTGTGACCTTCGTACTCAAGCACCTCCGCATATGGGAGGTTGTTCGTCAGAAGGGTCACCGACCCTGCCCCGCCCATGTTCACAGCGACATCGCTGATCGCCGCGCTACCGGCTGGGTCGATGCGGTCGAGCGTGCCATCAGCACGCGCCGTGACACTGGTCTGCCAGTTGCCACGGAAACGCCCACCGACATAGCCTGCCGGCGCCGTGATGTCCATGCCGTCTTTCAACTTGCGCCCTGGCTTCAGGCGTCCTGCCTTCGTCAGGTTCGCCGGGTCGTCGCGCAATGCCGCGTTGTGGCTTTCCACCTCGGCGTTGTAATAGGCCGCCGACCGATTCACAGCCCACAGCTCCGCGTTGCCGACCGGCGACGACAAAATGACGTCCGTGAACAGTGCCAGGGTGATTCCCCGCACGTCGCGGTCGATGTTGTCGTTGGCCAGCTTCGCGAAGGCGGCGACGCTCTCACGGAAGCCGGGCATCAGCTGCGCACCTGCAGGCGGTACGCCAAGGGCGTCCCAGCGGGATTGATCGGCTCGATGCGTACGATGGCAAGCGAATGCCCGCCTGCGACAAGCCTGTCGCCCATCAGCGGCTCCTGCGAAGCGTCGAGTACAACCAGCCGGTCGCCAGCTAGGACCTGATTCGCAGCTGCGTAGTCCGCCGAGATGCTGGTGAAGACGCCCACCGTCGGCATATCCGTGGGCACGCCGCCTGTCGTTTCGCCGGTTGCGGGATCGTCCGTGGCCCCGGATACCCGGCGAAGGGCCATCGGCTGGCCATAGTTGCCCAGCAGCCGCGTTGCCGTGGCCGCCATGCGTTCGTAGAAAGCCATACTTATGCCCGGATGGCGATGAGTCCGCCGCGCTTGAGCAGCACGGCAACGAGTGTCTGAGCCTTGGCGAACGCGCTCACCGGCAGGATCTTGCCGGGGTTGGCGTACTTGATCGTCACCGCGCCGTCGACCGTCTCTTCAGTGATCGGTCCTGTGTCCTGCGGCGTGACGGTCTTCTGCAGGTCGTTGGTCACCGCCTCGATGGCGAAGGCCAGCTGGGCGTACTGCAGCTCGCGAGGGATGGTGTTCGACGGGAAGCGTGCTTCATTGAGCCACACGTCCTTTCGAGGCCATGCCAGCGCCTGCGTGGGCGATACGCGGCAGCCCAGCCACCGCGCGTCGTATTCGCCCAGTTTGTCCATGGCTTTCACCAAGAGCACCTCGCGGCCCTGCTCATCGGCCGGAACCGTCATACCACGCGCAGATGCATACGCAGCCAGATCATCGGCCGTCGCATAGGACGTCGCGTCTGGCTTACCGGTTCCGTCTTCGATGATGAGCATGGGTTAAGCCTGGTTTGCCTTGAGCAGGTCCTGCAGCGTGGGGAGGTCAGCGTCGGCAGCATACTCGATGCCCTTGGCATCCAGTCGGGCCTTGACCTGGTCGATGGTCAGATCATCCGGCGGGCTCGTGCCGTCTCCCGCTCCCGGCTTACCACCGCCGTTGTTCTGCGCGGCAGCAGCGCCCTTCTTCGAACGCGCCGGCTTCGGTGTGCCCTGCTCCGGCGTTTCGGCCACAGTCTGCTGGCCCAGTTCAATCTTGTCGGCCGTACCGCCGAAGCCCCAGCGGGCCTTGTCCTGCGGGCGGGTGTAGTTGTCGGCGTTGCCGTGGTCATTTGCCATGTCGAACTCCTTACGCCAGCGTGCCGGCGTTCTTGAGGGAGGTGATCAGCGCGTTGAGCTGCGTGATCGCGGATGCCGCATCGGTTGCAGCGGCGACGGTTGCCGCCTTCTTGACGCCGCCGACGGTGGTGGCGGTCGCAGCGGCGGGCACCTGCGGTTTGGCGCTCTTGAGAGAGCGCGGGAGGCCCTTGGCCATGGTGGTGTCCTCGGTGATGCCGGCGCCGGTGTTCTGGCGCCGGCCGGTGGGTTACTGACCGGTGCCGGTCACGAGGAACGCCAGCGGGACCTGCTTGCGGTCCATGATGCGGTTCCAGTTCGTGGCGAGCGCCAGATCAGACCAGCTGGCGGAACGGGCGGTGGTTTCCGTTCCGTTGCCCGTGATCGTGTTGCTGGTGAAGCTGTAGCCGAACGGATGGAGCAGCCAGGTCTTGCGGCTCCACAGCGTCTCGACACCACCACCGTTGGCACGAGCGGCGACGCGCTCGTACTCCAGCGGGGTCTTGGGCGAGCCAGCGCCGTAGCCGATGGCCCCCGCGCCGAACACGATGGTGAGGAACTGGCGCGCGTTGCCGGCACCGAACACGGGCATGCCGTCCTCGAACACCACGCGCGAGCCCTGATAGAACGGGATCTGCGTCTTCTGCTCGCTGTCGGGCACGAAGTCGATCAGGTTCTGCTTACGCAGCTGGTTGTACACGAACGTGTGCATCGCTACGGTGCCCAGGCCGTTCAGCGCATCGCCCATCGTAGCGGTCGTGTCGATGTAAGCGCCCACGTCCCAGCCACCAGCGGCAGTCACGACCATGTCGTTCTGCGTGTGGTACGCGTCGGTGGCCCCGACGTTGTCGTTGTAGATGCCGACGGCCGTCGCGATGAGGCGACGCTGTGCCTGGCGCTGCCAGAAGTTGTCGAGCCGGCCTGCGATGGACTCCAGCGGATTCTTCGTCGTCAGCTCAACCGTGAGGTCGGCCTGACCGAAGCCTTCGTTGAGGTAAGCGACGCGGGCCTGCATCTCGCCGGTGCTGATCGAGCGCGGGACCGCGATGTCCTCGTACACGTCATTCGAGTAGTTCGGCTCGATGCTGGCATCGATCGGCTTCCAGAACGGCACGTTACCGATGTTGGACGGGCCGTTCGCGATCTCGGCCATCTGCGGGGTCGACGTCAGCACGCCGGACTCGAAAAATGCAGTCTTCTCGACCGGCTCCTGCGTCTGGTACGAGGCGATGACGGCTTCATTGCCGGTGACGATGTCACCGATGGTGGTGATTGCCATGGGGGTTACCTTTGCTTGGCTTCCTCAACCAGTCGGTTGAAGGTGGAGGGGTCATCCCGGCGCAGGGCAATTCGCTCCTGCTCGGAATAGTCGGAGAGTTTCGTTTTCGCGGCCCCGCCGCCCTTGGCACCGCCGGCCCCGCCGCCGGATGCCCGTGTCCCAGCGATCAGCGGCGCGAACGCCGGATCGTTGGAGAATTCGGTCTTCAGCTCATCAACGCTCAGCGCCGAGGGCTTGCCGTCCTTGTCGCGCACGACCACCACGGGGCGGCCGTCGCGGGTTTCCATATCGAGGCGTTCCTCGATGAAGCGAGAGAGGATCCGCTCGCTGCCAGCGACCGCGAGGCCTGCTGCGAGCTCGATGGCCGTGCGGCCCACCGTCAGGTCGCGCACCTGGTGGCGCAAGGTCCCGATCTCGGTGTCTTTCTCGCCGAGGGCCTTCGCGTGCTTGTCGGTCCAGCTCTTATCGAGAGCTTCGACATCGCCGCCCTTCCGGGCCAGCTCTTCGGCGGCCTTGCGGGCATCCTCGTCGGCCTGCCTGCGGCGCTCGTCGCCGGCCTTCTTCTCGTCCAGCAGCTCCTGAACCTTCTTTTTCAGCCCGGACACGTCCTCCGGCTGCGGTGCGCCTTCGATGGCCAGGACGAACTTTCCGTCCTTCTCCACGTATAACGCGCGCGTGGATTCGTCCAGCCCGTCAAGGCTGTCGATCTGATACTTCAGCATGGTGTCTCCCAGAGACGTTGATGCCGGCCCGACCGGCGATTGGGCATAAAAAAACCCGCCGAGGCGGGTTTACGAAATAAACGCATCTCGCCGCGAACTACGGCGTTGTAGCTTGAACAGTCTTTGCAACGACACCAGCCTTCTCGCAGACCTTCGCCGCCTCATCGAAATTGGGCGACGGCGCGCGATTCGCATCGAGCACCGATTCCTTGCACTGGTCCTTGACGGCCGAGAGCAATTGAATCTTCGGAAGAGTAAATGCCGCGTACGCGAGAAAGATAACCACCAGGACCCAAAAGCCAACCTTCATAAAACGCTCCCTGTACGCACCAGAACGGCGCCCGCCGAGGATAGCTTATGTGCGAACGTCAATCTGAGAGCCCGGCTCGCTGGAATGCCAATGGCTCCAGCGCCTTCATCTCGTCCAGCGTCAGCGGCTGGAAATTCTTGTCGAGCTGGAGCGCCGCAAAGCGCTCTGCGCTTAACCCGCCGTCCATGAGTAGCCGCGCCCGGGTCGGGCCAATGGCTTGCTCGATAAAGGCGGCAGGCTGACGTTTCAGCCACTCATAGTATGTTTCGTTCGCCGCGACCTGTTGGGCCTTGCCGTTGACCACTGCAGGGCGCTTCGCACCCCGTCGCAGGCCTGACAGGTCGTCGCTCAGCTCCGGCACGCTGGTGGAGCGGCAGTTGATGTGGACAGGCGGGATCGGCCCCTTGCCCACGGGAAACACTGTCTGGTCCAGCGACCGGCACTGCGCCGTCGTCTTGCTGTCGAGCGTCGCGATGAAGCGCCATCCGACCACCACATCCTCGTTCGCCTGCAGCGTCTCCTGCCTTGCCACACTGCTGGCATGCTGCATCGACGTGTGGATCACCGCCTGCGCGTGCCTGGCGGTCGTATTCAGCACGCCGTCGGCGTAGTTACGAGCCTTCGTGCCCCGCACCTCGCGCACCAGTTCGGCATATGTCCTTCCCTCGTAGACACCGCGGCGGATCGTGCCTACGACGGCATCGCGCTCGCTCTGGCTCCAGTCGCTGACGAAGCGGTCCAGCAGCTTGCCGCCGCCGGCGCCGCGCACGCTGAGCGGGCGGGATAGGACTGCGGCACGAACCTGAGTTGCGGATGGCACGGCCGCCTCGAAGTCCGACACGGCTTGCTCCAGTGCGCGCGCCGAGAAGGCGGCCTCGTGCTGGGCGAACTCGATCACGGCCTTGGACAGCGTCTTCCAGAACGCCGACTGCAGGGCCTGCATGGCGACTTCCGTCTCGGTGAGCTGCTTCTCCAGCCTGTCGCGACTGTAGTCCGTCAGCTCGTCCCCGCTCAGGCGCTTGCGGATCAAAGCGTCAATCGCACGAAGCGCCGGCGAGAATGCCGCCACCTCGCCGGCGGTTAGGCGCTGGATCAGCACCTGGTGCCGCGTCAAGGTATCGACCAGTGCGGCGGAGATAGCCATTAGATCGTCCTCACATCGCCGCCAGAGTGCTGGTCGAACCGAATGGCGGCCTCGACTGCCTCCGGCGCGCTGGCCCCGGCCGCGATGGCGCCCAAGGCATACTTGGCTCCGCTCCCGATGGCATAGAAGTCGCACCGGATGGGACCGCTCATGTGCAGCGAGTCGTCGGCCAGATAGACCGAGCCGTCAGGCTTTACAACGATGGCGCGTACGTCCCATGCGACGTCGCTCAGGGCCGAGGCCTCAACCTCGCCACGCAGGTAAGCCATAAAGCGCTCGGACTGCCCTACCTTGCCCGAGGTGATGCCCACCCTCGAACCATCAGCCAGGCGGAAGAGCTTCTGTTTAGTGCCCGGCGACGTCTGGTAGTCCCCGCCATAGGCCAGAGAGTCGGAGGCGAGCACGCCTTCACGCAGGACCACGACGCTCATCAGGTCACCTCCGGATCGTCCAGCGCGTCAGCCGCGCCGCCGCCCGGGTTCTGCTGGGCGATCTCTTCGCGGATCTCGTCGTCGGTCTTCTCGGCGTCGATGAAGCCCGCCTCGCGTGCCTTGGCCCAGAAGTCGGACTCGGGAATCAGGCCCTGCTGCACGCCGGCGAACAGCGCGGTCAGCGTCGGGGCATCGAGCGTGTCGGTCACGAACTTCGTCGGGATGGCGAAGCTGACCGTGCCAGTGACACCCTCGAAGGCCTGCACCCAGCCCAACGCTTTTGTGAATGCCGCCGAGACGTTGTCGCACACCAGAGACAGCACGCTGTGGGCTGTTGCGTCCTCGCTGTCGGTCTGCGTCGCGGTCTTCGCTGCGGATCCGGGCTGCACCAGGCGCGCGCCGTGCGCGGCGAGCTGGGCTTCCTTCTGGTCCATGGCCTCCTTCGCCATCGTATTCGGCTGTGCCTGGAGCATCACGGCCGAGCCACCAACGGGCAGCATGCCCACCGCGCGCGAGCCCACGTACATGCCCTGCTCTTCCAGATGATCGCGCCATGCCTCGTCGAGCCCGGCGAGCCAGACCTGCGGCTGCCCGCACGTGTAGACCGAGTCCTCGTAGTCCGCGCTGTTGCGGTAGTGCGCGAGGTTGATCACGCACAGGTCGTACATTGGGATCGGGCCGATGTCCGGCTCGTTGTTCTGGGCGCCGTAGAAGGTGAACGGAATCTCGGTCCAAGGATTGCCGGCGGAATCCACCGGCGTGGTCGTGGTCGTTTCCCACTGCCCTGCTTCGTTCTTCCGCCATACCTCCATGGTGTAGGTGCTATCGAGACGCAGCACGCGGTACTGCGGCTTCGTCTCGGTGCCGAATTCGTCTTCGACCTCGTACGTCTCCGCCAGCACGACGAGGCCCAGCACCGTGCGGCCACGCAGGCGGACGGGACGCCAGTTGATGATGGCCTTCGCTTCGTAATTCGTGATCGTGGCATGCACGCGCTGCTCGGCCTGATCGGCCTTGGAGACGTCGCCGTCGACCTGCGGGAAGTCCACCAGCAGGCCACCACGGCCGCGCTTCAGGTTGCCGGTGACAGCGGCCTGCGCCTGCTGGATCAGCGAGCTTCCGGCGCCATTGGCGTCATCCTTCAGGAAGTCCAGGGCGGCAGGCAGTTCGATATTCGGCCACTGGCCGAAGGCGACGCCTACCAGGCCGCTCACCGTGCGCCCGACAGCATTCACATACACCGCGCGGAAGACGTACTGATCGAAGCGAGCGAGGTTGGCAGGGCTCGTATCCGTGGGGTTCGGGCGCGGCAGGTAAGCCTCCCGCTTCTCCTTCACCGCGTACTCGCCAGCCGTGGCGTCGTCGACCTTCTCCCACAGCTTGCGGGCAGCGTCGTAGTCCGCGCGCGTGGTGGTGACGTCTCCAGCCATCAGTTCGCAAATCCCATCGTGATTTTGGACACCGGCTTAATGACCGGATAGGTGCGGTGGATGAAGTAGCCACCGGCGTCGTTCGTGTGGTCAGCCCCGGAGGACTTGTCAGGCTCGCCGTTGGGCGCCCATATCTGCTGCTCGAGGTGGTCCGCATAGTGCGGGCACTTCGCTACGTTCACCCTGTAGCGGCGCTCACCCAGCGCGTTGCAGAACATGGCGTTCATGGCGTTGATGCGGTCTTTCACTGGCGGGTTAGCGCCTGGTGCCGAGACACCGAAACCCGCTTGTTTCAGCAGGGCGATATCGGTGACCGAGGCTCCAACGGACTTGCGCGATCCGCCCGAGGCATCCGGGTAGATCATGATCTCGCACGTCTTCTTGAAGACATCGCCATCGTGACGCCAGTAGCGTTCCTTGATCTGCCGAATCATGTCCGGTGTGTCGTAGCCGTCGATGATCTCGTCCACGGCGCGCGGCTGTGCCTCGCGCTTTACGTGGACGATGGCAGCCATCTTGCCGACGTTGAAGTCCATACCGATGTGCAGCGCCTCAAGAGCCTGACCGTTGGAGCCGGTCTTCATCGTGTCGCTGCAACCGTTGAGGTTGCGATCGAACTGGTGGTAGATCGTGCCGCTGAGCAGGTTCGTGAACTGCCCGTCGAGGTAGGCCTGAATCAGCTGCGGCGGGTAGCTACCGCGCAACGATTCGATGTAGTCATCCGGCAGGTTCGCCTCGTTGTCGTACGTGCTGGCTTGAACCATGCCGTACATCGCGGCCAGTTCAGGCTTCTCGCGAACTTCCTTCACCCACTGCTCGTAAACGAACTGGAAGCCCTCGGGCGTCGTCGTGACATCGATGCCGTTGACCAGGCCGTCGGCCTTCTGGCGCAAGCGGGCGATGATCTTCCGCCATGCTGCCCGCGCCTTCTCCTTCTTCAGGACGTCCAGCTCATCGACCAGTGCGCGACCGATCTTGAAGCCGACGATGGTTTCCGGCTTCTCCATCGAGCGGCAGATGACCGTGCCACGGTATTGGCGCCCTGAGTAGACGTGGACCTCTTTGTTTGCTTCTCGCGTGACAACGCGCAGGCCCCAGTCGAAGGCCACCTCATCCATGGTGGGGAAGAAGATGTCCCGGATCATCGGGTAGGTCGGCGCGAAGTACCCAGCATTGATGCCAGGGAACTCCCAGAAGTGCTGCGCGAGCCCGGAACACCCGACCCACGTCTTCCCCGAGCCGAACCCGGCCACGAAGGCCCGGAACTTGTGTGGCAAGGCGAGAAACTGCGCCTGAGGGACGTTCAGGCTCGGCCGGACCTCAAGAGCTTTGACGGCGGGCATCGCGCACCTCGATCGTCACAGACACAGGCGTGGGCGGTGCGTCATCCGCTCCACCGTCTGGCTTGTCGCGCCATTTCTCAGGCTGCCGGTTCTTCAACCAGAAGATCATCGCCGTGGTGTCTGGCGGGTAATGCTCCTGGGTCTTGGCCCGGACGACGGCACCGAACGACTGGAATATCTTCTCGCTGTCGTGCGTGTAGCCCATGGCCCGGCGGAACAGGGACTGCTCGACCTGGGCGTCGACCTCATCCTTGCCCCGCTTTAGGGCCTCCGAAAACCCGTCGTGCTGGACCTTCCACAGGTACAGGGTAGAGAGCGTCACCTTGAAGAAGTCAGCCAGCTGAGCGTCTGTGGCACCCATACGGGTGAGCTTGGCACCCTGCTCGACGAACTCTTCCCGGAACTTCGACGGGCGGCCTCCGGTGTTGGCACCCTTCGCCGCCTTGTTTCCCTTCGTGGCCTTACTGGGAACGGCAGTCCGCTTGGACGCCGCGTTCATTCGGGGTGCGCCCATGCGTTATGGGATGGGATCTGCCCATCCCCTCCGTTATCGAGCCACCGGGGCTCGGGCTTGTGTCTTGCCGCTTAGAAACGGGCGACGCGCTTGGCGAGGACGTCCATGTAGCTCTCCATGGCGGACAGCTGCTCCCGAAGGATTGCCCTCTCCTCGGGCGGGAGAGTGATGAACAGCCGGCCACCTACAAAGGTGCGCAGCTTTCCGACCTTATCGCTGAGTTGGACAAACTCGCCGACGACGCGCTGTTGGTGAGGCATGAAGTCTTCGACATCCCCCATCGGGAGGTAAGCCGCGTCGAATTGCGCCTTGGGCGACCAGCTGATGTACCCGGCATGGCGCGGATGGTTCGGGGCTCCGCCATCCAGATACTCAACGAGGTAACCGTCGTCAGCGCCGTTCTCATCCGCCGGCAGATCCCAGCCGCGGTAGGCGTTGTAGCCCGCCCGTGTCATGGGCTGTGCCTTGATGACCTTGGTGCCGATGTAGTGACCAGTCATGGCGGGGTCTCACGCAACCGGGGCGGGGTCGACCGCCGGGGCCACCTGCTTGCTCGACGTGAAAAGGCCCGTTGCCTTGAAGCTGGCGACCAGGCTACCGGCGACGCCGGCGAGCAGCGGCCAGATCTCGTTGAACGACGCGGAGGCGATCTGCTCCTTGGCGTACACGGAAGCCAGAGCGTCCTCGACGGCCTTCAGCTTGGCGGCGCCCGGGGTGCCGGCGGGGAGCGAGGCTTCCACCAGCTGCACGAGGGAGCTGAGGATGGGGAGAAGCGAGGCGACAGCCTGGGCCTTGGCGAGGAAGCCGCTTGCGAGGGATGCAATGGACATGGAGATAACCTCTTCGGGGGCGGCTTCGGCCGCAGTGGTAGGAATCGATTCGGGAACGGTGACAGGCTTGGGCTCTGTGGCAGCGGGCATCGCCGGCGCAGCCTTGCGGAGGATCCACTTGCCGATCACGTTGCCGATGAGTGCAGCGAATAGCTTTGCCATGGGAACTCCGGTGGCTTATGGCTCAGGCTTGGCCTTCTTGTTGTCTTCGACCTCAGCGACCTGAGAGCGATCGAGGACCGAGGCTGGGGCGGCCCAAGGCCACCGCTTGATCAGCCAGCGGACAAGGGCGCCGTAGACGGCGGGCGCCATCATGGCCATGGTCAATGCCCACGCCAGCGTGAGCACCGTGGTGCGAATGAGTAGGGCGACGATCAGCGTCATGCCGCCGGACACCAGTGCGGTGATGCGCCGGGCCTGAGCGGTGTTCATGTCGGGCGGCATGAAGTTGGACACGGCATAAGCCGCCGCGACGCCGGCGAGAAGCCCTGCGAGCACCGCGTGCAGCTGGGGCATGGCCGACACGGCGGCGATGAGCTCCAGCGCGACCTTCAGCACGTCTTCCATCAGCGTGTCCAGGCAGCGGGTTGGAGCCCCGTGCGCATCATCCGGGCAAGTTCCAGAACGCGGCGGCGCTCTTCGTCGACCTTGGCCTTCTCCGGCCAACGAGTCATGAGCAGCGCGTCGGAGGCGTCCTCCCACTGGCTCTCGTAGATAGCGTCCCAGAGCGGCCGGCACTCGTTCAAGGCGCGCTTGCCTATCACCATGGTGACGTGAGCCAGCACAGCCAGGCGGACCGATCCCATCTGGGGATAGATCACCGTCTTCGATCGCAGCGAACGGACGCAACGGCGAAGGTCACGGGCAAGGAGCTCGACCATCTCGGACTTCGCCACGGCGTGCGTCGATGCGAGGCGCTCGAAGGCGGAGATGCCGCGATCCTCGACCGTTTCGGCTGCGCCCACGAAAGGCGCATACCCGGTGATGTGCTGCATCGCTACTTCAGCCGCTTCGGCCTCGGTCACCTCGGCGCGTTCGATAACGGCTTCGACCTCGGGGTCATTTTCGGTCACAGAGCCACCAGTCCCAGCGCCGGGCGCGCGACGCGCCACAGCGCCCTTCGTTCGTCCAGGCCGTTTACGCCGCCGTTGATCTTTCGAGTGAGCCCGACGAAGTCGTCGGTATCGGCGTAGTGGTTGCAGTTGTTCGCCTTCCAGAACCAGCCTGCGGAGAGTGCGGCCACCTCGGGGGTGGTAATCAGCTCCGGGTGCGTGACCAGGTCGAAGCCGATGGCATCGCGGCACGCGGCGTAGTTGGCAAGGAAGGTGATCTGCTTGAGCCCACCACCGCGGTAAGTCCACCCGTCGTTGGCGCTGTTGTTGCCATAGCGGCCGCCGTAGACGAGATTGGCGATCGCCATCTGGCGAGCTGCCGACAGAGGTGCCTCGCCGTCTTTCCGGCCCAGCCGCGCCGCATCATCCGCGCTGACCCGGTCCCGGAACGTCGTGCGCAGGCCCTGCACCGAGTAGTTGAGCGACTCACGCAACTGCGTGAAGCCAGCCGACTCGTGCGAAATCTGCGGGATGAAGGCGGCTTGGCGCTGCGGCGTGTCGATGCCGAAGCGGGCCATGGCCGCCGTGACATGGGGTGCCCACATGCTGGCGAGGGCAGGAGGAATCCCTGCCGCCAGCTGCAATGTCCTGGCGTCCATCGGAACTCCAAAATGGTTGGGCCCGCGCCTAAGCGCCGGCGGCCCGGAAGAAGTGGTCAGGCACAACGAGCCATTGCCGGAGGGGAGTCCGGCGGTGCGTCAGGGGTTAACGCTCGGGAGATGGCAGCACCGCGACGACTGCACGTCGGGGCATCAAGGTGCGTGTAGCGGGCCTGACCGGTGGAAACGAAAAAGCCCCGGCGAGTGCCAGGGCTTTTGCACATCGGCGTGATGTGACGGTGCCACTTTTTCACAGGTTTATTGATCAATCAAGAGAAATAATCGTTTCCAGCATCGAAACGTGCTCATGCTCCGGCAATGGCTCTTCGAACGGAATACGCAGCCACCCCGCAACGTGGACCTTCGCAAGGCGTAGGAGCTGACTGAAGCGCGTGGTATCGACCTGCACGCCCAAGCGCCGTAGGCTCCGGATCTTCTCCGACCGCGTCTTTCCCGGCTCCAAGTATTCCGCGCGCAGCACCATGGCAGGTGCGAAGCCGCGACCTTGGCATGACAGTGCCTCAACGGCCTCATGGACGTCATCGGCGGCCGTGTGGCTCGCTTCGTAGCCGAGGCCCGATGGCGCCCTGCCCTCCCAGCGGATCAACGACGCTAGCCAGGAGCTGCTGCCACCGGTGCTGCCGCGACGGTTATCGCCATATTCCCGCGCCCATTCAGTGAGCCTGTCTTCCAATCGTGTTGAGCGTCGCATTGCGTTCCCCTGTTTCTTATTCGATGTTCTTTCGTTTCCGCCGCTTCAACTCGCGGCGTATCAGGTCGGTTTTGCGCTGGGCAGCTTTCAGGTCTTCCTTCGCCCGCTCGAGCTGCCAGCCGAGGACGCCGGTCGGGAAGCCTTCGAAGCCCGTGCGCGCTGACGGGCGCGGGCCATCTCGGCCTGCACGCGGAGCCACGACCGGCACTCCGCCTGCTCCTCCGGTGTCAGGGCATCGATCATCGGCCCCCACTTCCGGTAATCCGGCTCCCTGCGCATGATCGCCATGGCATGGGTCAGGTGTCTGTATACGGTCATCCATGGGCCCTCCGGAGCGACCATAGGTTCCGTGTGTGCCCGTCGGTGCCGACAAACGGCTTCTTCCGGAGATGGCCGCGCCGTGCCATGACGGTCAGCTGTGCGGCGATGTAGTTCCTCGCCATGCCCAGCTCGGCCACCAGTTCCTGCGTGGTTGCCGGACCTTCGCCGAGTGCTGCGCGGATGCGTGCGGCGTTGGTCATGCGGCCCTCGCCGTGCCGATCGAGCCGAGCAGGCACAGCGCCTGATCCACGCTTTCAACGACGTGGACCTTGCACCCCTTGGCCAGTGCCTCGGCATGGAAGATGGTCTGCGACGGCGTCAGCTTCCTGCGCGAAGGAGGCTTCTCGCCGTCCTTGATCTCGATCAGTGTCCAGCGGCCACGGAACGCCACCAGAAGATCGGGAAAGCCTGATCCGACGTGAGAGCAATCGATCACATAGGCGCCGATCCGCTGGATCGCACGAACGATCTCAGACTGATTGTCGTCGACGCGCGCGGCGTACCTCATGCAGCCTCCTGGCGTCGTGCTTCTTGCGTTCGAAGCACGCCCTCGGCGTGCCAGAGACGAATCTGGTCTTTCGTGAACTCCGGCGCAGCCATGCGGCCATCGACGATCTCGTGGCAGATGAAGCACGCATCGGCCGCCTGCTCGTCGTCGGGCTTCTGTCCGCCGCCAGTGCCCAGTCTGTAGTGCGCCAGCACGGTCGTTTCCGGGTTCGGCTCACACCGGCATGGGATGCGGATTGTGCACGGCCTGCCCTGTGCGCCCTTGCGTGCTGCTGTCATCTTGGAGCCCATGCCCTTCACCATCGGCTTTCGCTGCCGCATCGGCTTGGTACGCTTGATCTCGCCGGAGCGCTTCATGCTGCCCTCCCCCACCGCTGCTCGCGCCAGAGCGGATCGGGATCCGGCACGTCGATCCCCGCCTCAGCCGCAATGCGCTGCACGGTGTCGTAGAACTCGGCGAAGACGGTGGTGGGAAGCACATCGCGCTCGCCCTGCTCATCGGTCGTGGTCGTGCGATAGGGGCGCCGGCGAACCTCACCCATGACCTCGCGATCGACCCAGCCGAAGAACTTGCCGCAGAACGATTCGTGCAGGTCGTCGATATCATCACCCGTGACCGCCTTGATTGCGGGATAGGCGACCCCGAATAGGGCCCTGTTCTGGTGATCGGTGCGCTCCTTCCGCGCTTCCTTGATCTCGATCCGCCAGGACTTCGACGCCGGCAGCCGGTCGACGAAAGCATGCACGTTGGCCAGCACGTCAGGGCGCTCGGCACCGTTGGCGTTGAGCGTGTACTTCTGGATCATGCTGCCACCCACAGGTAAGGCGTGTTCCCACGCGTCGGCGCGCCGAAACCCGCACGGCGCATAAGGCCCTTCTCTTCCATCTGCTGCAGGTTCACCCGTACGGAGCTCTCGTCGGTGTAGATCACGTCGGCGATCTGCTTGATCGTCAGCGGCGTGCCAGTCGTCGCCTTGACGATCCGTGTCGCGATCGTTTCGCGCACGGCCTTCATGCGTCGAACCTCGCAGGCTTCAGGCCGCGCGAGCGGGCCTCGACCTCACTCAGGCAGGCCTTGCACTGTCCCAGGGAAAGCGTGCCGCCGTACTCACGCCAGAATTCCGAAGTCACCGGATGCCAGGCGTCGGCACCGTAGCCGAGCGCGGCGCAGTGGCGGCACTCGCAATACTCACCGTCAGGACGCGACACGAACTTTCGAACCGTGCTCGACCGGCGCCGCGCGGAAGGAACTACGGCACGGATGAGTCGGCGCACCGTCTCTCGCCCGCGACCGAGTGCCATAGCAATCTCGGGGATGGACTGGCCAGCGCGGAAGCGCTGGACGATCTGTTCCTGCGTGGCTTTCATCATGCAGCCCTCGGCGGCTCGGGTTCGTCGTCGGTGGGCATCGGGAAGTTACACTTCGCCGCGATGTCCTTGAGCGCGCGCAAGCCGCTCTGCCGACGCTGCTCACTCTCGAGCCTCGGCGGCTTCTGGAACGGAACGACGTTGCTCGGTAGCGCACCGAGAAAATCGGCCGGGCTCGGCCAGCGCTGCGACCGCTCGGCGAGCATCGCGAAGGCCTCGCGAATGCGCGGCGCGTCCTTCGCCTGGTCGAAAACGCGGTTACGGCAAACGGCCTTAAGCCAGACCTGCACCGTCATCGGGATGACCTCAGCTGCCGGCTGACCTTCCAAGCCGAGCGTAGCCAGCATCTGGAAGCCCGTGAGAAATTCCCGATTGATCCAGTCCATCTTTCATACCCTCGAGTGTTTGCAGTAGACCCATGACCTTCCCCGTGCTCTGCCGTCCTGGACCCGCGCGGGCATTGGGTGCGTCGACGGGTGATGCGGTTCGGGCATGGTTCGACCGGGCCACCTTCACGGCGTATGCGAATCTCGCGCCCGGCCCGATGCCTCGATCACTGGCCTCGTTTGCGGCGGCGGCGAACTCGTCGGGCGTAACCCCCTCAGCCAGCGCCGCCAGAAAATCGGGGTTCGTCAGGTTCAGCGTCGAGCAGCCTGCGGAGCGGAGCGCTTTGCCTGCATCGCCGGATGGCGTGCCCGCGTGCGTCTCTCTCTCGCTCTTAGGTGGTGTCTGGTGATTGGTGAGCTTTTCGCTGGGTTCGTGCTGGGTTTCGTTTTCATAACCCGGCGAAAACCCACTGGGTTTCTTCTGGGTTTCTTCTTTACGCGGACGACCACCCTTCCTTCCGTTCTCGCGAGCCGCACTGATGCGGCCAGCGGCCTTCTCGATCTCCACCTCAACGCGCCCGTGAACCCACAGGCCGTCGACCAACTGGAAGAACTCGCCGAGCACGACATCGACAGCCATGCGCTCGTCGTCGGTGCGCGCACGCGCGAGGCGATGCACCTGATCAGACGGGATGCCCCGCTCCGTGGCGTAGTACCGATCCAGAAGCAGCGTGTACGCGCCATGCTCGACCATGCTCAGGTGAGCCGTGTCCCGTGCGTAGTCGCCAAGGTGGCGCTCGTAGTAGTTCACGCCGCAGGCCACCACGTCATAGCCAGCGAGCCATTCACCTCGCAGCGACGCTTGGCACCCTTGAACACGGCTCCGGCTGTCTCCGCCTCTGGAAGGCGGCGTGCTACCTCGTGACGGGTCAGGTCGCGACTGTGGCGCGAGAGCTCCGCGCTGGTGTGTCCAGGCGCTGCGCGCACGAGGTCGATGACTGCGGCGACATTAGAGCCACGCTTGCCGCTGGCCGTGTGCTCAGCGGCGGCGATGTGTGACGTGACTGGATCGGTCGCGCGCGCCGCCGGCGTCTCCACGACGCGCAACGGGCGATCCCAGAATGTCTCTTGGCGAATCGGCTGGACCATATCAGCGCCCTGCCCCGCATCCCGGCTGGGACGCATGGGCTTCACGGAGGCGGCGCAGCAGGCCGATGATCGCTGCCTGATACGTCAGGGCCGACTGGCCAAGGCCATTCATCTCATTGCCCGTGATCACGCCGTCGGCCAGCGCATCATGCAGTTCGCGATTGAAGTCACCTTCCGCCACGCCGAGGTCGAGCACGCCGTGCATCAGGCTTTCGGCCTTGTCGGAATTGTCGATGCGGATCAGTGCGCAGTTATGTTCCGCCGCCATCGCCTGCAGGATCGACAGGTCACCCGTCACCGCCATGATGCGGTTCGCTTCGGCGAGTGTGAGATGGTTCGTCGTGTTGTTGACGTTGACCTTGTTGCGCAGGATGCCGGCAGAGATGCCGATGCGAGGCGCCAGTGATTCGGCGCCACCCTGGTACTGGTCTACGGTCTGTGCTGCGGCATCGAGAACATGCATGGCGGGGACACTCACATGAAGAATTTGAGGGGTTACGGCGGTAAGGTGTGCGCCATGGAGAACGGTGCGAAGGAGAAATCAGGTGGCTGGGGGGTGGCTTTCTTTGCGGGCGCTGCTTACCGCCGCGAGGTGAAACAGGTGCTGGAGCACGTCCTGCGAATGGAACTTCTCGAGTTCCCGCCACGCGTCGATGTAGGCCCGCATGTCGGCCTCGACAGCCGGAATCTCACTTCCCTCTCCGCCGAGCACTTTTCGGCGAAGGTCGTGCCATGCTTGCTCCAAGCGCTCACTGAGCAGGGGGTACGTCATGGGAGACTCCATCGAAGAGTTGGAAAGGCGACTGGAACGCGCTCGGCGAGAAGCGGAAGCGCTGAAAAGAGTCAGGTCTCCAAGCCGCGACTTGGCGGAGGCCTATGTTCGATCGCTCGAACGGCAGCTGGCGGAAGCCATAAAACGGGAACACGGCTAGGCCGCCCTCTTCCGCGTCTTCATGGGTGCCGCGCCGAAGACGTCGGGGCGGAGGTCGTAGCGAGTCACTCGCCCCTCAACGGCGTTTTCGATGGCAATGCATCGGTCCGCAGGCACCTTCTTGCGGTTTCTCCACCCACTTATCGAAGGCGACTTGATACCGAGGGTCGCGGCCAGCCCTTCCTGACTGCCGAGGATTTCGATCACGCGTTCCAGAGGATGAGTAGTCATGGGATAAGATTTAGCCACGAGCTAATGCTTAAAGTCAAGCTACCAGCTAATCCGCAAGCCTTAGCCTGTAGCTAAGCTATGCATATGGACGTTATCGAGACTCGCTATCGAAATTTGCTGCACTTGCTCGGGGAGCTTGAGCAGAAGGGGACCGTGCGCGCGAAGGATCAGGCGCAGCGCCTGGACGGCATGAATCCATCCTTTCTCAGCCAGCTCAAAGGCGGAAAGAAGATGGGCGAGGATGTCGCTCGGAAGATTGAGGTGGCAGCTGGAAAACCCCACGGCTGGATGGACGTTGCTCAGTTTGGAAAGGCGACGGCCGAGGCTGATATGCATAGCGCCCCATCTCAGCCAGTACCGAGATTTGAGACTCGAGAGGGCTATGTTCGCTTCCCACTCTTGGAGGGATTCGCGGGCATGGGGAAAGGTGACTACATAGGGGACTATCCGGAAGTCGTAGAGAGCCTGCGGGTGTCGCGCGAATGGGTTGAGCGCAAGCTCCCCGGCGTGCCGCCAGAGGTGATCCGGGTCATCACGGGGCGTGGGGACAGCATGAAGGGCCAGTACAACGACGGCGACCTCATCTTCCTGGACACACGGATAAAAACGTTCGACCAGGACTCGGCCTACTGCTTCCGGTGGGAGGGGCGCGTGCTAGTGAAGCGCCTGCAGTTCGTTGGGCGGAACACTCTGCGGATCCTCAGCAAGAATCCAGACTACCCATCGATCGATGCCCCGCTGGACGACATAGAGATCGGCGGGCGGGCATTGGCGGCGTGGACACTCAACGAGTTTTAAGCTCAAAGAAGTGCGGCTGCGGCCGATACAGCCTTACACTCACTCAAGGAACTGAGATGCGCCTTACATTCATAGCTGCCCTTGCCGGCGTCACGATCTCGCTGGCTGGTTGCGTCTCGCCCGCTCAGCGCCAAGCGAAACAATCGCGCATAGACGCCGCAATGCCCGTCTGCATGACTGATCGCCAGTGCGATGCCCAGTGGTCTGCTGCGCAGACTTGGGTAAGCCAACATTGTGGGATGAAAATTCAAACGTCGAACGACGTTCTGATAGAGACTTACGGCAGCCCGCCTAACTCGCCATCCACCGCTTGTAGGGTCAACCGACAGAAGGCTGGAAAGCACGGAGCCGCGCTGCAGATGTGGGTGGGCTGCTCAAATATGTTCGGCTGCGTCCCCGCTTCTGATGATCAGATTGTTGCGTTTGGCGAGTACGTGAAGTCGGCTGGGGCGGCATATGAGCCTCTTAAAATAGGCGTCATGACCCAGGTGGTTGGCTCCAATGGACAGCCGGTTTATACCTTCGCCGAAGCTGCCGGTGTGCGAATTGCCTCGGTGACTCCCGGCGGACGTGCCGATATGGCCGGACTGCGAGCCGACGATGTGATCAAGGGCTTCAATGACGTTCGAATCCGCAATCTCGATGACTGGACCGATGCGCTGGATAAAGTGGGCCCCGGCGATGTGGTTCACGTCAGCGTCCGTCGTGCTGGGCAGGACGTTGTTGTCGATATGCCGCTCTGATGCCCCACCCCGCCGTCGACTGGGCCCAAGCACCGAAGCTCGCCCGATCGTGGGCGGTAGACGCTGACGGCTCGGCGCACTGGTTCATGGCGCCCGATGTGGCTGCCTTTACGACGTTCTGGTTCAGCGAGCCGCTGCCGGCGCCGGACTTCGGGTATGTGGGCGACTACAAGGCCAGCCTGACCGAGCGACCATAAAAAAGCCCCGCTTTCGGCGGGGCCTTTAGTGTTCGTATACGCTGAAATTGTGGTCGAGCCATACGATATGAAAAACGTCACCACGCTTGTAGCCGACCATCGGATTCATTCCTGCAAATCGAATCGCCCAGATCGTAACGTCGTCTGTGATAGAAGCGGGAATCGCCACGCTCATTGAATTTCGATGTATGTTTTCTTTGCCCAGACCGTGGCGAGGTGCGTTCATCACCTCGAGCCAAGTCAATTGGCTCAGAGCTCTTAGCTTCTTAGCGAGAGAGGCCTGCTGATCTCTCTGGCAATTTTCAACGTCGTATCCACGCTGAAGATGACGAAAGCAAAAGACCGGGTAACCCAACACGGATGGCTTTTCAGGTTCGGAGGTTGTCCCTTTGAAGCGCGACGACTTGGCCGGCGCTGGCGTCTTGATTCCCTTCCCCACGTGCTGCCCCCTTAGGCAACTTGATCCTTAAAGAACTCAGTCAATGATCCATGAGAGATCACCTCGTTGAGCTTCGTATTTTTCCACGGATTCTCATTGTGCGTCATGTCACGCAGACGCCAAGCAGAATACTGGCCATAAACGGTGTACACATCGATCGCGATTTCCTTCATCGAATCCTCGATGACGGTAGGATCGAAAACCTCAGGTTTCGGAATCGCCGAAGACCCGTAACCACGGTACTCCTGCCACACATCAGGCACGACAGGTCCATGCTGCCAAGCTTCAATGCGCTCAGCAAACATCGGCTTACCAGTCAGCGCAAGAGCAAAACCCTGGCAGTAGTACAGAAGCTTCTGAAGCTTCAAATGCGAGATAAGTTCGCCGGACTCTTCATCAGTCAACGAAAGAAGATATTTTGCAATGTCGTTCGCGGTGGCCATTAAAATGGACCTCCAAAGTCACGCACTCATGCGCTGCAACTTTCCCAGGTGCCATCGCTGCTCACGTCGGGTAGGTGAACTGGCTTAGTGTCGTCGAAACCTCGCGGGAGCCACATGGGCATCTCCAGCTTCGTACTTGGCAATGATACCGCCACCTTGACAGCTTCGTCTATGAAGACTACGCGCGCGTTCAGCCGATATCCGGCACTTCCGCGATGATCTCCAGCATCACTGGCCCCGCATGGCCCTGCCCCGAGCTTCCCGGCCCGGTGACGTCACGATTGCCCGCCGCGCCCATACCGTCATGGCAGCAGGTAAGGCTGTGGAGTACGCGCGAACAGGCAGTCCCATAAGCTAAATAAATTTAGCTGGTAGCTATTGACAAGGCGTTAGCTGGCAACTAATCTTCTCTCCAACGCCGGACACCCCGGCTTGGAGATGGCAATGCCCTTCACCTTCGTCCCGATGACCGATCAGCACTTGGCAGCCAGCCTCAGCGTTGGCGCCGCCGCTGGGTCCGTCTACAAGATCAGCAAGCAGGCCGACGCCCTCGCCTTCCCGAAAGCCGTCATCGGTGACCTCGAGATTGCGCACGCTGCGCTGAATCGCGCCGCTGCAACACTGATGAACGTCGCGATCCGAAACCACGATGTGGGCCGGGCGATGAACCACTACACCGCGATGGCTGCCGAAGCCGCTGGCGGTGTGGCATGAGCGCCGTCAACGTTCTGGCTGTGCTCGATGCCCGCATTGCCCGCCTCAAACTGGCCGTGGCTAACGATGAAATCGCGTTGGTTCCGGCGAATTATCGAGCAGGCGTTGCGAAGCTGCACCGCGACGAGCTTGCGTCCACCGAGGCGGCTCGCGAAATCGTCGCAGAGCTGATTGCGGCAACCAAGCCGTTCAACCAGATCGTCGGCGGGCGCTTGATGCCGTACAGCCAAACCACGTACGCCGCGCACATCAAGGCGCAGGACCTCTATCGCCTGCAGATGGCGCTGGAGCGCGCGGAAGGTGCCGCATGAGCTTCGAATCCCGCATCGACGCCGCTGTCGCGGATGCCTTGGACCACGAAGAGGTGGTGCAGGACTTCGTGGAGTCCATCACTCGCAGCCTGGGCGCTGATGACGATGTGCTCGCTGATGGCATGGCCGCCTCGCTCTACGACTCCCGCACCCGCACGGCAATCCTCCGTCTCGTCCGGTCCGGCGACCGCCTCGCCGCCGCGACCCTGATGGTCGATTACGCGGAAACCACCTACGTCAACGAACAGGCCGAGATGGCCGCAGAGAAGGAGTTCCGCCTGTGAGCAATGTCGTCCCTACCACGCACATGCAGTACGCCCGTCGCATCCGCCGCTACGGCCGCCAGAACGGTGTGCCCGAGGCACAGATGCGCGCCGCGATCCGCGCAGGCCTCCCGATGCTGACCGAGCGGACGCCCGAGTCGGTTTCCTACGAACACGCTCGCCGCTTCCGTGGCGTCGTCCCGACCGGGAGCACGGCGGCATGAGGCACTACACGCTCACCCATCTCTCGCTGGTTGTTGTCCTCGCAGGACTGACCGCTGCCGCGATCACCGCATGCGGCTCGTTCAAGGCTCGTCCCGACCTGCGCCAGAGCACGCTTACTCAGTCGAGCAACGACTGTGTAAAAGGTCACCAGACGCGTCAGATCGGCACGACCGGTGCCTACGGCACGCCGCTGGTGGAAGTGACGGACAAACCGTGTGGGTCGAAGCCGTGAAGGACTTCGACGACTACATCACCCGCGTGCGTGCCGTCGCTGACGCTCGAAAGCCCATCACCCGTGAGGAATGGAGCGACGTCAGCGTGTACGTGAGCCTGGTGCTCATGGCCGCAATCGTCGCCGCTTTCATCCGTTAACCCCTCTTTCAACACGCCGGGCGACCGGCAAGGAATTCGTATGTCCAAGTCCATCGCATTGACGCCCGTCGAGTCCTCGCAGATCCACAGCATCGGCCACGATGCCGCGACCAGCACGCTCGCGATCCGCTTCAAGAACTACAAGGGCGAGCTCGGCAGCCTGTACCACTACGACAACTTCACCGCTGCGGACTTCGCCGCGTTCAAGGGCGCCGAGTCCATCGGCCGGCACTTCGGCCAGCACATCAAGAACGCGACCGAGAAGTACCCGTTTCGGAAGGTCGACGAGGCGAACGACGCGCCGGTCATCGGCACGAAAACGCTTCGTTTCGAGGGGCACAGCGACGATACGTTTGGCGAATACGCCGTGACGAGCGAAGACCACGATAACTGCGCCAGTGGCGAGCCCATCGAGTGGACGATCACCTCCCCCAGCTCGCCCGGTGTCGGCCTCGTCGTGACCGGCCAGCACTGCCCCGGTGAGTCCGGCTCCTGGCTGGTCGGCATTGCAAGCTACGACCCGGAGTTCAACGACAACGCCATGCCCGCCTGGCCGGCGCGCTTCGTCCCGGACCTGCGTCGCGCTGCGGGGCAGCGTAACCCGGTCCTTGAGATCGATGTCCCCGCCGACTTCGTCCTGCACTGCCTCCAGCGCGACGGCGTCGACGCATAACCCATTCCCACACCGCGCCGGCGGACACCGGCAAAGGATTGATATGTCCCGCTCCGATAACGCCGTAGCCGTCCGCGAAGACTTCGCTGGCACCAGTTCCACCCTTGCCGTGCAGGAAACGGCGTCGTCGGCAGTCGCCGCTCAGGCGAAGGCCATGGTCGAAGCGCGCTACATCATGGCGATGCGCAAGCCGCGCCAGTGGGACCAGGTTCGTCAGGATCTGCTAAAGGAATGCCGCCGCCCCAGCTTCGCGAATAACAAGTCGGCGTATTACCGCAAACCCATCGGTGACGGCGTCGAGGGCTTGGGTATCCGATTCGTTGAGGTCGCCCTCCGCTGCATGACGAACGTGCTGGTCGAGACGTCAATGATCTTCGAAGACGAATCGAAGGAGATCCATCGCGTCTCGGTTACCGACCTCGAATCGAACCTTACCTATCCGCTCGATGTCCGGGTCACGAAAACTGTCGAGCGGTCCCGCGCCGCAGAAGGCGAGTACATCAGCGTTCGCAAGAACAGCCGTAACTACAACGTCTACACCGTCCGTGCAACCGAGGATGACCTGCTCAACAAGCGTGCTGCGCAAATTTCGAAGGCAATCCGCACCCTTGGCCTTCGCATCATTCCCGGTGACCTGCAAGACGAGGCGGAAGGCATCATCAAGTCGATCCGCTTGGACGAGGCTGCGCGTGACCCTGACGCCGAGCGGAAGCGCTTGGCGGACGCCTTCGGCGAGATCAACGTCAAGGCTTCCGATCTGGCCGCCTACCTCGGCCACGCGCTCGACAGCTGCTCGCCTACCGAACTGGTGAACCTGCGAGGCATTTACGGCGCCATCCGCGACGGCGAGTCGTCGTGGAAGAGCGTGATGGACAACAAGGCGGAGCAGTCGGGCGGCAGCAGCGCGACGACGACGAGCAGCGGATCGAAGGAACTGCCGTTGTGCAGCGATGAGACCTTTGAGAAGAAGAAAGCCGGCTGGAAAAAGACGGTCGAAGCCGGTAAGGCAGTCAACGACCTCATCGCGATGATCCAGACGCGGGAATCGCTCACCACCGAGCAGAAGCTCGAGATCGCATCGTGGGCAGACAACGGGAGCGCCGAATAATGAAGATTCACGACCTTGTACAGGGTAGCGACGAGTGGGCAGCATTCCGCCTGACGCGACACGGTGCCAGCGAAGCCGCAGCCATGCTCGGCCTCTCCAAGCTGACGAAGCGCTCCGACCTTCTCCGCATGAAGCACCTGGGCGACGCGAAGGAGTTCAGCGACTGGGTGCAAGAGAACATCCTCGACCACGGCCATCACGTGGAAGCGCTGGCTCGCCCGCTCGTTGAGGCCATCATCGGCGATGACTTGTACCCCGTCACGTGCTCTGACGAAGACGTGGGCGGCCATCTCTCGGCGTCTTGCGACGGCCTGACGATGGACGGGAAGACCGCCTTCGAGCATAAGCAGTGGAATGCCTCACTTGCCGCAATGGTAGCCGTCGGAGAGGTGCCCGACGAGCACATGCCGCAGTGCCAGCAGATCATGATGATTACCGGTGCCGAGCGCGTGATCTTCACCGTGTCCGACGGCACGCCGGACAACCTTGTGTGGGTGGAGGTTCTTCCCGACACCGCGTGGTTCGAGCGCATCGGGGACGGATGGGCGCAGTTCGACCGCGACCTCACCGATTACGCCCTCCCGGAACAGAAGCCGGTGATGGTCGCCGAGGTTGTCCAGGCGCTTCCGGCGGTTGCTGTGCAGGTCGTCGGTCAGATATCGATCCGCGAAAACTTCAACGTGTTCGAGACGGCGCTCCGCGACTTCCTCGACAACAAGCTGATCCGCGAGCCCCAGACCGATCAGGACTTCGTCGACCTTGACCAGCAGATCAAGGCCATGAAGAGGGCCGAGGACACGCTCAACGCAGCGGAGTCGATGATGCTCGCCCAGATCGAGAGCGTCGACCAGGCGAAGCGCCAGAAAGACATGCTCACCAAGCTGGTGCGCGACAACCGGCTCATGGCCGAAAAGCTGCTGGAGCGGGAGAAGGCGAGCCGCCGTGCTGAGCGTATTGAGTCCGCCCGCTGGCTCTTCACCAGTCACGTCGCCGAGCTCCAGCGGGAGATACATGGACTCCGTATCGATGTGGTGATGCCGGACTTCGCAGGCGCTATCAAGGGGCTCAAGACCCTCACCAGTATCGACGACAAGCTCGACACGGCGCTGGCGAACGGCAAGATCGCCGTTGATCGCCAGGCGAAGGACCTGCGCGCCAAGCTGGCGTGGGTCGATGAGAACGCCGGCGAGCATCGAGCGCTGCTGGCCGACCTGCAGCAGCTGGCTGCGAAACCGCTGGACGACTTCAAACTGGCTATCACTGCTCGTATCGATGCTCACAAGCGAGCGGAGGAAACGCGCCTTGAGGCCGAGCGCGAGCGCATCCGCCAGCAGGAGCGCGCGATACTGGAGAAGGAACAGGCCGACGCCGAGCGGGAACGCCTCGAGGCCGCCGAGCGCGAGCGCGCCGCTGCTGCGCCTGCAGAAGAGCCGGAACCGGTGGTGGCACCGGCGGCAGCCCCTGAGCCGCGCAAGCCCTACGTCGAGGCGGTGGGCGACCTCGTCGGTCACCGTGATGTAACCGCCGAACTGCGCGCGATGGAGGATCCGCTCCCGTTCGCGACGACGCCGTCCGCACCTGCCCGCACGATCAAGCTCGGCGAGATCAACCAGCGGATCGCCCCGCTCGCGATCTCCGCCGACGGCCTGGCATCCATCGGCTTCCATCCGGTCAGCACCGAGCGTGGCGCGAAGCTCTACGCCGAGAGCGACTTCGTTGCCATCTGTCGCGGCCTCTACGCCGTGATCCAGAAGGCGGCCACCGAGCTCCGGCAGGCGGCCTGATGCGAAGCGCCGACACCCAGACCGACTTCTGGCCTGACGGCGTGTACGACGTCGTCGCCACCCAGCGCCGTGAGTTCTGGCGCGACGGCGAGATGAAGCGCCACGCGGACCGCATCTGCTGCGGCATCGCCCATCCCCACTTCGGCGAGCTTCGCCACAAGTGGGGGCATTACCCCGACCTGCCGGCTACCGCCGCAAGGAAAGTAGCATGACCGATCCATACCGCGAGTTCCTCGAACGCAAGGTCCGCATGGCCCCGACGGCAGGCTTCGATGTCGCCGACGAAGATATCCACCCGATCCTGCTGCCGCATCAGCGCGCCGCCGTGCGCTGGGCCTGCGCCGGCGGCCGTCGTGCCCTGTTCGAAGCCTTCGGCCTGGGCAAGTCAGTGCAGCAGCTGGAAATCGTACGGCTGGCCATGGCGCACGCGAATGGCCCCGGGCTGATCGTGGTGCCGCTTGGCGTCCGGCAGGAATTCCGCCGTGACGCCGCCATGCTCGGTCTCGAAACCCGCTTCGTTCGCACCACGGCTGAGGTGGACCCCGCGTTTGCAGGTATCCACCTGACGAACTACGAGAGCGTGCGCGACGGCAAGCTCGACCCTAACGTATTCGCGGCAGCGAGCCTCGATGAGGCTTCCGTGCTGCGCAGCTTCGGCTCGAAGACCTACCAGACGTTCCTGCGCCTGTTCGACGCCGTGGCCTTCCGCTTCGTCGCCACCGCCACCCCGTCCCCGAACCGCTACAAGGAGCTGATCCATTACGCCGGATTCCTCGGGGTGATGGACACCGGCCAGGCACTCACGCGCTGGTTCAAGCGGGACAGCACGCAGGCGAACAACCTGACGATCTACCCACACAAGGAGCGCGAGTTCTGGCTCTGGGTCGCTTCATGGGCCCTGTTTCTCCAGCGGCCGTCGGATCTCGGGTTCAGCGACGAAGGGTACGACCTACCGCCCCTGACGATTCACTACGTCGAGGTGCCCGTCGACCATGGCAGCGCCGAGGCCGACCGGGATGGCCAGGGCAACCTGTTCCGCGACGCAGCCATGGGCCTGCGTGATGCCGCGCGCGAAAAGCGCGACACCCTGCCGGCGCGCGTCGCCGCGGTGAGCCGGATCCTCGAGGACAACGCCGACGATCATTTCCTCGTCTGGCACGACCTCGAGGCGGAACGGCATGCCATCGCTGCGGCCGTGCCCGGCATCGTCAGCGTGTACGGCGATCAGGAGCTCGACGACCGGGAGGCAGCGGTCATCGGGTTCAGCGAGGGCAAGATCGCGCGTCTCTCCGGGAAGCCCGTGCTGATGGGCAGCGGATGCAACTTCCAGCGCCATTGCCACAAAGCGGTTTACGCGGGCATCGGCTTCAAGTTCAACGACTTCATTCAGTCGATCCACCGTATCCAGCGCTTCCAGCAGCCGAACCCGGTCGAGGTGTGGATCGTCTACGCCGAGAGCGAGCGCGAGGTATTGGCGACGCTGCAGGCGAAGTGGACGCGGCATAACGAGATGGTGGGAAAGATGAGCGAAATAATCAGGGAATACGGCCTTGGGCATACCGCCATGGCCGACGTGCTGTCACGCTCCATCGGTGTCCAGCGCATCGAGGTCAGCGGTCGCGACTGGGTCGTGGCGAACAACGACTGCGTGGCGGAAACGCAGGGCATGGAAGACGACTCGGTCGACCTGGTGGTGACCTCGATCCCCTTTGCCAACCACTACGAGTACAGCCCCAGCTACAACGACTTCGGCCACACCGACAACAATCTGCACTTCTGGTCGCAGATGGACTTCCTCACCAGCCAGCTGCTCAGGATCCTGAAGCCCGGACGGATCGCCGCCATCCACGTGAAGGATCGCATCGAGTTCGGCAACGTGACGGGCGCCGGCGTACCCACGGTCAGCCCGTTCCACGCGGAAGCCATCGCCCACTACTCCGGCATGCCTGCGCTGGGCCTCAAGGGTCACGGCTTCGACTACCGCGGCCTGATCACCGTCGTCACCGATGTGGTGCGTGAGAACAACCAGACCTATCGCCTTAGCTGGACGGAGCAGTGCAAGGACGGCACGAAGATGGGCGCCGGCTCTCCGGAATACATCCTGCTGCTGCATAAGCCGCAGACGGACCGGTCGAAGGGCTACGCCGACACGCCGGTGCGCAAGGAGAAGGTTTCTTACACCCGTGCCCGCTGGCAGATCGACGCGCACGCCTTCTGGCGCTCCAGCGGCCAGCGCCTACCCACCGTGGACGAGCTGACCAACCTCGGCCCGGACAAGCTGGCGAAGCTCTTCACAAACTACACCCTGGACACGCTTTACGACTACGAGTCCCACGTAAGGATTGGTGAGGCGCTAGAAGCGCGCGGCGCCCTGCCCTCGAGCTTCATGTCGCTAGCCCCAGGCAGCCACCACCCTGACGTCTGGCACGACGTGAATCGCATGCTGACGCTCAACGGCGAGCAGACGCGGCGTGGGCTCGAAAACCATATCTGTCCCCTGCAGTTCGACATCGTGGACCGGCTCATAAACCGCTTTAGCAACGAGGGTGACCTCGTGTTCGATCCCTTCGGCGGGCTGTTCACTGTGCCACTGAGGGCGCTTAAAGCTGGCCGTCGCGGCCGTGCCGTGGAGCTGAGCACGCCCTACTTCTTTGACGGCATCAAGCACCTGCAGGCTGCCGAGGCCCAGCTGTCCATGCCGTCGCTGTTCGACACCCTTCCGCCGGCACAGCAGGAGGCCGCATGAAGACCCTGACCGACACCTACACCGTCAGCAACGCCGGCGAGCACGGCACCTTCTTCGTCCGCACGGGAGAGCGGTACAGGAACACCTGGCTACAGCTCACCGTGCAGTCGACCTTCGGCACGTTCGGCTACACCTTCGGGGCCATCGGTGGAACTGCGGCTGCCTTCCTTTCCGATGTCAGCTTCGACTACCTGATGGGAAAGCTCATGGGTAACGACGCGATGGTGTTCGACGCGGCGACGACGGCGCGTTCTGTGAAGGAGTTAATCGTCAGGCACCGGCGCCGCGATGACTTGAGCAACCATGAGGCTCGCCAGTTGTGGGATGCGCTCGAGGAAGCCGTCGACCTCCATCACCCCAGCGAAGATCTCTTCTTCGTAGCGCTCTCCGAAGAGCCGCTGTTCTTCGACTGGGAGGTGTGGGACATCGCGCGCCGAGTTCCTAGCCCGCAGGCCGTCGGCTTCTGGGAGAAGCTCTGGCCGCTCTTCCTCGCCGAACTGCAGGCCACGGGCCAGATGGTGGCCGCATGACCACCAAGCACATCACCCAGCGCGAGGCGCGTGCGCTGAAATGGCGCGTTGCCCAGCTTGAACAGCTTGAGGAAGACCGCCGGAATCGGTGGGTGCGCGACTATCCCGATGGCACCCATCTTGGCTCGATCGTCATCAGCGACGTCGACGCGGCGAAGATCCGCACCGCTCGCCTGCTCGAGCACGCCGTCGTCGTCACCAACGGCGACCGCAGCGAGATCCACCTCTACGCCCTGCCCGTCGCCAAGGAGCCGAACGCATGAGCAAAGAACTGTGGTGCATCTATATCGCCGGCCCCGATGACCTGGTGGCGATGCCATCTAAGGCCGTCGCCGAGGCCGTGGCGCGCAACTTTAACGCTATCTGGGACCGCTACGGCATTGAGCGCGGACACGACGTGCGGGCTGTCGCGCATGCTGAGCCGTGGATGCACGGCAAGGAAGCGCACACGAAGGATTTGCGCGAGAACTTTCACAAGTACGCCGACCTGGTCCTCGAAGAAAGCGCCACGCCGAGCGCCCAGCCTGCTCAGCCTGTAGAGGCGGCGGACGTTCGAGCGGCGTTCGAGAAGTGGGCGGCTACGGAGCATTTCATCCTGCACGTCCGCGATGCTAAGGGCGCGGCGTCGCCGGGCAAGTACGCGTCCTTTGACACGCAGATTGCGTGGGAATCGTGGCAGGCCGCCCTCGCCCATCCCCGCCCCACGGGTGCCGTCGCGTTGATGTCGGTTGTCCCCGGTGGCGATCCGGTGTTGCAGCCCATGGAAGCCTGGAAGCAGCTCTCACCGGGCAACCACCTTCTCTGTGCCGCCCCCACGGGTGAGCAGGCTGGGGAGGTGGTGCCGTACACCGCCGAGGTCGTTGCCGAAGTGGTGCGTGGCGATGACGGTCAGAACAAGCTGTCGTTCGTGATCGAGGGCGCGGAAGCCGCTCTAGAGGTCGGCGAAACGCTGTACATGATCGCTGGCCTGCCGATGCCCGACGACGGAGCTATAGATGTGTACCTGGCCCAGCCGCGCCCTACGGGCGTGCCGGATGGGGTGACCGTCGATGCTGTCAGGTATCGGAAGCTGCGCGCTGCGCCGCTGGGTGAACCGGGCATGCCATGCATCGCAATTCCGAAGAGCAAGCGTGATGGCACCTTCGTAAACGGGGCTGATGCTGACGCGGCCATCGATGGCATCGCCCTCCCCGATGCAAGCCTTTTGCTGGAACATCGGCTCGCGGAGGCAATAGTGCCCTTCGAAATCGCGCACAACGTTTGCGGACCCGGAACGGAATATGCCAGAGGCTACGGTGACGCATGCGGCGACGTCGTAAAAGCAATCCGGCCACTGCTCGCCGCCGCGCCCGCTCCGGGCAAGGGTGGTGAGGCATGAACAAGGTCATCGTATTCCCGCGTGGCCAGCTCTCGGCCGAGGACAAGGCCAGCATGCGCGAGATGGGCATTGCCGTCGTTGAAGCCGACGATCCGTCGAAGGTGGTGACGGTGATCCCGGTCGTGCCGTCGGCGCCGATCACGAACCCTGATGACTTTGCGATGGCCCTACTTCACAGCGTCGCGGTGACGACTTGGGAAGAGCCGAAGCGATTGTTCGTTGCTGAGTTGCATCGCCGCATGCTCACTCGTGAGAAGGCCAAGGCTGCGCCCGGCGTGGAGGTGGAGTCGTGAGCCACCAGTCACTGAAACAGTTGGCGAAGCGCTGTGAGCGCCTCGGCAGTGCCAGAAACGCTTGTGTTCAAAAGCCGCTTCGCGCGATCAAGCTGCTCAACGGTATAACCGCGATCGTCGGGCGGCTCCCATTCCCATCCCTCCCGCGCGAGCCGGCGCTCCTCGTCCATGCTGTGAAGTGCAAAGAATGCGCGCTGGACGGGCGCGGCTGCCGGCCCCAGGTCAGCGAGCGAACCTTGAATATCAACGAGGCGCTGTGGAAACGGGTCGATGTCCCAAAGGGCGATGTCGTTGTTCGGACCATCCGTTCCGATCTTGCTCGCATGGCGGCCGGCTTCAAGTTGATTGCGAGCCCAAGTAAGCATCTCATTGTGTTGCGTGAGCGGCGGCAGGAGCACGAGTGCCGAAGCGCGAGCGTGGGCAGCGGCCAGGGACCGTCGCGAGGAACGGTCAGACCACCAGAGGAGCAGCGTCAGTCCCATCGCAACGATGGCTCCAATGGCTTGTACCCATGCGGCCGATCCTTGGTGCGCCTCTACCCACTTGAGTACCTCGCCCATGCGTGAACTCCCAATCCTGATGAATGGCGCCATGGTGCTCTTGGTCGGGCCGAGCGGCAAGGCGCGTTCAGTCCCGGTACGTTCCGCTGATCACGGCCTCGGTGCGGCGAGCATCCTGCTCGGCGATTTGCCGTGCCTCGGCCTCGCTCGCGCAGGAGCGGGTCGCGCCGGATACAGAAGTCGTTCCATTAGGCGGCTCAACGGCTTCCATGGCCACGCCGTGGTCTTGGTACAAAGCCCATCGACCAACCCACCGTTCGCAGTTGCCGGGATCGGGGACGGTAGCAATAAGCGCCCATTGGGCACCGACTTGGATGGCGTCAGCCATGGGCTCGGTCCTGAATATTTTTCGGCGCATATCCTGGGCTACATCGCTGAGGTTCGCAACTGATGGGCTACCGCAACCCTCTCTTGCAGTTGGATGCCGGGCGCGCGCTCGCGGCCCTGCCGGCGGAGCAGCGGGTGCCGCTCGAACGACTGCTGCGCGAGCTTCGCCACCAAGCGAACGCCGAAGCCGAGAAGGCCTGGGCGAAGCGCAAGGGCCCCATGGCCGCCTACTGGCGAGCTGTATCCACTTACGCGCGGCACACCGCGCATGCCCTACGACAGGAGGTGCCCCATGGGGGCAGCTGAAGACCTGCACGCGCCGTTCGACGAGGCTGAAGCCGCCCGTCGCCTCGGCGTCAGCAAGGCGACGCTCATGCGCGAGCGTGTCGCCGGCAAGATCCATCCGATGCGGATCGGGCAACGCGTGATCCGTTACACCGAAACCATTCTCGACGAGTATCGACAGCAATGCAGGAACGCACCGGCCAAATCGGCGACTACTGGCTCAGCAAGCGCCGGGGATCGGACCAGTGGTGCCGCACGTGGTTCGACCCCGACACTCGACAAACGCGACGCGCATCGCTTGGCACAGACGATCTTCAAGCGGCGAAGCTGATCTTGTGGGAGTGGTTCGCCAAGCACGGAAGACTTGGCAAGCAGGCGGCGCACGACACCAGCGTAGAGATGATCTTCGTGCGCTACTACCAGCAGCACGCCGATGGCTTGGAGTCGGCCGAGATGGCGCGAGTGGCGCTCGGCTACTGGTCCGATTTTTTCGCAGGGGCCACGGTGGCTGAGGTGACGCCGCAGCGGCAGCGCGAGTTCATCGCCTGGCTCAAGGCCCAGCGCGTGCCCGAGCTGTCGGATGGCTACATCAAGCGCATCCTGACCGTGGGCAAGGCGGCTATGACTCGGGCGTGGAAGGAGGGGGAAATTGATTCTGTCCCGTACGTGATCCCGGGGAACGACGGCCCGCCGCGGGATGTTGTACTGACGGTCTCGCAGTCGACCGCGCTGTGGAACGCGGCGGAGCTTCCGCACGAGCGGATGTACCTCGCTCTCGCCTATGGCACGGCGGGGCGTCCGGAGACGATCCTCGATCTGGAGAAGGGTTTCGTCGACTTCGGCCGCCGCCTACTCCACACGAACCCGCCAGGGCGCGCGCAGACGCGCAAGCACCGCCCCGTGGTGCCGGTGGGTGACTTCCTCCTGCCGTGGCTCATGCAGGCGCCTGACGGCCCGCTCGTGAGCTGGAGAGGGAGGCCCATCGAAAGCTTCAAGACCGCATGGCGGAAAATGCGCGATCGCGCGAAGTTGCCGAAGGGGTTCGTCGCGAAGGACATTCGCCACACGATGGCGACGGAGATGCGCGCGCAGGCCGTGCCCGAGGCTGAGATCGCGGGCTTCATCGGGCACCGCGCCTATGGCGGCAAGACGGAGGTATACGCGAAGTACCGGCCGGACTACCTGGGGCAGGCGGTCGCCGCGATCGACGGATACATGGGCCGACTGCGTGCTAGTTGCGTGTTAGAGCCGGGGTATTTACCCGAACGAAAGGCACAAAAAAAGGAGCCTTGATGGGCTCCTAGTTCTTTGTCTTCAAGCCACTTTTCGCCATTTGCGAGAGTGGTGGGCGGTACAAGGATCGAACTTGTGACCCCTACCATGTCAAGGTAGTGCTCTACCGCTGAGCTAACCGCCCGAAGAGCTGCGCAGTTTACCGACGAGGACGCGGGTCTGCAAGAGGTTCGTTCAAATTTCTCGACAGAACGCCGCGCCGCCTACCGCAGCGAGCTCTCCCGCAGGCGGTGGATCTCATCCCGGACCTTCCCCGCTTCCTCGAATTCGAGGTTCTGGGCGTGCTTGTACATCCGGGCTTCGAGCTTCTTGATGGCGTGGCCCGCCTGCTCGGGCGTAAGTGCGCTGTAGTCCGCGGCCTCCTCGGCCACTTTCTTCGCGTCCTTCGCACCCTTCTTGCCCTTGCCGCGCGACCCGAAGTCCGAGCGCGCGCCTTCCATGATGTCTGCGATGCGGCGCACGATGGTCGTCGGGACGATGCCGTGCAGCGCGTTGTACTCGATCTGGCGCTCGCGACGGCGGGCCGTTTCGTCCATGGCCTCCTTCATCGAACCCGTGATCTCGTCGGCGTACAGGATGGCCTTGCCGCGCACGTTACGCGCGGCGCGCCCGATGGTCTGGATCAGCGATCGGTTGGAGCGCAGGAAACCCTCCTTGTCGGCATCCAGGATCGCCACGAGCGACACCTCGGGCATGTCGAGGCCTTCGCGCAGCAGGTTGATGCCCACCAGCACGTCGAACTCGCCCAGGCGCAGGTCGCGGATGATCTCGGTGCGCTCCACGGTGTCGATATCGGAATGCAGGTAACGCACGCGGACATCGTGTTCCGACAGGTAATCGGTGAGGTTCTCGGCCATGCGCTTGGTCAGGGTCGTCACCAGCACCCGATCGCCCATGGCGGTACGCAGCCGGATTTCGCCGAGCAGGTCGTCGACCTGCGTGCGGACCGGCCGCACCTCGACTTCCGGATCGATCAGGCCGGTCGGCCGCACCAGCAGCTCGACCACGTTGTCGTCGGACCGTTCGAGCTCGTATTTCGACGGGGTGGCCGACACGTAGATGGCACGCGGTGCACGGCGCTCCCACTCCTCGAAACGCAGCGGACGGTTGTCCATCGCCGACGGGAGACGGAACCCGAACTCCACCAGTGTTTCCTTGCGGGACCGGTCGCCCTTGTACATCGCGCCGAGCTGCGGAACCGTCACGTGCGATTCGTCGATCACCATCAACGCGTCGGGCGGCAGGTAGTCGAACAATGTCGGCGGCGGCTCGCCCGGACCGCGACGCGTCATGTGGCGCGAATAGTTCTCGATGCCCTGGCAGAAGCCCACCTCGGCCATCATCTCGAGGTCGAAGCGCGTGCGCTGCTCGAGCCGCTGCGCCTCGACGAGCTTGTTGTCCCGATACAATTGTTCCAGCCGTTCCGAGAGCTCGACCTTGATGGTCTCCATCGCGTTCAGCACGCTCTGTCGGGTGCTGGCGTAATGCGTCTTCGGGTAGACGGTGTAGCGCGGTACCTTGCGCAGCACCTCGCCCGTGAGCGGATCGAACAGCGCCAGGTTTTCGACGTCACCGTCGAACAGCTCGATGCGCAGGGCTTCCGACTCCGATTCGGCCGGGAAGACGTCGATGACCTCGCCACGCACGCGGTAGGTGCCGCGACGCAGTTCCATCTCATTGCGCACGTATTGCAGTTCGGTGAGCTGCTTGATCAGCGCGCGCTGGTCCACGTGGTCGCCACGGGAGAGGATCAGGCGCAGGCTCATGTAATCCTCGGGATCGCCGAGGCCGTATATGGCCGACACCGTCGCCACGATCAGCGCGTCCTTGCGGGAAAGCAGCGCCTTCGTCGCCGCCAGGCGCATCTGCTCGATATGGTCGTTGATGCTCGAATCCTTCTCGATGAAGGTGTCCGAGGCCACGACGTACGCTTCCGGCTGGTAGTAGTCGTAGTAGCTGACGAAGTACTCGACGGCGTTATGCGGGAAGAACTCCTTGAACTCGCCGTACAGCTGCGCCGCCAGCGTCTTGTTGGGCGCCAGCACGATCGTCGGTTTCTGGATCTTCGCCACCACGTTCGCGATGGTGAACGTCTTGCCGGACCCGGTCACGCCGAGCAGCGTCTGCGCTGCCAGGCCGGACTCGAATCCCTCGATGAGGCGGCGAATGGCCTCGGGCTGGTCGCCGGAGGGTTGATACGGGGAAACGAGCTCGAAGCGATCGGTCATGGCTGACGATATGCTGGTTCGGAGCCTGATTTTAAAGCGTTGGCGCCTACACGACGTGACGCTGGCGGCGGACAGACCGCGCCGGCTCGCGTGGGCACGATCCGGGGCCGCCTCGCCGATAAGGTTGCCCTGCATGGCCCTGCGCGCCGCCCGTCGTTCCTCCCGTGTCGGGCCTGCCCCGCCCGGTGGCTTCACGCTGGTGGAAGCCCTCGCTGTCTTGCTTATCGTCGTCGTCCTTGCCGGGCTGGCGGTGCCCGGACTGCGCGACGCCCTCGCCCGTCATCGCCTCCGGGCGACCGTGGATGCGCTGGAGGGGTCGCTCCGCGCCGGCCGAGCGGCGGCCATCCTCCAGCGACGCGACGTGGATGTGTGCCCCTCGTTCGACGGCCGCACCTGCGCGCTGATGGAGGATTGGTCCCTGGGCTGGATCGGACGCGATCGCGGGGGAGACGGCGGTGACGCCAGAGGCGGTGGAGGCGACGGAGCGGACGGAGGCAAAGGCGATGTCCCCGGCAAGGTGTTCGATCGGTTCCAGCCCCTCGACGAAGCGATCGCCGCCGCCCGTGGCCGTTTCCGCGGCAAGATCCGCTTCCGGCGCGGCGGCACGTCACCGGGGAACAATCAGCGCATCACGCTCTGCCTTCGAGGAAAGCCAGTTACCGCCCTGACGCTTGTCGTTTCCAACGCAGGCAGAGTCAGCCGACAGGCGTCAGAAGCCGCAGAAGCAGCCGCCTGCGCCAACGCCGGTAAAAAAATTCGGTAAGACCGCTTGACAGTGCCACCCCGGATCAACAAAATACGCAGCTCCTCGCCCGAATAGCTCAGCCGGTTAGAGCACTTGACTGTTAATCAGGGGGTCGTTGGTTCGAGTCCAACTTCGGGCGCCAGAGATTTCAAGGCCTTGCAGCGATGCAGGGCCTTTTTCTTATACTCGGGATTAACTATGACAGCCAGAGGAGTCGGCATCCCATGGTTTCGACGCGAACAGTACGACGCGTTTCGGGAGCTTCTTCCCAACCGGGACTGGCACGATAGCTACGACGATTGGCTACACGCTGCAGAGCAGCTTGAGCAGAGCGCCAGAGACGCTGGCTCGCCCGTCTATCGAATCGACGTAACGCCCGATTCTTTCACGGCGTGGTGCCAGACCGTCAGCCATCTCGACGCGAATCCCAGCCTGGCCCAATTCGCTGCGACGGCCGCACGGAAGCTGGACGCAGAACGTGCGAAGTCGAAGGTAAGGGCGAACGCCCGCAAGCGTCGCCGGTGAGGCCCCGGGCGCTGCTTCGAAACTGCCTCACGAAAATCCTGCAGCGTTACTTCCACCTCACTCTGGACGATCTTCGTCTCGATCGTCGCCATCGCCGCGCTCGTCTTCCTCGGCATCGCGCACCGGCGTGAGCTTTGCACTCGCTGCCGTTTTTGCGTCATCGGCACGGCTCTGGCGAAACTCGTCGATGATTCGCTGATTGATCGTCTTTATCGAATCGCTCACGACGGCGTCCCCCGGCTAAACGCCTAGGCTGATCCACGTGATGTTGCGCCAGTGTTACGCGGCGTCGCGGGCTGCGTTCGACCCCGGCTCGCCGCCGTTTTCACTTCGTGGTTTTTGCCGCCCTGCGACTAGCTGTCGATCTGCGTAATCGACCGGACCCTGCCATCGACGATCTCGACGCTTACCGACTTCCCGTCGCGGTAGTACTCCAGGCGATAGCCCTTGAGGCCACCCCGTGAGGTTTCGATAGGCGTTTCGCGGTCCGGCTTGCCCATGACCTCGCGCAGACGCCCTTCACTGTCACCGCTGGAGACCACCTTCGAGCCAGCGCGGTAGGTGTCGGCCATCGCCGTCGACGCGCTGAACGCCAGTACAAGGCCGGTAACAATCAGACCAAAACGCTTCATGCGTCACTCCGTGTCTTAGGGTCTGCAAAGACTAGAGCGCACGGGCCTGCCAAGCCAAGTCGCGATGCCACATGCGGTTTGACATGGTTCACGCGATGCCCGAAGAGTGCTGGCACCGGGCGCAGACGGCTAATTCGACTGCCGGATCGACTGGACTCTTCCGTCAACGATTTCGATACTGACCGTCTTGCCGTCGACGAAATACTCCAGCACGCGTGACTTCCCCTGTTTCTTCTGCTTCGCCGCCGCCGATGTCCTGTCGGGCTTGCCCATGACCTTTCGTACCCGAGCCTCGCCATCGCCGTCGGCGATGACGTGGGAGCCGTGCCGATAGGTGTCGGCTTCGCTGGGTCCGGGTCCGACCACGCAGACCAACATCGTGAGAACAAGGTAACGACGCATCGAAAGGCCATCCGCGAAGGGGAGGTACCAGCGTGATGCGAGCGTGGTGCGCCGCCCATCAGGTGCCGGCCGCCATGCGTTGTCGGATAGCGCCGGAAAGCCCGTACGGGGTTCGCGCGCAGGGCACGCTCCTGCAACCACGACGGCTACGGGGCGGTAGACCGCGGGTGCGATACGTTCGGGTTGCCTGCGACGAACCAGCGCCAGAGCAGGTCAGTGCCTTCCCTGATGCCGATGCGCGCCGAGCCGGGTACGTTTTCCGGAGCGGGCGTACCGTCGTCGAGGATGGTATAGCCCTCGCGGGCCGCAACGAGGTCGATTCCGTTCTGTGCGCCGGTGATTCCCATCGCCTGGGTCAGTCGCGCAGGGCCGCTGCACAGCTCACGATCTTTCCGGATTTTAGGCCGTGCCTCACGCATGGCTTCGAAGCCTGCGATCGGCTCCAGCGCGCGGATGAGGACACCTGCACCCTCGCCATCGTCGCCACACACGGCGTTGCAGCACCAGTGCATGCCATAGGTAAAGTACACATACATATGGCCCGGCGGGCCGAACATGACAGCGTTGCGATTCGTCTTGCCGCGGTAGGTGTGCGCCGCCGGGTCGATGGCACCGCAGTAGGCTTCCACTTCGACGATGCGCCCTGCCCTTCCGTCCTCGCAGGCAAGCACTTTATTCAGGAGTTGCGGACCCACGTCACGCGGGTCGCGATGAAAAAACGAACGCGGCACGATGTCGCCCGGCCACGCGACATCGGGCGCCAGGTGCGACGACGGCGGGCGCGACGATGGCTGCCGCGACGACAGCGACGACGACTTCAGGCGCGGCGGTGATGGAGATGCCGATGGCGGACGGGAGGAGGACCTAGGCAACGTCAGGTATCCAGCGCTCACATATCGAGCGCAACGTCAGGTATCCAGGGGCTCGCCGTCACTGTCCGGGTCAGGACCGGGGCGCTCCACCGGCGCATCGTCGAACGGCTGCGGCGACGTACCCGGTACGGTCTTGTCGGTGTCAGGGACAGGTCGGTGGTGAGGGTGATTCATGGGCGTTCCTCCGCGAAAGACAGGCCCGTAGCAGCGAGGGCCTGTCGGGTGTCGTGCGCTGAACAACAGGACGCGTCCGCCAGGACGCGCCCCGCCGAAAAGCGCCCGATCAGAATACGCCGAGGAGCCAGCAGATGAGGATGATCGCAAGGATGACGCCGATACCGCCGCTGGGACCGTAACCCCACGAGCGGGAATAACCCCAGCTCGGCAGGCCACCGATCAGGGCGATAACCAGGACGATGAGCAGGATGGTAATAAGCATGGGACTCTCCGACTGTTATCAGGGAGCCCATCGTTGACTTCGACCCCGTCTAGGACATGTGATCCGCGAAGACAACCGACGGATAACGTTCAGCTAACAGATGCCGGCGGCACGCGAAAGAACGTGCCGCCAGCGGTGGATCAGGTGCGCACGACGTAGCACGGCTCGTAAGCCGTACCGCCGGGAAGCTTCATGCGGTGCTGCTCCACGAACGCCTTCAGCAGATCGTCGAGGGCACGCATGATCTCGGGCTCGCCATCGATCACGAACGGACCGTACTGCTCGATCGCGCGGACGCCTTCTTCCTTGACGTTGCCCGCCACGATGCCCGAGAAGGCGCGACGCAGGTCGGCTGCCAGCTCGTGCCGCGGACGGTCCCGGCGCAGGGCAAGCCCGGCCATGGCTTCGTGCGTGGGGCGGAACGGCTGCTGGAACGGCAGCGGGATCTCGAGCGCCCAGTTGAAGAAGAAGGCGTCCTTGTTGTCGAGCCGGTGATTCCGCACCTTCTCCATGCCAGCGACCATCGCATGGGCCACGGCCGCCGGGTCGTCGATGATGATCGTGTAGTGCTGTGCGACGGCGTCGCCCAGGGCCAGGCGCAGGAAGCGATCGATCTGCTCGAAATACGCCGCGGAGTTCTTCGGGCCGGTGAAGATCAGCGGAAACGGATTGCCTGCGTTTTTCGGCAGCAGCAGGATGCCGAGCATGTACAGGATTTCCTCGGCCGTACCCACGCCACCGGGGAACACGATGATGCCGTGGCCCAGGCGCACGAACGCCTCGAGACGTTTCTCGATGTCCGGCATGATGACGAGGTTGTTGACGATCGGGTTCGGCGACTCGGCCGCGATGATGCCTGGCTCGGTGATGCCGATGTAGCGATTGCCCTTCCGACGCTGCTTGGCGTGGGCGATGGTGGCGCCCTTCATCGGGCCCTTCATCGCACCCGGGCCGCAACCCGTGCAGATGTCCATGGCACGCAGGCCAAGCTGGTAACCCACGCGCTTCGTGTACTCGTACTCGTCGCGCGAGATGGAATGACCGCCCCAGCATACGACCAGGTTCGGATCGACCTGCGGACGCAGGATGCGCGAGTTACGCAGGATCTCGAATACGGCATGGGTGATGCCCACGGTATCGTCGAGATCGAAGGCACCGGCCTCGAGCTGCGCCGACACGTAGACGATGTCGCGCACCACGGCGACCAGCAGTTCGTTGATGCCGCGGATGATGCGGCCGTCGACGAACGCCTGTTCGGGCGCATGCTTCAGCTCGATCTTGATACCACGGTCTTCCTGCAGCACCTGGATATCGAAATCGGGATACTGCTCGAACAGCGTGCCCGGGTCGTCGGACAGGTTGCCCGATGTGAGCACCGCCAGCGCGCAGCGGCGCAGCAGCTGGTGGAGACCGGATCCGCTGGCGTCGCGCAGGCGCGCGACCTCGTTGCGGGAAAGAATATCGAGGCCACCGGCCGGCGAAATGCGCGCGCTGACCGTTTTGCCGTTGACCGGATCCCCGAAATGAATGGCATTCATGGAGTTACTCGTCCTTCTGACCGCGAATTAGCGGCGAACCCCGCTCCGGGTTGGGAGCGGACCGCCTAGGATCACGCCACCGACGGCAGGGGGTCAAGCCCACCGTGGCGATGGTGCGAAGTTGCGCCCTGTGGGAGCGCGCCCTGCGCGCGACATCCTTATCGCGAACACGTGTGGGTTGTCGCGAACACATGTCGCGCGCAGGGCGCGCGCCCACATGTCGCGCAGGGCGCGCTCCCGCACACCCGCAACGCAATTCCGCGAAGGACGCGATGTCGCCAAAAAAAAGCCGGCACCCCTTTCGGGATGCCGGCTTCCGCTTTACGCGAGGAATCCTTACATCGGAACCCGCTCAGAACGTGTAGCGAACCGTCAGCATGGCCGACCAGCGCGACACCGGGTTCACCTTCGTGGCGCTGGTGTCCGTCGGCGAGTCGTAGATCGCCTTCGTGCCCGGCTGGTAATTGCCGTTCGCGTCGGTCGGCAGGTTGTAGATGTACTCGCCTTGTGCGTTCACGCCGCCGAAGTTGGCCAGCGTGCGGGTGTACGGGAAGCCGATGTACGACTGCTGGCCCCAGTCCTTCTTCACGAAGTTCAGGAAGTTGTACACGTCGAGACGAATCTCGCCCTTGTTACCCTTGAAGATACCCGGGATTTCCTGGCTCATGCTCAGGTCGATCTGGTTGACCCAGGCCGCCGTGCCACCGTTGCGCTTGGCGACCTTGCCCTGCTCCTTGCGGAGGTAGCTGTCGTTCTGGATGTAGTCGTAGAACTGGTTGACCAGCGTCTGCGATGCCGCCGCCGTACCGGCCGCATTACGGAAGATCGTGCCGTCGTTGCGGGTCGGGATGTAGGCAAGGTCACGCGAATAGCTGTCGCCGTTCGAGTCGTTGCCGAAGACCCAGCTGTACGGCACGCCATCGTGGCCGTCATAGAAGGCGCTGATGGTGGTGGCGTAGTCGCCGAAGAACTTGTGCTGCCAGGTGAGCGACGCATTCAGGCGCTTGCCGATGTTCGTGTTCGCCGTGGAGGCCTTGTCTTCGTTCGGGTTGTACCAGGCGTTATTGGAGAAGCTCGACGTCGCCTGGCTCGAGGTACCCGGGTTCACTTCGGTCGTGTGGCCGCCGGTGGCGGAGACGCTCCACGCCCAGCCATCCGACATGGGCTTCGAGAACGACACCGTCAGCGAATCGGAACCACCCTTGCTGGTGTTCGTCAGGTAGGTGACACCCTGTGCGAACGCACGGTTCTGGCGGGCACGTGCAAAGTTGCCACCCGTGTTGGAACCCGTCGCGTTGTTCGCCGGGCAGGCGGTACCGGTCGCGCCGCCGATAGGCGTCGAACCACCGATGCAGCCGGCATACGTGTAACGGCCGTCCGGCATGAGACCCGTCGGGGCACCGATGTTGAGGTTCTTGTAGAGGATGCCGTCACGCACGTCGAGATGCTGGTATTCGATGCTCGCGATGATGCCCTGCCACGGCAGCTCACGATCGAAAGCGATCGACGACTTCCAGACGCTCGGCAGCTGGAAGTCCTTGTCCACCGTGTCCACGGCCTGCTGCGGAATCGTGCCGGCGCCGCCCTTCGGCTGGTTCAGCGGATCCGGGCTAAAGGTCGGGCACGCGACGGTGGCCGAACCCAGCGAGCAGTTGATGCCGTCCGGAAGGCGGTCATACGAATACGTGGCGACCGACACACCGTTGTTCTGGTACGGGTTCGTCATCCACACGGTCGGCGGATCGGACTGGAAGAGGCCGACGCCGCCACGCAGCTGCGTCTTGTACTCGCTGTCGAAGGTGTAGTTGAACGACAGGCGGGGTTCGACGATCTGGCTACCGTTGATCGTGTTCGAGTTGCTGAAGCCGTACGCCTGCTGGAACGCGGGGTTGTAGATCGGCTTGTCGTCGGTCAGGTACTTGTTGACACGGAAACCGAACTGCACCGACAGCGCGTCGTTCACCTGCCAGGTGTCCTGCAGGAAGAACGTGTGGCGACGCAGCTCCCACTGAGCGGCGATATCGTCGAGCGAATAGCCCTGCGCCGGCTGGTACAGCGAGTAGTTGCTGTAAAGGCCCTGCGCGATGTTGTTCACGCCGTTGTTGCCGAAGGTGTACGAACCGAACTCGGTACGACCGAACAGGTTGTAGATGCGGTTACGCTCCCACTCGAAGCCGCCCTTCACGGTGTGGTCGCCGAGGTACAGCGTACCGGCCCACATCGCGTTCAGCGTCTTCACCGAGGCCGAGTTGTAATGGCTGAACTGGTCTTCGCCGAGGTTCACGGTCGGGCCCGTGGCGCTCGTGCCGAAGTTCGTGTTGTTCGCGCGAACCGTGAGCATCGGCTGCTGCGTATCGACCGAGCGATCGAGCTGGTAGTCGCTGTAGCCCACCTTGGCTTCCGACGAGAACACGTCGTTCCAGTCGTCGAACGACTGCAGCGTGTAATTCTTGATGTCGGAATTGACGGTGTACCAGTAGCTCGACAGGCCGACGCTGTTCGCCGTGTTGCCCTGCGGATTGGGCTTCACTTCCTTGGTACGCGAGTACGCAAGGTTCATGCGGTGGCCGTCGGTGATGTTCCAGTCGAGCTTGGCGATGTAGCGCTTGTCGGTCAGCGTGCCGGCGTTCGCACCGGTCGAGCCCGGCACGATGCCGAGCGCGTTCGCACCGTTGATCACGCGCTGCAGGTCGGCCGGCGAGATCTTGTTCGTGGTCGAGTTCGTGAGCGACGGATCGAGGCCGTTGACGGCGCCCGAGCTCAGGCCCGTGACTTCTTCCTTCTCGTAACCGGCGAAGAAGAACAGCTTGTCCTTGATGATCGGACCACCGACGGTGGCACCCGCGACCCAGTTGCGATCGAACTCGGTGTAGTCCTTGCCCTGGTCGAGCCAGCCGGCCTTGCCGACCATGCTGCTGGCGTTCTTGAAGCCGTAGTAGGCCGAACCGTGGAATTCGTTGGTACCCGACTTGGTCACGGCGTTGATGTCCGCGCCGATCGTGTCGGAGCTGACGTCGTAGTTCGCGGTCGAGATGTTGAACGAATCGATGGTGTCCATCGAAACCGGGGACCCGACGGTCGGCATGCCGGTGCCGTTCAGGCCGAACGGGTCGCCGACCCCGAGGCCGTCGACCTTGATGCTGTTCATGCGCGCGTTCTGGCCGTTGGCCGAGATGGCGCCGGTACCGTGGTCGACGTTCACGCGCGGATCGAGGCGGGCGATATCGGCGATGTTACGGCTCGGGGACGGCGTGGCCTTGAGCTGCGCAGCCGAGATGTTCGTACCCAGGCCCTTGTTCTCCGAAGAGAACTGACCCGACACGGCCGACACCGTCACGGCGTTCAGCGCCGTGGCGTCAGCTGCATTCGCGGCCGCGCCCGAGCTCAGGTTGACCGCGGTGTCCGCGCCCAGCTGCAGGTAAACGTTGTCCTGGCGTGCCGACGGCGTGCCGTTCTTGGTCGCCGTGACGTCGAAGGGACCACCCACGCGAAGGCCCTGCGCCGAGTAACGGCCGCTGGCGTCGGTCACGGTGGTCTTCGTGGTGCCCGAGGGCTCATGCACGATCACGACGGTGGCATCGGCCACCGGCTGGCCGGCGGCGTCGACGACGCGACCGCTGATGGTGGAAGACGTCTCCTGCGCGAAGGCAGGTGCCGCGAGCAACGATGCGATTGCCAACGGCAAGAGTTTGGCGCGGATTCGGCTATTCATTAATGGTCGACCCTGTGGCTTTTACGAAAATTAGGCCAGACGAACGGGAGCCCCGACGGTTGCCGGAAGCGTTCATTCGACGAGCTTTGTCCCCAATAAAACTGGCTTACCGCGTGTGACCGAGGTCACGTTTCGTAAGAATCAGGCGGTGGTTGTTAAGCCAACTTTAACGGCATTGTATGACAGATTCGTAACATTTTCACGCCACTTTGATAAATACCACTTTTTCCTAGTCGTGCGTCGCAAGAACGCACGACCTTGAAAATCAAGCAGTTTTACCGAGATACCGGGCACGCTTGGCTGGCTTCATCGTGGCCAGGTCGAGCATCACCAGCCCATCGACGCAGCCAGAAAAATCCGGATCCTCGCCAAATGCCAGAAACTGCACGCCGGTGGGATCGACCAGGTCTACATACTGGCGATAGAGCACCGGCAGGGTGACGCCCAGTGCGTCGAGGCGGTGCTTCAGCTTACCCAGCCCCGTTGCGGGGTCCAGGCCGTCGAGCTCGGCACGAACGGAATCGGCCGTGGCCTCGGGAATGACGAACGGAATGCGCGCCGCAGCCAGCCCCTGTACACCGAAGTAGTGCTGGTGCGCTGCCACGATCCACTCGCGGGCCTCGCGCGGCACGGCGACCGACAGGCTGACGGGGCCAAATACGTAACGGATCTCGCGATGCCGCTGGAGGTACACGCCGATGCCCTGCCAGAGGTAGTCGAGCGCACGCGAGCGCCAGTAAGCGGGCACCACGAAGCTGCGACCCAGCTCAAGACCTTGCGAAAGGCGCGATTCCAGTGCCGGCGAATAATCGAAAAGACTTGAGGTATAGAGCGATTTCATGCCGCGCGCAGCGATGAGGCTGCCGCCATGGCCCAACCGGTACGAACCGAAGATCCGCATGGCCTTCGGATCCCATAGCACGAGGTGCTCGTACCAGGCATCGTACGCATCGAGGTCGCGGCGCTTGCCGGTGCCCTCGCCCACCCTGCGGAACGTCAGTTCACGCAGGCGGCCGATCTCGCGCATGGCATAGCTGTCGCTCGAGCCCTTCAGGAGCAGCATGCGCTTGCCGTCAGGCAGTTCACCCAGCACTTCGGCGGCCTCGAGATCGGCAACGACGCGATCCACCGGCTCGGGGTGGGCCAACGGCGTCTGACCGCCGAAGACGAGATCGCGGCCGCGGCCGACACGGTACACGTGGCGACGCATGAGCTTCGCCGCCTGTTCCGGCGAGCCGCCGCTGACCTTCTTCAGTTCCTCGGAGTCGACGAGCTTCCCGATGCGGAAACCCACGCGCTGGCTGCCCGACGTGGCTTCGCGCGGCAGCATGGCCGTACTGAGCGGTTTCGCCAGCATGGAGAGGCCATAGAACGCCACCGAATTACGCGCGGCAATATGCACGGGCAGCACGGGCACGCCCGTACGCATGGCGATACGCGCGAAACCGTCGGACCACTTGCTGTCGCGCACGCCGTCGGCGCGCATGCGCGAGACTTCGCCTGCCGGGAACATGACCAGCACTTCGCCGGCTTCGATCGCGCGGAAGATGTTGCGCATCTTCGACGCGCCGCCCTTGCCGAACACGTCGACAGGCAGCAGCAACGGCCCGAGCTGCGGGACCGCCGCCAGCACGTCGTTGCCCAGGATGCGGACATCACGGCGCACGCTGCCGATCATCTGCAGCAGCGCAATGGCGTCGACCATGCCCAGCGGATGATTCGCGACGACGATCAGTGGCCCTTCGACCGGGATATTCTCGCGCTCACGCTCAGTGATGCGGCAGCTGACGTTGAGGTACTCGAGCGTCTGCTCGCAGAAGTCGAAGCCCAGCGCCGTGCCCGCGTTGTCCAGCGTGCGGTTGAAACGGGTTTCATGCGCCAGCTTCTCGAGCATGCCCACGAGCGGCTTGCGCAGGAGGGGATGCTGGGTGAGCCATGGCAGGCGTTCCGCCAGTGTCTGATCGATGCTCAACATGACGAGGCTCCCTGTGACGTCGGACGGATGAAACCGAACGGGGCCGGTGCGTAGTCGTGTTTTTTCATAAGCCTTCGAACGTCCTCGGTACCCCCGGAGGGGCTTTCGACTCATGAACGGTGCCCGGCTACTCCTGGCAGCGCCCATGCTCGCGGGGAATTATGACAGCAACCCTACCGTTGCGTACGTTCCTGCGGCAACCGGCCGACCGCCGGGCGGAGCTGGCCAGGGCCGCAGCCGCCCGGCGGTTCACACCGCGATGTGCAGATACGCCGACAGCCCGGTCAGGAACATCTGTACTGACAGCGCGACCAGGAGCATGCCCATGAGGCGCTCCATGGCCGTCAGCACGCTCTCGCCCAGCCATTTGAACAGGAAGGTGGAGCTGAGCAGGATCACCGCCGTGGCCAGCCACGCGAGGAACAGCGCGATGCCCCACTCCGCCGTGCGCCCGGGCTGCGAATTGGTCAGCAGCAGGAGGGCCGCCATGGCCGACGGGCCGGCGACGCCGGGGATGGCCATGGGCACGATGAAGGGCTCTCCCTCGCCCGGCTTGCCGAACACGCCACCCTCGACCGGGGGAAACACCATGCGGATGCCGATGAGGAACAGCACGATGCCGCCGCCGATGCTCACCGACTCCTGCTTCAGCTGCAGCAGCTTCAGGATGAACTGGCCACCGAGCAGGAACGCCACGAGCACGCCCAGGGCGATCAGCAGCTCGCGCACCATGACCTTGCGGCGTCGCTGCGGCGGCACGTCCTTGAGCAGGGCGAGGAATAACGGGATGTTGCCCAGCGGATCCATGATCAGGAACAGCAGGATGCCCGCGGATAACGTAGTCATCTGCGCTTCCATGAAAAAAAACTCCGCTTGGTCAGTGTGTGTGTCGGATATCGAGGATGGCACCGCGCGCTTCGGCGCCAGCACCGGAAAGCAGATAGAGCACCGCGTCGGCAGATGCCGCCGGAAGCGCCTTCTCAAGGGTATTTTCGCCGAAGTACGCGGCCCGGCGCAGTGCCGTGCGCATCGGTGCCGGAAGCAGCGCGTGCACACGCATCGCGCCCCGCCCGTTCTCGGCGTGAAGCACGGCAGCCATGCGCTCGACGGCCGCCTTGGACACGCCGTAGCCGCCCCAGTGCGCGCGCGACAGCAGATCGGGATCGTCGAGGACGAAGACCACGGCGCTGTCGTCTGCCTTCGTGAGCAGAGGCATGCACGCCTGGGTCAGCGCGAAGGGCGCGGACACGTTGACCTGCATGGCGCGCAGCCAGTCATCCGGCTTGTGCATGGCGATGGGCGTGAGCTCGTTGAAATGCGCCGCCGCATGCACGACGCCATCCAGCCGGCCGAACTCGCCCTCGATGCCTTCCGCCAGCGCGGCATAGTCGGCGGGCGTGGCGCTTTCGAGGTCGAGGGGATGGATCACGGGCTCGGCCCCGCCGATGGCCCTCAGCTCGTCGTAGAGTTTTTCCAGTGGACGGACCTTGCGGCCGGTGATGACCACCGTGGCCCCCGCGCGCGTGGCGGCGCGGGCGGTTTCGCTGCCCAGACCGCCACTGGCGCCCGTGATGACGATGACGCGACCAGCGAGTGCCCCGGGTACGACCGCCCAGCCTTCCGGCAGGCGCACGGAGGGCAATGCGCTCATGACTCGGCCCCGGCCACGTCGGCCGCCATGCGCTTCAGTTCGCCCGCGGCGTGGAGATCTTCGACGATGTCACACCCGCCGATGAACTCGCCCAGCAGGAAAAGCTGCGGGAACGTCGGCGAATTCGAATAATGGGGAAGCCCGGCGCGGATGCGCGCATCGGCAACGACGTTGACGGCGTGGTAGCCCGCGCCTGCGGCCTCCAGCGCCTTGACCGCGCGATCGGAGAAGCCGCACGTGGGGAATTCCGGGGTGCCCTTCATGAAGATCACGATCGGATGAGTCGCCACGATGGCCTTGATCTCGTCTACGACGTCCATAGGTCAGGTTTCATCATTAGAATGCGGGTAGATCCGTAGTGTAGCAGTGACGCACGCTGCGCCCTGCCTCCCCTTTCCACCCCCCAGCCACCGCTAAGGAGCCTGACCATGGCGTTCGAACTTCCCCCGCTTCCCTATGAAAAAAACGCACTCGAGCCGCACATCTCCGCCGAGACGCTGGAATTCCACTACGGCAAGCACCACCAGACCTACGTCACGAACCTCAATAACCTGGTCAAGGGCACCGAGTTCGAGGGCAAGAGCCTCGAAGAGATCGTGAAGTCCTCGTCAGGTGGCATCTTCAATAATGCCGCGCAGGTCTGGAACCACACGTTCTACTGGAACTCGATGCGCGCCCCGGGCGGTGCCGAGCCGCCGGCCAAGCTGGCCGACGCGCTGACCAAGGCCTTCGGTGGCGTGGACAAGTTCAAGGAAGAGTTCGCCAAGCAGGCGGCCGGCAACTTCGGTTCGGGCTGGACCTGGCTGGTGCAGCGTCCCGACGGTTCGCTGGCGATCGTGAACACCTCGAACGCTGCGACCCCGATCACCGGCAGCGACAAGCCGCTGTTCACGGCCGACGTGTGGGAACACGCGTACTACATCGACTACCGCAACGCCCGCCCGAAATACCTGGAAGCGTTCTGGAACCTGGTCAACTGGGACTTCGCGGCGAAAAACCTCGCCTGATCCCGTAGGAGCGCGCCCTGCGCGCGACATCTCCTCGCGACGACGCATGTAGTCGCGAGTAGGAGCGCGCCCTGCGCGCGACATCTTTTCGCGACGACGCATCTGGTCGCGAAGAGATGTCGCGCGCAGGGCGCGCTCCTACATTTGGCATGCAGTTACAAGCTGGCATGCTGTTACAGGTTGACGTGCGGTTACAGCGCGGGCGCAACCTGGGCTTCACGGCCCAGCGCCCTGCCGACGTTCGCCAGCTTTGCCTGCAGGCTCACCAGATCCGGCGCGCAGATCGTGGCGTGCCCGACCTTGCGACCCGGGCGGGCCTCCTTGCCGTAGTCGTGCCAGTGGCCGTCGGCCACGGTCAGCACCGGCGTCGGATCAGGCATGTCACCGATCCAGTTCAGCATGGCGCTGACACCGCGCACGCCCGTGTCACCGAGAGGCAGGCCGAGCACCGCGCGCACGTGGTTTTCGAACTGGCTCGTATGGGCCCCTTCGATCGTCCAGTGGCCGGAGTTATGCACGCGGGGCGCCATCTCGTTACCGAGGATGTCGTCGCCACGTATAAAGAGCTCCAGCGCGAACACCCCTACGTAATCGAGCTTCTCGGCGACCGCGCGCGCATGGGCGACCGCTGCGGCCTCCAGTTCGGCAGAGGTATCCGGTGCCGGCGCCAGGCTCAGCGACAGCACGCCATCGACGTGCCAGTTGCGCGTGAGCGGCCACGTGTGGAAAGCGCCATCGCGACCGCGCACGGCCACGACCGACAGCTCGCGGTCGAACGGCACGAAGGCTTCGAGGATCAGGCCATGCTGCCCGGCAGCGTCACCAAGCGCGGCCCAGGCGGCCTGCACGTCGTCGGCAGTCTTCAGCCGGAACTGACCCTTACCGTCGTAGCCCAACCGACGCGTCTTCAGGATGGCAGGCGCACCGATGCGTGCCACGGCACGCACGAGGTCGTCCAGGGTATCCACCGTTTGGAAATCGGGCGTCTGCAGGCCGACGTCACGGAACAGGGTCTTCTCGCTCAGGCGATCCTGCGCCACGGCCAGGGCACGCGGGTTGGGGAAGACATCGACCAGGCCCGACAGGCGCTCGGCGGCGGCAGCGGGCACGTTCTCGAAATCGAAGGTGAGCACGTCGACGCGGCCGGCGACGGCGGCCAGGGCGGCCTCGTCGGACCAGTCAGCGAGCACCAGTTCGGTGACCTGCCCGGCGCAGGCGTCCGCCACGCCGTCTACCGCAAGGGTGCGGATACCCAGCGGCGCGGCCGCGAGCGCCAGCATGCGGGCCAGCTGTCCGCCGCCCAGCACGCCTACGGTAGGAAGCGGACGACTCATGCGCGGGGATCCGGGTTGTCGAGGACGGTACGGGTCTGTTCGCTGCGGAAGGCATCGAGCGCCGTGGCGACGGCCGGATCATGCAGCGCCAGCACGGACGCGGCCAGCAGGGCGGCGTTCGTGGCACCCGCGCGGCCGATGGCCAGGGTGCCGACCGGGATGCCGGCGGGCATCTGCGCGATCGAAAGCAGCGAGTCCATGCCGTTGAGCGCCTTGGACTGCACCGGCACGCCGAAGACGGGCAGCGCCGTCTTGGCGGCGATCATGCCCGGCAGGTGGGCCGCGCCACCGGCCCCGGCGATGATCACCTGGATGCCGCGACCACGGGCGCCTTCGGCATAGGCAAACAGCAGGTCGGGGGTGCGATGGGCAGAGACCACCTGCACCTCGTGCACTACGCCGAGGCGGGTCAGTGTCGCGGAGGCATGCTCCATGGTTTCCCAGTCCGATCGCGATCCCATCACCACGCCCACGCGCGGCGCGTTCGCTTCGTTACCTTCGTTGGAAGTCATGGCCCGAGTACCCAAAAGTCGCTATTGTAAGTGCATTCCCGATTGACAGGTTGGCCCTGGTGGCCGCTCCCATGGACAAGCGTCTCCTCGACATTCTCTGCTGCCCCGTCAGCAAGCGCCCCCTTCGCCCGCTCACGGCGGCCGAGCGCGACAACCTCAATAACGCCATCCGCGCTGGCTCGGTCGACACCGTTGCCGGCGAAAAGGTGGCCGAGCCGGTCACCGAAGGCCTGGTCACGACCGACGGCAAGCTCGTTTACCGCGTGGAAGACGGCATCCCCGTCATGCTTCCGGAGTCGGGCATCGGCACGACCCAGCTCACAGGCTTTGCGCCAGAAGGCGTCCGCGCGCAGAATCCGTGACGCGGGTCACGATTTAAAGCATTCGTTCCCGCACAATGACCCCCAGGCGGGGGCCAGTCAGAATCCAGAGATGTGCGATGACAAATGCGAGTGAACCGTCGAACGTTGTCGACCTGAGCCAGCGCCTCGACCCGCGCAGCGAACGGGTGGGCGCGCTCCTGGTCACGGTTCGCGGGCTGGCCACCAAGCGGCTTCACGCCCTTGCCAGCAACATGTTCGAAAACATCGACGACGCCCTGTTCGATCTCGCCGAGAAGGCAGAGAACAACGCGGCCCAGACGCAGTTCTTCGACGGCATGCGCGAGGTCCGCAAGAAGCGCGCCATCGTCGAGCGCACGTTCCTGGGCCAGGTGGCCCGGGACCTCGCCGATTTCTCCACGGGCCGCACGCGCGCGCCGGACGCCGAGGGCATGGCACGCCCCCTCGCCAACATCGAGCTGAGCCTCGTCGGCGAGAACGAACTCGAAGAATCGCTGGCCATCACCAGCATGATCAGCAAGAACGAACAGCGCCTCGCTCGCGCCCTGTTCGCCGTAAACCAGCGGCTGTCGGTGATCTGCGGCGGCGTGAAGATGGACGACGCCACCAATCCCGTCGGCCCGGCGTCGCTGGCCGGTGCCTTCCGCCAGGCCATGCGTGAGCTGATGGTGGAAGTACGCGTCAAGCTCATCATCTACAAGCTGTTCGACCGCTACGTGCTGGCCGGCATCGACGAGCTCTACGACGACATCAACAATGAACTGGCCGCGGCCGGCGTCCTGCCGCAGCTGCGCCACGAGATCTCGACGCGGCGCAGCGATGCACCTGCACCGACCGGGCCTGCGACCACTGCCACGCCCGTGCAGGCGAGCGCACCGGTCACGGATGCCGCCGCCAACGAGTTCATGCAGTCGCTGCATGCGCTGTTCACCGCCCGGCGCGGCATGGCCCAGGACGCCACGGGCGGCATGCCGCTCCCCGTCGGCCCGCTGCCCAGCGCCGCCGAACTGCTCGGCGCGCTCACGCTGCTGCAAAGCCAGATCACCACCCTGCCGCTGCAGGCTGCGCCCCTGGCGGCGCAGCTCGCCACGCAGGCCGATGTCACACGTGACGTCGCGCAGCTGAAAGACCAGCTTCTCGCCCAGATCGGCCAGTTGCGCGGTCAGCAGACCGCGCACATTTCCGGTATCGACGAAGACACCATCGACCTGGTGGGCATGCTCTTCGAGTTCATCCTCGAAGACCGCAACCTGCCCGCCGACATGCAGGTGCTGCTGGCACGGCTGCAGATTCCCTACCTCAAGGTTGCGCTGCTCGATCGCCGCCTGTTCGCCCACAAGACGCATCCCGCACGCCAGTTGCTGGACGCGCTGGCCGATGCCGCCAAGGGCTGGTCCACCGACGCCGATCGCGATGGCCGCCTCTTCGAGAAGATCAAATCCATCGTCGATCGCCTGCTTCACGACTTCGACGAAGATGTCGGCGTGTTCAACCGCCTCTCGACGGAACTGCAGGACTTCCTCGACATCAGCCGCAAGCGGGCCGAGCTGGCCGAGCAACGTGTCGCCGAGTCGACGCGCGGCCGCGAGAAACTGGAGCAGGCGCGGCGTCGCGCGGCGCAGGAGATCGTCGGCCGCATCGGCGGCGCTGCCTTGCCGCCGTTGATCCACGGCGTGCTGACGCGCGCCTGGGCCAACTATGTGGTGCTGACGTTCCTGCGGCAGGGCGAAGATTCCACCGAGTTCCGCGAGTCGCTGCACTTCATCGACGACTTCATCCTCAGCGCCCGACCGGTTTACGACGCCAACGCGCGCCGTGACCTGCGCACGCTTCTGCCGGGTATCGAGCGTTCCTTACGCCGTGGGCTCGCCGCCGTCGCGTTCCAGGAAACGGATACCGAACAGCTGCTCGCGCAGCTGCACGCGTTCTACCGGCAGCAGCTCGGCGAGTCGGCACCGGAGACGGAATCCGGCACGCTGGTAGCCAGCGCCATGCCGCTGCCTGATGCCATGCAGTCGTTCGACGAGCCAAACGGCCGCACGGCTGCCGACGACGAAACCGACTCGCTGCTCGACGAGGCCTTCGACGAGCGCAACCTCGGCCAGGCCCGCGCCCTGCAGGTCGGCCAATGGCTGGAATTCACGGCGGACGACGGCACGACGGACCGCGCCAAGCTGTCGTGGATCAGCCCCATCAGCGGACGGTTCCTCTTCGTGAACCGCCGTGGCCTGAAGGTCGCCGACCACAGCCTGGCCGGGCTCGCCCAGGCGTTCGCCAGCGGCACGGCGCGCGTGCTCGACTCCACGCTGCTGTTCGACCGCGCCATGGATGCCATCGTCGAACGCCTGCGGCATCCGGAAACGGACGCACCCGCGTAAGCCTGCTTGCGTAAGCCCACGTTCGTGGCTTGCGTAAGCCCACATACGTGGACCCACCCGCGCGGACGTCACGGCTACACGTCGCAGGCGCGCCGCGCTAAGGTAGCGGCCTCCTCCACGGACGCATCCCACGATGACTTCCCCAGCCCTCCATGACCTGGCATCGGCACTGCCGCCTGCCAGCGAGATCCTCGCCGATATCGAGCGCGCCTTCGCCGAAGACATCGGCCCCGGCGATGCCACGGCCGACCTGCTGGATGCCGGCGCCACGGCTACCGCGGTGCTCACGTGCCGCGAAGATGCGGTGCTCTGTGGCTCGGCCTGGTTCGAGACGGCTTTTCGCACGCTCGATCCCGACGTGAAGATCGAATGGCTCGTGCACGACGGCGATCGTGTCGCCGCAGGCACGGCCGTCTGCCGCCTGGCCGGCAAGGCGCGCGCGCTGGTGACCGCGGAGCGCTCGGCACTGAATTTCCTGCAGCTGCTGTCGTCCACCGCGACCGTGACCTCCCGCTACGTCGATGCCATCGCCGGCACGGGCACGCGCGTGCTCGACACGCGGAAAACGCTCCCGGGCCTGCGCCGTGCGCAGAAATACGCCGTGCGTTGCGGCGGCGGCACCAACCATCGCATCGGCCTCTTCGACGCGATGATGCTGAAGGAAAACCACATCATCGCGGCGGGTGGCATTCGCCCGGCCGTGAATGCCGCCCGCCTGATCCACCCCACGCTGCCCCTGATCGTGGAAGTGGAAACCCTGGACGAGCTGTCCGAGGCCATCGCTGCCGGCGCCGACCGCGCCCTGCTCGACAACTTCACCCCCGCGATGCTCACCGAAGCCGTGGCGTACACGGCAGGCCGCATTCCGCTCGAGGTTTCGGGCAACGTGGAACTGGATACGATCCGTGCGGTGGCGGAGACCGGCGTCGACTTCATCTCCAGCGGGGCCCTGACCAAGAACGTACGGGCCGTGGACCTTTCGCTGCGCCTGGACGTGAAGCACCCTGCCTCGGCATGATTCACCCGGCCCCGGCGTGATTCGCCTGGCCCCGGCGTGATTCGCCCGGCCCCGGCGTGATTCGCCCGGCCCCGGCGTGATTCGCCTGGCCCCGGCGTGATTCGCCTGGCCCCGGCGTGATTCGCCTGGCCCCGGCGTGATTCGCCTGGCCCCGGCGTGATTCGCCTGGCCCCGGCGTAGGAGCGCGCCATGCGCGCGACATCTTTTCGCGAAACATGAAAGGATGTCGCGAAAAGATGTCGCGCGCATGGCGCGCTCCTACGCGGGGTCTTGTGGTTGCGCCAGCGCGGCCACACACTGGCACCATGAGCTCATTCACCGACCTGTTCTGGCTTTTTGTCCTCGCTGGCGGCATCGCGAGCTGGTTCCGCCTCTCGCGTGCCCGGGAGGTCGCGGTGCGGGCAGCCACGGCGCTGTGCAAACGACACGGCCTGCAGCTGCTGGACCAGTCGGTGGGCCTGCGCGCGGTGCGCCTGCAGGGCGTCGACGGCGGTCGCCGGCTCGAACGCTGCTACGCGTTCGAAGTGAGCGAAGACGGCCAGACGCGCGAACCAGCCCGGCTCTGGATGGCAGGCAATGTGGTGGCGAGCTTCAGCCTGCCGACGGCGGGTTCCGAGGGGCTCGAAACGGTCGTGTCCACCGACTCGATCGTCCACGGAACCAACGTCATCTCGCTAGCCGACCGGCGCCGACTGCACTAAGCCGCCGACCGGCAGAACGCGCGTCGGCCAGGTGAACCCGCGCCGACGAAACGCGCGCCGCCCGCCCCCTGTAGTAGGAGCGCGCCATGCGCGCGACATCTTCCGGCGAAGACGCTTGGGTGCTTGCGACTTACCCGTTCGAGGTGGCGAGACATGTCAGGGTCGCGAAACTAACCGGGGTCGCGAGATCGATGGCAATCTCGACATCCGACGTGGTCGCGAAGAGATGTCGCGCGCAGGGCGCGCTCCTACGCGGGCGCTTTTTATTTGACCACGCGCAGGTGCGGGGCGCCGCGCTTCGGGCGGTCGTCGTCGCCGCCTGCAGAGGCCGGCGGCGGTGCGTCGGAGGTCTCGACAGCCTCGAGGGCCACCGGCGCGGGACCGTTGGACGAGGCCGCAGGCGCATCGCCCTCGCCTTCCCCATCGTTTTCGTCTGCCGGGAACATCATGCCCTGGCCGTTTTCCTGCGCGTACAGCGCCAGCACGGCCTGGATCGGGATCACGATCGACTGGCTCACGCCCGAAAAGCGCGCCTCGAAAGAAATGCGGTCGTTGCCCAGGTCGAGATTGGCGACGGCGCGCATGGCCAGGTTGAGTACGACCTGACCGTTCTTGATCACGTGCGCTGGCACTTTGACGCCCACGTGCGCGGCGTCGACAAGCACGTACGGGGTCAACCCGTTATCGCTGATCCAGTCGTAGATGGCGCGCAGCAGATAGGGGCGATTCGAGGTCATACCCGGGCTTTCGTTCGTTTCCATGCGCACAGTTTACGGGAAATCGAAGTCCGGCCGCATGTCGCGCTCTTCCGGGGTGAGACTGCGTGCAAAACCCTGGCTGTGGAACAGTCTTTCACCGTAGTCCACCAGCGGCTTCCCCTCCGGTCCGAGCTCGACCCCGAGGCGGGGCAGTCGCCAGATCACCGGGGCGATCAGGCAGTCGATCAGGCTCATTTCCGGGTTCAGGAAGAACCGCGAGGCCATGAACAGCGGTGCGGCCAGCAGCAGGTGCTCGCGGAGCCGCTTGCGCGCGCCATCGGCGGGCTTGCCGCCCTCTTCGATCGTCTCGATCTCCGGTAGCCAGTCGTTTTCGATGCGCCAGGCCGCGAGGCGCAGGCGCGCACGCGACAGGGGATCGATGGGCATGAGCGGCGGGTGCGGATAGCGCTCGTCGAGGTACTCGACCACGATGGCCGTGTCGTAGACCGTCAGGTCGCGGTCGACCAGCGTCGGCAGCGTGCCATAGGGGTTGAGGTCGATCAGGTCGAGCGTGGGCTCGTCGGCCTTCAGGATCACACGGTCGTACGACACACCCTTGGCGGCCAGGACCAGCCGGGTGCGATGGCTATGGATATCGGCAGCGCTGGTGTACAGCGTCAGCGCATTACGCGAACGAGCATTCTGGACCATGCTGCGAGCTCCCTCCCTTGGCGGGTTAGAAAACGTGCCGGGTTCGTAAAACGTCAGTCGTGGCTCTCGTGCACGTCCCTCCAGTATTCCTTCTTGAGGAGGTAGAGGAGGAACGTCAGGACCACCAGGAAGAGGATCACCCAGATACCGACGGACTGCCGCTCGAGTGCGGCGGGCTCCGCCGTGTATTCAAGGAACGTGGCCAGGTCGCGCGTGGCGCCCCGGAACTGCTCCGGCGTCAAGCGACCCGGCTTCGAGAGCTCGAGTTTCTCGACGACGGCCTCGGCGCCCGGCTTCGCCGCGCTGTGCACCGCGACCTGCAGGCCCTGCAGTTCCCACAGGGGGTTCGGCATGGATGCATTCGGGAACACGGTGTTGTTCCAGCCCACGGGCCGGCTCGGGTCGAGGTAGAACGAGTTGAGGTAGTTGAAGATGAAGTCGACGCCCTTCGACCGCGCTTCGAGCGAGAGATCCGGGGGATCCTTGCCGAACCATGCCTTCGCGTCGTCCACGGGCATGTGCGAGATCACCTGCTCGCCGAACTTCGCGCCCGTGAAGTTGAAGTGGGTCATCACTTCGTCTTCCGACAGGCCGAGGTCGTCGGCCAGCCGCGAGTAGCGCACGTACTTCAGGGAGTGGCAGCCCACGCAATAGTTGAAGAACAACTTCGCGCCGCGCTGCAGGGCCGCGCGGTCGGCCACGTTGGTGCCGGCCGAAGGCAGGCCTTCGCCACCTTCGGCAGCAAGGACGGGCACGGCGGCGGCGACGAGGCCCAGCGTGAGGGCCAGGGCGGAGAGATAGCGCTTAATCATGCGTCGTCACCCGTTCCGGAACCGGTTTGGTTTTCTCGAACCCGAACCGCGTATACACCCAGAGGAATACGAAGAACCCGAAGTAGCCCAGCACCATGAGGCGGCCGAAGGCGTTTTCCCACGTGGTCACGTCGGCATGCGGGAACCATGCGGGAATCAGCTCCGCCGTGACGCCCGCACCCACCGCGCCCAGGGCGAGGAAGCTGAAGACCAGTACGCCCAGCGCGATGCGGAAACCCAGGCCACGGTAGCGGACCGAGCGCACTTCGCCCTGGTCGATCCAGGGCAGCAGCACCAGCAGCAGGATCGCGCCGAACATGCCGATCACGCCCCAGATGGCCGTGCCGAAGAACGACGGGATCATGCGCAGGATCGCGTAGAAGGGCGTGAAGTACCACGACGGCTTGATGTGGCTCGGCGTCACCAGGTTGTTCGCCGGGGTGAAGTTGTCGTGCTCGAGGAACCAGCCGCCGAAGGTCGGGGCGAAGAAGATGATGAACGCCGCGATGACGAGGAAGAAGCCCACGCCCACCGCGTCCTTCACCGTGTAGTACGGGTGGAACGGGATGGCGTCGGCCGGCTTCGTGGCATCCCAGCGATTGCCCTTCGGGCCGTGCTTCACGTCGACGCCGTCGGGGTTGTTCGAACCCACCTCGTGGAGCGCCGCCAGATGCAGCACGACCAGCAGCAGGAGCACCAGCGGCAGCGCGATCACGTGGAGGGCGAAGAAGCGGTTGAGCGTGGCATCGGCGGGCAGGAAGTCGCCCATGATCCATTCCACCAGCGAGCTGCCGATGTAAGGAATGGTGCCGAAGAGCGAGATGATGACCTTCGCGCCCCAGAACGACATGTTGCCCCACGGCAGCACGTAGCCCATGAACGCCTCGGCCATCAGCACGAGGAAGATCAGCATGCCGAGGATCCACACCAGCTCGCGCGGCCGCTTGAACGAGCCATACATGATGCCGCGGAACATGTGCAGGAACACCACCACAAAAAACAGCGAGGCACCGGTGGAATGCATGTAGCGGATGAGCCAGCCCCACTCCACGTCACGCATGATGTACTCGACCGAGTTGAACGCTTCAAGCGCACTCGTCTTGTAGTTCATGGTGAGGAAGATGCCGGTGATGATCTGGTTGACCAGCACCAGCAGCGCGAGCGACCCGAAGTAATACCAGAGGTTGAAGTTCTTTGGCGCGTAGTACTCGGTCATGTGCTTGCGGAACGTGGGCGCCAGGTTCGGCGCGCGCTCGTTGACCCAGTCGCCTACACGAGTAAATACGTTGGCCATCAGCCCTTCTCCTCCGGATCCACGCCGATCTGGATATGCGAGTCGTCCAGGAAGTGGTACTGGGGCACCTGGAGGTTCTTCGGGGCAGGCACGCCGGCGAACACGCGACCGGACAGGTCATAGCGCGACTTGTGGCAGGGGCAGTAGAAACCGCCCTTCCAGTTCGCGTCGAAGGGCTCGGGCTTGATGTCGGGCACGAAGTCGGGCACGCAGCCCAGGTGGGTGCACAGCCCGATGATGACCAGCCACTCCGGCTTGATGGACCGGTTTTCGTTGGTGGCGTACTTCGGTTGCTGTCCGGTATCGGACGACGACGGATCGAGGAGTCGGGGCTCGAGGCCCTTCAACTGGGCCAGCTGGTCCCTGGTGCGGTTGACGACGAAGACAGGAAGGCTGCGCCAGGCATAGGTGACTTTCTGACCGGCTTCAATGGCACTGATATCGACCGTGACAGGCGCTCCTGCTGCCTTTGCCCTTGCGCTTGGTTCCCACGACTTGATGAAGGGCACGACCGCCGCGACTACTCCCGCACCACCCACGACTGCTGTCGTGACGGTGAGAAAGCGACGGCGCCCATGATCGACGACTTCGTTCGCCATCAGGCTCTCCGGAACTTATGCCATTGAGGACGCGGACCCCTATCGCCGGTTCGTTCGGAAATCGGCTTCCGCTATATCGCGTCAGTGTAACGTCAGCACCACCCACGTACAATAAAACGAATATCTGCCTGTCCGACGGTGCAGACAGGCTGCCAGGGATCCTCCGCTTTTACATGAAACACGCTGCCAGCACCTTCGTCTTCATAGCCCGCTTCGTGGTGCTCGGCCTTGCCGTGGCCTTCGTGGTGGGGCTGGTCTGGCCGGGCAGCGGTGCTTTCCTGAGGCAGCGACTGGCGGCACCCGTGGCCGCGCCTGCGGCCACGGGTGCCGAAGACGCGCCTTCGGGCCCCGTGTCGTATGCCGATGCCGTGGCCAAGGCCGCCCCGTCGGTGGTGAACATCTACGCCAACAAGATCGTCACCGAGCAGCCGCACCAGCTGTATTCCGATCCCGTGCTGCAGCGCATCTTCAGTGTCCCCACCGGGCCGGCGCGCACCCGGCGCCAGCAGAACCTGGGCTCCGGGGTCATCGTGGGTGAAGACGGCTACGTGCTCACCAACAACCATGTGATCGCCAGCGCCGACGATATCCAGCTGCTGCTCTATGACGGACGCGTGGCCAAGGCCCGCGTCGTCGGCTCCGATGACGAAACCGATCTCGCCGTACTGAAGGTCGATGCCGGTAACCTGCCGGCCATCCGCATGACCGATGCCGAGAGCCGGCCACGCGTCGGTGACGTCGTGCTGGCGATCGGCAACCCCTTCGGTATCGGCCAGACCGTGACCATGGGCATCGTGAGCGCCATCGGTCGCCAGCTCAACCTCTCGAGCCTGGAGAACTTCATCCAGACCGATGCCGCGATCAACTTCGGCAACTCGGGCGGTGCGCTGGTCAATGCGCATGGGGCGCTGGTGGGCATCAATACCTCGCTGATCGGCCAGGCGGCCGGCGCCGAAGGCATCGGCTTCGCCATCCCGGTGCAGAGCGCCCGCGAGGTGCTCGACCAGATCGTGCAGACCGGCCATGTGGTACGCGGCTGGATCGGTGCCGACTACGGCGCCGTGCCCGTCTCGGCCGACAGCGGCCTGCCCTCGGCCGCGCGCGGCGTGGCGGTCAACGAGATCTCGCCCGGCGGCCCCGCCGCACTCGCCGGCATCCGTCAGCACGACATCCTGCTGCGCATCGGCACCGAAGACATCCTCGATGCCTCCGACCTGCGTCGTCACGAGGCGGCGCTGAAGCCGGGCACCGCCGTCGACCTGTCGGGCCTGCGCAACGGCATGCCCTTCACCATCAGCGTCACGCCGACCCAGCGCCCGCCCAGCGCCCCGATGCAAGCCCTGCAGCAACAAATGTAGGAGCGCGCCCAGCGCGCGACATCTCTTCGCGATACGCATGGGCCACCACAAGCGCCCATCACATGCAGGAGCGCGCCGAGCGCGCGACATCTCTTCGCGATACGTACAGGTCGTCGCGAAAAGATGTCGCGCGCACGGCGCGCTCCTACATGGTGGCCAGGGGTGCGTGGGGTGGCGACTGCCCTTTCAGGGATTCGCCGTAGCGTTTCCTCAGCACGCCGACGCGCTGCACGTAAACCTGTGTTTCATCGTACGGCGGCACGCCGTTGTACTTCTGCACCGCGCCGGGCCCGGCGTTATAGGCGGCCGCCGCGAGTCGCTCGTCACCCTTGAAGTTTTTCAGCAGCAGCGCGAGGTAGCGCGCGCCGCCACGAATATTCTGGGTCGCGTCGAAGGCATCGAGCACGCCCATGTCGCGAGCCGTGCCGGGGATGAGCTGCATCAAGCCCTGCGCACCCGCTACCGACAGTGCGCGCGGGTTGAAGGCGCTCTCCGCGTGGATCACCGCGCGCAGCAGCGCCTCGTCCACCCCGAATTCCCCGCTCGCCGAACGGATGACGTCGCCATACGCGACGAGGTTCAGCGTCACGTTGTTCCAGTCGATGCGCGAGTGCACATCGCACGCGGCACACGTGGCGATATAGGTAAAGAGCATCTTGATGCTCTGCCCCTTCGCCCCGCCGGCCTGCGGGATGTTGGTGTATTCCACGCCCCCGTCAGCGCGGGTGATGCGGTAGACCGCGCCGCGCAGCACGCGCGAGCCTTTGGCCGGCTCGGGCGCAGGAAGGGCGGTGAGGTCCGTCGAGGTCGACTCGCGGTATTCCCAGCCACGCCGGGGTGCCGGCGCCGCCAGCCCCGCCACCGGCACGGGGGCCACGGGCGGTACGCTGGCCGTGGTCATCACGCCGCCCGTCACCCCGGCAAACGAGGGCTTCGCCTCCACGACGGGCTCGAAGACGGGCGGCTTCGGTGCGGCGACGCCACCCCCGGCATGCGCCCTGGACATGACAGTCCCGGCCTCATCGGCGGAACGCACGCGAGTTCCGGCCTCGGTTGCGGAACGCCCGGGCGAGGTCGCCCGCGCCGGCGGCGTGCTTCCGATCCGCTTGCACGACGTATAGCCCGACGTGCTGCCCGAGAACACGGTTTCGCCCGTGCTGCCGACACATCTATATAAGGTACCCGCCGCAGCCGGCCCCGCGATGAGCCAGAACAACCCTGCCAGCAGCACGCAGAGGCCCGCACCCCTTCGCAGGAGCGTCCGTCGGGCAAGGAAACGAGGGGCCGTGGGGCCGGCGCTTTCCCCTGGCGTCGTGGCGTGGACCATGGGCGCGAGTGTGCCCGAGGGCCCCCGACCTGCCAAGTCTCCGGGCCGGCAGATCGTCACGCAAGTCATTGATCCATCGCGTGCATGTAGCCAGTGCCCCGGGGGCGGCGTAAACTGCACGGTTCGGTAACTCTTACGAAACACGGTAACCCGGCCCATGAGCGGCAAGCTTTTCATCAAGACCCACGGCTGCCAGATGAACGAGTACGACTCGGCCAAGATGGCCGACGTGCTGCGTGCATCCCACGGACTGGAGCTGACCCTCGACGAGGCCGAGGCCGACGTCATCCTGGTCAACACCTGCTCCATCCGCGAGAAAGCCCAGGAGAAAGTCTTCAGCCAGCTTGGCCGCTGGAAGAAGCACAAGGCCGACGGCAAGCCCGTGCTCATCGGCGTGGGCGGTTGCGTCGCGTCGCAGGAAGGCGACGCCATCCTGAAGCGCGCGCCCCATGTCGACCTCGTCTTCGGCCCGCAGACCCTGCACCGCCTGCCCGAGATGATCGAGGCCCAGCGCAGCAGCGGCAAGTCGCAGGTGGACATCAGCTTCCCGGAGATCGAGAAGTTCGATCGCCTGCCCGAGCCGCGCGCCGAAGGCCCCACCGCGTTCGTCTCCATCATGGAAGGCTGCTCCAAGTACTGCTCCTACTGCGTGGTGCCCTACACCCGCGGCGAAGAGATCAGCCGCCCCTTCGACGACGTGATCGTGGAAGTGGCGCAGCTCGCCGAGCAGGGCGTGCGCGAAGTGAACCTGCTGGGCCAGAACGTCAACGCGTACCGTGGCCCCATGCACGATGGTGAAATCGCGGACCTGGCGGTGCTGATCCACGCCATCGCGCAGATCGACGGCATCGGGCGCATCCGTTTCACGACCTCGCATCCGCTGGAGTTCTCGGACTCGCTGATCGAGGCCTATGCAAACGTGCCGCAGCTGGCGAACTACCTGCATCTTCCGGTGCAGGCCGGTTCCGACCGCATCCTTGCCGCCATGAAGCGCGGCTACACGGCGCTGGAATTCAAGCAGCGCATCCGCAAGTTGCGGGCCGTGCGGCCGGATATCTGCATCTCGTCGGACTTCATCGTAGGCTTCCCGGGCGAGACGAACGACGACTTCGAAAAGACCATGAAGCTGATCGACGACATCGGCTTCGACCAGAGCTTCTCCTTCATCTTCTCGTCGCGCCCCGGCACCCCGGCGGCGAGCCTGGCCGATGACACGTCGGCAGAAGAAAAGCATGCGCGCCTGACGCGCCTGCAGGCCGTCATCAACGACAACGCGCGCAAGATCAACGAAGCGATGGTCGGCAGCGTGCAGCGCGTGCTCGTCGAGAAGGTCAGCCGGAAGAACGCCAACGAGCTGAGCGGCCGCACCGAGAACATGCGTTACGTGAACTTCCCGGGCCATCCCCGCATGATCGGCCAGTTCATCGACGTCCTCATTACCGAAGCCATGAGCAATTCGCTGCGTGGCCGGGTAGTGCTCGATGACGAGGTCGCGCTCGCATCGTGAGCGCGAAGCACGACGCGCTGGCTTCACGGCCATGCAGTTCAACTACGTCGTATCGACCCACACCCACCGCCATCCACGTGATGTACCGGAGCCTATGAACCAAGGCCTCATCCAACGCGATTTCGCCCTCGATCCCGAGGACAACGCCCGTCTCGCCAACCTGTGCGGCCCGCTCGAAGAGCATGTGCGGCAGATCGAGCTGCGCCTCGGCGTGGAGATCGATCACCGCGGTGCCATTTTCCGTGTGATCGGCGACGAAGCGTCGGCGCGCGCCGGCGAAAAGGTCATCAAGGCCCTGTACGCCGCCACGGAAACCGAAGTGCTCAACGGCTCGGTCATCAACCTGCACCTCGCGGAATCCGGCATCGATGCCCTTAACGCCGAAGCCGCCGAGTCCGCACAGGAAGTGGTGATCAAGGTGAAGCGCGGCGTGATCAAGGGCCGCGGCCCCAATCAGGCCCGCTACCTGCACGCGATCACCTCGCACGACATCAGCTTCGGCGTCGGCCCCGCCGGCACGGGCAAGACGTATCTCGCCGTGGCCAGCGCCGTCGAGGCGCTGGAAAACAACCGCGTGCAGCGCGTGCTGCTGGTGCGTCCGGCCGTGGAAGCCGGCGAGAAACTCGGCTTCCTGCCCGGCGACCTCAGCCAGAAAATCGACCCGTACCTGCGCCCGTTGTACGACGCGCTGTACGAGATGATCGGCTTCGAGAAGGTCGCCAAGCTGATCGAGCGCAACGTCATCGAAATCGCACCGCTGGCCTACATGCGCGGGCGCACCCTCAACGATTCGTACGTGATCCTGGACGAAGCCCAGAACACCACCGTCGAGCAGATGAAGATGTTCCTGACCCGTATCGGCTTCGGCTCGGTGGCGGTGATCACCGGCGACGTGACCCAGGTCGATCTGCCGAAGAACATCCGTTCGGGCCTGCGCCACGCGATCGAGGTGCTGCGCGGTGTCGACGGCATCAGCTTCACCTTCTTCACCTCCCGCGACGTGGTCCGCCACCCGCTGGTGGCCAAGATCGTGCGCGCGTACGAGGCCTTCGAGAACAAGCAGGAAGACGAACGGTGATCTCGCTGGACGTCGCGGTCGGTTACGCCACGTCCCGCAAGGGCGTGCCCGCGTCCGGCAGTTTCCGGCGGTGGGTCGACGCCGCGGTCAAGGGCGCGCGCCGCCGCAAGGGAACGGAACTGGCCATTCGCATCGTGGATGCGGACGAAGGCCAGTCCCTGAACCTGCAGTACCGGGGCAAGGATTACGCGACCAACGTGCTCTCCTTCCCCGCCGATCTGCCGCCCGGCCTGAACCTGCCGCTGATCGGCGACCTGGTGATCTGCGCCCCCGTCGTGGCCCGCGAGGCCGCCGAACAGGGCAAGAAGCCCGCCGATCACTGGGCCCACCTGACCATCCACGGCACCCTGCATCTGCTCGGGTACGACCATGAAGAGGATGGCGAAGCCGAGGCGATGGAAGCGCTGGAAACCCGCATACTGGCCGACCTGGGCATCAAGGACCCCTACACCCCCGTGTAGGAGCGCGCCCTGCGCGCGACATGTTCTCGCGATAAATTCAGGGCCACGGCGAAAAGATGTCGCGCGCAGGGCGCGCTCCTACCGGCCCGGTGCGCCCCCCCGGTGCGCCCCCAATCCCCCCGGTGGGCCCCCGACCCCCGCCGGTGCGCCCCCAACCCCCTCCGGTGGGCCCCCAACCCCCGCCGGTGCGCCCCCGCAATCCCCCCCGGTGCGCCCCAACCCCCGCCCGAATTCCGTTAGACTG